>Ga0247609_10000663_pt1 | contig 45787 bp, 44 predicted proteins | sample 172DNAGHGlowgp2_FD_193487 | JGI IMG/M metagenome (GOLD analysis project Ga0247609, IMG submission 193487) | Sheep rumen microbial communities from Palmerston North, Manawatu-Wanganui, New Zealand - 1728 DNA GHGlow gp2 | ecosystem: Host-associated > Mammals > Digestive system > Stomach > Rumen ... | reverse complement strand
CAGATAGATGTGATTGGAAATAAACTCAAAATTGTGTTCCTGAGCGTGGAGGAGAGCACCCAGAAGCAGAATAAAGAAAGTTGAGAATAAGTGTTTCATATCAGCATATGCTGGCAAATCCCGATTTTGCGAATACAAATTTACGGATAATCCCTGACAATTGCACATAAATCCATTCTCTTATCCCTATGATTCCATGCGGCAAAACTTGTAAGAAGCCCCGATCATCTGGACTCTCAGCATGGGCCCGATTTATGACGGATTAAGTACCCTTTTGTAGTACCTTTTTGAGGAAAGTTGACTTTTTTCGTCAATTTTCCTCAAATTTTTGTTTTCAGCCTATTGCAAATGCGATTTCTTTTTTAATATGCCCTTCGGAAAGTGGCTGAAAAGGCCCTTTTCGCGGCAAAATCGGTACACGCCGATAAGCCTGAAAACAGATTGAAAACAAACTCTATCAGGACAAGAAAATGAGCATCTTTTGGATCTTCGTCATCTGCCTCACCGTGGTCTACATTATCTATTACACGGTGGTCATCTGTTCAGACCTGTATCGCAAACCCAAGGAGCAGTCGAGCTCTTCCGTAGAGACCTTCGATGTCCCTGACCAGCCCGAGGAGGCAAGCAAGGCCGTCGAGGAAACCGACGGAGGATTCCGGGTGTCACGTGGTGGCGGGGATCCATCATGGGATGAGACCGATCTCCGGTCATCCCCCGTTCGGGAGCCTGAGCAGCCGGAAGAGCAGCCAGCCCATAAGCTTGACGCCTCCGGTTCTCCGGTTTCCGAGCTGGATGGAAAGATAAACGATGCGGCCGAGTCCATGGAGCAGATCCGACCCGAGATGAACGGCGAGCTGATGAGCATCACGATGGAATCAGCACTGAAGGAAGGCCGCCCTCCGCTCCAGATAGAGAAGAAAGTCATACCGGCACCTGAAGGTGCGAACGGGAAGGATGAAAAGGAGGAGAATGGAGATGAGAACGCTGTTGCGCAATAGGAGTGTTTCCCCTCCCCTTCTCCTGACGTTCCTGGGGCTGCTTGTCGTTCAGGCGGCATCAGCCCGTGCAGGAGGGGTCGACTATTCTTGGGGAGCAAGCGCCCTGGCCAGGGCGCATGACTTCGCGGTCACGATGATGCTTTATGTGCTGTACGTGTGCTATGCCGTAGGCAGTGTCATGTCCATCATCTCGGCCCTGATAATCTACATCAAGATCAATAATCAGGAGGGGCAGGTCATGAAGAACATAATGACGCTTTTGGGAGCGATCCTCTTCATGATCGGGGCGACCATAGTGCTCCCCGCCTTCTTCGGATATCACATATAACAAACAGTGAAAAGGTATCGGCCATCGGTAAGTGCACGTGCCGCGGACCGGTCCGGAACGTCCCGACTGGGACGGATACATCAAGTCAAACTCTAAAGCATTCAGACATGACAAAAATCAAGAACTGGATCAGGAAATTCCTCGCGTCCCCGAAGACCAGGGCCGTCGCCCTGATGCTTCTGGTGGGCGGTACCGCTGCGTTCGCGCAGAGCGGTGCAGGTGACTACACCGCCGGTACGAGCGCCCTCACCACGGTCGCCGAGGAGATCGCGAAGTACGTGCCGATCGTCGTCAAGCTGTGCTACGCCATCGCCGGCGTGGTTGCCATTGTCGGCGCCATCAGCGTGTACATCTCCATGAACAACGACGAGCAGGACGTGAAGAAAAAGATCATGATGGTCGTCGGCGCCTGCATCTTCCTGGTGGCGGCCGCTCAGGCCCTGCCTCTCTTCTTCGGTCTCTAACCGTACAAGCGGCAGATGAATGGAAAGCAAAGGCAACGATACCCGTTACCCAGACTACCCACTCTTCAGGGGACTCCAGCGTCCCCTGGAGTTCATGGGGCTTCAGGGGCGCTATATCTACTGGGCGGCCGGGGCGGTCGGTGGAGCCATCCTCGGCTTCATCATCGCCTACATCATCGCCGGATTCGTGGCGGGCCTTGTCGCTCTGGTCATAGCCGTCTGCGTAGGCGCAGGAATGATCCTGCTCAAGCAGCGGCGGGGCCTGCACTCGAAGAAAACAGAACACGGCGTTTTCGTGTACGCCAGTTCCAAGAGACTGTAAACCAACTTTAGTAAAGAGGGAAATGATTCTTTATGTGATACTCGTTTTCGTGGCGGTCCTCGTCGGCATGGCCGTCTCCGTCCTTGCCTTCGGTACCGGGGGCAAGCGCAGCCGCATCTTCCAGGACATCTACTTCACTGTCGAGGAGGTGGAAGGGATCGGTGTGCTGTACACCAAGAACGGCGACTACTCGGCCGTCCTGCGGATGGAGAATCCCGTGCAGAAATACTCCGCGAACATCGACGCCTACTATGAGTTCACTTCCCTCTTCACTACGATCGCGGAGACGCTCGGGGAAGGTTACGCGCTCCAGAAGCAGGACATCTTCTGCCGGAGGAGATTCAGTGACGACCGGCCCGGCCGTCGCGAGTACCTCTCCGAGTGTTATTTCCGCTATTTCGACGGGAGGGAGCATACCGACGCCTTCACCTGCCTGGTGATCACGCAGGAGAGCAAGGGCGGCCGGCTCATGTCCTATGACGCCCGCAAGTGGCGGGATTTCATGGTGAAGATCCGGAAGGTCCAGGATCTGCTCCGCGATGCCGGTATACGTGCGCGGTTCCTTACGAAAAAGGAGGCCAGCGATTACGTGGACCGCTACTTCGCCCTTGACTTCACCGGAAAGACCTTCTCGATGACCGGATTGCAGGTCGACGAGGAGGGCATCTCCATGGGCGACCGCCGCTGCAAGTTCTACTCCCTCGTGGATGTCGACAGCGTCTCCCTCCCTTCTCTCATCCGTCCGTTCACCAGCATCGAGGTCAACAACTCCTCGATGCCGGTGGACCTGGTGAGTGCCGTGGACAGCGTCCCCGAGACGCAGGCGGTCATCTACAACCAGGTGATCTTCATGCCGGCCCAGAAGAAGGAGCTCGGTTCCCTGGAGAAGAAGAAGAACCGTCACGGAAGCATCCCCAGTCCGGCCAACCAGCTGGCCGTCGAGGACATCAAGAATGTGCAGGAGGTCATCGCCCGGGAGGGCAAGCAGCTCGTCTACTGTCATTTCAGCATGGCCGTCGTGGCCGGCAGGGACACGGACATGCACAAATGCACCAACTATCTGGAGAATGCCTTCGGGCGGCTGGGCATCCATATCAGCAAGCGTGCCTACAACCAGCTTGAGCTCTTCGTCGGTTCCTTCCCGGGCAACAGCTACAGCCTCAGCCCGGACTACGACCGGTTCCTGACCCTCGGTGACGCGGCGGCCTGCCTCATGTACAAGGAGAGGACCGTCAAGAGCGAGGACTCCCCGCTGAAGATCTGGTACACGGACCGCCAGGGCGTGCCGGTGGCCATCGACATCAGCGGAAAGGAAGGCAAGGAGAAGATCACGGACAACTCGAACTTCTTCTGCCTCGGGCCTTCGGGCAGCGGCAAGTCCTTCCACATGAACTCAGTCGTCCGCCAGATGTGGGAGCAGGACACGGATATCGTGATGGTCGATACCGGAAACTCCTACGAAGGCCTCTGTGAATACGTGGGTGGCAAGTACATCAGCTATACCGAGGAACATCCGATCACCATGAACCCGTTCCGCATCACGCGCGCGGAATACAACATCGAGAAGGTGGGATTCCTGAAGAACCTCGTCATGCTCATCTGGAAGGGAACGAAGGGAACTGTAACAAAGACAGAGGACAAGCTCATCGAACAGACCATAACAGAATACTATGAGAACCATTTCGCTGGAAAGATAGAGACGCTCAACTTCAATACTTTCTATGAGTTCAGTGTCGAGCGTATTCCCCAGATTTGCGAGGAGAACCACCTCGCCGGGATCGACCTCGCAGCCTACAACTACCTGATGAAGGACTTCTATAAGGGCGGCAACCATGAGGTCACGCTGAACGAGGATCTGGACACGACGCTCTTCGACGAGACGTTCATTGTCTTCGAGATCGACTCCATCAAGGACGACCCCCTTCTTTTCCCTTTGGTCACGCTCATCATCATGGATCTCTTCATCCAGAAGATGCGCATCAAGAAGAACCGCAAGGTCCTTGTCATCGAGGAGGCATGGAAAGCCATCGCGTCCCCGATGATGGCGGAGTACATCAAGTACATGTACAAGACCGCCAGAAAGTTCTGGGCATCCGTGGGTGTCGTCACCCAGGAGATCCAGGACATCGTAGGCTCCCCCATCGTCAAGGAAGCCATCATCAACAACTCAGACGTGGTGATGCTCCTGGACCAGAGCAAGTTCAGGGAGCGGTTTGACGAGATTCAGTCCATCCTCGGGCTCACCGAGGTGGACTGCAAGAAGATCTTCACGATCAACCGGCTGGAGAACAAGGAAGGACGCAGCTTCTTCCGCGAGGTCTTCATCCGGCGCGGCCAGGTCGGCGCCGTCTACGGTGTCGAGGAGCCGCACGAATGCTATATGACATACACTACGGAGCGCTCCGAGAAGGAGGCTCTCAAGATATACAAATCCGAGCTGCATTGCGACCACCGGACGGCCATCGAGGCCTACTGCCGGGACTGGGACCGCAGCGGTATCAGCGCCCCGCTGGCCTTCGCCCGGAAGGTCAACGCCGCCGGATATGTCCTTAACCTTCCCGATAAACGATGAGGAGGCTTGTTTCTTTCATATGTGCTTCGGTACTGCTCCTGGGTGTCGCTCCGGCGCTCAGGGCGCAGTACTACAGTGTCAACATCGACTGGAAGACCGCCGCTGCCATGCAGGCGGCCTATGCGACGGGCGCTGCTGCCGAGGGGTTCTATTATGAGCAGGTCAAAGACATCCTCGACCACTATACGGCGGCTGAAGCCGCGGCGGCGGGCATCTTCTCCTCCAAGTTCCTGGAGCGCCGCGCCCTCACGGAACTGGGAATCTGGGAGAGCTCAGCCGAGAACTGGTATTACAGGAGAATCTACCGCCTCGTATCGGCCCGGATCATGCCGAAGGTGTGGACGGTGGCGAAGATGATGCTGAGAAGCCCGCAGAACGCCCTGTACTGGGGCTCGTACCTCATGAAGATCTGCGACGAGACGAAGACCCTCTGCATGCAGTTCGAATCCGTCGTGACGAACAGCACACTGTCGTTCGGCGACATCGCATTCCTCCAGATCAGGCAGGATATCGCCGACTACCTGCGGCTCTCCACCCTTGGCGGCATCGACTTCGAGGCGGTTCTGGACCGTTTCGGCCATATCGGCGAGGGCATCACCAAAGAGGATCTGAAGGAGGACATGGACCGGCTTTACAGGGAGGGTGTCGCACTCATCGGCCAGGGTGCCTCCAACCTCGCAGGGCAGCTGCTTCAGAAGAGCAGCTTCGAGGATCTGCTGAGCGGTGACATAGCGGCAGCCATCACCATCGTCGAGAACTACCAGGCCCTTTTCGAGGGTTTCAAGAACGACGCTGGAGGAACACTCCTCTCCATGATCGGCGGTCCCGAGGCCGTCGGGAACCTCTTTGACATCAGCGACTACAATCTCGGGGAATGGATCGATGATTATGCAAGAGAGGCTGTCGGACAGTATTACCGGCAGACCTGGTACATCCGGAAGATGGACACCGGGGAGAATGTCCATGAGGAGGTCTTCGACTCCTACTCTATGGACATGAGTTCGTTCCTCGCCAGGATGAACATCGTGTTGGCCTCATGGAACGACAACCCAGACGGGGATGTCTATGTCCTTGCGGGCAGCGACAAGAAATACTACCAGACCACGGACGTCAGGCGTGTCCAGGGTGTTGAGGCCGCCACCATCAGCGTCACCTGCTCGGGCGGAGCCACCCTTTCGAAGGGATCAACCCAGTACAAATGCGGAACCTGTGGCAAGACACTTTCCGCCCATACCAAGGAATGCGCGATGCGCTCCTCTGTCATTGAGGGTAATGTCGATACCTCCGAACTTCAGTCCATGCTGGCTCAGGCACGAGCCGAGGAGGACCGGCTGAACTCGCAGATCCTCACCCTCCAGAGCCGCAACGCCGAGCTGCTCCGGCAGATCAGCGAGGCCAGTATCGAAGATGCCGCAGCGCTCCGGGAGGAATACAACAGCAACCGCGACCGGATCGAGGCGCTCCAGTCGGAGCTGCGTCAGGTCCAGTCCAAGATCCGTGACATCGAGGAGGCGCTGGCAGAGTCCGGCAGTGATGATGACGTACCGACGGACGACTATCACCGGATCCCGGCCATCATGGCTGAGCTTCAGAGCGCTTTCTCCCTCACCTGGCAGGACGCCGGGTCATGGAGCGGCTACACTTTCAGGAGGAAGGCCACGATGTCCGGACTCCGGGGGACGGTCACGTTCACCGCGAAGCTCTCCATTGCCCGGAAACCGAAGTATTTCCTGGGCATCAAGATCCTGAGGGCGATCGTCCAGATCGACTGGACCCTTGAGACGGAGTATTCCGATACGCATGTCGCGGCCCTCGTAAAACTCGATGCGTCGCTGAGCGACCGGGAGAAAGCTGACCTCGTGAACGCCAGGATCGCGGAGGTCGCCCGCCAGTACCCGTCCTGCAGCATCTCCACGGAATACATCAAGAGCGATCCCGTGCCGGAAGACAATACTGACGACAAATACCATCTCCTCTGGTCGAGCGACCGCCTGCAGATCGCCCGGGAGGTTGACACGAGACTGACGAAGATCTACGCGGACCTTGTCAGCCTGGAGAAGATGATGTCCTACAAGTACGGCATCATCGAGGTCCTCAGGGATATCTCGCCCTATGTCAATGCCGACGCCGGGCGGAAGATGACGATCGCCGAGCAGTGTCACCGGGACTGGCTGATGAAAGCACGACTGCGTGAAGACGACGAAGAGACAACTGACGAACCATAGAGATGAGACGACTGCTGACCATACTCTCCCTTATCCTGCTGCTCCCCTTCCCCTCTATGGCGCAGTGGAGTTTCGATGTGCCCTCCATCGAGGCGTACATCGCCGACCACAAGGACCAGCGGAGCCTCCTGCTGGCCCGGTCGGCGTTGGAGCAGGGAAACGTACTCCTGCACCAGTACAGCTCGGACGCGAACGCCGAGTACAAGGCGATCAACGTCGAGCTGGACAAGTACACCAGGGCGTTCGATGTGATTGACCTGATGTACCAGACCCTGAGGACGTCGCTGAACACCTACGACACCTACGAGACGTTCAAGCAGCGGATCGAGGACTACAAGGTGATGCTGACGGCCTACTGGGACAAATGCCTGAGCCATGGTGACATCGTAAGCACGGACACGCTCATCATCAGCGTGAACAGACACCTGCTGGAACACCTGGCCGAAGACGGTCAGGCGCTTTACCGGTCATTCAGCGACCTGGTTCTCTATGCTACCGGAGCGGCGGCCTGCCGGGCCACTGACCTGATGGCCGTTGTGACCGGCATCAACGGGACCCTTGATTTGATCAAGCGTCATCTGAACAGCGCCTATTTCGATACATGGCGTTACATCCAGGTGCGCATCGGCTACTGGAAGGCGGAAGTCTACATGGCCAAGACCATCCCCGAGATCATCGAAGGCGCCTACGGGCGCTGGAGGGTCGCCGGAAGACTTGATTACTGAAACTGAAGAAGACGATGAAACGAATGATCCTTATCGTCACAGCGCTGGCGCTCGGTATCCATTATGCCGGGGCCCAGTATGTGACCTACAACCACGATGAGACGAAGATGAACCAGGTGACGGTCATGGAGACCGGTGCGGGGTCGCTCACCCCTGCCATCTTTTACAGTCTCATCCACAACAAGTATTACAGGACGGCCTCTGCGACCAACAAACTCTCCTACCGTTCTACGGCTGGGGGTTTCGCCTACTCGCAGGTTGGCCTTGCGGAGAAGGTGGATACCTCGCTCACCAAGCGGGCGGAGATCGAGGCCCTGAACATGGCCGACCGTCAAGTGGACCTGGCCTGGGCGGCCGAGGGCCCTAAGATCCAGAAGGCCCTCGCTTCCTTCCAGGCCAACATCGACCGGATCTACGAGGCTGGCGGCAATGCCTCCGACACCCAGGTATGGCAGGAGCGGCTGCATCTCTTCCAGACCGGCGTGAGCGCCGTCAGGGACGGCTACATGCCCAACGCGCAAAGGAAGAGGCAGTACCTCAGAATCTATGAGGACATCTGCCGGGCCAACGACAGCCTCATAAGCTACATCGTATCGGTCCATGGACGGGAGCATACCCGTGCTGCTCTCTCCGCAACACTGGACCGCACAGACAGGACAGCGGACATCGCCTCCGAGGCGGCGTCCCGCTGGAAGGAAAACACATCCTCTAACACCAACCCTTAGACCATGGCAGACATCGTAACCGATCTCGGCATCAACCTCATGGAAGAGGAGATTGACGAGGTAATATTCCAGACAAACCAGTTCCTCACGGACGCGACCTTCACCGGGTCGCAGGGCCCGTTCTGGTGGATCCTCCAGATGTGCATGGCCCTGGCCGCCCTTTTCTCGATCATCGTCGCGGCCGGACTGGCCTACAAGATGATGATCAAGCACGAGCCGCTGGATATCCTGAAACTCTTCCGGCCGCTGGCCGTAAGCATCGTGCTCTGCTGGTGGTATCCGCCGGCAGACACAGGCATCGGAGGCAGCAGCAGTTCGTGGTGCGTGCTGGATTTCCTGGCGTACATCCCGAACGCCATAGGCTCCTACACACATGACCTGTACCAGGCGGAAGCGTCCCAGATCGGCGACCGTTTCGAGGAGGTGCAGGGGCTGCTGCACGTGAGGGATACCATGTACCAGAACCTCCAGGCGCAGGCAGATGTCGCCCGCACCGGAACCACCGATCCGGCGTTGGTGGAGGCGACCATGGAGAACGCCGGGGTTGACGAGGTCACGTCGATGGAGAAGGAGGCCTCGAAGTTGTGGTTCACCTCGCTCACCGCCGGGGCCATCGTGGGGCTTGACAAGATCATCATGCTCATCGCCCTGATCGTCTTCCGGATCGGCTGGTGGAGTACCATCTACTGCCAGCAGATCCTGCTGGGCATGTTGACGATCTTCGGACCCATCCAATGGGCTTTCTGCATCCTTCCGAAATGGGAGAGCGCCTGGGCGAAATGGCTGATCCGTTATTTGACGGTCCATTTCTACGGGGCGATGATATACTTCGTGGGGTTCTACGTCCTTCTGCTTTTCGACATCGTGCTCTGCATCCAGGTGGAGAACCTCACCGCGATCACGGCCAGCGAGTCGACGATGGCTGCATTCCTCCAGAACGCCTTCTTCTCCGCAGGGTACCTTATGGCTGCGAGCATCGTGGCCCTGAAGTGCCTGAACCTCGTCCCGGACCTTGCGGCGTGGATGATTCCGGAGGGCGACACGGCCTTCTCCACCCGAAACTTCGGCGAGGGCGTGGCCCAGCAGGCCAAGAGCACCGCCACCGGCATGCTCAGCGGACGGATAATGTGACAATAACAACTGACAGGATATGGTAATCAAGAATCTGGAAAACAAGATCAAGCTGGTGGGGATCGTCTGCGGGCTGTTCCTCACCGGGTGCATCATCATCAGCGTGGCGAGCATCGTCACCGCAAGGGGCATGGTCTCGGATGCCCACAAGAAGATATACGTTCTGGACGGCAACGTCCCGATCCTCGTGGAGAGGAGTTCCATGGACGAAACGCTCGACGTTGAGGCCAAAAGCCACATCGAGATGTTCCACCACTACTTCTTCACCCTAGCCCCGGACGACAAGTACATCAAGTACACGATGGAGAAGGCCATGTACCTCGTGGACGAGACTGGCCTCGCCCAGTACAATACCTTGAAGGAAAAGGGCTTCTACTCGAACATCATGGGAACGAGCGCCGTCTTCAGCATCTACTGCGACTCCATCCGGGTCGATACCAAGAACATGGAGTTTACCTATTACGGAAGACAGCGGATCGAGCGACGCAGCAGCGTCCTCATGAGGGAGCTCGTCACGGCCGGTCAGCTCCGCCGTGTCCCCCGCACCGACAACAACCCGCACGGTCTCCTGATCGTCAACTGGAGGACCCTGCTGAACAAGGACATCGAACAGAAGAACAAGTCTAGCTACTGATGACATATGGGAAACGACAGATTCAAGAAGATGGTCTTCGGCGAGAAACTGCCGGACAAGGATGACCCCAAGTATCAGAAGAAATATGAGGAGGATGTCGAGGCCGGGCGACGGTTCGCCCGCATCACGAAGCTGGACGTGCTGGCCGCGCGCATACAGCGGTTCGCCGAGAGGAACCGCGGGTTCTTCCTGGCCACCGTGTTCGGCATCATCCTGTTCTGCTTCGTGATCAACGTCTACCGCTTCTCCAGGGCATACAAGGCCCGCCAGGAGTCCCCCGGGGCCGTTACGAAGCAGGAGGAGATCCTTCGGGAGAGGCTCCTCGAGAATTCACACACCATGATACCAATACCGCAAGAAGATGGAACTGACAAAGAAGATTAACTTCCGGGAATCGAAGTACATGATTCCGGCCCTGATTTACTTTCCCCTGCTGTTTACGGGTTACTTCGTGATCGACATGTTCGGCACGAAGAAGGCGGAGACGGTGGATCCGTCCATGCAGACCACGGAATACCTCAATCCGAACCTGCCGCAGGCAAAGGTCAAGGAAGGGTTGGAGGGTAAATACGAGAGTATGCTCAAGTCCTGGGGCAAGATCGACGACTACAGCGCCGTCGGCAACATCGACCGGGAGGACGAATCCGCCGCTACGGAGAAGTACGAGAGGCAGGTTTCCGAATCTGAGGCGGAAGCGATGGCAAGCCAGGACGGGGCCATGCCCCCTGGGAGCGTCGAGGAGTCGCTGCGCCGCAGTGCCGACCGGGGTGAAGCGATGATGACCGGTGACTATCCCTTCCCCCTCACCGAGAGCGAGCGTCTCATCCAGAGCCAGCAGCGCGAGGAAGCGCTCCGCGAGGAACTGGAAGCGGCGCTTGCCCAGCTCCGCCAGCAGAGCGAGGCTTCCGCCACCGGGACAACAGGCACGGGCCAGCCTCAGGCCTCACCTGAACCTGTGGCCGTATCTGCCCCGTCAGGAGTCGATGACGCCGTGCAGGTCGTCAAGCGGATCATGCAGTCCTCGGACTATTTCCATACGGTCTCGGAAAACGACCCGCAGCCGGACATCATCAAGGCGATCATCGATGAGAACGTCAAGGCCGTCGACGGCAGCCGCGTCAGGCTGCGCCTGCTGGATGATGTCCAGATCGGCAGCCTCACGATGCCGAAAGGCAGCTATCTGTATGCCGAGATGAACGGATTCTCCGGCCAGCGCGTGAAAGGAACGGTGAAGAGCGTCCTCCTGCATGACGAGATCATCCGGGTGAGCCTGTCCCTCTATGACACGGACGGGCTGGAGGGGCTGTATGTCCCGAAAAGTTCCTTCAGCGAGACGGCGAAGGATGTGGCCAGCGGAGCGGTGGGCAGCAACATGACCATCAACCAGGGCAGCTACGGAAACAGCCTTTCGCAGTGGGGCATGCAGGCCATCCAGAACGCCTATCAGCGTACCACGAGCGCCGTAGGGAAAGCCATCCGACGCAACAGTGCCACGCTGAAATACGGATCCTTCGTATACCTCGTAAACGGACGTGAGACCAGAACAGAATAAAGACATAATAAAATGAATGTAAAGTATTTCATTGCAATTGCCTTAAGCGTAGCTTCATGTGTGGCGCTGAAGGCTCAGGAGACCATCCGGGAGATGGAACTGCTGACCGTGAACGACCAGATCACCACCGTCATCACTGCCACCGAGCCGGTCCGCTTCGTCGATATCTCCACGGACAAGGTGGCCGGGGACCAGCCCCTTTCGAACACGGTCCGGCTCAAGCCCAAGGAGGGCGCTGATGTCAACGCGGACGGCGACATCCTGGCTGTCGTCACCGTGATCACCGAACGGTACCGGGTGCAGTATGCGCTTGTTTACACGACGCGTCCCCAGGAGGCGGTCACTGACAAGACGGTCCTCCTTTCCGAAACGGTTCCCTACAACAATCCGGCGGTCTCCCTCTCGACTGAGGACATGACGAGGATGGCCAGAAGGATCTGGAACGCCAGAGCCAGGTACCGTAATGTCGGTACACAGAAGCATCACATGGAGATAAGGCTGAACAACATCTATACGGCCGGGGAGTGGTTCTTCATCGACTTCAGCGTGGAGAATAGGACCAACGTCCGCTTCGACATTGACCAGCTCCGCTTCAAGGTCGAGGACAAGCGCCGGTCCAGGGCCACCAACAGCCAGAGCGTCGAGCTCTCCCCCGCTCTTCTCCTTGAGAAAGGAACGACCTTCAGCCGGGGATACCGCAATGTGGCCGTCCTGAAGAAACTGACTTTCCCCAACGACAAGGTGCTGACGATAGAGATGTCGGAAAAGCAGGTCAGCGGGCGCACCATCACCCTCGAAATCGATTACGAGGACGTGCTGCATGCCGACTCTTTCGACAGTGGACTGCTTGAGGAGGACTAGCCATGAGACGGATCCTGACATTAATCATAGCCGCGACTATAGGTATGGCGACGGCCATGGCTCAGAACAACTCCGACCGGATCGGCATCGGCTTCGGGGGCGGATACGCTCCGAAGGCGGAGAGCGTCCTTTTCTGGGAACACGAGACATCCTACCACAATGCCTGGGAGGCCTTCCTCTACGGTTCCCTGGCGCTGGACAGCATCGAAGGAGACCTCTGGAATAACGGAAAGGCATGGGGTGCCGGTGCCGCGTGGAAGCCCTGCGTGGTCCGCTCCCGGAACAACTACGGGTCGGTGAGGCTGGCAGCGATGCTAGGGGCGGCTCCGAGGGATTTCAGCGCCGGACTTACGGCCGGATACCAGCACAGCTATGTCCTCAGGGGCAGCTGGCAGCTCTACTGGCAGGGCGGCGTGACGCTGACCCTGCCCAGGCGCGGGGATCTCTTCGGCGTAGCCGCCGGCATCGGCGTGAAGATGCCCGTCCGTGACAGGGTGCGCGGGCGGTAATTCTGCTGTCCATGCTCATAAGCTTCATCATTCTGAGATACAGGAAGAGAAATGGAAGAAAGTAGGGACCTTATAGTCGGATACAAGATATTCCGGAGCCTTGTCTACGTGTCGCTGCTGCTGGAGTTCTTCCTCTATGCCGTCGATCCCGGCGTGCTGGATTTCTGGGGAGGTATCCTGACGGACCTTCACGGCCGGATGAGGCGCTGGTTCATCTACCATGACGGCAACCTCATCTGGAGCAAGGTCGCCACGCTGCTGCTGATCTGCATCACCAGCATCGGTACCAGGAACAAGAAGCAGCTGGAGTTCGACGCCAGGAAGATGGTGCTGTATCCGCTGGTGTCTGGTCTCTTCATCGTCGTCCTGTCCGTCTGGCTCTTCGGTCACGGGATGGGCCCCCGCATCTATACCGTCCGGCTGAACCTGTGGCTATACATGGCCGCCTCCGTCGTGGGGACGGTGCTGGTACACATCTCCCTGGACAACATCTCGAAGTTCCTGAAGGAGGGACTGCTGAAGGACCGGTTCAACTTCGAGAACGAATCCTTCGTCCAGTGCGAGGAGAAGATTGAGAACAAGTACAGCGTCAACATCCCCATGCGGTATTACTACAAGGGGAAGTTCAGGCACGGATGGGTGAATATCGTGAACCCGTTCCGCGGGACCTGGGTCGTGGGTACGCCGGGCTCCGGCAAGACCTTCTCGATCATCGAGCCGTTCATCCGGCAGCACAGCGCCAAGGGTTTCGCGATGGTGGTCTATGACTATAAGTTCCCCACACTGGCCCGCATGCTGTACTATCATTACCGCTTGAACAAGCAGCGCGGGAAGCTTCCTCAGGGATGCCAGTTCAACGTCATCAATTTCGTGGATGTGGAGTACTCCAGGAGGGTCAACCCGATCCAGCTCAAGTACATCAACAACCTCGCGGCTGCCAGCGAGACGGCAGAGACCCTGCTGGATTCCCTGCAGAAGGGAAAGAAGGAAGGCGGTGGCGGTTCGGACCAGTTCTTCCAGACCTCGGCCGTGAACTTCCTCGCGGCCTGCATCTTCTTTTTCTGCAACTGGAACAAGATGCCCTACGACAAGGACGGGAGGCAGCTGGTCCCGGAGTACGCCACCGACAGGCAGACCGGGCAACGGAGGCTCACGGGCCGGGTGACAAATGCGGACGGCCTTTTCGTCGAGCCCGCCTACTGGCTGGGACAGTACTCGGACATGCCCCATATCCTGTCCTTCCTGAACCAGGACTACCAGACGATTTTCGACGTCCTCCAGACCGACCCGGAGGTGCTGCCGCTGCTGGGCCCGTTCCAGACCGCCCTGAAGAACAAGGCCATGGAACAGCTGGAAGGTATGATCGGTACGCTCAGGGTCTACACCAGCCGATTGGCTACAAAGGAATCCTACTGGATCTTCCACAAGGACGGGGACGACTTCGACCTGAAGGTCAGCGACCCGAAGAGCCCCAGTTACCTGCTCATCGCAAACGACCCGGAGATGGAGAGCATCATCGGAGCGTTGAACGCCTTGATCCTGAACCGTCTCGTCACCCGAGTGAACACTGGCCAGGGAAAAAATGTTCCTGTGAGCATCATCGTGGATGAGCTTCCGACGCTTTATTTCCACAAAATTGACCGTCTCATCGGAACGGCCCGAAGCAACAAGGTAAGTGTGGCACTGGGCTTCCAGGAACTGCCGCAGCTCGAGAGTGACTACGGAAAGGTGGGCATGCAGAAGGTCATCACGACCGTCGGCAATGTAGTGAGTGGCTCCGCAAGAGCCAAGGAAACGCTGGAATGGCTCTCGAACGACATTTTCGGTAAGGTTGTTCAGCTCAAGAAGGGTGTCACCATCGACCGCGACCGCACGTCGATCAACCTCAATGAGAATATGGACAGCATGGTTCCGGCTTCGAAGATCTCGGACCTGCCGACCGGATGGATCTGCGGGCAGACGGCCAGGGACTTCGTGAAGACGAAGACCGGCAAAGGCGGATCTATGAACATCCAGGAGAGCGAGGAGTTCCAGACTTCGAAGTTCTACTGCAAAACTGACTTCGACATGAAGGAGATCGACGAGGAGAAGAAGCACTACGTCGACCTGCCCAAGTTCTACACCTTCCCCTCGAAGGAGGCGAAGGAGCATATCCTTTACGAGAATTTCGTGAATGTCAACCGTGAGGTCGAGAAGATGTGTCTCGACATCACCCAGTTCGTCAAGAAATGAACTTCAGGTCAGTTAAGACAGCATATCCTTCATCGACAGCCCGATATACGAAACGGACCACTTCTTATGATGCGCCACGATAGAAGCCGCCTTTTTCTCCAGGACATGGAGGTCGATCTTTTCGGGATTCCGCTTGATCTCGCCGATGACGATGCTCTTCTCCGTGTCGTTGACGGCGATCAGGTCGATTTCGTCCTTGCCGTCCTTCTTTCTCCAGTAGTTGGTGACGGTGTTGTACAGCCCCGTCTCGGCGTACACCTGGCGGAAGAAACGCTCAAGGATGGGTCCGGAATAGCTCTCGTAGTCGGCGAGGACCTTCTGCTGGAGCCACTCGAGGTTGCCCACTTCGACGGCGCTTCGGTACCGGTAAATGAAGCGGAACCAGAAGTTCAGGAAATTGTCGGCGATGACGTACTCGACGTTCTTGGTGTTCTCCCCCGCGAGGTAGGGACGTCTGCGGGATACGATGTCGTAATCCTTCTCAAGCCGGTCGAGGTATCCGCCGGCCTCCAGTCCCGTGTAGCTCTTGACGTCGCCCCGGGAGGTCTCGCCGCTGGAGAGGGCGGAAAGGATGGAGAAGTAGTTCCCGTAGTCCTTCCCGAATTCGTCACGCAGCATCTCCTGTCCCTCTCCCAGGAAGTAGGATCCGAGGGAGAAGACGTCGCGGATGATCCCATCCTTGGTGACCGCCCCGCGGGTCATCAGCTGCTCGACGTATTTGGCGACCCCGCCCGTGACCATGTAAAGGCACAGGAGATCCTCGGCGGTGTAGCCGGGATTATGGTCGGCGAGGATGGTCTTGAGGGTTGCGATGTCGAATGGCCGGATCTTGAACCTGGCGGTTGCCCTGCCGTAGAGCGGTTCCTCCTTGTCCTCGAAGATCTGCTTCATCTTCGAATAGAGGGATCCGCAGATGACGAGGTTGATGTGGCTCTCCCCCTTGTTCGAGTCCCAGACGTCCTGGATGTCGGAGAAGATGGACGGCCTGGTGTAGGCGATGTTTTGGAACTCGTCGAACACCAGCGTGAAGTTCCGTCTCTTCGCGATGGAGAGGATCGCCCCCAGAAGGCGGGGGAACGAGGAGAAGTCCCCGAGGTCCTCGCCGAGCGTCTCGCGGATGATCTCCGCGAGTTCGGAACAGAGGAGCGTCTCGCTCTTCTTGCCCACGAAGAAGTACACGAAGGGAATCTCCGTGAAAGCCGTCTTGATCAGTGTCGTCTTGCCGATACGCCTCCGTCCGGTCATGACCGTCATCTGGGCCGAAGTGGCCGACAATTGCTCAATTTTCCTGAGCGCCTCAAGCTCTTTGGTCCTGTCGTAGAACTTCATTTTTATCCTCTTTTAGGAACCGCGGTTGCTGTAACCACGGTTGCAATTCTTTGCAAAGATATACATTTTCATCGAAATACAACAGGAAAGGAGGAAAAAAGCGGGTGAATAATCCAGCATTGAAGGGAAAGCCATTAATTAAACTCAAGTACCTTTTTGTAGTACCATTTTAGAGAAATATGATATTTTTTCAATTATTTGAGCTCAAAACAGATAACTTATTTTGAATAGGGATATCTATTGGATATCTTGTCAAACGAATCAAAGAATAATCCATCATGAATCAAGAATTCGAATTCAATGAAGAACAGGTCCCTTACGACCTTCTCGGTCAGTACGGGCTCACGAGGGAAATGATCGAGGATCTTCCTGAAGCGCCATACAGGGATATCATGAACGGACTGCTCTCCCCCGTCCTTCCGGTCAGTGTCAGGGACGAGGCCGGCAACACCATCTCGGCCAGGACGAGGATCCGTCTTGTCGGGACTGACGACGGAAAGGTGGACGTGCTTTTCTACCCGAGACTCCTACGCTGCGAACTGGACAGCTATTCGGAAGCCGAGCAGTACGAGCTCCGCCAGGGAAGGGTCATCCTGAGCCATGCCCCGGACGATGCCGACCGCAAATGCTTCGTCCAGATCGATCCGGACACGAACCAGGTCATGTACGTTCCTACGCCCGTCATCGGACGGAACATCAGGAACCTGATGGACCGTTTCGAACTGTCCACGGATGACATCACGCTCATCCAGATGGGAGAGGCTGCCGTGGTCGGAACCGGCAAGGACGTCCTTTCCATCGGCATCGACCTCAGCGAGAGGACCGGCATCCGCATGGAGCGGGGCAAGTCCTTCAAGTGGAACAGGGACAGGGGATCGGGCATGGACCGGTTCAGTTTCGGCATCTACGGATGCTGGGTCAAGGATGCCAATGGAGACCTCTCCTATGTTCCCGAGGAGGAATACAGCGACGAAATCATCGCCGAGCAGCAGAAACATATCGACCGCAACGCGGCGAACCTTAAACGATAACGGCCATGGAAGAGAACATGAACTACACCGAAGACCAGCTGGTGCAGATGTACCAGGACGGAGAGATCACCCTTGCCGAATTCGTCGTTTTCCACCCTTCGGACTGGGGTGTCGAGTTCGCGATGTTCCTGGCGCGTCATCCTGACAGGTCCCAGGAGGAGAACGCCCTCGCATTCCTCGATCTCAAGGACAAGGAACTGGAGAGCGCCCTCGAACGCGGGGATGCTTAATTGAAAAGAGTTATGTCAACGAGAGCGAACACACTGGGCCATTACATGGGCATCGCACCGGAGCTGCAGGACACGCTCCGGCGCAACGGCATGCAGGCTCGCCTCATCCAAAACGGAGGAGACGTTCTGCTGGCCGTTCAGGGGCATGACTCCCCTCTTCTCACCTATCCCCTGTCCCGGGAGCACCTTCTGGCGCTTACGGACGGGGGCACGAACTCGTCCAACCGGAAAGCCTACGATGCCTTCACGGCTGTCGTCGGAAAAGATTTCGACCTGCCGAAGGACTACGTCCATGCCCGCAACGCCAACGGACGCGTCGTCATGGGATTCCACGGCTACCGGATCGGTGCGGGAGAATATGGCAGGACGGCGAGTCCCTTCATGGATCTTTGGGCCCGTCGCGGCATGCTGGGCTGGACACCCCGTAACCAGGAGGGATTCCACCTGCGGCGCATCGGCGGAGAACTCCGGTACGGCGGGGCCCCGATGGTGGCCGACCGTCCCGACGGACGCATCAAGCCCGGCGAGCTGCGGAACGGCGGTTACGGCTTCTACTATAAGGGAGGCCAGTCTGCCCAGACGGGAAGTCAGTCCCGGGGCGAGGATGTGCTGCAGGAACTCAGGAACGTCGTTCCGGAAATCCAGTCCCGACCCGTTTCCACCGGGAAGGCGAAGCCGTACTCTGAGCTGATTACCTCCGACGTCTATTTCTCGAAGGACAAGTGGAATGAGGTGCTCGCCTCCCACGGCATCGTCGTGGACGAGCGCGCCGGAACACTCACAGTCAAATCCACAGCCATCAACCGCGACCTGGTCTATGACCTCAGGGAGGATGAACTGGCGGCCCTCACCGCCGGATCCATCAAAGAGATCCCGGTCTCCGCAAGGCTCGATGTCATCAACGGAGTCATCGCGAGTGATTATGAAGGCAAGGTGACGAAGGAGATGCTGGAGAGCAGCGAGCCGATCGGACTTATGCTCTCCCCTGCTGCGCTGGAGGACATCCGGCAGCAGGAGCGCACTCTCCATCCGCAGCCCGTCATCGCCGAGGACATGTCATATCTGGTCATGCAGCAGGCCGAACTCCAGGAGCGGGAGGATGAGCGGCGCGGCATCGGCCGCGTCTACGGCGAGTCGCTCTACGGCATGGAATCCCGCGAGGGCTGGTTCCGGGAGGGACAGCACGGACGCGAGGTCAGTGTCGGGGATATCCGGGTTGAACCGATCCGACCGGACGGACAGGATCAGGGCAAAGAAATGAAATACCGCATGACGGCGGTCATCAACGGCGAAGAGATCTCACACGAGATAACCCGCCGGCAGTATGACAAGTTCATGGCCGTGGATGACTACCATCGGATGAAGCTCTTTTCGAAGGTCTTCAGCGAGGTGGACATGAAACAGCTCCCGCGCGAACAGCGCGACGGCATCCATGTGGGTGCGGCCATCCTTGCCGCCCTTACCGCCGCCGGGGAGCTCGCGCGGGGATACGGTGGTCCCAGGATGGCGCCTGACCTCTATATGGAGCGTCACGGAGGCGGTCATGTCTACATGAAGCCGGGCGTGGATTCTCCGCAGGACATCGCGAGCCGCGCCTTCGAAGCCGGTCTCAACGCAGCAGAACACGGAGTAGGAATAGGAAGATAAAACGGATATGGGAAATCTCACATACGACGACTACATGCAGCGCCTGACGGTGCAGGACATCCTCAGGGATGCGGGCTACGTCCGCAACCGCAAGGACGGGCTACGCTATCCGTCCTTTGTCCGGCTGGACGAGCACGGGCAACGGGTCCGGGGTGACAAGTTCATCGTCACGCATGGCGGGCGCGGATGCTTCCACCCTCCGGTACAGAAGACATACAACATCCTGTCCCTCATCAAGGAACACCCGCATCTCTTCCCGGAGTATACTGTGGGCATGAACCTCGACCTTCTTGTCAACAAGGTCTGCTGCCGTCTTCTCAACACCACCTATGAAGAGAAGGAACGTGAGGTAAGGGAACCGGAACCAGAGCTCAGGCCTTTCAGACTGGATGACTACAGGCTGACACGGATGGACAGGGATTCGAAGGAGTCCTGGCGTCCGTTCTACCCGTTCTTCAAGCACCGGGGAATAGACATCCGGACGCAGCTGGCGTTCCGGGACTCGTTCGTCCTTGCGGACCGGGAGGTGCAGGACCGGAAAGGGGTTACGTACCGGAACCTCTCCTTCCCGATCACCGTGCCGGGAGGTGACGGAACCGTCGTGGGCTTAGAGGAACGCGGCCGACCGAAGCGGGACGGCGGATCTCCGTATAAGGGGAAAGCCGCCGGGAGCAACGCCAGCGTCGGACTCTGGATAGCCTCCCCTGCGGGGACGCGGCTCCAGGATGCACGGAGGGTTTTCCTTTTTGAGAGCGCCTATGACGCGATGGCATACTACCAGCTTCACCGTGAGGAGGACAAGGGCCTCTGGAAGGCCGTCTTCGTCTCCACCGGCGGCAACCCTACCCGGGGGCAGATGCAGGGACTCATCCGTACCGGCAGTACGGCGGTTTTCCATCTGTGTTTCGACAATGACGATGCGGGTCGCCAGTTTGCCGAGAACTTCATGAAGGTGGTGAAGGAGGAGAAACCCCACAGCGATGTGGCTCTGGCCTTCAAGAATACGCCCGGACACATCGAGACCGACCATGAGAAGGAAAGCGCCTTCTTCAAGCTTCCGGAGGAGATTCAGAAACGGTATTTCGCCGTGGAGAAGATTTCAGAGGATCTGCGGACTGGCTATCTCTGTGACGAGGACAAGGAGGATCTCCGGGGGCAGATCAAGCAGGGATACAGGGACTTCTTCAGGATGGTGGACGACTGCATCGTGCAGGTGGAGCGCGAACTGCCTTCGGAAGGATACAAGGATTTCAACGATGAGCTCCTCGGCCGGGAGGACACCGAGAAGAAGGCGGTCGGTTGCGACATCGACGGCGACGGTGCAGTCGAGACGGAGGAATCCAACGAGGAGAAACACAAATTCCACAGATAGGCTATGCTAGAAGACCTTCCATACGAGGATATCGGTATCCGTCCGGACTGGCGGCAGCTGCTGATCGACGAACTCTTGTCGATTCTTCTTGCCGTCGGGCTGCTCATCGTCGGCGGGCTGGACAGTGTCCCCTACCATTCGGTGTTGTTCTGCATCGCGCTCGCCCTTGCCTTCAAGGTCTACTACCGGCTGGTTTACCTGAGGACGATGCACTATACAATCACCAGGGAGCAGCTGGTCTATGAGCACGGGGTATTCACCCGAAGCCGGGACTACATCGAACTCTACCGCATTGTGGACTTCGATGAGAAACGTAGCTTCCTGCAGCTCATTCTCGGTCTGAAGACCATCATCGTCCATTCCGGGGACCGCACGATGCCCACACTCAGGATCATCGGCGTCCGTGAGGGGACGGAGGTGGTTGACTGCCTGCGGGAACGGGTCTCCTACAACAGAAAACGCATGAACATCCATGAATTCGCAAACTACCAATAGAGAGAATAGCCGCGGCCAGGGAATCCTGGTACGCCTCATCATCATTGCCGTCGCCCTGCTGGTGACCACTCTCATCAGCCAGGTCCATGCCTCGGCGCAGATCGTCGTGGCCAATCCCCTGGAGTGGGCCGTCCTTGCCGAAGGGAACGAGCTCATCGACGGACAGATCAAGAACGAGACGGAAGGCATGACCCGGACAGCAGTCTTGCAGAACACCATCGCAGCGGAATTCAGCGGCATCCGCAGCTGGGAGAAGAAGTACAACGCCTACCTCAAGTCCGCGGACGGATTCGCCTCATCGATCAAGGCTGCCTCGCATCTGTACAATGACGGCGTACGTCTGTTCATCAACCTTTCGGACATCCGCAAGGCGATTGCCGCCAATCCCCAGGGACTTGCCGCGACGCTCAGCATGAACAACCTCTATATCGAGACGGCTACCGAGTTGGTCTCGGTCTACTCGACGCTGAAGGAGGCTATAGCGACAGGAGGTGACGGCAACATGCTCACGGGTGCAGAGCGCTCGGAGACGCTCTGGCTTATCGAGGACAGGCTGAAGGCCTTCAACCATAAGCTCTCCCTCCTTTCTCTTTCCCTGCGTTATTACACGCTCTCCGACGTGTGGTACAATGCGACCGAAGGAATCATCGACCGGGATTACGGCGAGATAGCCCGTCACGCCCAGTCCCGCTGGAAACGGGCATCGAGAACCTTCTAGATAATAGTTACTATGAGAAGACTGCTTTTCGTCATCGTCCCGTTGCTTCTGATGCATCTGCTGTGTCAGCGCCTCGGCGCACAGTCCATTGACCCGACGCTCGCCGCGATGATCGTCCTGTATACGGAGAAGGCTGAAAATTCTTTACGCACGGAGCAGGAGGCGATGCTCCTTGAGTCATCCGGGCACATCTGGGTCAAGAGCGAAGTGGAAGGGGTCAGGAAACTGGACGAAGAGTTCAACGAGTACCTGGACACTTTCCACGGAATCATCGTCTATGCGGCCCAGATCTACGGATTCTACCATGAGATAGACCACCTTGCTGAGAACACCGGCAAGCTTGCTGACCGGATAGCCCAAAGCCCGGGAAATGCGCTGGCCGTCGCTCTCTCGGCCAACCGCAACAAGGTTTACCGGGAGGTAATCCTCCAGAGCGTGGAGATCGTCAACGACATCCGCATCGTCTGCCTTTCCGATGTGAAGATGACCGAAAAGGAACGCACCGAGATTGTTTTCGGCGTTCGTCCGAAGCTGAAGGGCATGAACAAGAAACTGGAACGGCTCATACGGGCCGTGAAATACACCACCCTCACCGACGTGTGGAACGAAGTGTCCGGAAATCAGCCTGACAAGGCGGATATCGAGGGCATCTCGACCGAGGCTTTCCGACGCTGGAAGACCATCGGAAAGACGGTGAGACCATAAAACGAAATGAGAATATGAGTTGGGCATCATTGCTTAAAGGCGCCGGAAGAGCCGCGAAATGGGTCGGCAAGGGCGCCGTGAATACGCTGGAGGGAGCGGGCAAGGTCGCGCTCCATCCGGCACAGTCTCTCAAGGCTGCCGGGACCGCAGTGAAGACTGCCGCTGTCGGCGGAGGGCTTGGTTATGTGGGCTGGAAGAAGCTGACCACCGACAAGAGTGTCGTAGGCATCGTCAGCGACGCCATCATCGGGAGAGAAGCCACGCAGAAGGTTGAAGACACGGTACATGGAGCCGTGGAAGGCATCCGTGACCTGAAGGAATCCGTCGGCGGTATGACGGAACGCGTCTCCAGCGCCGCCGAGAATGTAGACGGGAAACTGAACGGGATATCCAGCTTCATCTCGGATGTCTCCTCCGGCAACGGAGGGGAGATGCTTGGTGGATTTCTCGGCAACCTCACGCACGGGAACGTGTCCGGGATGGGCGTGATGGGACTCGTCCTTTCGTCCTTCCTCATCTTCGGCCGCTTCGGCTGGATGGCGAAACTCGCCGGAGCGATGCTGGCCATGATGACAATCGGGAACAATTCCAGGAGGGGCCTCTCCCCTTCCGTCGCTCAGACGGAACCAGGCCGCACCGTGCAGGCAGAAAAGGAAATGAGGCAGGAGGAGCCTCAGGAAACAGAACAGATTCACCGCAGAAGATAAACACCAGGTTGTATGAAATATTCACAGGAAATGATTCTCCAGTCCCCTTCGGGCTACTGCATGCCGTTCGAGGAGCGTGACAAGGAGGTAGTGATGTCGCTTGGCTACGGAAAACAGACAAATCCACAGACAGGCGTGGAGTTCTTCCACCACGGGGTCGACTTCTCCGCACCCCATTACTTGCTTTCCGCCGTAGCCAGCGGAACCGTCACAGGGATCGGCACGGACAGTGTCCATGGAACGTATCAGGTCATCCGATACGGGGATTACGAGGTGGTTTATGGGCACCTCTCGAACATCCTCGCCGGATACGGTGAATCTGTCCGTGCCGGTCAGACGGTCAGCGTCAGCGGCGACATCCTCCATATGGAGACGAAATACAAGGGAGAGGAACTGGATCCCATCGAGTTCCTCACAATGATCTACGGCAACATCAAAAGCCTCGAACGGAAGAAGACCGCCTTCGATGAGCAGGAACTTGCCGCCATCGCGGAAGGGGTCCGGACAAACTATGAGAAGGACCGGTACGAGATCGAGGAACTGATGCTGCGTTTCTTCCCCGCCTACCTGAGCGATCTCGGCAGCGGGGCCTATTCCCTTCCCCAGCGGACGGAAGCGGCCCTCAGGAACATCCTTACGATGGCCTCGTCCAGGAACTATTTCTTCGAGTCCATGCCCTCGATGGAGAATCCCATGGGGCTCGGGCGCCGGAGCGTACCGCTTGCGGCCAAGGTACAGAACCTCCTGATTGCCGACTTCCTGAACTATCTGGCCCTGATCCACGGGACCTATCTGTCCACGTGGGATGAAGGATTAAAAAAAAAGCCCGGGAACAGGCCATAGCGGACAGCGGGATCATCGATCCCCTGCAGGATCTTGAAGTCCAGGTGCAGAGCTTCGATATCCCAAGGATAGTCAGCGTCTATCCCGACCAGGCTGGGATACGCTGGTGGACGAAGGCCTGGTTCAACAACCGCAAGGACGGCGAGGCCAGTGTGGAGATCTCCCGGCAGAGCGCGCTACTGTTCATCAGGAACCAGGTAGAGAAGGATCAATGGCTGGAAGAGCACTTCCCAAAACAGATGGAGGTCTACCACAACGCCATAGAAGAAACCCGTAAACAACTGCTGCAGCAGGTCAACCTATAAAGAGAACGAAAACAATGACAGACAGGGAACAGTTCACAACGAAGGTCGAACCCATTATGGACAGGGTGCGCCAGGAACTCCAAAGCCGCCAGGCCGAGGAGGTGCGGCGTTACATGCGCTCCCCTGCATACATCCTGTCCGGCATCTCCGGTCCCGACGGCGGAATGGCATCCCAGGCCGTCGCGCTGGACTCGCTGAAGGTCACGGGTGAATGGAACTCCAAGACCGTGGAGGACTACGTGGAGATGGTGAAAGCAGAACTCCGCAAGGAGGGCATTTCCGTGACTCCGGAACTGGAAGAGATGATGATCGATAAGATGGCCAGGGACCAGGTTCCGCAGTCTTCCGTAGATTATATCCTGAGGAAGGCTGCCGGAAACACGATCTTCGGACTGCCTGAGGAGGCTCGCAAGACTCCCCTTCAGCGGGAGGTCGAGCAGCGTGCGGAAGAGATGTACAATCCGTCGAAGGTCGAGAAGGGTATCGGCTGGGGGCTTGGTGCCGCTGCTGATTTCGTGACGCTGGGAGGCTTTTCCGGTGGAATCACCGGCGGTTTGAAGTTCGTCGGTGCCGACCTTGCGGTCAATGCCGTCATCGATACCGTTGACGCGAAACAGAGGAAGGAGGTCCCTTCCGTCGTACTCCCCGGATACGAAGAGGAATGGCTGGAAATGAACGAGGCGAAAAAGGAAGAGATCGGGGATGTTCCTGAGCAAGAGAAGCCCTCTGCCCAGCATGAAGTGCAGGAAGCTCCTGAAGAAAGAGCCCCCATACAAGAGGTTAAGGAAGAAGATCCGGCGCCCGTGATTCAGAAAGAAACAGATAATACTGTCCAAGTGCAGGATAAGACAGAGCCGGTCAGAAACAATACGGGAGGCTGGCAGGGCATCCTGACAAGCCTCGGACTGAACGGCATCAGCGACATAGGCCGCAATGCCGGATACATACTGGCCATGTTGCCCGACATCCTCCTGGGAATGTTCACCGGCAAGACGCAGAGTCTCGGAGTCCGGGACAACCTGGTGCCGATCGCCAGCATCATGGCTGGACTCTTCGTAAGGAATCCGCTGCTTAAGATGACCCTGATAGGCCTCGGAGGAGCGAACCTGCTGAACAAGGCCGGTCAAGAGCAGCTGGCTAAGAGTGACGGAGTGACCGCCGAAGCCTCCGTCCAGAACCGGTTCCTCCAGTATGAAGAGCAGATAATGAATCCCCGGATACGGGATGCACAGATACAGGGCAATACCATGATCGCATCAATCGACGGGATCCCTGTCACCGTCACCCTTCCCGAGAAGGTCGTCCAGGCGCATGCGGCAGGCGCTCTACCCCTGAGTACGCTGGCGAATGCCGTACTGGAAAGGTGTGACCGGATGCAGGATATGGGCGAAGCCCGCGAGCGGTTTGAGGAGGAATCCAGATCCCAGACTCGCGGAATCACTCAACGATAACAAACCATCATAATCGATAGTCATATGTCAGAGAGAACACAAGCAGAACAGAATGCGGCGGACCGTCGCAGGGAACTCATTGCCGAGGCCCTCGACCGCGCCGCGAACGGCGGCGTCTTCCTCAATGCCCAGGGCAAGCCTGCCCCAAGGCTCTTCAATTCAAGGTCCGGTTCTTCCATCTCGGCTTTCAACGCCCTTACGCTGGCCTTGCACAGCGACCGGGGCGGGTTTCAGACCAATCTCTATACCCCTTTCACCGAAGCCAGGAAACGCGGTGACGGCGTTCAGGCCGGAGAGAAAGGCGTTCCTTTCGTATGGTACAATTGGAATGCTTTCCGGGACCGTTCAGACAAGGAAAGGACCATATCCCGCCAGGAATACAACGCCCTCTCCGAAGAACAGAAGAAAGGATACGCTCCGGTCCGTGACAAGGAGATCCGCACGCTTTTCAATATCGAGCAGACGTCGCTTCCTCTGTCCGATAAATCAGCCTTCGAGAAGGCAGTGAAAGAGCATGGCCCGGCATCCGAACGGGGAGAATCCGATCAGGATGACAAGAAACTTCGCATGGCGGTCAATGAGTTCCTGAAGGCCGTCAGTGAGAATCTTGCGCCGATCCGTAGGGACGGAATCGGAATCGCACACTACGACAGCGGGAAGGACATCATCCATCTACCGTCCCAGAAGCATTACGACACCTATCCCGAGTATGTCCAGGACGCTGTCCGTCAGATCGTGACGGCCACAGGGCATCCCGGCAGGCTCGGACGGCCAGGAGCCGTGGAAGGCGGTTATGCGCCCACGGAAGCACAGTCCCTGCGCGAGCGTCTTGTCGTGGAGCTGGCTTCCGCCGTGAAGATGAACCAGCTCGGACTGCCTGCGCGCATCGCCGATGAGAACATACCGCTTATCGACAAGTGGAAGGAGTCCATGGAGAAGAACCCGAGGCTGATGGACGGAATGGAAGCAGAGGTCAACAACGCCATGGCGATGCTGTACAAGGCGGAACATGGCGTGAAGATCGAGAAGAGCAACGAACCGGTCAGGCAAGAGACGCCGGATGACCGGATCAGTGCGAAGCTCATGATGGTCCAGGACGATGACGGCAAGTGGGCCATGTATGTCAAGCCGGATAATGAGAAAGGATTCGCGATCTATCCGGAGAGCGGCGACATCGGCCGCTTCTTCGCCGCATCGAAAATGGAGGAGGCCGCCGGGAACAGGATCAAGTCCCAGCTCGTCCAGAAGTATTACGACCTGGCTGTCAAGGATCCCGGTCTCAAGGTGGACCTCTTCACGACGAAGGAGAAGGACATCGACCTCTCGCAGATAAAGAACGTCAGCGTCTTGAAGACCAAGGAGAACAAACTCATCTGCTCCCCCGTCATCGAGGGGATCGGCAAACCCGAGCCACGCGAGGTCTCGCAATCCCAGTGGCAGCGCCTCTGGATGGCGGAGGACAAGGTTGAGTATAAGCGCAACCTCGCCGCTACGCTCTTCGCCGACGTGATCCGTCAGCAGCAGAAGCAGGCTGAAACCGAAAAGCAGCAGGAGGAGAAGCGTATGAACTCCCCCGAACAGAAGGCAAAGGAGGAACGTGAGGAGAAAGCCAAGGAGGCTCTCACGAAGGCGGAGACCGGAGCCGTTGTCGGCCTCATCGCAGGAGCAGTAGCGAAACAGGAAGAGGAGGAGCAGCACCGTGGCTTCCACCGGTAAGATCCTCCTGTGCGGGCTGGTGGCGGTTACTGTGGCCGCCAGTCCGCTCCTTGCCGGCAATAAGGTCCCGGCAACCAGATTGAACACCATTTCACTGAAACGAACAATGAGCAAAGCGAGCGATTATGTAGACAAATACGCTGAGGCTGCGATGGAGCAGATGCGTAAGTACGGCATTCCCGCTTCAGTGACACTTGCCCAGGGCATCCTTGAGAGCGCCAGCGGCCAGAGCGAGCTGTCCCGCAAGGGGAACAACCACTTCGGGATCAAGGCGACCAGGACCTGGTTGGACGGAGGCGGCCGGTATCTGGTGTACACCGACGACAAGCCGAACGAGAAGTTCTGCCAGTATGCCTCCGTAGCTGACAGCTACGAGCATCACTCCCTCTTCCTGAAGGGGAACAAGCGGTATTCGAACCTGTTCGAGCTCTCCCCGGACGATTATGTCGGCTGGACGCGCGGTCTGCAGGAGGACGGCTATGCCTCCAGCAAGCAGTATGCTTCCAGCCTTCAGGCCCTCATCCGCCAGAACGGCCTTGACAAGTATGACCGGATGGTGATGCAGGAAAAGGGATGGCAGAGCACGTTGGCTACGACAACGAGCACAGCCGACCTGGCCGCCAACTCCAAGGCGGTTCTGGGAGAACAGCCCGCACAGGTTCCAACCGCGGAGATTCCCATTCAAAAGCAGGATGAACCCAAAAAGGAAGAGCCGAAAGAAAAGGAGTATTTCAACACCCTCTCTTCCGGGGCTGACCAGCAGGAAAGTGATCCATGGAAGAATTTCTTCGGGCTGATGGGCGACAGCGGCGGGTATTCCTCAGATCCCATAGTTGAACTGGCCAGCGCCCTGTTCGCCGGTCTGATGGCCATGGCCATCCAGATTGACGGGATGGGAAATGCCCAGGAGGTTCAGCAGACACCGGCTCTCTCCCCTTCCGAATCCCCGGCGAATGCCCTGGCTTCGAAGAACTTCGACGAGGCCATGAATTCAATGAACAATAACCCTATAAAAAGAACAAGATCATGATCAAATGCAATGTAACGATCGTCGGGCGCGTGTTCCGTGCTCCGGAGATCAAGAATGACAAGGAAGGGAATCCGTTCGTTACCTTCGGTATCTCCACCGAGGTCAAGGACAACGGCGAGACAAAGGAAATCGACATCAGTGTTGCCTGCGACGGAGAGGATGACCAGGTCCTCAGTCTGTCCAGCGGAGACAGGGTCAAAGTCAAAGGCGTGCTGACCTTCCGCAAGCGCGAAGATGTCGTCTTCTTCAACCTTTCCGCCGGTGAGGTCGACAAGACCAAGGAGAAGGACAAGGTCGAAGGAACCATGACTTTCCGAGGCACACTCGGAAGCAAGGAGATCCAGGAAATGCAGGGAAAGAAAGGAGCGTTCAGGGTGTTTGACGCATATAGCGCCGAGAAGATTGCCGAGGACAAGTTCGCCTATATCTGGGTGCATTTCGTGGATTTCTCCGAGGAACGAGCGGAATGCCTTGTCCCCAAGGCCGGAATCAATGCGGAAGGCGATCTGGAGCTCACGCTCTACAACGACAAGCTCGACATAGGCTGTCGTGTCTCTTCCCTGTCCGAATGGGTGAAACAAGCCGCTAACCAGTAGAGGATATGGCATCGGACAAGAAATATCATTCGGATGGACCGTCCGCCGCCGACAAGGCGCTGGACCGGTTCACCGAATTGATGATAGAGAAAATCCAGTCCTTTGAAGGGAACTGGAAAAAACCATGGTTCATGCCTGGGACTACCCTGCCTCCCCAGAACCTCTCCGGCAGGCATTACAACGGAGGCAACTCCCTAATGCTGATGCTTCAGGCGGAGAAGATGGGGTATGACATACCCGTCTGGGGCACATTCGACCGCATCACGAATCTCAACTACGTCAAGGACAAGAATGGAAATGTCTTTCAGGCGCGGGACAAGGATGGCAACAAACTACCTCAGGTCAGCGTCAACAAAGGCGAGAAGTCCTTCCCGGTATTTCTCACCACATTCACGGTTGTCGATCCGAAAACGAAGGAAAGAATACCTTATGATGACTACCGCAATCTCTCCCGGGAGGAGCAGGCCAAGTACAAGGTTTACCCAAAACTACAGGTCTACAATGTGTTCAACGTTGCCGGACAGACCAATCTGGAACTGACTCGTCCCGAATTGTACGAAAAACTCAAGTCAATGGCCGCCGGACAGATTCAGCATCAAGGGGACCTCAAGAGTGATCCGGCCATTGATAAGATGATTGACGATAATCTCTATTACTGTCCTATCAAGCAGGTCAAGGGTGATAACGCCTACTACTCCCCTGCCAAGGATGAGATTGTCATCCCCACCCGCGAACAGTTCGTCGATGGCGAGGCCTTCGCGACCAACACCTTGCACGAATGTGCTCATGCCACTGGTGCCGAGTCACGGTTGAACCGGGACATGAAACATCCCTTCGGATCTCCTGAATATGCAAAAGAGGAACTCACTGCTGAACTCTCGGCCGCTCTCATTGCCAGCCAGCACGGACTGACCAAACATGTCAAGAACGACAGTGCCGCATATTTGAAATCCTGGCTCGGATCTCTTCAACAGAGTCCGGAATTCCTGAAGACCGTACTTGCCGATGTGAAGCATTGTACGAGCATGATCAACCAGCGGCTTGAGGCGATTCAACTTGAGATGGACAAAGGTGAGAAAGCGGACTACTCACAGTTCAGACCAGTGCATGGGGAAGGATTGCTACAAGCGGCTGGAGCACAGGCTGCGAAAGAGTCGCTGGAGGAAGAGAAACCGTCTTACCACAGGTCGCGATAAAAGCCTGACCCTAGTAATATCAAATAGGGCCGTCCTCCGGATAAAGGAAGATGGCCCATCTCTATATATGGCAACCCCATTATTGTTTACCATGTAACAACCTTATCCACAATGAATTGCTGTTCCATGCTACTTTTTCTTAGATATATTCGCGTGGTTTCTATACTCTCGTGCCCCATTAGGTCAGCAAGGAGAGCTATGTCGTTGTACTTTTCGAGAAAGTTTTTCGCAAAACGATGCCTGAAGGAATGAGGATAAACGACTTTGGTGTTAAGCCCATATTTTTCCGCATAATTCTTCAGCTGTTGCGAGATTCCACGGGCTGTGATTCTTTCCTCATATCTATTAAGGAAAAGATATCCTTCCGTTCGGACATTTTGGTTTAGCCAGGTATTTGTTTCTTCTCTCAACTTCTTGGGAATAAAAATTCTTCGGTATTTTCCTCCCTTTCCATATATATCGATGTACCCCACTTTCACATGTTCAATTTTGATTTGAATAAGTTCACTAACTCGTGCCCCTGTCGCTGCTAAATAGCGGACAACGAAATACCATTCCAGATTGCTCTCTTTTTTCAGTTTGTTCTTGAAGAATACATAATCTTCGTTGCTGATTACGTTTTCAAGATAGGACTTCTGTTGCACCTTGATCGATTTGAGCCTTAGTCGAGGATGTTTTGTGTATTCCAGATACTTATTAATTCCTTGTATCCTAAGATTCACTGTCTTAGGCTTAAAGGTCTCCATCAGATAGGTTTTATACATGAGGAGATTCTTTTTTGTAAGTTCCTTTTTTCGATTGAAGAAGTCTGTAACGGCGAAACAATATGCCGAGACAGTGTTCTCCGACATATTCTCTTGTCGGAGAAACATTTCAAAATTGTCTATTTCTGCCATAATTCTGTCATTAATATGTGAATCGATGGGGTTGTCATCTAGATAATGTAAATGTATCTGGCAGTGTTGCGAATTCTCATTATGAGAAGTTCGCTGATGGAAGGGTTGTTTGCATCGATGACGAGATTCCCTTTGAAGTACCTCAAGGATGGGAGTGGGCAAGGCTAAACGAAGTCTGTTCCTATATTCAGCGAGGTAAATCTCCAATTTATTCAGAGATTAAGCGATATCCAGTAGTCGCCCAAAAGTGTAATCAGTGGTCTGGATTCTCTATTGATAAAGCGCAATTCATTGCACCGGATACGATTGGAAAATATACTGAAGAACGATTGCTCCAAGAAAATGACCTTCTGTGGAACTCGACCGGGCTGGGAACTCTGGGAAGAATGGCTGTGTATTCGGGATTCAAAAACCCGTATGGTTGGGCAGTAGCTGATAGCCATGTCACAGTCATAAGACCATTACAACTTTTCATGAATAGCTTCTTCCTGTATGCGTATTTTTCTTCTCCGACTGTTCAAAGTGTCATTGAAGACAAGGCTGAAGGAAGTACTAAACAGAAAGAGCTGTATGTTGATACGGTCAAGACTTACTTAATCCCTGTTCCACCTTATAATGAACAAAACCGAATTGTTGCGAAAATTGATGCAGTCCTTCCTAGAATTCTTAAATATGGTCAGTCACAGGACAGGCTTGACAAATTAAATGGAGAACTAAACGAGCGTCTCCGGAAGTCTATTCTGCAAGAGGCTATACAAGGAAGACTCGTACCCCAAGATCTTGCAGAAGAGCCAGCATCTGTATTGCTCAACCACATCCAGGAAGAAAAGCAGAAGTTGATGAAAGAAGGTAAGTTGAAGAAGAAAGACTTGGTGGATTCTGTCATCTTCAGAGGAGAGGATAACAAGTACTATGAGAAAGTAGATGGTAAAACACTGGAAATCAGCGAAGAAATCCCGTTTGACATTCCGGAGTCCTGGGCCTGGGTTCGTCTTGGAAGCGTAGTAACTAACGAGGCAGGACTAGCGTATAGCAAGGATTGTTTAACCGACAGGTCCCAGCCTCTGATTCGTGTTTTACGAGGCGGAAATATAGAAGAGGGAAGATGGTCTATCAAGGATGATGACGTTATTATTTCCAAGAAATACGTAAAGGATTCTCTCCTACTCAAGCGTGGGACATTTATCACACCCGCAGTCACTTCAATAGAGCGTATGGCTAAAACCGCATTGATTCAAGAAGACCATCATGATATTGTAGTAGGCGGTTTCGTCCTGATGATAAAACCAGTTATCATAGATAATGCTCTCTTGCAATACCTCAATCTATTTTTTCAGTCCACTTATTACAAAAAGTACTGTATTAGTATCACGAATAAGTCCGGTCAGGCTTTTTATAACTTGTCTCGACAGAAACTGATGCAGTGTCTCGTACCGATACCACCTGAAAAAGAGCAGTTTCGGATTGCAGACAAGTATTCTCAACTGACGTTGTAGTTCTCATTATGAGAAGTTCCTGTATGGAAGGGTATTATGCATTGATAACGAAATCCCTTTTGAGATCCCCCAGAGATGGGAATGGACCAGGTTAGGAGATGTCTTTGAATTGAGATCCGGGCAAGACTTTCCTTCTGAGAAATACTCTTCCAATCCTGGGGGAACCCTTTATCTTACGGGAGCAAGTAATCTTGATGGAGAAAAAATCCTCGAGAACAGATGGACGAAGACCCCTTCTGTTATTGCTCCCTTTGGTAGTCTATTATTGGTTTGCAAGGGTTCAGGAGTTGGGAAAATGTGCATGATGAATCTTCCCGAGGCGCATATCGCCAGACAATTACAGGCAATTATTCCTATATCTCAGGATATCGATATTCGGATTATTCAAATTGCTCTTGAATGTAGAATTCAGGAAATCACCCAGAAAGCAAACGGGGTCATACCCGGTATTGCGCGTGAGGCAGTATTGAGCTTTTTACTACCTATTCCTCCTCTAAATGAACAAGAAAGAATACTCGACAAAGTATTGAAGTTATCTCCCCTTGTAGAGAGGTATCGCGAAAAACAACAGACACTGGAAATTCTTAATTGTGACATTCGAGAACGCCTCAAGAAATCCATCCTCCAGGAGGCTATTCAAGGCAAACTCGTACCCCAAGATCCAACAGATGAACCTGCTTCGATCTTACTTGAACGTATCCGTGTAGATAAGCAGAAGCTGCTGAAAGAAGGTAAGTTGAAGAAGAAAGACTTGGTGGATTCTGTCATCTTCAGAGGGGAGGATAACAAGTACTATGAGAAAGTAGGTGGTATGATCCTTGATATCAGCGAAGAAATCTCCTTTGAGATACCGAATTCATGGCAATGGGTTCGTCTCGGCACACTCTTTTCTCACAACACCGGTAAGGCTTTGAATAGAGCAAATACAGATGGAATAAAGAAAAAATACCTCACGACTTCAAATGTATATTGGAATCGATTTGACTTCAATGAAGTAAGAGAAATGTTTTTTACTGATCCTGAATTGGAAAAATGCACAGTTCACAAAGGAGACCTGTTGGTTTGTGAAGGCGGTGATATTGGAAGATCCGCTATTTGGCAATATGATGAAGAAATCTGTATACAGAATCATATTCATCGTCTTAGAGCATACTATCCTATAAACACAGAGTTCTATTACCTTGTTTTTTACCATTACAAAAACATAGGCAATATCGGAGGAAAAGGTATTGGGATTCAAGGACTGTCTTCAGGTGCTCTTCACCGTCTGATAGTTCCGTTACCGCCCATCGAAGAACAGTATCGTATTACGCATAAGTATAACTCTCTCATAGCAAGTATTATGAGAAAGTCGACGGCAGAAGTATTGAAATAAGTGAGGAATTACCATTCGATATACCGAGTTCATGGGCCTGGTGTAGACTCGGTTTTGTAATTGTTTTACAATCCGGACAAGATCTTATTCCAGAGAAGTATTTCTCTCTCCCCAAAGGTATCCCGTATATTACAGGAGCGAGCAATTTTTCAAACAGTACCGTTATAGTTAACCGTTGGACAAACTCACCGACGTCTATCTCACATAAGGGTGACTTGCTCATAACCTGTAAAGGGACTGTTGGCACAATGGCATATAATACGATAGGAGATATTCATATCGCTCGCCAGATTATGTCTATCCACTCAGATTGGATTCTAATCGATTATATCGAGAAGTATCTTGAATTCAGCATTCCAACGCTAGAAAAATCAGTTCATAGTATCATTCCTGGTATCTCAAGGGAAACCATTCTTAATACATTGATTCCGATACCACCATTAAAAGAGCAACGCCGTATTGTAGATAGAATAAAAGAAATCTATTAGAATCTCCGGGATTAAAGGTGTCTGTATATATCTTTGAATCTGTTGACAATTCTAATTTGTTCCTCAGAAGGGGGCAGAGGAATTAGAAGATTGTTGATGCTGGTAGTGTTCAGCGTCTTCCCTTTAATTGCATCTCGTGAATCTCCCAAATTCGCAAGAACTGGGAGGGTATAGAATAAGTAAGGCCGTAGTGCAATAGAATCCACAAATGGCCAAATTGAGATAATGGCTTCATTATGATATGCGTCAATATCAAGAATTGCGGTTCTTCCAACGGTCAGTTTAAAGCTCATAAGGAGTGTACCCCTTGGTGATATCTGACCAAGTAAAGACGTCGCTTTTGGAGATACCGACTCTTTCGTATGAACGATTGTACCATATTCTTTCATATCTGAAATGGAGACCCAAGGAATTAAACCAGGCACCCAGAAAGCTGTCTCACCTCTTGGAGGTGTCTTACCTATTCGATAATGCACAATGCTGCCTAATCTGCACCATCTCCATGATTCAGGTAGATCAAACGGAACCTCTTCGCTAATATCCAGCGTTTTACCATTTAGATTCTCATAGTACTTGTTATCCTCGCCTTTAATAATAGTGGAGTCCACCAGATCTTTCTTTTTCAACTTACCTTCTTTCAGCAACTTCCGTTTCTCCTCACAGATTTGTTCTAATAGTACGGAAGCAGGCTTTTCTTTCGGATCTTGGGGTACGAGTCTTCCTTGTATAGCCTCTTGCAAAACTGACTTTTTAAGGCTTCCTCTTAATGATTCGTTTAATGCATCAAGCCTATCCTGGGCCGTAGTATATTTCTGCAGAAGTGGATAAATGCTGTTTCTCTCTACAATGATTCTCTTCTGCTCATCAAAAGGAGGAATCGGAACGAGCAAGTTCGATAAAGATTGCCCATTTACATTTGGTTGACCGGTACCAGATGTTGCATCTGTAAGTTGTCTCCAATAACAAGGCGACTCAAGATATGTCGCAATATAAGGTATATATATGCCTGGAACGGGCTTGATTCGGATTAGATACGAAGCGAAAACAGCCACAACAGAAATATCAGAGATGACGAAAGACTTTCCAACAGTCCCTCCAGTTCTAGCAATGACAATGTCGTCATTCTCTAGTTGGTAATTGCAAAGTCCCTTTTTATCTATTTCGCAGAACGGCACATCATCCCACTGGACCTTTCCATCTTGAATATCTGTAATTCGCAGAAGTTTTGCATTTCCGGACAATCTGGCGGAAGCAGTAAAACCATAATGAATTACCGAGGACAATGCTGACATCCTTGCCCATTCCCACCCCTTCGGCACCTCAAACGGTATTTCATCATCAATGCAGATAACCCTTCCATCCTGGAACTTCTCATAATGAGAATTATCCTCACCGCGGTAGATGATAGATTCGTTCTTGTCTTTCTTGATTCTTCCCTCTTTTACCAAGCGTGCTTTTTCGGCCCGGATGCGTTCCAGTAGTACAGATGCCGGTTCGTCATTTGGATCCTGGGGTACAAGCTTTCCTTGGATAGCCCACTGAAGGATGCTATTCTTTAACTGCTTTCCGTTCATGGCCTATTCGTCAATCTTGATTTCGATTCCAAGTATCTTCTGAATCTCGGCCAGCGTGCGGTCAATTTCGTGATCTAAGGCCTTGCGCTTCTTGAAGTAGTCCGCAAGAAGTTCTGCCGGGGGTAAAACCTCTTCATCATCCTTCGGGAATTTGCACTGGTCAAAGTTGCAGTCCATGGCAATCAGTTCTTCTGCCGTGAACTTTCGTGACTTCTCGTTACCTTCCTCGACGATAATCTCCTTACGATCATTCCACCAATCTTCGATAGGCTTGCAGTGCTCCAATTTCATCGGCTTCGTCTTGGAAAAATGCTTGTAACCTTCTGGCATGTCGAGGCGGTAGAACCAGGTCTCTTTGGTCGCATATTTTTCTGGTGCGCCCTCTGCCCTCTCGTTGTTGAAAAAGAGAATATTCGTGGCAATCGAAGTATAAGGGGAGAAAATGCTCCCTGGCAGACGAATAATCGTATGCAGGTTGAATTCACGGAGCATCTTTGTCTTGATTGCCAATTTAGCTCCATCCACACCGAACAGAAAGCCATCCGGAACAATGACAGCAGCCCGGCCATCCTTTTTAAGCCTGTACATAATCAGAACCATGAAGAGGTCAGCTGTCTCGCTGGAGCGCATGTCCATAGGGAAATTACCCTTGACACTTGCCTCTGTGCTTCCTCCATAAGGAGGATTCATGGCCACGACATCTACTTTATCACTCTCCTTGAAATCACTCATCTTGGTGCCCAGGGAATCGCAGTGTTTAATGTTCGGCGCCTCGATGTCATGCACGAGCAGGTTAGTAATGGAAAGAAGATACGGCAAAGGTTTCCATTCCTGTCCGTATACGGAATTCTGGAACTTGTTGAAGTCATCCGTGGTCTTGACCTGCTGATTGAGGTAATTCAGCGCAGAGGTGAGGAAGCCACCGGTTCCAGAAGTAAAGTCTCCGAACTTTTCACCGAGTTTTGGCTTAAGCGTCCTCACCATGAAATCAGTGAGAGCTCGCGGTGTATAGAATTCACCCGCATTACCGGCAGACTGGAGATCTTTCAGAATTCCTTCATAGATGTCACCGAAAGTGTGACGGTCCTCTGCATCAGAGAAGTCAATCTCATCAATGACATTGATAACCTGGCGCAACAGGATACCGTTCTTCATGTATTGGTTGAGATCCGAAAAGACTTCCTTGACGATAGCTTTGCCGCGTGGAGTTTCCGGTGTGAGAGGCAGATTCTTCAACGTCTGGAAAAGGCCATCCGTACCATTGATGAACTCCAACAGCGCATCACCGGTCAACGCTTTTCCGTCCTTCTCATCTACAGCCCAATTGCGCCAGCGGAATTTCTCCGGGATGATTGAATCGAATGTCTTCCCATCAGACATGGCCTTGAATTCCCAGGTCTCTTCTTGAGTGTCATAGACCTTAAGGAAGAAAAGCCAAACCATCTGCTCGATACGCTGCGCATCTCCATTGATGCCAGCATCCTGTCTCATTATATTCTGGAGGCGCTTGATTATATTGTTTACTGCCATATCTTATGCTGCGTATAATCTTGATTCCATATTCTTAACGGCGGACAGATACCCATCCATACCACCGAAATACTTCATAATCTTCTGAGGCTTGCCAAATTGTGCCAGCTGAGGTGTAAGAAGGATCGCTATATTCTCCAGTTCCAGGATTCCCGTGTCGGCATATTTATCCAGCAGGATCTCAAGAACCTTACGTGCCTGTTCTCCATACTGGGTAAAGTAGTCGCTCTTCTTCACCTTGTTCGCCCTTTCCTTGCGAGTCATCGGTTTCTGGTCAAATGCCACATGACAGATGACATCAAATATGTCGGCCTCAGCCAGGGCCGGGTTCTGCTCCCGGATCGCATCGATCAGGACATCATATTCCTTAAGTTCCTTAACGATGACTTCCTTACGCTCAGCCTCAGTCCACTTCTGCAAGAAGTCATTCAGAGACGGATACTTGCCCAGGATCCGTTTCTTTGTGAAATCTGTGTATGACTCTTTCGTCAGCTTACCGTTGGCATCCAGGAAAGAAACGAACTCCTTGTCAATCTGGATGTCAACACCATCCACATGATATTTTTCATGCGGTTCTCCCGGAGGAGTTTTGGGCTTCGGAGGTTTAGGTGTCGTTCCTCCACCTCCTCCCCCACCTGTCGGGGGCTCAGGATCGCCATCGAATTCAGGGTCATGGAAAAGCTTGGTGGCATCCCTGAAGTCAAGGATCTCGAAATGCCACTTGCCTTTGTCCTCACGTATTCGTGTACCACGGCCAACAATCTGTTTGAACTCAGTCATGGACTGAATCTCCTTGTCTATTACGATCAGGCCGCATGTCTTGCAATCAACACCCGTGGAAAGCATCTCAGAAGTAGTGACGACTGTCGGATAAGGCTGGTCCACATCGATGAAATTATCAAGCTGTTTCTTGCCCTCATAATCATCGCCAGTGATCTTCATGACATAGCGATGGTCCTTCTGACAGAGGTCGGAGTTGAAGTTGGTAAGAAGCTGACGCATGGCTTCTGCCTCCTCTATATCAGGGCAGAAAACAATTGTTTTTGTCATTCGACCAATCTGCTTCAGCATCTTGGTTATACGCCAGGCCACAATCTCCCTCCTTTTGTTTATGGCGAGTTCCCGGCCGAACTCCTTCCTGCTGAAGTATTCGGGTTCGATAATCTTTCCGTTAAGATCAGCCTCCCCTTCTTCAGGGATATATCCAGTCAAATCAACGCTAAGGAAGGAATTGGTGACGCGATAAGGAGCTAGGAAACCATCCTCGATACCCTGCTTCAACGAATAAGTGTAAATCGGGTTTCCGAAATAATCAAGGTTGTTGGCACCATCTACAGCCTTAGGAGTGGCCGTCATACCGATTTGTGTTGCCGATGAGAAATACTTGAGAATCTCCTTCCATTGTGAGTCATCCTTAGCAGACCCCCGGTGACACTCGTCAACGATTATGAGATCAAAGAATGACGGTTGGAATTCAGTGTACGGATTCGGCTTGTCTTCTTCGGGAGAAACGAGTTGCTGATACAGCGCCATATAAATCTCATACGAAGAATCCATCGTCCTGTTCTGTATCTTGGTCATCCGGTTCTTGAATGGCCGGAAATCTTGTGTCATTGTCTGGTCGATGAGGACATTCCTGTCGGCAAGATAGAGGACCTTCTTCTTTGCTCCGGATTTGGTTAGCCGATGGATGATCTGGAAGGACGTAAACGTTTTTCCTGTTCCCGTGGCCATGACGATCAGTATTCTGTCCTGACCTTTCGCGACGGCCTCCACCGTGCGGTCGATGGCAATCCGCTGGTAATAACGAGGCTCATGCGAATCTATATCGAAATAATATGGCTCCTCAACAATCTTTTGTTCTTCAGGTGTATATCCCTTGAATTTGAGCAGACGCTCTTTAAGTTGCTCAGGAGTCGGGAACTCGTCAAGACCGATGTTCTTCTCGATACCTGTTGTGAAATCATATTCGGTAAAACCATCTCCATTGGAGCTGTAGGCAAACTTAAGGTCCAGGATCTCAGCATAAGTTTTGGCCTGCCCAATACCGCCGCTGACAGGATGATTGTTGTCTTTTGCTTCGACAACAGCAATCGGGAACTTATTCGGTTCGGCTTGAAGAAGATAGTCGGCAAACTTCTTCGCCTTTCTGGCATGCGAGGTCTGGCCCTGGAATATAATGCGTCCATCCGTGAAGGCATATTCCATCCGGATGTGCTGTTTATCCCACCCGGCACTTTCAAGCGCAGGTGTAATGAATTGCAGTTTTATGTCCTCTTCGGACAACTGCTTTTTGTCTGCCATCGTATGTAAAATCCTAGGGGTTTTGCTTTCACCTCATTCGGATAATATCGCTATTATCCGAACTTAATCGCAAATTTAATAATTTTAGGTGAATATCTCGGTTTAACTACATTTCAACTTCCCAGGTTTGTCTCCCAAGCCCGGATAGAATCTTTTAATAGAGCCGATTACCGTCACAGATACGAACTAATTCGCGCAAAAAAGCTAAATTTGCATATACAACAACAAATATCAACCTTAGGCGATAGTTCCATATGAGAGACGCTACCAAGCTCGACGTATATTTTACCGGCGACAAGACACTGTTTTTGATTCCCTTATATCAGCGTAAGTACGCATGGAAGAGAAAGCATTGCGAGAGATTGTTCGCCGATTTGCTCAAGGTCAAATCCGAGGGGCGCCAAAGTCACTTTTTCGGAAGCATTGTTACAATCAAGGCAAGCGAGACGGAGGATGACCTGTTGATCATCGATGGTCAGCAGCGAATCACGACCATATCTCTTCTAATTTTGGCTGCCATCCAGGCCGTACATGACGGCAATATGGCATGTGAAAAAGGTGAAGAATATATAACGGATACGCGTAACAAATTCCTACGCGCAAAGTACCGCAAGGGAGAGCGCCAGATCAAGCTTCGTCCTATCGATAAGGACCGCATTGCCTATGACGCTATTATGGGCGGAGATCCGGATTACTTCATTCCGGCTACCGAATCCGGTATTACAAAGAATTATCAGTTGTTCTACGACCTGATCAAGATATCGGATATTTCATTTGACGACCTGATTGAAGCGATTGAGAAACTGATCATCATCGATATCCGGTTGGATTCCGGGGACAAACCACAGATGATTTTTGAAAGCCTCAATTCCTGTGGCAAGGATCTCGAGGAGGCTGATAAGGTGCGGAATTACCTGCTTATGTCCCTTACTTCGGCAGAACAGGAAGATTATTACTACAAGTACTGGTCAAAGATTGAGCATTTCACTGACGAGGAGCCGACCATGTTCATCCGTGATTTCCTTACGGTGAAGACAAAGGTTATCAGCAGTATGACCGAGCTCTACTTTGACTTCAAGCGATTCGATGAGGCTTACGGGAAGCCACGCAATGAACTTCTGGCGGAGATGCTCAAGTATGCCGATTACTATTACCAGGCATCTAAGGGCGCTACTAAATTCGATAAAGTCAATAAAAAGCTCCGCCAGCTTTCCAACCTTGGCTCGACCGTTTGTATGCCGTTCTATATCCAGTTCCTCGATTATGCCGAACAAAACGGATTGGAAGAGGACGAGATCTACAATGTATTCGATGTGGTCGAGAACTATTGGGCCAGAAGGATCATATGCGGTTATCCGGCCAATGTCATGAGCAAAACTTTCGCTATTATTCACAGTGATATTCTGAGAATTATGCGCGAGCACCAGAGGCGGGGAATTGAGTTGACTTCAACATATTCAGAACTCCTGAAGTTTGTTCTGCTGAAAAAGCAGGGCAATGCGGTCTTCCCTACGGACATTCAGGTCGAGAACGAATTCCATACGAGACAGATATACAAGATTCCTATCGACTACAGGTACTTCCTGTTCGAGAGGATGGAGAATGAGAACAGTAAGGAAGCAAATGAGCAGATTGTCCAGAAAATGAAGGACAACCATATCACGATTGAGCATATTATGCCTCAGACTCTTACTGCAAAGTGGAAAGAAGCCCTTGGAGAGAACTGGGAAGGAATCTACAATACCTATCTCCACACGTTCGCGAATCTTACGCTGACAGGGTACAATTCCTCCTATGGTAACCATACTTTCCAAGAGAAGAAAGAAGGGTACATAGATCATAAAGGGAATCAGATCTTTGGATTCAAGGATTCCGCATTCAGACTCAGCAATTACCTAAAGACTTGCGACAAGTGGACAGAAACCGAACTGAAGGAACGGGAAGGAATCCTCTTGAAGAAGTTCCTGGGATTGTGGCCGATGGCGACCACAGATTATCTCCCGCTCGAAAATGAGGCAGATGTCGTTTCGTTTAATGATGATGAGTTAGAACTCACAGGTCGTTACATAAGCGCATTCTCATATAAGGGTGAACGGCATCAGGTCGTGAACTGGAAGCAGATGCTTGAAAGTGTTTGCAAACTCATATACAAGGAACTTCCCATCCAGATGAACAGCCTTGCGGTCAGTGATTATTGGCTCCATCCGACCGATCGTGAGGACAGAAGCCGAATTGCCGATGGTTGTTACGTCCATTCTTCGTGCAGCACTCGAACGAAGTGTGCTATCCTAAATTACATTTTTGACCAGCTTGAGTTGAATCCCTCTGATTTGGAGTTTGAATTGATTCCCAAGTCTGACAAAGTAATCGAAGACGCTGAAGATATCTCCTCGAATTTGGCATAGGAAAACAATATGGTCGGCAAATTCCCAGTCATCACCCTCTGCGGCAGCACTCGCTTCAAGGAACAGTTCCTTGAGGCACAGAAACGTCTAACACTTGAAGGGAACATCGTTATCAGCGTCGGTCTCTTCGGACATTCTGGCGACAATGAAGTGTGGACATCCGGCACCAAGGAGATGCTCGACAATATGCATAAGCGTAAGATTGATATGGCAGATGCCATCTACGTCATCAATGTCGGCGGCTATATCGGTGAGAGCACTCGTTCAGAGATTGACTACGCCGAGAAGAACGGGAAAGGAATCATATATCTTGAACAGCCCTGAACATATGGAATCACGAAAGCACCTAGCAGCCGAGAAGAAGCGCTGCAACACACATAACTGCGCCCAGTCGGTCGTCTGCACCTACTGCGACCTCGTTGGCCTTCCGGAGCAGACCGCGCTTGACATCGCCGGAGCCTATGGTACAGGCATGGGCAACATGGAAGGCACCTGCGGCGCCCTTGTCGGAGCCGGGATGATCGTGGGCCTCGCGACCAAGGACCGCAACCTTTCCCGTTCCCGTATGAAGCAGATGATGGTGAAGTTCCAGGAACGGAACGGCGCCACCCAGTGCAAACTTCTCAAGGGCGTCGGTACCGGCAAGCCGCTTCGCGACTGCCCGGACTGCGTCGCCGATGCGTCGGAGTTCCTCGAAGAAATCCTCGGCCTATGACCTTCCTCCTCGAATCCATCGCTGCCTGCGCCCTTTTTACCCTGCTGGTCTATCTGATGTCCAGGGACCCGGTGAAGACAGTCTTCAACTATCCCCCGGCCATCATCGAGCGCTGCCGCCAGCTCGGCCTCGTGGATGATAGCAACCGTCCCGGCGGACCGGTCTTCTACGCGAAGAAGGTCACCGCCTTGGTCGTTTTCGGCGTACTGCTGGGCCTGCTGGTTCGATATGTCAACGGCTGTACGACCTTCTGGGGCGGATTCCTCACGGCCTATGCCCTCTGGAATGTAGTGAACTGGTTCGACGCTATTGTGCTGGACTGCCTCTGGTTCTGCCATGACAAGCATTTCGTGATCAAAGGGACGGAAGACATGACGAAGGACTACCACGACTACTGGTTTCATATCAAGGGCTCCCTTCTCGGCATGGTGCTGGCCATCCCCGCCGTCCTGATCGCCGGATTTATAGTGATACTATGATACTTTGATACGTTGATACTATCGATAAATAAACCAACTGATTGAAATGCACAAACAGGCTAGAATTGAAAGAATCTCCCTGATGGAGGACCGGTATGACGAGGTTACCCGCGTGCTGGCCGCCCTGGAAGAGGCCGTCGGCGAATACGAGGATTTCAAGGACGAACTCGAAGTACTCAAGGACTATATGGAATCCGGAGAGTGGAAGGAGGACTATGAGGCTGACGAGGCCGGACAGCTGCCCTCTGATCTCAAGCGCGACGTCCTCTCTGAGGACGGCCTGTACAACCTGCTGCACGACGCCGACCAGATCATCGCCCACGTCAAGGAAGTGTTCGCCGACAAATAATCCTCCCGGGTGTCACGGTTTGGCACAAACGATGACTATCTTTGCATTCTGATTTACCCTTCACTTCATGAAACCCTACCCGCTCACAGATAAGGACAGCATCGATCTTCTGATGATGGGATCCGTCAAGGCCGGATTCCCGTCTCCCGCCGAAGAGGTGAGGGAGAAGCTGGACCTGGTGAAGCTGCTGGTTCAGCACAGCGCATCTACCTTCTTCTTCCGCATCGACGGCATCTCGATGGTGGACGCGGACATGGACGAGGGTGACATCATCATCGTGGACCGGGCCGTTGAACCCTACAACAACTGCAAGGCCGTCTGCTTCATCGACGGCGAGTACACCGTCAAGCGGGTGGAGATCCACGAGGGCGGGGCCTTCTTGATGCCCTGCAACGAGAAGAACACGAAGTATAAGCCCATACCGGTCGGCCCGGACAATGACTTCCTCATCTGGGGCGTCGTCACCTGGGTCATCAAGAAAGTATAAGACAATTGCCATGAAACTCCGCTTCCTCTTCCTTCTCCCTTTATTCCTTTTCCTCGGTTGCCAGCCTTCGGTGACGGAAAGAGCCATCAGGCAGCAGCTGCAGGATTATCCGGAGTCCCGCGTGCAGGACATCTACAAGAGCTTCTGTCAGGACAACCTCGGCCCCCGACACCTGATCCCGGATCCGCAGTCTGCCAGGAACTACCTTGAGTCCGAAATCCAGACTTTCCGTGAGGACCTGGACAGCGCCCGGTATGAAGCCCCGTCGATCATGTACTACCCGGTGGGAGACAACGGAAACTACGTCCGGGTGGATCTCAGCGTCGTGCTGGACGGCCTGGTCGGTGAGGAAGCCTACCTTGATGCCTTCGTTCGCAGTGCCAATGAAGGGATGCGGCTTACGGAGAAGCAGTGGGTGGCCAAGTGGAAAGAGGTCGAGAAGGTCATCCGGAAGCACTTCCCCGAAATTCCGGACGCACAAGCCGACCTGGAGATGATTGACGCCTATGTGGAGAAGGGCGACCTGATCATGCACCACAGCGAGACATTCGGTGAGGCCTACAATCCTCATTACCGGATCATTGCGAGGGATATCTTCGAGAAGGAGATCAAGCCCCTTATCGACCGCTAGGATTCATGTACGCCCTTGCCGACTGCAACAATTTCTTCGCCTCGTGCGAAAGGGTTTTCCGTCCGGAGCTGAACGGGAAGCCGGTCATCGTGCTCAGCAACAACGACGGCTGCGCGGTGGCAAGGAGCAACGAAGCCAAGGCGCTCGGCATCAAGATGGGCGATCCACTTTTCAAGATTAGGGATATCGTGGAGCGGAACCATGTCCACGTGTTCTCGGGGAATTTCGCGCTGTACGGGGATATGTCAAGAAGGGTGCAGGAGGTGCTCCGGAACTACTCCCCTTCCATCGAGGTCTACTCGATCGACGAAGCGTTCCTGGACCTGGACGGGATGGATGTTGATTTCGACAAGTACGCCAAGGAGATCTCCCGGGAATGCTGGAAGCAGACCTCCATCCCGGCGTCCGT
>Ga0247609_10000662_pt1 | contig 45796 bp, 39 predicted proteins | sample 172DNAGHGlowgp2_FD_193487 | JGI IMG/M metagenome (GOLD analysis project Ga0247609, IMG submission 193487) | Sheep rumen microbial communities from Palmerston North, Manawatu-Wanganui, New Zealand - 1728 DNA GHGlow gp2 | ecosystem: Host-associated > Mammals > Digestive system > Stomach > Rumen ... | reverse complement strand
ATCCTGCGATATGAAAGGGAATAAACAAAAGCAGATTGCATATCCGCATGTTAACGGTTAAATGCAATCTGCTTTTTTGTTAATAATCGAGAAGCCTTCCTAACTTGAAGGGTTTTTCAGTGCCCTCGCAAACATCAGCAGTTCCTTTCTTTCTATAGACTACAAATCATTTGTTTTTACAAAGGATAGTCTTCGAATGCATAGAGCACGGTGGAAAGATAGCGCTCACCTGTGTCGGGCAGCAGCACCACAATCTTCTTCCCCTTGTTTTCCTCACGTTTGGCAATCTCGGCAGCAGCAAAGAGGGCGGCTCCGGCAGAGATGCCCACAAGCAGTCCTTCCTGCTGGGCCACTTCACGCCCCGTGCGGATGGCATCATCGTTTTCCACGTCGAACACTTCGTCAATCACTTTACTATCGTAGGTGTTGGGCACGAAGCCTGCACCAATACCCTGAATCTTGTGCGGGCCACTCTGTCCGCCATTCAGTACGGGCGACGATTTAGGCTCCACGGCAATCACTTTCACCTCGGGGTTCTGCTCCTTCAGATATTTGCCTGCTCCCGAGATGGTGCCGCCCGTTCCCACACCGGCTACCAGGATATCCACCTTGCCGTCGGTGTCGCGCCATATTTCCGGTCCTGTAGTGGCATAGTGGCGAGCGGGGTTGGCCGGATTCTCAAACTGCTGCAGGATAACGCTGCCAGGAGTGTCATCGCGCAGTGCCTCAGCAGCACGGATGGCTCCGGGCATACCGTCCTTACCAGGGGTGAGGCGCACCTCGGCCCCGTAGGCCTTCACCAGGTTGCGGCGCTCCACGCTCATTGTCTCGGGCATGGTCAGAATGAGATGGTAGCCCTTCACGGCGCTCACCAGTGCCAGTCCCACACCGGTATTTCCGCTGGTGGGTTCGATGATGGTGGCTCCGGGTTTCAGTAAGCCACGCTGCTCGGCATCTTCTATCATGGCCAGGGCGATGCGGTCTTTGACACTACCGCCCGGGTTGAAATACTCTACTTTGGCAATGACGGGTGTCTCAATGCCCTTTGCCTGTGAAAACTTGTTGAGCTCAAGTAGTGGGGTGTTGCCGATGAGCTCGGTCAGCTGTGTTGCAATCTTAGCCATAACTGGATATTTTTTTTGTTTTATGAATTCTAATTCTCAATTCTCTTTCACGATGGGGTATAGTTCGATGAACTCTCCCTGATGGTTCTGCCCGTCGTTGATGAGTTCAGCCGTCTTGCGGCCCACCGTCTCGATGTCGTGGAAACCCGGTAGTGCCATGTTTCCGTTCAGGTCGGTGGTGGTGGGACCCGGATGCACGGAGAAGATTTCCACGGGTGTGCCGTTCTGCTCGAACTCGGTGGCCATCACGCCCATCATGGCGTTCTGTGCAGCCTTGCTGGCCACGTAGGCCAGTGGATGCCAGTAGGGACTGATTACCGACGGCACGGTGATGTTGACGATTCTTCCGCCATTCTGTTCGAGCAGTGGTAGCAGGGCCTTGGTCAGCGCGAAGGTGCCGACGAAGTTCACTTCGAGGGTCTTCCTGATGTCGGCGATTTCCGTGTGCTGGCTGTCCACGCTCATGTCGCCCGGTATGCCGGCATTGTTGACGAGCAACGACAGTCCGCTGAATCTCTCGCTCACCTCCCTGACAGCCTGTTCCAGACTATCGGGGTCGGTCAGCTCGATGTTTGTCCAGCCTATCACATCAACTCCTGCTGAGGCTAATTCGCCGATGGCTTTCTCTGCGCGCTCCCTGTTGCGTGCGCCGATAATCACTTTCCATCCACTCAGCCCGAGGTGTTTTGCGATGCCGAAACCTATTCCTTTGTTGGCGCCTGTCACCAATGCTATTTGATTACTCACGTTCTTTTTCTCTTTGTTTACGTTGCAAAAGTACAAATTTCTTCGTTAAATTCGATCAATTCGTTGTATTTATATTTGGTCGAATGCTTGTGCCAAGTCGTCGATGATGTCATCGATATGTTCCGTACCGATCGAAAGACGAATGGTGGATGGCGTGATGTGCTGCTCGGCCAGTTCCTCAGGGCTCATCTGCGAGTGAGTGGTGGTGTAGGGATGGATGACGAGGCTCTTCACGTCGGCCACGTTGGCCAGCAGTGAGAAGATCTGCAGCGCGTCGATAAACTTCCAGGCCTCTTCCTGTCCGCCTTTGATCTCAAAGGTGAAGATGGAGCCGCCGCCCTGGGGGAAGTATTTCTTGTAGAGCTGGTGGTCGCGATGGCTCACTAAGGCCGGGTGGTTCACCTTGGCCACCTTCGGGTGACTGGCCAGGAAGCTGACCACCTTCAGCGCATTCTCCACATGGCGCTCCACGCGCAGGCTCAACGTCTCAACTCCCTGCAGCAGGATGAAGGCATTGAAGGGTGAAATCGTGGCACCGGTATCGCGCAGCAAGACGGCACGAATGCGGGTGACGAAGGCTGCTGCTCCCACGGCGTCAGCAAACACGATGCCATGATACGAGGGGTCGGGCTTGGCCAATGTGGGGAATTTCTCGGGATTGGCCGTCCAGTCGAACTTACCACCGTCAACGATCACGCCGCCCAGGCTGCTGCCATGTCCGCCTAAGAACTTAGTGGCAGAATGCACCACGATATCGGCTCCATGCTCCAGTGGCCTAATTAAATAAGGTGTGCCGAACGTGTTATCCACGATGAGGGGAATGCCGTGCTTGTGGGCCACGGCTGCCACGCCTTCCAAGTCGAGCACGTCGCTGTTGGGGTTGCCGAAGGTCTCGGCAAAGACCACCTTCGTGTTGGGCTGTATGGCAGCCTCCAGCGCCTGCAGGTCGTTCACGTTGACAATACTGTTCTCGATGCCCTGGGTAGAAAGTGTGTGAGTGATCAGATTATAGGAACCGCCGTAGAGATTGTCGGCAGCCACGATATGATCGCCCGCCTGCACAATGTTCTGCAGGGCGTAGGTGATGGCTGCGGCGCCCGAGGCCACGGCCAGTCCGGCCACACCGCCCTCCAAAGCTGCCACGCGGTCTTCGAACACGCCCTGCGTGGAGTTGGTCAGTCGGCCGTAGATGTTACCGGCATCGCGCAGGCCGAAGCGGTCGGCAGCGTGCTGAGAGTTATGGAACACGTAGCTCGTGGTCTGGTAGATGGGCACAGCGCGCGCATCGGTTGCGGGGTCGGCCTGTTCCTGTCCTACATGGAGCTGCAAAGTCTCGAAACGATAATTCTTCTTACTCATAGTCTTTTTCCTTTCTTTCCTTTTATTTGTTATTAATTGTTTTCTGGGTGCAAAGTTACGCGGTTTAGAAATATCTTCCAAATTTCTTGCGTAATTCGGAAAATATCGCTAAATTTGCAGCGATAACAGAAAATGTTTCCGAAAGGGGCATCTGAAATCTTTCCAAAAAGAATAAAATTCTGACAAATGGCTGAAACCTTAGACCAAACCGACTTGCAGATACTGAAAACGCTGCAAAAAAACTCCAAACTCACCACGAAGGAACTGGCCGACGCGGTGCATCTCACGCCCACGCCCGTCTTCGAGCGACAGAAACGCTTAGAGCGACAAGGGTATATCAAGAAATACGTGGCCGTGCTCGACCCTGAGAAGCTCGGCCAGGGACTGCTCGTGTTCTGCAAGGTGAAGCTCAAACAGATCAACCACGAGATTGCCGATGCCTTCACCCGACGCATCATGCGCATACCCGAGGTGACCGAATGCTACAACACCAGCGGCGCCTACGACTATCTGCTGAAGGTACGCGCCCGCGACATGAAGCAGTACCAGGAGTTCGTGCTCACCAAGTTAGGTGACATCGACTCCGTGGCATCCATCGAGAGCACCTTCGTGATGAGTGAAATCAAACAGAACTACGGCATCAACTTGTAATCCAGAAAACAGTGTTTTCGGCACTCAAAAACGGAGTTTTCTGCCCATGAAAACATTGTTTTGGAACATAAAAACAATGTTTTCGTGAGTCAGGAAAGTCAAAGTGCAATATTCAACCGAAAGGACGGTTCAGAAACATGAGAATACTGCCAGATAGAGTACGAGAAGGATTGCCCGTCATTCAAAGAGACCGGGTTCCATGATATTACCCGTATAGGGATTGCGCCCATAATGGCGATAGGCCAGTTCGGTGGCCATGCGCCCCCGTGGGGTGCGTTTGATGAATCCCTCCATGATGAGGAAAGGCTCATAGACCTCCTCCACGGTACCCGCATCCTCGCCTATGGCGGTGGCGATGGTACCCACGCCCACTGGTCCTCCCTTGAACTTATCAATGATGGTGAGCAAGATCTTATTATCGATCTCATCTAAGCCATACTGGTCGATGTTTAGGGCAGTGAGGGCGATCTTGGTGATATCGGTATTGATGCTGCCGTTGCCTTTTACCTGTGCGAAGTCACGCACACGGCGCAGCAAGGCATTGGCGATACGGGGCGTTCCCCTTGAGCGACGTGCGATTTCCATAGATGCCTCATCGGTGATGGGAACTTTCAGGATATAGGCCGACCGTTTGATGATCTTCTGCAGCACTTCCGGCTCATAATATTCCAAATGCATGTTGATGCCGAAGCGTGCACGAAGCGGTGCGGTGAGCAGTCCGCTGCGCGTGGTGGCTCCCACTAAAGTAAAGGGGTTCAGGTCGATCTGGATGGAACGCGCCGACGGTCCTTTATCGATCATGATATCAATACGGTAGTCCTCCATGGCGGAATACAGATACTCTTCCACCACAGGTGACAGACGGTGGATCTCATCGATGAAAAGCACATCGTTCGTCTCCAACGAAGTGAGGATACCGGCTAAGTCTCCAGGCTTGTCAAGCACTGGTCCGCTGGTGATCTTGAATCCCACACCTAATTCGTTGGCGATGATGTTCGACAAGGTTGTCTTGCCCAGTCCGGGAGGACCGTGCAACAAGGTGTGGTCGAGGGGTTCGCCGCGGTATTTGGCCGCTTCCACGAACACTTCCAAGTTCTCTACCACCTTCTTCTGTCCACTGAAATCACTGAAGCGCAGAGGGCGCAAAGCGTTCTCAAACTCCTTCTCTGTCGATGACAGCGTCTCTCTTCTTATGTCGAAATCTTCGTTCATCATTATTCAAATCTTTCATCTCTCCTCTCATCCCTCCTCTTTCATCTCTCCTCTTTCCTCTATTTTATTACATATACCCTAACCACCTAAGGATATCATTCAGGTTAGCCACCACCATAAGGAGGATGAGGATGGTGAAGCCCACATATTCGGCCTTGATCATGAAGTTTTCGCTGGGCTTGCGTCCTGTGATGATCTCGTAAAGGAGGAACAGTACATGACCGCCGTCGAGGGCAGGGATGGGTAGGATGTTCATGAAGGCAAGGATGATGGAGAGGAAGGCTGTCATGCGCCAGAACATCATCCAGTCCCATACCGGTGGGAACAGACTGCCGATGGCTCCGAAGCCGCCTAATGACTTGGCCCCGTCGGCTGTGGCCACATATTTCAGGTCGTTCACATAACCGCGGAGCACGCCCAGCCCATATTTGATGCCTGCCGGGAAGCTCTCGAAGAAGTTATATGTCAGTTGGGTGGGCTTGTAGTAGGTGGCGATGGATGTCTGACTCACGCCTAAGCGCATCTCCGGGGAGAGCACCACCTGTGTGGTATCCGTTGTTCCGCTTTTCTTCGACTGATAAACCAGTTGTACGGTACGGGTCTTTAGACTGTCAGCACTGCTCTTAGCCGTGGAGAGCACATCATTGAGGACTCCTATCTGATAGACGAACTCGTTCCAGGAGTCAACAGGTTTATTGTTGATGGCAAGAATCTTGTCACCTTTCTCCATACCGATCTTGGCAGCAGGAGTCTCGGATAGCACACTGTCGATCTCTGCAGGCACGAACGGACGGGCAAAGGCTGGGTCGGCCTGCAGCATCTTGATCAGACTCATCTCCTCAGGCATCTGGATCGTCACCTCGCGGTTGCCGCGCTTCACTGTGATGGTTTGGGCATCGGCCAAATGGCGGAACACGTCCACATCATAGCGATCGAAGGCCTTACCGTCGTAGGCCACGAGAATATCATGATCCTGGAAACCGATCTGTTTGGCCTCGGTGTTGAATTTGAATCCCATCGACATGTCTTTTACGGCGATATACTCATCCCCCCAGTGGAAAAGCACCATCGAATAGATGAACAGGGCTAAGAGGAAATTCACGAGCACACCACCGATCATAATGAGCAGACGCTGCCATGCCGGCTTACTGCGGAACTCCCATGGTTGCTCGGGCTGTTTCATCTGCTCGGTGTCGAAACTCTCGTCGATCATACCGGCAATTTTGCAATAGCCGCCTAAGGGAAGCCATCCTACGCCGTATGCTGTATCACTGTTTTTGGGTTTGAACTCGAAGAGGTGAAACCAAGGGTCGAAGAACAGGTAGAATTTCTCTACGCGCACCCCGAAGAGCTTGGCAAAAAAGAAATGGCCACCCTCATGGAGAAGAACCAGGAGAGAGATGGCGAGCATGAACTGTAACAGTCTGATCAAAAATACTTCCATTGCTTATTGATTGTTTAATAGTTCAGAGGCAATGCTACGTGCCTCAGCATCTGTTTTAAAATAGGTATCTAACGACGGACTCTTATCAAATGTGGCCCGTTGCATGGTTTTCTCGATGACATCCGCCATTTGGGGGAATGAGCAGCGGTCATGACGGAAAGCTTCGTTCACCACCTCGTTGGCAGCATTCACGATACAAGCCATGTTACCACCGCAACGGATGGCCTCGAAGGCCAATGCCAGACAGCGGAACCGCTTCAAGTCGGGCTCGAAAAACTCTAACGGATGTTTGAAGAGATCGAGACGGTCGCCAGAAAGACTCAGTCTGTCGGGATAGGAGAAGGCATACTGGATGGGCAGTCGCATGTCGGGAACACCTAACTGGGCTTTCACCGATCCGTCGATGAACTGCACGGCACTGTGGACGATGCTCTGCGGGTGGATGAGCACCTGGATCTTCTCTGCAGGCACTCCGAAGAGCCATTTGGCTTCGATCACTTCGAAGCCTTTGTTCATCAGAGAGGCAGAATCGATGGTGATCTTCGCCCCCATGTCCCAGGTGGGATGTCGCAAGGCATCGGCGGCTGTCACCCGTGCTATCTGCTCCTCGCTCATCTGTCGGAACGGTCCGCCTGAGCAGGTGAGCAGAATTTTCTCAATAGGATTATTACCCTCACCGACCAAACTCTGGAAAATGGCAGAGTGCTCACTGTCAACGGGCAGGATGGGAGCATGGTACTCGTTTGCTAACTGACAGATCAACTCACCAGCCACGACCAGTGTTTCTTTGTTGGCCAAGCAGATCTTCTTCCGTGCCTTGATGGCATGTACAGTGGGGGAGAGACCGGCAAAGCCCACCATGGCGGTGAGCACCATATCGATGGGACCCGCTTCGACGATATCGTCAAGGGCTTGCTTCCCTGCATATACCTTGATGTCCGGCTCGTCGGCCAGCAATGTCCGCAGTTCTTCGTAGCGAGCCTCATTGGCTATCACCACGGCAGCAGGCTTAAAGCGTCGTGCCTGCTGGGCTAACAACTCCACTTTGTTGTGGGCCGTCAGACAATATACTTCGTACAAGTCGCTATGCTCGGCAATGACTTCAAGTGCCTGCGTGCCAATGCTTCCTGTAGAACCTAAGATGGCAATTTGTTTCTTCATTATTCTTTTTCTTATAATGACAATAATCCCTCGGGCAGATCCATGATGATGACCCGGTGCGCCTCATCGATGTCTTGTATCAGAGCGGAGGCAGCAGGAATCAGCAGTTCCTTCCCCGTATCACTGGTAACCTCTAAGAGCACATTCTCCGTGGAATCATCTACCGAGGCGATAGTACCTATCGGCATGAGACCTGCCGCATTGACAATCTGGAAACCAACGATCTGCGCCCAACTGACGCCCTCTTCCTGATCCGGAGCTAATGCCCGGGGAAAGAACACCTCACAGTGGGTCAGCTCTCGTGCCTGCTCCTGGGTGTCGATTCCCTCAAGTTTCAGTAACACGCTCTCATCGGTACGGAAACGGTACTCCTCGATGAAGAACGGCACCAAGATCCCATCAACCTGAAGGATCAGGTAGTCGGCATCCACCTGGTCGAACACGTCATCATTGAACATAAAGATGACTTCTCCCTTGATGCCATGCGGTCGTCCGATGCGACCGATACGAAATACCTCTTCTTGACGGATCATGTTACGGGTTTACTCGTTGGATATGGGCACCTAAGGCATTGAGACGTGACTCGATATCTTCGTAGCCCCGGTCGATCTGTGCAATGTTGTCGATACGGCTTGTGCCTTGGGCACTAAGGGCGGCAATGAGCAGGGCGATACCAGCACGGATATCCGGACTGGTCATGCGCCCGGCACGCAGCCGTTTCTTATGGTCGTGCCCCACCACGACAGCCCGATGTGGATCACACAGGATAATCTGTGCTCCCATGTCGATGAGCTTATCTACGAAGAACAGTCGGCTCTCGAACATCTTCTGGTGGAAGAGCACACTGCCACGGGCTTGTGTGGCCACCACGAGCAATACGGAGATCAGGTCGGGTGTCAGTCCCGGCCATGGCGCATCAGCCAGTGTCATGATTGAACCGTCTATGAAGGAGTCTATGATATAATGTGCCTGACGGGGAATGAAGAGGTCGTCTCCCTCCACTTTCATCTTCACACCTAAACGGCGGAAGGCCGAAGGGATAATGCCGAGGTTGGGCAGGGAGACATTCTTGATACGAATGCCGTCGCCCACCATCGCTGCCATACCGATGAAGGAGCCTACCTCGATCATATCAGGCAGGATACGGTGGGATGCCCCATGCAGCGAGTCCACGCCGACAATGGTGAGCAGGTTACTACCGATGCCGCTGATATTGGCTCCCATCTGGTTCAGCAGATGACAGAGCTGCTGGATATAAGGCTCACAGGCCGCATTATAGATCGTAGTGGTGCCCTTAGCGAGAACCGAGGCCATGATGATATTGGCGGTGCCAGTAACCGATGCCTCGTCGAGCAGCATATAGCAGCCTTTCAGTCTGCTGGAGTGAATCTCATACACGTTGCGCTGCTCGTTGAAGTCGAACCGTGCTCCCAGATACTTGAATCCCAGGAAGTGGGTATCCAAGCGGCGCCGCCCGATCTTGTCACCTCCTGGCTCCGCCACGACAGCCTTGCCGAAACGTGCCAGTAACGGACCGATCATCAGCACACTGCCTCGCAATGCCGCACATTTGCGCACGAACTCATCGCTCTCCAGATAGTCGAGTTTGAGTTCATCAGCCTGGAAGACATAATCGTTGCGATTCTCACGGCTCACTTTCACTCCGATCTCTTTGAGCAGCAAGATCAGGTTGTTCACGTCTAAGATGTCGGGGATATTCCGAATCTCCACCTTCTCTGGTGTGAGTAAGGAGGCACAGATCACCTGCAGGGCTTCGTTCTTAGCTCCCTGGGGGATGATGGTTCCTTTAAGCAGATGACCGCCTTCGATAACAAACGATTCCATGTGCTGTTACTTCTTTCTTTTGTTTCGAGGATTCAGGTCGTCTCTCAGCTGCACACGGTCGAACTTGAACGTATCCATGTCAAGCTGGATCACCCCGTCGGTATAACGGGCCATGTCGTCGGCGATCTTCTCGTCATCGTTGGCGCCATGACTCCACTGCATCAGGTTACGTTTCATCTGGTTGGCTGTGATACGAGCCAGTTCATCACGCTCCTCACCGGGAGGCATGCTCTTCAGTTTCTCGAAGGTCTCGAAGATCAGGCTGCCATAGTGCCGCACAGGGATTCTCTTCATGGGATAGTCCAGTGGCTCGGGCTTGGTGGCGATCTTCATCGCAGAGCTCACATCGTAGGGATAATCGATGTCGAGTTGGAACCCGCTCATGATGGCTAAATGATCCCACAGTTTCTGCTGGTAATCGGCATTCTCGCGGTTCTGTGGGAACATACGTTCCATGATGCGGATGATGGTTTCGGCACACCGCTGTCGCTCTTCCTTGGTGGGAAGAGATATGGCATGGTCAACCATATTCTGCACCTCTCTCCCATATTCGGGGAGAATGAGTTTCTCTCGCTGGGTGTTATAGTCCAATCCTTTGATGTTCATAATGATATGAATTGATGTTTGTTCGAATGAATGAAAATGATGGGATCAGAGCAGCTTCTTGGGCATCTTGGCCACGAAGTCCTTCAGGTAGAACGGGACAAAGTAGGCCACATCCTCATACTGCTCAAGAGCGATGTGCTTTTCGGCCAAGGGGAACATCCACTTAGCCAATGGCTCGATACCATCGATGAAGCGAGCATTTGGGTGCTGAAGGATCTCCTTGCACTTAGCCGCACCATTACCGAAGAAATACACGGGATGGGCATCTAAGAACGGAAGGTAAGTGCCAGCATCCACGATATCGGCCTGGACCTGGCGAAGCGGATGCAGGGCACGGTCATAGACAGCAGCATAAACTTCCATCCTACGTGCATCGATCATCGGACAGAGCAGGGCATCGTCTTCCAGCTCCTGGCGCAACAAGACGGGCACGGTCAGCAGTTCCAGCGTAGGGATGGCGATGAGCTTCACATCACGCCCATAGCAGATGCCTTTGGCCATCGAGGTCCCGATGCGCAAGCCTGTATAGCTGCCGGGGCCGCTGCTCACGGCCACTGCGTCTAAAGGGATGGCATGGTTGTCGATGAACGACAGTGCCTCATCAACAAAGATCCCCAGTTTCACGGCATGATTCGGACCGCTATGATCTTCTTCGTTGAAGATCACAGCACCGTCTTGACTGGCCGATACGGAGCACACATCGGTACTCGTTTCTATATTTAAAATACACGACATACAAAAATATCTTTCGAAATAAAGTGCAAAAATACGCATTTTCCAGAAATTATTTGTACTTTTGCATAAATTTAACGTCAAACAGAGTATGATACAGTCAATGACGGGCTACGGCAAAGCGGTCGTAACCTTTAAAGAAAAGAAAATTAATGTTGAAATAAAGTCATTAAACAGTAAGCAACTTGACTTGAACACTCGCATCGCACCCCTCTATCGTGAGAAGGAAATGGAGATGCGCCAGATGGTAGCCGCAGCATTGCTCCGTGGCAAGGTTGACTTCTCTATCTGGATTGAGAAAGACACAGTGGTGGATGCCACTCCCATCAATGCCGCACTTGTTGAGAATTATTACCAACAGATCAAGAAAATTTCCTCCGTTACCGGTATTCCGGAGCCCACAGATTGGTATGGCATGATCTTACGTCTGCCCGATGTGATGACCAAGACCGATGTAGAGGTGTTAGATGAGGAAGAATGGAAGGCGGCCCGTCAGGGTATAGAGGAGGCGCTGACCCGCTTGGTGGAGTTCCGTAAGCAGGAGGGTGCCGCTCTTCAAAAGAAATTCGAGGAGAAAGTTGACAACATCGCCCATCTGCTGTCAAGCATCGAGCCTTATGAGAAATCGCGTGTGGAGAAGATCCGTGCCAAAATCGTAGAGGGTTTGAAGAACATCCCTGAAGTGGAATACGACAAGAACCGTTTGGAGCAGGAACTGATCTACTATATCGAGAAACTGGATATCAGTGAAGAGAAACAGCGACTGACCAACCATCTGAAATATTTCCGCGACACCATGAATGAGCAGGAAGGCCAAGGTAAGAAGTTAGGGTTCATCGCACAGGAGATGGGCCGTGAGATCAATACCACGGGTTCCAAGAGCAACCAGGCAGAGATGCAGAACATTGTCGTGATGATGAAGGATGAGCTGGAACAAATCAAAGAACAGGTGCTGAATGTGCTTTGACACATCCTATACGCTTAAAGATATTGTATATGAAAGGGAAAATGATCGTCATCAGTGCTCCTTCCGGCAGTGGCAAGAGTACTATTATCAACTGGCTGATGCAAGAACATCCCGAGCTGAGACTCTCGTTCTCCATCAGTTGCACGAGTCGTGCCCCCCGGGGTACCGAGCAGAACGGAGTGGAATACTTCTTCCTCACACCAGAGGAGTTCCGACAGCGCATCGAGAACGAGGAGTTCTTAGAGTATGAGGAAGTGTATGAAGGACGGTTCTACGGCACCCTGAAGGCACAGGTGGAGCATCAGCGCGAGACTGGTGAGAACGTGGTTTTCGATGTGGATGTGAAAGGGGGCTGCCATATCAAGAGCTACTATGGTGATGAGGCCTTGAGCATCTTTATCCAACCTCCGTCGATCGAGGTGCTGCGCCAGCGACTGGAAAGTCGGGGAACGGATGCACCTGAGGTGATCGACCAGCGTATCGAACGCGCCGCCTTTGAGCTCACCTTTGCTGAGAAATTCGATCATGTGGTAGTGAACGATGACCTTGCCACCGCCGAACAGGAAGTCCTCGAAATCATCCAAAAGTTTGTGGAATGAAACAATCGAAACTTCTATGATAAAAACGGGCATCTACGGGGGGACGTTCAACCCCATTCATTTCGGACATATCCGACTGGCCAAGCTCCTGCTGGAAAAGGCTCAGTTAGACGAGGTGTGGTTCATGGTGACCCCTCAGAACCCTTTTAAGGTGAATCAGGAACTCGTATGGGATCGCTATCGCTATGAGATGGTAGAAGGGGCACTGCGACGCTACAAACGTCTCATCGCCAGTGATTTCGAATTCAGTCTCCCAAAGCCCTCCTTTACGTGGAATACGTTAGAAGCACTGTCGAAGAAATACCCCGACCGTGAGTTCACCGTGCTCATCGGCGGTGACAACTGGGAGAAGATCCGACTGTGGCATCGTCATGAAGACATCCTCGCCAACTATCATGTGGTGGTCTATCCCCGAAAGGGCAGCTCTTTTGACATGAACAGTCTCCCACCCTCAGTGCAGGTAGTTGACACCCCACTGATCCCCATCAGCAGTACAAAGGTTCGTCAGCGTCTGGCTCAAGGGAAATCTGTTACCCGAATGGTGCCCAAAGCCGCCATCTCCTTTATTGAGTCGCATGGCTTATATGGTATAACCCCGAAAAACTCTATCCATCACGGTTTATAGAAGACATCATGAAGCGGAACATTGCCTTCCTTGTATTCATGTACGCATTGGGCATCATAACGGCTTATGCCGTATTGCCTGAGACACGAAATGCGAAGATCTATGAGCATCTCTTCACGGAGTTGCTGGTAGATGTGGGTGTACTGTTCCTCTTCCTCTCTATCCTGCCACAGAAAATCAGTGTATGGGTGAAGCGCGTATGCTATGTGGTTGCCTATGCCGTGGCTCTCATCGACGTGTATTGTTTCGTGAAGTTCGATAGTACGATAACCCCTACCATGTTGTTGCTGGTGGGCGAGACCAACGGTCAGGAGGCCACCGAATTCCTGCGATCTTATCTCTCTCCCGACATCCTCCTAAGTAAGGTGGGCTGGGTATTGCTGGTGTTGGTGGCGCATGGAGTGTGGAGTGTTATTTCGAGGAAGGACGTTTCGAGGAGTGTGGAGTGTGGAGTGAGAAGTGAGAATAGTACTGAGATACAGGATTCATATACAAAGTCACTTGTTCCTAATAGCAAATCTCACTCCTCACTCCTCACTCCACACTCCTCAATAATTTTATTGTTATTCTTCCTCGCCATTTTCCTCTTCTCCCTCATCGATTGCTGGTCAAACAAAGTAGCATTTCATCGATTGATGACTTATGAGACGATCGGTGAGGTGGAGCACGAACTGACGGAGAAGAACAGGGCTGTACTCTACCAACCTCTCTACCGATTAGCATTCAGTATCCGTGCCAATCAGCTCACGGCAAAACAGGTAGATAAACTGATTGCCGGGATCGACAAGGTGGAAGTGGATAGCTGTGCCTTCACCACACCGCATATCGTACTGATTATCGGAGAGAGCTACAACCGTCACCACGCTCAGCTCTATGGATACGACAAGGCCACCACACCGCGTCAGATGAAAAGGGCACAACGGGGGGAACTGATCGCCTATCAGGATGTGGTGGCTCCATGGAACCTCACCAGTTTTGTGTTCAAACATCTCTTCTCGCTCTATACTGTCGGCGATCCCGGAGAATGGTGTGACTATCCCTTGTTCCCCATGATCTTCCGACAGGCTGGCTATCATGTAACCTTCCTCACCAACCAGTTCCTGCCCCAAGCCAAAGAGGCGGTATATGATTTCAGCGGCGGTTTCTTCCTGAATAACCCTACCCTCAGCAAAGCTATGTTCGACACCCGGAACGAGAAACTGTGGTACTATGATGAGGGTATGTTGAAAGAATGGGACGAGGTGTTTAAGAGGAGAGAGGAGAGAGGAAAGAGGAAAGGAATAGAAGAGGAAAGAGGAGAGAGGAAAGAGGAGAGAAATAAAAGAGGTGAGCTGACGATCGTCCATTTGAAGGGACAGCACCTTGACTACCGCACGCGGAGTCCGAAAGATCGGTGGCATTTCAAGCGCGATGACTATGACAGGCCCGACCTGCGTTCTGGGGAGATCCAACGCGTGGCCTACTATGATAATGCTATCCTGTATAACGACTCGATCGTTGACCAGCTGATCCAACGGGTGGAGAACGAGGATGCCGTGGTGATCTATGTGCCCGATCATGGCGAAGAATGCTACGGTCCTGGGGTACATTTCTGTGGCAGGATGCACAGTACCGAGATCACTTACCGATTGGCCCATGAAGAGTTCGACATCCCCTTCTGGATTTGGTGCTCTCATTCCATGATGGTGAAAGAGCCGGAACTGTATGAAGCCATCGTCAAAGCGAAGGATAGACGGTATATGACCGATGCGCTGCCGTTCCTGCTGATGCACCTGGCAGGTATCTCCTCGAAGGACTATCGTCAGGACCTGGATGTCCTGAGCACTGAATACCGTGAGCAACGTCCACGAATCCTGAAGAACACCACGGATTATGACAAACTGAAGAAAGAGAAATAAATGATGAGTAAGACGGAATCGATGGCACTACGCGGCTTGGCGATCTTAGGAATCGTGCTGCACAACTATTGTCACTTCCTGGGCTTCGCGGTGAAAGAGAACGAATATACCTTCACGGCAGAGAAGCCTATGCAATTGATGGAGAAGGTGATGGCGATGGACAAAGACTTGTTCATCCATCTATTCTCATTCTTCGGGCACTATGGCGTTCCTATCTTCCTGTTCATCAGCGGTTACGGACTGGTGAAGAAGTATGAGGGTGCGGGGGTACGGAAATGCGAAGGTGCGGGGTACTGGATATGGAAACATTTCGTGAAGTTGTTCCGTCTGATGATCTACGGCTATGTGCTTTTCGTAGTCGTGTATTTCGCTCGTTACGACAGTGCACCGAAGGTGTTCACCCTTGACAGGATCGCAGCACAGCTCACGATGACCATCAATTTCCTCTATACGGTGCCCGATCAGGCCATCAGACCCGGGCCTTACTGGTTCTTCGGACTGATGATTCAGTTGTATATCCTCTATCGTCTGGTGTTCTTCCGTTGGCGTAGCCTACTCCTCCTCGCAGTGTTCGTGGCGGTATGTTGGCTATTGCAGACGTGGGCCACACAGTATAACCCCGTGTCGTTTAACCTGCTGAACTACATCCGATATAATTTTGTAGGAGGAATCCTACCCTTCTGCATGGGTATCGCCTATGCCCGTTATTTCCGATATACGCTGTCGGTGATGCAGTGGACAGGCATCGTCATACTCTCGGCCGTGGCCGTCTTCACCGGCAGTTTCTCTGTCTATAGCTGGTTGTGGGTGCCCCTGTTCGTTATCACGGGTGCACTGGCCACTGTGAAACTTTTGCCGCAGTGGATGCTGAAGCCCTGTGTGTGGTTCGGTGGTATCTCCTCGATGTTGTTCGTGATGCATCCGTTGATGCGTGAGCTGATCATCGCCCACTACCGCAGGATAGACATCTACTGGGGGATCGTCATCTACCTGCTCTCAGCTGTGGCGTTGTCGATGCTGTATCAATTTGCAATTGGTAAGAGAAATGCCCTAAAGGGCAGAAATCAACCCAAATGATTCAAGATAAGAAATAAAGATTTGTAATTGAACTTTCGTTTGTCTTTGGAGATCGCCTTCGGCGAGAAATCCAACAAAATCTAAACAAAATCCAACAAATAAGCCATTATGAGATTTTGTATGATTTTGGTAAGATTTGTAAGATTTCTGCCCGTAAGGGCACTAAAAATAATAAATATGGTGAGAAAGATAGAGTTCTCGGATTTCAGCAAGTATCGCAGTGAGCTGATGGGTGCAGCGATGCTGTTCGTGATGTTCTTCCATGTGTATATGCCAAAGAGCTACTTGATGTACGGGGTGGTGCGTTGTGGCAATATCGGAGTGGATATGTTCCTGTTTCTGAGTGGCATCGGACTTTGGTATTCCTGGACGAAGCAACCATCACTGAAACATTTCTTCCTCCACCGTTATCTGAGGATCTACCCTGCATGGCTGATCATGGCAGCCTTGTATTATATTCCCAACCACCTGTATGTGGCAGGTGGCGGCTATAGTCCGAACATCGGACATTTAGTGGCAAACATCTTGTTCAACTGGAGTTTCTGGCGCATAGACGACCTCACGTTCTGGTTCATTCCCGCCATCATGATGCTCTACACCTTTGCCCCAGCCTACATGGAGCTGATACGTAAGCACCCCTCCTACCGCTGGCTACCGGTGCTCTTCATGGTATGGGCTGTCATGGTACAGTATTATCCTCCTGTGCACCGCGCTGTAGGACATGTCGAGATCTTCTGGAGTCGCATCCCTATCTTCCTGATCGGTATCAACTGCGGTCAGTGGGTGAAAGAGAAGAGGAGCATGGAGGGTGCCGCCCTTTGGGGAATCCTGCTGCTCTTCGTCCTGTCGTTCATGATGTGCATTGAGTTCGAGAACCACTGGCGTGGCAAATTCCCGCTGTTCTTGGAGCGGATGGTCTATATCCCGTGCAGCATCACGGCGATGATCCTTCTCTGTCGTGCCTTTCATTATGCTCCCCGCTGGCTCTTAGCATTCCTCACATTCCTCGGCGGTATCAGTCTGGAACTCTACCTGATCCATATTCAGTTCGTACTGAAATATGTGAAGGAGTATCACCTGGGCTACTGTCTCACCGCTTTGCTGATGATCGCGATCAGTATCCCATTAGCGTGGTTGCTGAAGAAGGTGGTGTCCCTCCTCAAACTCACCCCAGCCCCCCCAAAGGAAGGGAGAAAGGACAGCTAATCGGTAATTCGCCTAATTCATAGAGAATCCAAAATTTGTCTAATTCGTCCAATTCGTAGAGAATAAAAGAATTCGTCTAATTCGTCTAATTTGTAGAGGAAAAGGGAATAGTGAAAAATAAAAAGAGATATGATAAAGAGTGCACTCAAATTAATCCGACCGAATCAGTGGTTGAAGAATGTTTTTGTGGTCATGCCGATGTTCTTCGGTGGCAGTCTGCTGGACACCCAGGCTATCTATGCCGTGGTGGTTACCTTCTTTGCCTTCAGTTTCATTGCCTCGGCGGTGTACTGTTTCAATGACATCATCGACGTAAAATACGACCGTCGTCACCCAGTGAAATGTCACCGTCCGATAGCCAGCGGTGCCATCACCCTGCCACAGGCCTACAGTCTGATGGCACTGATGATCTTCCTGTCACTGGCTACGCTGATGCTGTTGAAAGTGAACACATGGGTAGTGGGAGGTATCATCTTAGTATATTTTGTGTTGAATCTCGCCTATTGTGTCTGGCTCAAGCAGCAAGCCATCGTGGATGTATGTGTGGTAGCCTTCGGTTTCGTCCTGCGCCTGTTGGCTGGTGGTGAGGCCACCGAGGTAACGTTGAGTAAGTGGTTGGTGTTGATGACCTTCCTCATCACCCTGTTCATGTCATTTGCCAAGCGTCGTGATGATGTGATTCGTATGGAAGAGACGGGGGAAGCCCCGAGGAAGAACACCATCCGTTATAACCTGACATTCATCAACCAGGCCATCACCATCACGGCATCGGTCACTTTGGTATGTTATATCATGTACACGATCAGTCCTGAAGTAACGGCACGTGCCCATACCGACTACCTCTATCTAACTTCCGGTTTTGTGTTATTGGGGTTGTTGCGTTATATCCAGTTGACGGTAGTTGACAAACGCAGTGGTGATCCCACGAAGATCATGTTGCGCGACCGGTTCACACAGGTAGTAGCCGTGCTCTTTGCCCTGTCGTTCTTCATCATCATCTATCTTTAGTGTTGTTCAAGTGAGGATCTGATAGAGGCGATTCATGTCAACCGCCTTTCTCACCCTTTCTGCAAGCAGGTTGTATTGTTGCTCTTTATAGGCGGTATAGTCGAACGACTGCCTTTGTTCCCCTTTCCCGACAAATGGTGCCAACAGATAATCCACCACCACAGGATTGTCGAGGATCCCATGCATGTAGGTACCGAAACATTTTGAAGAGAGGAACGTCCCTTCGGTGGAACCGTCGGGCAGGGTGTTGAGTGTGGCATGTGGCATAGGTAGAGAGGAGTCGGGGGTGTAGCATGTAGATTGTCCCATGTGAATCTCATACCCTTTGCACTCCTCCCCGTAGTGTAGGAAGCGGAAAGTGGTCTGCACAGTACGTTTCTCTCCGCTCATCGTAGTGCTTACAGGCAGCAGTCCTAACCCTGGTACACGTTCGATATCCCCTTCCACATGGTAAGGGTCGAGTATTTCCTGTCCCATCATCTGGTAACCGCCGCAGATTCCCATCACCGTGGCACCGTCGTGGTGTGCCTTCAGGATGGCCTGTGCCGCTCCGTTACGTCGCAGTTCGATGAGATCGGCGATGGTGTTTTTCGACCCGGGCAGGATAATGATATCGGCTTTCTGCAGTTCCTCGGTATTGTTGGTATAGAAAAGGTGTGCGCGAGGGTCACGTTCCAGTGCATCGAAGTCGGTGAAGTTACTCAGCTGTCGTAGCATCACCACTGCGATATTGATCTTTCCCTGGGCCACCTCACGTGCTTTCAGTTCCAGCGACACACTGTCCTCCTCCTCGATATGGATATCTTTGAAATAGGGCAATACGGCCAGAACGGGGATGCCGCACAAGTCTTCGATCATCCGCCGTCCCTCCTCGAAGAGAGAGCTGTCACCGCGAAACTTATTGATGATGATGCCCTTCACTCGTTGTCTTTCCTCTGGTGACAGGAGCATCAGTGTGCCATACACGCTGGCGAAGACTCCCCCACGATCGATGTCTGCCACGAGGATGACATCGGCCTTCGCATACATCGCCATGCTCATGTTCACCAGGTCGCGGTCCTTCAGGTTGATCTCCGCAATACTCCCCGCCCCCTCCATGACGATGGGGTTGTAGCGTGAGGCCAGACGGTCGAAGGCGGCATGTGCCTCACAGCGCAGTAAGTCCCTGTCAATGCCTCTCCTTTCTCCTTGGTCCTTGCTCCTTCCACTGTCAAAATACTCCCTTGCGTGGTAGTTCCCGATCGGTTTGCCGTTGAGCACCACCTGTGAGGTATGATCGCTGTTGGGTTTCAGCAGGATGGGGTTCATGTCGGTATGACAGGCGATGCCTGCTGCCTCGGCCTGTACCGCCTGTGCCCTTCCGATCTCCAGTCCTTCGGGTGTGGCATACGAGTTCAAGGCCATGTTCTGTGCCTTGAACGGTGCCGGATGGTATCCATCCTGTCTGAAGATCCTACAGAACGCTGTGGCCACGATGCTTTTGCCGACATCGCTGCCCGTTCCTGCAAACATGATAGGGTGTAGTGGAGTCATTTCTGATGAAGTGGCACTTTTTTCCCTTTGAGGATAGCCTCGAAATAAGGTGGCTCATCTCTCAGTTGGATGTCATCGTAAATAAAGTCGGCCACCACCGTGTCTTTACGATCGGGCAGGATCAGTCCCATCTTCCCGTTTTTCTGTGCGATGATGGGCATCATGATCAAGTCATCGACATAGGTATAGCAGGTGCGCAAGAAGTCATACTGCGGTGATACGAGTATGTTACCTTTGAAATCTTTGATGCCGAATTTCCCGTCTTGCTCGAACACCTCATGGTATTGGATATATTTGCCTTTGATCCTTTTCAGGTAGAACTCCATTTTCTGTCGGTTGTTCACCATCTCCAACATATACTCGAAGGTATCGCAGTAGTTAGCGATAGCCCGTGCCAGCACTAACTTGAAGTCCAGTCCGCTGATGGATTTCCTGTTCAAGTCGATATAGCGTGCGATGGCCTCCTCCTTCTGCTCCACGGTGAGTGAAGACAGTGCCTCTTCGAATTTCTCCATAATCCGCTTAGTACCGCTCATCCCTTTGATGTAGCGATGCATCTGACGTCCCATCTCCTGACACACGAACTTATCGATCTGCCGGATCTCAATGGGATCGATATACATCGATTCGAAGTTCTCTTGTGTTATTTTGCTCATGGTAAATCCTCCTGTTTTCTTTCGTTTGCTACAAAGGTACGCATTTTCTTCGAATCGGCCAAAAAAGCATCGTATTTTTTATCATAGACTGAATGTTTCGCATGTAAACCTCTCCTCTTGTGTTGAAAGTAAAAGCTGAAAGAAATAGACTTGTTTGTAAGGGCCGCAAGCGGCTTTTATTGGAAAGAAATTAGAATAATTAGAATAATTGAACTTTCGGATGTTTGTGGGGATCGCCTACGGCGAGAAATTTTACAAAATCTTACCAAAATCTTACAAAATTCCATATGGCTTATTTGTTTGATTTTGTTTGGATTTTGTATGATTTCTGCCCGCAAGGGCACTAAAACAACGAAAGATTTAACAACCGAAACATGAATAAAAAAATTAAACCAGAAATTGAATTTTTTTGAAACGAATGTGAATAATATGGATAATTCTTCCCACTAATATGAATAATAATATTTATAGTTATTAGTGATTCCATTATGCACATTATGCACATTAATTTCCATATAGAGTTTTGTGTAGATTGATCTGCCACGCTCTCATAAATGCAACATTTTCAGTATTTTTTAGTAGAGAATTCGGATTTTTTATTATCTTTGCAGCAGAATCCCCGGTTTCCCTCCTTATGGAGGGGTCAGGGGTGGCTCCCTCTTTCTTGTTTGTATCCGTTTGATCCGGCCAATCCGTGGTCGTTTTACCTCTGAAAGAAATTATCATAATTACTCCAGAAATAACATTCTTATTCAACTTTCGCAAGCTCAAGTTGACAGGTTGTGAGGTAATATCACCTTAGAACCTGACAGCGAAGCGACCTTAAAACCTTAAAAACCTTGCAAATTGAGCGTAAGCGAAACTTGTTTTTGTATTCAAAGGAATCTAAATCCTTCATTTTTACAACGCATCCGTTTCCTTTTTATTATGCAATATTTCCCCAAAACATCTTGTTTTAGTCTGATTTAATAACTATTTTAGCCTGATTTAATAAATCATTTAGTCTAATTTGCAAAGCAATTTTTTAACTTTGGAGACTGTTCTTTTTCACTCTTCCGTCTTCACTTTTCACTTTATATTGTTAAATCTCTCTATTTTTTTATTAGAATTTCCTTAATTTATAAATAAAGACTACTTTTGCAGAAAATTTCCAATAAGGGTGCTACGTAAGTTCTACAATCTTTTTGCCATTGCGTTCCTTTCCATGTCGATTATCATCATGGCAGGAGGCATCACCGTCAAGCAGTGTCTTTGTACGGGAAAGCTATCGATTGTGAACTCGTTCAACCGATCCTTATTCAGCTCTTCTGAACACAAGACACCTTGTCAGGATCAGCAGGGGTTTAAAGAGCTTTCTGCAAGCCCGTGTATGAAAATCCACATGGAGTCGCTTGATGACTTTACATCCTCTCCATCCCAAATACACGACTTTGCTCCCCCTTATTTCACTGTTTTTAATGTCTCTGAACAGGCTCTTTGCGGTATCTCCACAACAGATTACAGGAAGCAAAAGCCTTATTATGTTAGAAAAATCCCGATACCTCCCAGACAATTCCTAAGTCTGAAGAATTCTCTTCTTATTTGAATGTGCCCGGCATTTCAAGCTTGTAACCAGATGTTTAAATACATTTGGTCAGCTTATTGTATCACATTCAAATCACATAAGAAGAAAGACAGAAACAAATGAAGACATTTAACTTGGCAGCAATGCTGATGCTGCTAATGGTCTGTAATGTAAAGGCTCAAAACGATAGCGTGAAACAGCTCAAAGACCAGACATTACAGGAAGTGGAAGTCGTCACGACAAGACCTGGCACCATAAAAAGCCGGGGACTGATGAATGCGGCAACTATCACCAGCAACGAACTGACTAAAGCTGCATGTTGTAATCTTGGAGAGAGTTTCACCACCAATCCGTCTGTGGATGTATCCTACTGTGATGCTGCAACAGGCGCCAAACAAATCAAGTTGCTCGGACTTTCTGGAACATACGTCCAGATGATGACCGAGAATATTCCCAATTTCAGGGGAACGGCGGCTCCTTATTCCTTGGGCTACGTACCAGGTCCGTGGATGCAAAGCATTCAGGTGTCAAAAGGTGCTTCTTCCGTAAAGAACGGCTACGAGAGTATCACCGGCCAGATAAACATAGAATACCAGAAGCCGCAACTGACCGATCATATCAACGCCAATGTTTATGGCAACACAATGGCAAAGTTTGAGGCAAACGCTGACGGCACTATCCATCTCAACGATAAATGGAGCATGGGATTACTCCTCCACTACGAGGACAAATATAAAGATCAGGATCACAACCACGACGGTTTTATCGATGATCCCAACGTACGACAGTATAACGGTCAGTTCAGATGGGCTTATTTCTCTCCTAATTATATCCTTCAGGCTGGCATCCGGATGATCAGTGAGAATCGGAGTAGCGGACAAATGGAAAGTCATTCCATTTCTGGAATGCCACTCTATCGCATAGGTATCGACACCAAGCGCTATGAGGCTTTTGCCAAGAATGCATTTATTCTGAATAGTGAGCACAACACCAATATTGCCCTCATCCTTGACGGCAGCATCCATGAGCAGAACGCTTTCTATGGATTGAAGGATTATGATGTAAAACAGAAAAACCTGTATGCGAGCCTTCTCTTCGAGACGGAGTTCACGAAGATGCACAGTCTCTCTACCGGTATTTCCCTGAATCACGACTACTATAACGAGAGACTCCACTTTGAACCTTCAAATCTCCAGAATGCCGCGACCATGTTGCAGAATCCGTCTTTTATCCCCAAAGAGACGACCCCTGGCGCCTATGCCCAGTACACCTTTAACTACGATGACAAACTCATCATCATGGCAGGACTACGTGCCGACAACTCTTCTTATTATAAAAAGACGTTCGTCACACCGCGTGCGCACATCAAATGGGCACCTAATGATATATTCAGTCTCCGCGGTAGCATCGGAAAAGGCTTCCGCACTGTACATGCCCTTGCTGAGAACAATTTCCTCCTTGCCAGTGGACGACAGCTCATCATCGGCAACCTTGAACAGGAAGAAGCTTGGAATTATGGCATCAGCACCTCTCTTAATATCCCTGTCTTCGGAAGAAATCTTCAACTGAACGCGGAATATTACTACACCAACTTCCTTCACCAGACGGTCATCGACTACGATAGTGACCCTACGCAAATAAACATAGGAAACCTTCAAGGAGACAGTTATAGTCACACGATGCAAATAGACGCCACCTATTCTTTCTTCAAAGGTTTCACGCTTACGGCAGCCTATCGCTTGAATGATGTTAAGACCACATTTGGCGGTATACTCATGAGCAAACCGTTGCAGAGCAAATATAAAGGATTACTTACTGCCAGTTATAAAACGCCTTTAGGACTGTGGCAGTTTGACGCCACCATGCAATTCAACGGCGGAGGAAGAGTACCAGGTCAGGAGGATTTCAAGGCATACGAGCAACTCTCTGCACAAATCACCCGATGGTTCCGCCATTTCTCTATCTACATAGGTGGTGAAAATCTCACGGGATTCAAGCAGAAAAATCCCATCATCAATGCAGCCAACCCCTTTAGCAACAGTTTCGAACCTACGCTCGTGTGGGGACCTGTAAGTGGAGCAATGGGCTATATAGGAATAAGATTCAACTTAGAAAAATTATAAATAAAATTTCAAAAATCAAACAGTTATGAAAAAGTTATTTTTATCAATGATGATTGCTCTTGTTGCAGTAGCAGCATCAGCCAAAGACATTAAGACGCTTGTAGTCACCACTCAGCCTGTGATGCACTGCAACAGTTGTGAAGAAAAAATCAAAAACAACCTGCGCTTTGAAAAGGGTATCAAGTCTATTGAGACCGACATCCCCAATCAGGCTGTTACGATTACCTATGATGCCGACAAGAACAACCCCGAAAAGATTATGAAGGCTTTCGGCAAGTTCGGCTATACAGCCTCTGAAAAAACTGCTGACGAAAAAGGAACAGCCACTTGCGAACACAAAGATTGCGGTCATAAAGATTGCAGTGAAAACCATAAGCAATGCGAAGGTGAACACAAAAGCTGCGATGGAAACAAGCAATGCCAAAGCGAGAACAAAAGCTGCTGTGGAAACAAGCAATGCGAAGGTGAACACAAGAAATGAGATGACTACGTGCCACACATCTGAAATCATTCTGAAAAGAGGACTTCCCTTAGGAGAGGGCACTGAGTCTCTGTGTTTAAATAAAAAGGCTATTATATAGCCCCCCTTATTCGAATAGTGACAGGATATTTCTGTTGCCCCAGTAGAGGTGAAGGTAGCTGGCGCGAAGGTTCTTGTAAATATAGAAAGGTGTTTCTGTGGGACGCCCCGCGGCATCACACACGTTTGCGTTCTCATGTCCTCGCGCCCCTGCACCTTCGCACCCCCGCACCTCCGAATAATGGAACTCATGACCCCGCCATGTCTGTCCGTTCAGCATCATTTCTCTGTAGCCGAGATGCAGGTGCATGTCCTGTAGGGTGGCCTCTTGTTTCAGGATGCCGCACATGGGGTGGGCTATCCCCTCGGCATCGATGATCTGCTTGCATAGGTACATCATCCCTCCGCATTCTGCCAATGTCTTTCCGTTCCCTTCGATATAGTCGTGTACAGACTGCCGCATCTCGGCGTTGGCTGTGAGCTCTTTCAGGAAGAACTCTGGGTAGCCGCCAGGCAGGTAGAGGAAATCTGTTTCCTCAGGTATCCTCTTGTCACGAAGGGGCGAGAAGAACGTCACCTTTCCGCACATCCTCAGTGCATCGATATTCTCGCGATAGGTAAAGTTGAATGCCTCGTCGCAAGCGATGGAGATTGTTTTGGAGGAGAGACTTTTAGAGGAGAGAGGAGAGGGAAGAGAGAAGAGAGAATACTCTTCCGCCAAGACACCTGAACCTATTCTCGTATCTTGTTCACTTGTAACAAACCCCTTAACTTGTTCACTTGCACTTAATACATTTCTCTCTTCTCTCTCCTCTCTCCTCTCTCCTCTAAAAAAAGTCTCTCCTCCAACAATCGCCTCCACATCCACATATCGGTTCACAGCGTTGGCCGCCTTCTCCACCAGGGTTTGTATCATCTGTTCGTTTTCCAAGGACAGACCGAGGTGTCGTGATGGGATCGTGAGGTCTGACAGACGAGGGATCATTCCGAAGCATTTGACACCCACATCCTCACAGGCATCACGCAGCAATCGGACATGCCGTTCCGATCCCACGTTGTTGAAGATGACACCGGCCAACATATTTCCTCTGAAATGTTTAAAGCCGTACAGAACCGGTGCCACGCTATATGCCATGCTTTTAGCATTAACGACGAGGATCATGGGGATATCAAGGATCTGGGCAATCTCGGCGCTGCTGCCATGATCGTGGTCGTAGCCGTCGTAGGCTCCCATCACGCCCTCCACCACACAGACATCCGCCTCGTCACCATAATGGTGGAAGACGTTGCGGAGATGCTCAGGTGAGGCGAACCATGTGTCGAGGTTCACCGACTCCACACCAGTCGCTATCCTGTGGTACTGTGTGTCGATATAGTCGGGCCCGCACTTGAACGGCTGCACCCGCAGGCCCTTTTGCTGCAGGGCACGGAGCAGTCCGATGGTGAGGGTGGTCTTCCCGCACCCCGAGTTCGTGGCGGCAATCAGAAACTTTCTCATACGCTGTTTGATCCTTCTATTGTACAAACGGATAAAAACAGTTTTCTTACATGTGCACTCTCCGTATTTAACATTCCTTAAACATCGGAAGTATCTGAAATAACTAACAATATGATCAATGAAAAAGCAAAAAAAACAGAACGTAAGCAATGATATTCAGGAACTTATGAAGAATGAAGCTATAGAAACCGACGACCGTGCGTTCTGACCTAAGTGGGTGAGGGGGTGAGGGGGGTGAGGGCATTTTACAAAATCCCCGTGCGCGCGCGAGAAAGAAAAAATACTTTTTTATAAAAGTTTCAAAAATGCCCTCACCCCCCTCACCCCCTCACCCAAAGGGGAGCCCACCCCAACCCTCCCAAAGGGAGGGAGCGCCATGCGGAATGACTAAAAATAGAGTGATCATTCATTTAATAGGGTGCACATTCTTTTTATAGGGTGCTTAATAGGAAGCTGAAGATTACTGACCCCACCCCTACCCCTCCCCTACATGGGAGGGGAGCGCCATGCGGAATGACTAAGAATAGAGTGATCATTCAATAGAATGCTAATTCATTTGATTAAGATAATGCCGCTAGGCGCTTGATTAGGATGATGCCGCATGGCGCTTGATTAGGATGATGCCGCATGGCGCTCCCCGCCCCTCAAGGGGAGGGGCAAGGGGTGGGGTCTGTATCTTTATAGATGCCAATGATAAAGCTCGTTCCCCCGTCACCTAACACTGGATGATGACGGGGGAACGAGATGTAAGTAACGGCGGAACAAGGTGTAAGCAACGGCGGAACGATACGTAGGCCTCAGCGGAACGAGTCGTAGCGGCGGCGTTTGGGGGGGGGTGCGAGGGCACGAGCATGCGACTGTCACACTTTCCGTTAGGACGCCTGATGCTGCTTTGTGGCCCTCACGAAATAGACGATCAGCAGGATATAGGCGATCAGGGAGCAGAGCTCCGACAGGGGATTGGCCAGCCATGTCTCGTTGATGGGGTTGAAGCCCACGAAACGCAGCAGGGCAGAGACCACACCCATGAGGGCACCACCGGCAATGAAACCACTGGCAATGAGCGTTCCCTTCTCACCCCGGTCTTTGTTCACCTGTTCATTCTTACTGCGCGTGGTGACATACCAGTTCACGGCACCTCCCACCAGTAAGGGGATGTTGAGTTCCAAGGGGATGAACATACCCAAGGCGAAGGGAAGGGCAGGCACCTTCACGAAGGTGAGGATCAAGGCGATAGCTGCACCGATGGCATACAACAGCCAGGGAGCGCCCACACCACTCATCAACGGTTCGATGACTGCCGCCATGGCATTGGCCTGTGGGGCAGCCAGCTCACCACTGGCGAAGTTATAGGTCTTGTTCAGCAGAATCATCACACCACCCACGGTGGCTGCACTCACCAGCACGCCTAAGAATTTCCACTGTTCCTGTTTCTGGGGTGTGGTACCTAACCAATAACCGATCTTCAAGTCGGTAATGAACGATCCTGCCACAGAGAGGGCGGTGCACACCACACCACCCATGATGAGGGCGGCCAGCATACCGCCGGGACCTTTCAGTCCTACGGCCACCATCACAACGGAGGCGAGGATCAGCGTCATCAGCGTCATTCCACTCACGGGGTTACTGCCCACGATGGCGATGGCATTGGCCGCTACCGTGGTGAAGAGGAAAGCAATGACCGTGACGAGGACGATGCCCACTAAGGCGAACAGCAGGTTATCCATCACACCGAACCAGAAGAAGAGGAACGTGACGATGAGGGTCACCACCGAGCCGATGGCGATGATCTTAAAGGCGAGGTCACGCTGCGTACGGAGCATGTCCTTACTGGCACTGCTCCCACCCTTCATCTCCTTGGTAGCTAAGCTCACGGCACTCTTGATGATGCCCCAGCTCTTCACGATACCGATGACACCAGCCATGGCGATGCCACCAATGCCGATGGATTTGCCATACGACTTGAAGATCTGCTCGGGTGTCATGTCACCCACGGCAGTGGTGATGCTCGGATCCCACATGTTCAGCACATCCCCCGAGAACAGCAATGCCATGCCGGGCACGATGATCCACCATACGGCAAGTGATCCCAAGCAGATGATAAACGCGTATTTCAGTCCAATGATATAACCCAATCCTAACACGGCAGCTCCGGTATTCACCTTGAACACCAGCTTGGCCTTGTCGGCGAGATCGGCACCCCACCCGATCATCCTGGTGGTAACATTCTCGTTCCACCAGCCAAAGGTAGCTACGAAGAAATCATAGAGACCACCCACGATTCCGGCAATCAGCAGCGGCTTGGCCTGTGATCCCCCTTTCTCACCACTCACCAGTACCTGTGTGGTAGCCGTGGCCTCGGGGAAGGGATACTTGCCGTGCATGTCGCTGACGAAATATTTGCGGAACGGAATCATGAACAGGATACCCAGGATACCACCTAAAAGGGAACTCATGAAAATATTGATGAACGATGCCGACATCTCTGGATATTTGGCCTGAAGGATATAGATGGCAGGAAGGGTGAAGATAGCACCAGCCACCACCGATCCCGAGCAGGCACCGATGCTCTGGATGATCACATTCTCGCCTAATGCCTGTTTCCGCCGGGCTGCCGTTGACACGCCCACGGCGATGATCGCAATGGGAATGGCAGCCTCGAAGACCTGCCCCACCTTCAGTCCTAAGTAGGCAGCGGCAGCCGAAAAGAGCACTGCCATCAGGATTCCCCACGTCACCGACCATCCGTTCACCTCAGCATACTGCTGATGTGGTGACATCACCGGCTCATACTGTTCTCCATCCTTCAGCTCACGAAACGCATTGTCGGGCAGCTGAATATTCTTTTTCTCTTCCATCTTTCTATATCTATTAACTATCAACTTTTAACTCCTACAGCTCCTCTGCCTTGGCAATAGACTTCGGGTGTTTATGGTTCACCTTGAAACGGTCGAAGCCTTCACCATAGACACCGATGACGGCACTCTGACTGACAAAGGCGTTCGGGTCGATCTCATCAATCAGCTGGAAAATCTTCGCACTCTCACTCTGCTTCGCCAACACGAAGAGCATCTTCACCTCACGACCGCTGTAGAAGCCCTGGGCATTGATGACCGTACACCCACGATGGGGGTCGTTGTTGATACGATGACCGATCTCCTCAAATTTCTCCGAGATAATAAAGAACTGCACACTTCGACGCATGGTGTTCACCACCTGGTCGATGCAGAATGCCGTGACGTAAAGCACCACATATCCATAGATCACCTTCTCCCAGTCTTTTAACACAAAATAGCTGCTGGAAATAATGATCACGTCGCAGATGAGGATCACGCGCCCCAAAGAGATGTCGCGGTATTTGTTGATAATGGCGGCGATGATGTCGGTGCCGCCAGTGCTACCGTTCGCTCCTAACCCCAATCCGACACCACTGCCACAGAAGACTGCTCCTAAGACCGCCGCCATGAAAGGCTGGTCGTGCAGCAGGTACAGACTGGCCGTATAGTCGCGCGTGAGGGAGAGGGCCACGGTGAGCACAATGACGGCATACACCGTCTTCACACAGAACTTCCACCCGAGGATGCGCAGGGCCACGATCAGCAATCCCACATTGATGACAAAATACGACAGCTGTGCCGGAATGTGCAACGGGCTCCATTCGAGGATGGAGGAGATACCGGGCACTCCGCCTGTGGTGATGCCGTTGGGCAACAAGAAAATAGACCATCCTATACAATAAGACAGCATGGCCACAGTGATAAAGGCATAGTCACGCAGCTCCTTCAGCAGCGGTTTTCTTTCTACATGTACTGTATTCATCGTTCACAAATATGCTAACCGTTGTTCTTACTCTTTCATCAAAAGGGCACACAACTCCTTCATGCCCTCTGAGGCACCTTTCTGGATGTGCCGGATATTCCGGGAGCCTGCTGCCATGACAGGCTTGGGGTCGATCAGGTAGATGGGGATATCGGGCGAGGTGTATTGCACCAGTCCTGCTGCCGGATAGACATTCAGCGAGGTGCCTATGATGATGAAGATATCAGCCTTCGAGGCTTCTTCTGCCGCTATGCTGATATTAGGGACACCCTCACCGAAGAATACGATGAACGGTCGTAGCAAGGAGCCGTCACCCGCCTTCTCGCCAGGTTTCACCTCCAAATCGTCACCCCCTAAGGTCTTCTGGTAACGTGGATTATCCACATCCCTACTGGAGCAAACCTTCATCAACTCGCCGTGAAGGTGGATGACATGGGTGGATCCTGCCATCTCATGGAGATTGTCCACATTCTGCGTAATGACCGTTACCTGATATTGTTCCTCTAACTTCGCCACGAAGCGATGGCCATCGTTCGGCTTGGCCTCCACCAGCTTTTTGCGTAGCATATTATAGAAATTATTCACATACACAGGGTCATCTTCCCACCCTTCATGAGTGGCCACACGACTCACCGGATAGTTCTCCCACAGGCCATCGGCATCACGGAAAGTGCTCAGGCCACTCTCCACCGACATACCCGCTCCTGTCAACACTACGATCTTCTTCATATCCTTGATTATTAGTTAGTATTCTGTCCTCCCAGACAGGGAAAAACAGGTCTTCGAATCTTAACAATGCACAAAATTACACATTTTTCTTCAATAATAGCGACTAAATTCGAGAAAATGTGTAACTTTGCACGTTATTATTAATTTTTACGTAAAAAGATGAACAAACTGAGTTATTCTTTAGGCCTTGGCATTGGTCAGCAGCTGCTGCAAATGGGCATCGAAGGCTTTGACATTGATGCTTTCGCCGCTGCCGTAAAAGACGTGCTCGAAGGCAAAGAACCCCAGATTGGCCACCGTGAGGCACAGAGCATCGTACAAGCCTACTTCCAGAAGCAAGAAGAGGTGCTGAACAAGGAAAGGGAGGCCAAGGGCAAGGTAGCCAAGGAAGAAGGAGAGAAGTTCCTGACTGAGAATGCCAAGAAAGAAGGTGTGATCACCTGCAAGAGTGGTCTGCAATATCAAGTATTGAAAGAGGGTACGGGCAAGAGTCCGAAAGCCTCCGACAAGGTGAGATGCCACTACGAAGGATTCCTCATTGATGGTACGGTATTCGACAGCAGCGTGCAGCGTGGTGAGCCTGCCGTGTTCCCCCTCGACGGAGTGATTGCCGGCTGGACGGAAGGTCTTCAGTTGATGAAAGAAGGTGGGAAGACACGCTTCTACATCCCCTACCTGTTAGCCTATGGCCCCAGTGGTGCTGGGAACAGCATACCTCCCTACGCCGCCCTGATCTTCGACGTAGAGCTGCTGGACGTGCTTTAAGCGACTCCTCACAGAGGGAAATATAATATGTATATCCAAAACGAAACAATCAAGTAATAAAAAAATGAAAAAATTATCTATTGTAGCCGCTATGGCTATCGTGGCCGCAGTATTCACATCTTGCGGCAACCCCACTCCGAAGGCAAACCTGAAGAGTGATCTTGACAGTATGAGCTATGCCATTGGTATGGCACAAACTCAGGGTCTGAAAGACTATCTCGTACAGCGCCTGAATGTCGATACCGCCTATATGGATGACTTCATCAAAGGTCTGAATGAAGGTGCCAATGCCGGTGATGACAAAAAGAAGGCAGCTTACTATGCCGGTATCCAGATCGGTCAGCAGGTGGGTAACCAAATGATCAAGGGTATCAACCACGAGCTCTTCGGTGAGGATTCCACCAAGACGATCTCCATGAAGAACTTCATGGCAGGTTTCATCAGCGGTACTACCGGCACCAAGGGTCTGATGACGATTGAGCAGGCTGGTGAAGTAGCTCAGAAGCTCATGGCCGAGATCAAGAGCAAGGAGATGGCCAAGCAATATGGTCCCAACAAGGAGGAAGGCGAGAAATACGTTGCCAAATATGCTACCGGCAAAGACGTGAAGAAGCTGGAGGGCGGCGTGTTGTATAAAGTGATTAAGGAAGGAACGGGTGCTATCCCCTCTGACACTTCTATGGTGAAGGTGAACTATGAAGGAAAGACCATCGACGGTAATGTCTTCGACAGCTCTTACAAGCGTGGTGAGCCTGTTACCTTGGCTGCCAATCAGGTGATTCCGGGATGGACTACTGCCCTGACACACATGCCCGTGGGTTCTGTATGGGAAGTGGTGATTCCTCAGGAGAAAGCCTATGGCGATCGCATGCAGGGTCAGATCAAGCCTTACTCTGCCCTGATCTTTAAGATCGAGCTGCTGGGTATCGAGAAGAAATAATCCGGATCCGACATGAAAAGAATGATCATGATAGCACTCGCCCTTGTGGTGAGTGCTTCTTTCTATACCGCCTACGCCGGACAGAAGGACAAGAAGAAGAAAGGCAACACCGAGACCGTCATGGAGACGATCCGTCTGACCACTCCTTCCGACTCCGTGAGCTATGCGGCAGGAGCGGCCATGACCGAAGGACTGCTACCTTTCCTGCAACAGCAATATGGCGTAGATGAAGCATTTCTCGATGACTTCCTGCGTGGCTTCGAGGAGGCATTGAAATGCGATGTTGACGAACCGATGAAGGCTTACGGTGCAGGTATACAGATTGCCAAGATGGTGAAAGAGCGCATGCTCCCCTCTGTGTCAACAGACTTCCAAGGCACCAACGACTCCATCCAGGGTAAACTGTTCCAAAAAGGATTCATCGCAGCCTTGAGGAAAGACACGACCTTCTTCAAGGGAGAGGAAGCACGCAACTATTTCAGAAACCGTCAGGAGGCGGTCATCCTTGCTGCTCAGGAGGCCACACGGAAGGCCGGCGAGCAGTTCCTCAACGAGAACAAACAGAAAGAAGGTGTGAAGACCACCGCCAGCGGTCTGCAATACAAGGTGCTGGTGGCAGGCAATGGTCCTGTACCTACTCAAGACGACCGTGTCATCGTGAAATACGAAGGAAGACTGATCGACGGAACGGTATTTGACAGTAGCTACGAACGAGAAGAGCAAACCAACAAGTTCCGCCCCACAGAGGTGATCAAGGGATGGACCGAGGCTCTTACCATGATGCCAGTAGGCAGCAAATGGGAATTATATATCCCCCAAGAGCTGGCTTACGGATCACGTAAGACTGGCAGCATACCTGCCTACAGCGCCTTGGCGTTCATCGTCGAATTGGTAGGAATAGACCAGCCCTGACCCTCAAAATCAGGCTACGCATGCAACATTTTGACTTGTATTTCATAAAAATCATGTCAAAATGTTGCATATTTCATTTTAAATGACTATTTTTGCTAACAGATTTGAATACCTTAACAAAATTAGTGATAACAAATGGATAAGATTGACAGTCTGGACAAGAAGATTCTGAGCATCCTCTCAAAGAATGCGAGAATTCCCTTCAAAGATGTGGCGGCAGAGTGTAACGTGTCGCGGGCAGCCATCCACCAGCGCGTGCAAAGGCTGACAGAAGACGGAGTGATTACCGGCAGTGGATTTGATGTGAATCCCAAGTCATTAGGGTATAGCACATGTACCTATGTGGGTATCACGCTGGAACGTGGAAGTATGTACAAACAAGTGGTGGAACGCCTGGTGCACATCCCCGAGATCGTGGAGTGCCATTTCACCACGGGGCCATATACCATGCTTGTCAAGCTGTATGCCCGAGACAACGAGCAGCTGATGGACCTGCTGAACAGTCAGCTGCAGGACATTCCTGGCGTGGTAGCCACCGAAACGCTCATCTCCCTCGAACAGAGTGTCAAACGAGAAATTCCTATTGCATTGGATTAGTATCCTATGGAGAACTTCAACCTACAGTCGCATCTCAGTAAGATCTATGCGACATTCCCAGAGGCCGACTCACGGCCTCTTATTGGCATTACCAGTAACTTCACCGACGGTGATGCCACCCTCCGCGACAGATATTACAAACAGGTAATCGCTGCTGGAGGAATACCCGTCATCGTACCACCCGTAGATGACAAGCACGTGATCGTCAACACCTTAGACCATCTCGACGGTCTGCTGCTTAGCGGTGGTGCCGACTACAACCCCCTTTGGTGTGGGGAAGAGCCATCACCTAAGCTGCATGGCATCAATGCAGAGCGCGACCTGCCGGAGATGCTCATCACACGACTCGCCTATAACCGGCAAATCCCGATATTAGGCATCTGCCGCGGTATCCAGACCATCGCCATGGCTCTCGACGGTCATGTGGCACAAGATATCACAGCCACTACCATCAAACACTCACAGGATGCCAACCGCACAGAGCTCACGCACAGTGTCACCATCCACAAGGACAGTATGTTGTTCAGTCTCTACAAGACACAGAATATCTTTGTGAACTCTTTCCACCATCAGGCCGTGTCCGACCCCGGATCACGCTTCCGCATAGTAGCCACAGCTCCCGATGGGGTGATCGAAGCCATTGAGAGCTGCGAGCACAAACCGATCCTCGGTGTACAGTGGCATCCGGAGTGGTTGGAGAGCGGACTGCCACTGTTCAGCTGGCTCGTGCAGCAGGCCACCAATTTCCATGTGGCCAAACGCCTGCATAGCCGAATCCTCACACTCGACACCCACTGCGATACACCCATGTTCTTCCCACAAGGCATCCATTTCGAACAGAGAGACCCACGTATCCTCGTGGATCTGCATAAGATGACCGATGGCCGTCAGGATGCGGTGATCATGGCAGCCTACCTTCCGCAACCCAAGATCGGTGAACAGTTCTCACAGAAGGTATCGTTCAACGTGAACAGTCCGATGGACTATGCCGACCTGATCTTTGACAAGATCGAGGAAATCGTTCGTGACAACAGCCGTTATCTCAGTATTGCCCGTACGCCCAGCGATCTCTACGAAGACAAACGGAAAGGGCGCAAGAGCATCATGTTCGGCATCGAGAACGGCTTAGCACTCAACCACGAGGTGTCTAACGTGAAACACTTTGCCCAGCGGGGTGTTGTCTATATCACCCTTTGTCATAACGGTGACAATGACATCTGCGACTCAGCCAAAGGATGTAACACACATAATGGCGTGAGCTCTTTTGGTGAGAAAGTGATCCAGGCGATGAACGACAATGGGATGATGGTAGATTTGAGTCATGCCAACGAAAAGAGTTTCTATGATGCCTTGGAGATCAGTCGCACACCCATCGTATGCAGTCACAGCAGTAGCCGTGCCCTATGCGACCACCCGCGGAACCTCACCGATGAGCAGATGCGGGCCCTCGCTGCCAAAGGAGGGGTGGCACATACCACACTCTATCACGGATTCCTTCGGAAGGAAGGGGAGGCAACGATCTTAGATGCCCTGGCACATCTGGAACATGCCATCTCTGTCATGGGCATCGATCATGTAGGCATCGGCACCGACTTTGACGGCGACGGAGGAGTCATCGGCATGGCCGACAGCAGTGAGGCCATCAACTTCACCCTCCACCTGTTACGGCGTAAATACAGTGAACGTGACATCGAGAAAATATGGGGCGGCAACTGGCTGCGTGTCATGGCACAGGTGCAGCGTGCCGCCAAATAGCCAAACATTACCGACAAACGAACATGATACAGAACCATCTCATGACCATGACGACGATGAGCCGTCGGTCTTTTCCATCATTCCTTCCCATCATCTTCTCCCTGATGATGCTCCCGACACTCTTCACCTCCTGTAAGAGCAGTAAGTCGAACCAGGAAGCCCTCATCTGGCAGATTCCTATCGGTCCTGAATTCAATGCCGACAGTGCTTTCGCCTATTGTCAGGCCCAATGTGATTTCGGGCCACGGACGATGAACAGCGTGAGTCACGACCAATGCGAGTCGTGGATCATTGAAAAGTTCAAAAGCTTCGGCTGTCATACGATCACACAGAAAGCGACACTGCAAGGATACGATGGCACAGCACTGAACAGCACGAACATCATCGCCTCCATACATCCCGACAGCACCACAAGGGTGATGATCTGCGCTCACTGGGACAGCAGACCGTGGGCCGACAACGATCCTGACAGTACGAAGTGGCATACACCGGTGCTCGCAGCCAACGACGGTGCCAGTGGCGTGGCCGTGATGCTTGAACTGGCACGACAACTGCAACAAGCCGATTCTCTGAGAATAGGCGTTGACTTCATCTGCTTCGATGCCGAAGACTGGGGCACACCGCAATGGGATCACAACACGTATGCCAACACAGGTGAGGTGTGGGCTTTAGGAGCCGAATACTGGTCAAAGAACACACATGTGGAAAACTATGCACCACGTTATGGCATCCTGCTGGACATGGTAGGCGGACAAGGAGCACAGTTCTTTCAGGAACGTTTGTCAAAGCAATATGCACAGCCTATAATCAATAAGGTATGGGCAGCAGCCAAGGTGGTGGGGTTCGGCAGCTACTTCCCCGATTCACCAGGTGAGAATATCACCGACGACCATGTCCCGGTAAATACACATGCCAACATTCCCACCATCGATGTCATCCCCTTCTATCCCGACTGTCAGCAAAGCGGCTTCGGTCCCACCTGGCATACTGTGAACGATGACATGCAGCACATCGACAAGAATACCTTGAAAGCCGTGGGGCAGACCCTTATCCAGGTGCTCTATTCTGAGAACCGTCCCCACGAGAAACCTTGAATCCGTCCCTCAAGATCCCCTATACTTTTGATGACATGAAGATATTTGCGGTAGGAATGAATTATATCCAGCACAATAAAGAGCTGGATGGCGCGTTATATAAGACGGAGAAACCCGTCATCTTCACAAAGGCCGACTCAGCATTGCTGAAAGACAAGAAGCCATTCTTTCTGCCAGATGAGCTGGGACGCATCGACTACGAGACAGAACTGGTAGTGCGTATCTGTCGCCTGGGGAAGAGCATCCCACAACGTTTTGCCCATCGTTACTACGATGCCGTCACAGTGGGTATCGACTTCACCGCCCGCGACCTGCAACGGCAGCTGCGAGATGCAGGCCACCCCTGGGAGCTGTGCAAAGGCTTCGACGGAGCCGCTGCCATCGGCGAATGGATTCCTGTGGAGAAATTCCGCGACATCCAAGCCCTGCATTTCCACCTCGACATCAATGGGAAGACTGTGCAGGAAGGATGTAGCAGTGACATGCTTTTCAAGGTGGATGAGCTGATCAGCTATATCAGTCAGTGGTTCACCCTCAAGACGGGTGACCTCCTCTATACCGGGACACCAGCGGGCGTTGGTCCTGTCCACATCAACGACCACCTTGAAGGATGGATAGAAGAACGGAAAGTTCTGGAATTTAACGTTAAATAAGATTGAGAATACTTAAGCAGATCATCACTGTGGCATTGTTGTTTTGCGCAACATCCCTGCAAGCGCAACGACAGCAGTTCTTCAACCTGACCGCCGAGGAGGTCAGGATCGACTCATTGTTGCCGGTATTCTCACATTCCTTCGATTTAGGTAAGGACTACGATGACTCCACTTATACCGTAACCCTCAAATACCCCGAATTCATCACCATGAGCCGGGAGGATACGCTGAAATGCAAACAATTCTTCGCAGCAGACCCTCCTACCCTCCCCCGTATCGATACACAGATAGTGGTTGACCGCAAGAACGGATTCTTGGAGGTTGCTTTTGCACCCATTGTGAAACGCGAAGGTCGGTGGATGAAACTGGTGAGCTTCATGCTTTGTGTGGATGGACAGGTGAAAGAAACTGCGGCCAAACGGCATGCGGCAACGGTCGAGTCAAGAGCCACCACAGCCTCCTCACGCTATGCCGAACACTCGGTATTGGCAACCGGCAACTGGGCGAAGATCCGCGTGCCTCAGACTGGTATCTACCAACTCACCGAATCCCTCATCAAAAAAGCAGGATTCTCGAATTTGGATAAGGTGAAGGTCTATGGATACGGTGGAGCTCTGCAGCCCGAAAGGCTCAACGCCACTTACCTCACAGAAAACGATGATCTGAAAGAGGTGCCTACCTGCATCGTGAACGGACGACGCCTGTTCCATGCTCAAGGGCCGGTTACCTGGAGCCAATATAGTGCGCAGCGCACCAGGAATCCATTCTCCGACAGCGGCTATTACTTCATCACGGAGAGCGATGACCAGCCCCTCACTGTTGACAGTACTGCTTTCGTCAGCAGTTTCTACCCTGGTGGTGAATATAACCATACGCTTCATGAGGTGGATAACTATGCCTGGTTTGAGGGCGGACGAAACCTCTTTGAGGATGATCCCATCGAAGAAGGGAAATCAAAGAGCTATACCATCGCAAACCCAGGGGGCAGTACCAACTCATGGGATGAGAGTGCGAACCTATATATATCGGTATCGACAGGACAGGATGCCATGATCAGTGTGGAGATGAACGACTCCTTGCTTGGCTCCATCTCCCTGAAAAGGAACAATACTGAATACGACAAGGGTGTGATGGTGGGAGCCCTTTTCGACGTAGGCACCTTCCAGCCTACCAACACCATCAAGATCACCAATACCCACGGAGCTACGGTACGTCTCGACTATATCGGTGCCATGGCAGGATCCTATCGTCCCATGGAGAACCTCAGTACTGAATCGTTCGCTGAGCCCGAGTATGTGTATAACATCACCAACCAAGATCTCCATGCCGACAATGGATACCAGATGGTGATCATCATCCCCACCAGTCAGCAGTTCCTGGCACAAGCGGAACGACTGAAGACGTTCCATGAGCAACATGACGGACTGAAGACTCGCATCGTACCTGCCGACGAACTGTTCAACGAGTTCTCCAGCGGAACACCCGACACCAATGCCTACCGTCGTTATCTGAAAATGCTCTACGACCGGGCAGAGACCGATGAGGAGATGCCACGGTACCTACTGCTCTTCGGCGACTGTGCCTGGGACAACCGAATGAACACAAAGGCATGGAAAGACTTCCATCCCGACGACTTCCTGCTCTGTCATGAGAGCGAGAACTCTTTTAATAAGGTATATTGTTATGTCGATGAGAGTTTCTTCTGCTACCTCGATGACGGGGAAGGAGGTAACCCTCAGACCACCGACCGTGCCGATATGGCAGTGGGACGTTTTCCTGTTCGCACCGTGGAACAGGCCAAGACCATGGTTGACAAAACCATCAGCTACGCAGAGAACAAGAATGCGGGAGCATGGCAGAACACCGTGATGGTGATGGGTGACGACGGCAACGAGAACGTGCACATGAAAGATGCGCTCACTGCCGCCGATTCCGTGCTGATGGTGAACCCTGCTATCTATATGAAACGTGTGATGTGGGATGCCTACAACCGTGTGTCATCCTCCACTGGCGACAGCTATCCCGATGTGACGGGGCTCGTCAGACAGCAACAGGCCGATGGGGCACTGGTGATGGACTATTGCGGTCATGGCATGCCTACCACCCTCTCTGATGAGCGCGTATTGAACCTCGCCGACTTCGAAGGCTTCACCAATTCCAACCTTCCCCTGTGGATCACCGCCTCGTGTGATATCATGCCCTTCGATGGACAGACCGATAACATCGGTGAGTCGGCTCTCTTCAACAACAGAGGCGGTGCCGTGGCATTCTTCGGCACCACACGCACTGTATATACCCAGTACAACCTGCTCATCAACTCGCAGTACATGAAGTATCTCTTCACGAAGAACAGCAAAGGAAAGTTCAACTCCATCGGCGAAGCACAACGATTGGCAAAGAACAGGATCCTCACACCCGTCATCACGGGCTACAAGGAAAATGGCGACCCCACCACCAGCAGCGACCGCTCGGTGAACAAGTTACAGTACTCCCTCTTGGGAGATCCTGCCCTGGTGCTGAACATCCCTACCCTACAAGCCGTGATCGATGACATCAACGGGCATGATGTACAAAACAATTCCGAGCTGCCGGTGATGAAAGCGGGATCCATCGCCACCATCAGCGGCCACATCGAGCGTTCTGGTGTCAAGGACGAGACGTTCAACGGGAAGATGACCGTTACGGTGCGCGACTCCAAGGAGAAAATCGTCTGTCTGCTGAATAATAAATCAACCAACGGTGCCACCAAAGCACTGGAATACGAAGACCGCACAAAGGTGCTGTTTAGCGGTACCAACAACGTGAAGGACGGCACCTTCACCTTCAGTTTCTCCGTTCCGAAGGACATCAACTACAGCGATGACAGGGGCCTCATCAATATCTATGCACTGAGAGACGACCTCTCAGAGGCTGCCAACGGATGCACGGAACGGTTTATCGTGGGAGGATCCGATTTCGCCTCCAACGACTCCATCGGTCCCTCTGTGTTCTGCTACCTGAATTCCCCCGACTTTGTGGATGGCGGTGATGTGAACACCACCCCCTATTTCGTGGCAGAGATCACCGACAAGGACGGTCTGAACACCACGGGCAACGGTATCGGTCACGACCTGGAGCTGATCATCGACGGCGACATGGCAAAGACCTATAACCTGAACAGTAACTTCGAATATGAATTTGGTTCCTACACCAAGGGAGCCACCCACTATAGTATCCCTGAACTGACCGTCGGCAGGCACAAACTGAAGTTCCGTGCCTGGGACATCCTGAACAACTCCACCACCACAGAACTGTCGTTCAACGTGGTGCGTAACCTCAAGCCGGGAGCCGTCAACGTGAGTGTCACAAAGAACCCTGCCAGCGATGGCACCACCTTCATCGTGAACCACGACCGCATAGGCAGTCCGATCGATGTAACCATCGATGTCTATGACATCAGTGGCCGACAGGTATGGCAGACCACCGAGACGAATGTGATCACCAACGGTGCCTATACCACCACCTGGAACCTCAGCAACGGCAACGGTCTTTTAGACACGGGTATCTATCTCTATCGCGCCACCCTCCACAGTGACGGTGGTCATCAAGTGTCAAATGCCAAGAAACTGGTGATTATCCACTAAATATACACAACGAGAATATGAAAAGGAATAACGATAGCATGACGAAAACAGCCATCCGGAGGGCAATGCCCCTCCTGCTGCTCCTTCTCCTTCCACTCACCATGGTCGCACAAGACAAAGAAGACATGTTCAACCCCGTACATGCCTCGGTCACCTCTCAGACCATCGCACCCGATGCCAGGGCGGCAGGTATGGGTGATGTGGGAGCAGCCACCGACCCCGATGTCAACTCCCAGTACTGGAACCCAGCCAAATATCCGTTCACCATCAGCAGAGCCGGTGTGGCATTGAACTACACACCGTGGCTACGCCAACTGGTGAATGACATGGATCTGGCCTATCTGGCTGGATACTACCGCATTGGCGACTACAGTGCCGTCAGTGGATCCTTGCGCTACTTCTCCTTGGGCGAGGTCTATACCAGCATGGATGAGGATGCCATGACCATCAACCCCTATGAGATGTCGCTCGACGTGGCCTACTCGCTGATGCTCAGTGAGAAATTCTCCATTGCCGCTGGTGTGCGGTGGATCTATTCCGATCTGACCTACGACTACACCGACGATGTGTCGCCAGGTAGTGCCTTCGCCGCCGATATTGCCTGCTACTACAACAACTATCTCAACATCGGGCAACGCGAGTGTCAGTTAGGCCTGGGAATGAACATCAGCAACATCGGTAGTAAGATCTCCTTCGGAGGCGATAACCACAGTGAGTTCATCCCTACCAACCTGCGCGTCGGTGCCGCCCTGATGGTACCTGTGGATGAGTATAACCGTTTCTCCATCGCCGCAGATGCCAACAAACTGTTAGTGCCCACCTACCCTAAGGATGAAGACGGGAACTACAGTGAGGCATACGCCGAAGACCACTATTATAACGTGAGTAGCATCAGCGGAATCTTCAAGAGTTTCAACGATGCACCCGGGGGATTCAAGGAAGAGCTGGAGGAGATCAGCTGGAGCGTCGGTGCAGAATACGTCTATCATGATCAGTTCACGATCCGTGGCGGTTACCACCACGAGAGCGAGAACAAAGGAAACCGCAAATATTTCACGCTGGGTGCCGGTTTCCGCATGAACGTGTTCTCTTTAGACGTGGGTTATGTCATTGCCACAGCAAAGAGTAACCCGCTCGACCAGACCCTGCGCTTCACCTTAGCGTTCGATATGGATGGAATCAAAGACTTGTTCAGGTAAAAACCCGATGATGAAAATAAGAGTAGGAATGGGATTTGATGTCCACCGCCTGGTGGAGGGACGTGCCCTCTGGCTGGGTGGCATCAAGATTGATCATAGTTTAGGACTGTTAGGGCACAGCGATGCCGATGTGCTCATCCATGCCATTTGCGATGCCCTGTTAGGAGCAGCGAACATGCGCGACATCGGCTATCATTTCCCCGACACCTCCGACGAGACACTCAACATGGACAGTAAGATCATCCTCCGCAAAACGATGGAGCTGATCCGCAGCAAAGGCTACCAGTTCGGTAACCTCGATGCCACCGTTTGTGCTGAACGCCCGAAAATCAATCCCCATGTACCAGCCATCAAGAAATGTCTGGCAAAGGTGATGGGTACTGATGAGGAAAACATCTCCATCAAAGCCACCACCACCGAGAAATTAGGATTCACTGGTCGCGAAGAGGGCATGAGTGCATACGCTACCGTGTTGATCTATCAGGAGTGAAAACAGACTAAAAATTCAAGAATCAGCACTTGTTGTCGCACACACAACTTGATTTGCATCAAGAAAAGCGCATATTTTTACGAATATGTAAGTATAATCCATTGCCACTTTCTAAAATCGTTGTACCTTTGCATCGTCAAAAGGTTAATAGATTGTTTAGGTTAGTAGTAATAGATTTAGGTTTTTAGTTATTAGATTAAGGTAAGTTTTCATGATTGTTGAAATGGATGACAATGGTAACCGTGAGGCTCCCATTTGATTCAGAAAAGGATTTTTAGTTAAACATAGTTGATACGTTGCAGCTCGTTGAGAGTTGCAGCGTATTTTTTTATGCTGAGAGAAAGTTGAGGGAAAGTCATCTGACGATGACTTTCCTTCCGTTATGAATGTAAATACCGGCTTTTTGCGGATGTTCCACTCGTTGTCCCTGCAGGTTATAGAAAGAAGAGGCAGGCTCTTTCGCGTTTCTGCCCAAATCAGGGATCGAGGTAGCCACCATATTATTTTCCCCGAAGCATACATTGACGGTGCTGTAGTTGCCTATCGGGTCGATGCCGGTCAACTCAGTAATAATCCTTGTATGCTGCTCATCGGTAATGTTCCATGTGAAGTTTTCCGCCTTCGTCACATTGTCAGGCACGGTTATCTTGGTAACATCCTTAGCTAAAATAAATAATGTCTTGCCATTCTTGTCCTGCAGGTATGTTTCGTTGTTCATCCCAACCGTTGGGTTCAACACCCCGAAATAGGCCAATCCAATAATGGCTGTCACCAGCTTTTCCATATAGGGATCGGGAGAACTGAGAGGAGTCTCGCCTGTGGGGAATGCGACCTTCAGCGTACTGTTGGGCTTTGCCACGTTGAACTTCATCTGTAATGCATTACAATCGGCATAAGGGTCATATCCCAAAAGATCGATGAAAGTCTGATGGTGAATGAACGTCAATGTAAGGGAGATATTGTCGGCGGAGGTAACATCGGGGAACACATTGAAACTGTCTCCTTGTTTAGGGAAGGCAATTAAGTCCTTTCCTTTGTCGTTGAAGATAAAGGTACAATTACGTGGACCTGTCCTGGGCCCCAGCAATCCATACATACCCATGATCTCCACGATAGACAGTTCTTCTTCGTTAAACTCACTCTTTTCGTGCAGTCGTTTGGTAAAGGTAACGGCTTTTGTCTGTGAGGGTGCCGACAGGTTGAAAACCAGCTTCACTGTCTTGTATTCCTCCAGGGGGATGACTCCATCCTCTGTGACATCCATGGCATTGTGGTTTTCATCGGTCAGATCATAGCTGACGTTATTTGCCGAGGTGACGTTCGGATACACGGTGAGGTTTTTCTCTATCAGCGCCAGCAGATCGTTTTGCTGGTAACGGTATATGATGAAATGGGGATCCGATTTCGTTACGGATGTCAGCACGTTGAACTGCGCCAGACAGTCCAAGGCCAGTCTTTGATCCTCAGTCAGGTTATCAGTGTTCACCAGTCGTTTACTGAAACTGAGAGTCAGGGTCTTGGTAGGTGTCACCTTCTTCTTGATGACCACCCATTTCCCTTTCACGTCATTACCCTGTGCATCCACCACATTCCCACCAGCGATCTCAGCACCGAGAGGTCTGATGACTTCCGCCGCATTCTCAATACCAATAGTGGCAAAATTACAAATGGCACCCTCATTACCATAGGCCAAGACTTTGGTGCCATCATCAGTGATACCTAACCTACCGGTATCTTCATAGGTCCAGATGCCAATTTTTCCACCCTTGGCTTTTACCATGGCACCGCCCTTGATGATGAGTCTTTGAAACCGATTGATGAGACGGATGCCATATTCCTGTCCGTCAAGCACCAGCTGTCCAGAACCTGTAATGGTGGTATTTGCCTTGATATGCAAGGCCGCATACTTGCTTTTGACGGTATTTTTGCCAATGAGCTTGACCGTTGCACCATTCTCGCCCAAGACAATACCTTGAGCCTGCACCTCCGTCACGTCGATAACCGCATTCTTGAGCGTAAGCACTTTTGTCGAAGGACTGTAGGTGATGGTACCACCTTTGACATACTTCAAATTTGACAGATTGTTGATGTTTTCGTTGGTCACATAGTCACCAGCCACCATAATGTCATAATACATGTCATCTTGTGCCTGCATATCCACGGCAAGGAACAAGGCTGCCATCAGTGCAATAATTACTTTTTTCATTGTGTCTTGTCTATTTTTATGTTATACTCAATTCTCTTACTGGCTGCAAAGATACACTATTTTTTTTGAAACTCAAGATATAATGAAGTAAAAAAGTGTGAACCGCCAAGTCTTAATATATCGTCAGATTCCTTGGTGCTAGATCGCGCATCGTTTCTGCCGCGGTAAGGAGATCAAACTCCCTGAGTCGTACCTGCTTACCACAAGTGGCAACTTGTCAAAATAATTCGTCAAAAATTAAGATTTGCAAAAGTTCTCTAATTGGAAGAAGGGGAACGAATGGAGTGTACGGAAGTATCCAAAAGGAGCGTTATGTGCAAGTAACGGCTGATTGGATTCAAAGTAAAGGCTACTTTGGATACAAGTAAAGGTTACTTTGGATACAAGTAAAGGTTACTTTGGATACAAGTAAAGGTTACTTTAAACACAAGTAAAGGTTACTTTCTACCATTCCAGCCTTTACTTACACCCTTTCCGACGTCATTTAAGGGTCATTCCGCCGTCACTTTACCCCCATAGATGACGGCGGAACGAATGTTAGATGCCGTCGGAACAGATATAAACGCCCATCGGAACAACTCATAGATGACGTTTCTTCGAAAATGAGTGGTTTCAACTTTTAATGGTTCTTTGGGTCGCCTTCGGCGAGAACCAACGGTCACTCATAGCGTAGCGGAGAGATAAATCCAACAAAATCTAAACAAAATCTTACTAATACCCGTGTTATTGATTTGTTTGGTTCATCCCCGAATTGCGTTGGTTTTGTCATGTAGTCCGAGCAGTAGCAGTGTGAAATACTCATCATCTCTATAGCCATATGCTCTTCTCTTCATTACCTTTATCTTATTGTTGATTCCTT
>Ga0247609_10000660_pt1 | contig 45841 bp, 63 predicted proteins | sample 172DNAGHGlowgp2_FD_193487 | JGI IMG/M metagenome (GOLD analysis project Ga0247609, IMG submission 193487) | Sheep rumen microbial communities from Palmerston North, Manawatu-Wanganui, New Zealand - 1728 DNA GHGlow gp2 | ecosystem: Host-associated > Mammals > Digestive system > Stomach > Rumen ... | reverse complement strand
TTTTTGCTTTCAGTAATAATAACCGTTTGGTGGTTAATTTCCGGCGCATGTCTATGCTGTGCTGTACCAAATACTGCATTAGGAAAAGCGTTTAAAATGTCATTTTTCAGCATTTCGAAATCATTATGTTTTCCATTTGTTGATAATGTATATCTAGTGCCTTTTCTACCGTCTTTACTAACAACGTCTTGATAATTATCATAAGCCCATCCGTTTTTATCCAGTATATCAACAAAGTCATAGAAGTCTGCTTGACCATTTTCATTTGTATCGTATCCTTCTTTCAATATACTATTCACGGTTTTTTTCACGATTCGGTGAATATCATTTTCTGTTAATCTAACTATTTTCTTCATAATACATATTTTCTTTTTAATATAAATAGTTTGTATAAACAAAAAAATCCGCATAACACATATAAAACGTGTCGTGCGGAAACTATAAAAAACCCCACGAATTTACTTAGGGGCTACGGTAGAATCGGCTGTCAAACTGTCAACTACTACTGAATCTACCAAACTGTCAACTGCTGTTGAATCATTTTCTACATTACCCGTAGTTGACTTACCATTACATGAGGCGAATACACCCATAAAGGCTACTGCCATAACACTAAAAATAAACTTTTTCATCTTTCTTATAATTTAAAATTTTTATTAAAAATAATCTGATATAAATATCAGTGTTTTCTTTTTATCGAATGCAAATATAAGGCATTTTTTTGAAATCACCAAATATATTCTCAAAAATTATAGTTAAAAATCAATATTCTGCAATTTTAGTTTCAAAACTTGAAGCATTTACTACATATGGTTTTGCTGTATCGAGCATTTTACAATTACCAAACTCAATAGAATCTCCGAACACAATATTTCTATTTGTGTCATAGAAGGCTTGCATTGTATGACCAAAAATTTGCTTTATTTTATGTATTTCTTTTTCAGTATTGGCTTCATAATCCCACATCATATCATAAACGTCTGCCCACACACAAGAGGCATATCTATCCCTTCCACCTCGTTGTGATGTTATATAAAAGAGTTTTTGCAGTCCTTCTCTTGATTGAATTAGTTCATTCAATATACCGCATATTTTATTTATGTTTGTGTCTTCGCATTTAACCACGTTAGAAAGCCACTCATAAGTTACACCTGCATGTGTAAATAATATGTCTTCATATACATAAGCGATTCTGAATAAACGTTTAGCCTCATTAAATATGTCTGCAATTTCTTTATGAAAAATACGAGAGTGCCTACAATGACCTATTGAAAAACAATAATATTCATCTGAAAAATATGGCATATCATGATTTCCAAGTAATAATATAACTTTTTCAGCGTTTTTCTTTTTAAACTCTACTATTTCCCTAAAATTACTAATTGCATCTTGAACGCTTATGTTTTCAAAGTCATAAGGGTCAAGGTAATCGCCCAAAAAGATTACTTTCTCATAATCTTCAATATGTTTACAAGGTTCTTTCCAAAATGTCCTCCCATGTATATCAGGCAATACTAAAATATTTTTTCCCATGATTTCATTTATAATTATAGACAATGTACTTCGTAAATAGTCAATAAAGGGTTATCCTTTTTGAGCGGTTTAATATATTTTTCAAAAAAGCCGGTACACCATTCTTTTATTGTTTTATCGTCGCTTTCACTATCAACTTCTACATAGGTATCGTTATTAGCAATTCCATAATACCACAGATTAGCATAATAATTTACATAATCTTCTTTTGATGTAAAATTATTCAGAAAATAATCAATTCTATTTTGCATTCTCAGTTTAATATTTTCTTCTTGCTGTGTTAATGGTTTGTCTTTTTCAACAACGATTTCCCAAGCACGCTTTGCCAAGTCAATACTTTTTGGATTTTTATGTATTTTTTCCCAATCAATTTCATCATAATGTGCAGAATAACTTATTCCACCATTTTTAAGTGGGAAGGGGTCAGAAAAGTCCCCTTCTTCACCTGTCACATCTAATCGATGCTGTTGACACCTTTCATATTTATAGAAAGCATTTTGATTTCCTTCGGTGTCTGCGCTATATTTCTTTACGATTTCTTGATGGTTGTCTCCAACCACCAAGATAACTCTCAAGATTTGTGTCATTTAGTTCCCTTAATAAATTTATCGATGTTATCTGCGATATATTCGCCCTTAACTTTAAGAAGTGCCATAACGGTTTCTTTGTTAAATTCTCCACTAAAATCACTTAAGATATTACAGAATGGTGAATTTTTTGCCCTATGCGTTGCTATATTGATACCAATATTGGGGTCATAGATATCAGACGGATTGAAAATGGCATATCCTATTCTCAGATGCTTTCCTTTTTTTTGATATGGACGATAATACCCATCGTCGTCAAAACTATCTTTAAATATTGTTTCATTATTTATAATAGCCACCACTGTCACCTTATAGCCGTTTTTAGCATCAGTAACAAACGATGGTATGTTTTTCTGATTTGGCATATTTTTTAACTTTTCCAGTTCACTTTTAGTATAAGCGTTCCAATTATCAAAACCATTATCAGTTTTAACAATGTATTCAATTCGTACCTTGTTGTTTTCAAGACTAATAATGTCTCGTCCTTTAACAACTCCAATTTTTCCTGTTTCTTTGACAATAACCTTGTCGTTAATCTTCAACTTACCCATAATTTTACTTTTTTTTTAATTGTTACATGATTTCAGTTACAAAAATAATACATAAATTTAAATCTACCAAATGTTTTATTAACTTTTTTCAAAAAATTAGATATTTATAATAAAGTTTTAGATATTTTATATAAAAAGGATATGAATATAAAAAATATTATTCAAGAATGTGTGCAAAATAGTCTACTTGAAGAAGCAAGAAAGAATCAAATCAGACGAATTGTGGCAGAAGAGATGAAGAAGTATGCTCTTAATGAAAAAGAGACAACAAATATTAGAATGGCAAGGCGAATTTTAAATGACCCTACAAATAATAACACTCAAATTGCCGACAAAGTATTGCCTGATGACTGGGCTGATTCAACCAAAAGGTCTTATATTTCTAAATTAAAGAGAAATGAGAGAAATATAACAGATGACCTTGCACTTGACATTATGAACACACAAAAGCAATAAGCAGTTATTCAAAACTGCTTATTTTTCTTTTTTCTCTCCCTCATATTTCCAAATTCTTTGATATGCAAGACACGAATACTTTCCGGGCTTAATACCCACGTCACAGAATTGGTGGAGTATTTCTTCAATAAATTCAAGGTTTTCAACTATATATTCGTCGATTTCCTGCATTTTTTTTGTTGCTTCTTCGTCATATTCAGCCCCCAAAGGATTTTCTTCAGTACCTGCGATACGATGGTCTTGCAATCCCAATACCAATGCCATAAAATCAAAAAGATGTGATTCAGGATATAGCCCATAATTATCATATCCTATTTGATTATCGTTAAAACGTTGTACTTTTAAAAGTTTTACAAACTTAATAATGTCTTCTGTAAAAACAACACTAATTTTATTTCCCATAATTATTAATCTTTTATAAGTGATTTATAGTCTTTCATTTTCTTTACTGCTTCTACGCAAATCTGTCTTACTCGTTCACCTCCAAGGTTTAATTGTAAGCCGATAGTGGAAAAACTTTCTTGTTCACAGCCAATGCCATAATATTTTTCAACAACTGTTCTCTCTCGTTTGGATAATTTTCCAAGAAAGAAGTCCAACTTATGTTTTTGGTATTGTTTTTCAATATCTTCTTGAATGTTATTTGTGCTTGTCATTTTTGAAAAAAATGTGGTATTTTCAAGACTATTATCGTCCATGACACTATATTTTTCTTCAATAGATATTACATTTCCAAGTTCAACGTCTTGCAAGTTATTGATGGTAAAATTAAATTTTTCCCTAATAATATCAGCAATTTCGTGTGGTGTGGGATTTCTTTCATTTTCATTAAAGAACTCTCTTGTCACAGATTTCACATAGTTATGAAGTTTTAATGCATTAGGTGGTGTGACCGATTTAATTTGTGTTATTTGATATTTTTTTATCATTGCCACAATCCAAGAAAGCGCATAGGTTATAAGTTTACAATTTTTACCAATTTCAAATTTTTCAATCGCCTTAATTAAGCCGATATTACCTTCACTTATTAAGTCTAACAAAGTATCTGGTGTGCCAAGTTTTTTTGCGACTGACACGACAAATCTTAGGTTTGATTCTATCAGTTGCTTTTTGGCTTTTTCACGTTCTTCTTCTGTATTACCTTTTTTATATTGAAGCATTAGTTCTTCTTCTTGCTCATCTGTCAGAATTGGAAACTTTCGAATGTCGCTAAAAAATGCATCAGTTACTGCGTCTCTATTCAGGTAGAAACTTGTTTTATTTGTACAGTTTATTTTTACTTTAAGACTCATATTTATTTCTTTTTAAAAATAACAAACGACTTTTTTTCTTCATCTTGCGGAATTGTGTCAAATGATGCAATTCCACTATCAATCATCATTTCGATGAATTTATAAAACATTTTTTTACTTTCTTCTCTTCTTGTTAATTCCCGACCTCTTATATTCAATACGACTTTGACCTTATCACCTTCTTCAAGGAAATTTTTGGCTTTTTTTACTTTTATTTCCAAGTCATGCAAAGAAATATTTACGGTTAATTGTATTTCTTTTAAAGTATTAGTTTTTTTATTTTTCTGCTTTAACTGCTTTTTTAGGTCGTATAAATATTTTGAATAATTATCTAACCTAACAATTATTGGAACAGATTTTGAATTTATTTCAATTAAATCAAGATTTTTCTTGTGTGCCAATGATACCGCTTCTTTCCATGACACGACTTTATTGAAATCATTTTCAGACACTGAATCTTTATTTTCCTTATAGATTAGTCTTACTTCCGATTGACCTTTGATTTCGTAATTAATACGAGGTTCTACGATAATACTTTTTTTATTTTTTGCCATTTGTTAAATGTTTAAAATTTCATCTTTTTCACGGTTTCTTGCTGTAAGATATTTATTTGATGGTAAAAATGTTTTTTTACGCATTTCTTTTGCCATTTCAGATATTTTTTGTATCATTTCTTTATCATTTTTATACTCATCTTTTAATTTCTTAAAATATAAACGCTGTCTGATAACCTCTTCTTCTATGGAAATTAATTCATAATCATATAGTGTTAAATCAATATCCTTGCAAGTGTTACGTATGATTTCCAAACATTTTTCTCTCTCACCCTTTCCATCATATTTAGACATCCCTATCATTGTTGACATAACACGAAGTCCTTTAAACTCTGCATTGGCTGTTTTTAAACATTTCTCAAACGCATCATAATCAATGAAATCTTTTTTTCTTGAAGGATAAGTACAAATAAACATTAAGGATATTATTGGCTTACCTTCTCCAATATCATCAATGGTAATTCTTTTTCCTAATTTTCCTAAATCCCCATATGCAGTTGAATTATAAACTTCATTAACGATAGGGTATTTAACAACCATTTTCCCTTGAAAGTTACCCATGATTAGATTATGTGTCGATACACCCATTAAAACAACATCATAATCGTCAGTATCATATATCGCTTCTTTGTTTTCGATTATTTTAACCATTCAACTAACCAATTCTATTATTTGTTTATAAAAGTCCAAATGTGTAGGATGTGTAATTTCTTTTAGTTCGTCAAACGTGTACCAGGCATATTTGTCAATTTCTAATGTAACTCCGTCATCAGCATAATTAGAATGACACTCGTCAGGATTGATATTTGGGTAATATAAACCAAATGCAATTGCAATTTTATACTTGTTTTGTCGCGTCGTACCAAGACTAATTAGATTTGATTTGGTTATACCATCAAGTTCTAACCCTGTTTCCTCTTTAAATTCGCGTAATGCTGTTTCTTCCCAAGTTTCATCACCTTCAACGCCACCCTTAAGAAACGCCCAATAATTACGATTTTGCCACATCTCACCACCCGGATGCCCCACAAAAAATTCTATTTCGCCGCTTTTAGCCCTGCGAAACGGTATTATTCCTGCACTATATCCCATTATTTAAATGTTTTTGATTTCTTTAATTTATTTAGGAGTTTTTTATCTTCATTATTCAAGTTATTTGGCATCACCATGTTAATTTCTATAATCAAATCACCGCAATAGCCATTAGATAATTTAAAGCCTTTACCTTTTAGTGATAACTTTAACTTATCCTTACTACATTCAGGTATCGTTACTGAATATTCTTTACCATCCAAATGCTTAAATCGTACTGTTCCACCTAAAAGGCAATCAATAAGCGGAACGTTCACTATGGCTATAATATTTACCGCATTCTCCTTATCTACTTTAAATTGCCCTTCTTCATTTAAACGATAAGTAAAACGTAAATCACCATTGCCACCAAGATTATTAGGCGCAGAATGTCCTGCACCCGGTTTTCTAAACACTTGTTGTAGTACTTTGTCAATTGTTGGCACTTTAATCTTTAATGTTTCCGTTTCAGCATGAACTCCATGCCCACCACAATCAGAACAAGGGTGCTCATTCAAAATTCCTGTACCGTTACAATGTGGACAAGTAATCATCTGTTCCATATACCCAAATTGGTGTGTCTTTCTGATATACATTTGCCCTTTACCATTGCAATGAGGACATATCGATGGAATACCATTAGAACTACCACTTCCGTTGCATTTTTTACAAGGTCTATCAACAGTATACTTTATAACCTTTTCTGCATTATTATATACTTCAGACATTGTAACATTGACGTGCAATATTTTGTCTGAACCTGTTTGTACTTTTTCTTCCTGCATATCGAAATCACTAAAAGGATTAAATCCGTGACTTCTAAAGAAGTTTTTAAATAATTCCTCTGGATTTATATCACCTGTAAAATTATCATCAATTGTACCATATGTATCATAACGTTGGCGTAAATCTTTATCAGACAACACACGATATGCTTCAGATATATCTTTAAATTTTTCTTCCGCATCTTTATCATCTGGATTTTTGTCTGGGTGAAATTTCAAGGCTAATTTGCGATATGCCCGTTTAATTTCCTTTTCACTCGCCGTTTTTTCGACACCTAAAATACTATAATAATCTTTCATTCTTATCGTTTTTTAATTTCTGAGTGCAAAAGTAGTATGTTTCTTTTTAACAACCAAACATTGTGTGTTAAAAAAAATTAACACACAACATTTGCTTGAAATTTGATATGATTAGACTTCTTCAACGTCCTCAGTCTTTGCGTTTTTTGCTGACGCATTATTTGTGCCATTAAAATTACCATTTTTAAACATATCAGCAAATTGTGAAGGGTCAAATCCACCAGATGTTTGATTGTTTTTAGTACCATATGCTTTAGCACCTATTGACATGAGGCGATTATTAAGTTCTGTTAGTATTGAATCAACACCCGTTAAATCACCTTCTTTGACTGATTTAAGTTCTTCTATCTTATTGTTTAGATAATTCTTATCTTCTTCTGTAAGAACTTCTGCCTTATCTTTAAATTCTTCAATAAGATTCTCTGTTTGATAAATAGCGCTGTCAATTTCATTTAATTTATCAATTCGTTCTTGCGTTTTTTTATCCTGCTCTGCATTTTCTTCTGCTTCACGCTTGATTCTATCAATCTCTTCCTGTGATAAGGTATTCTTGTTTTCAATCGTAATATGCTGCTCCTTACCCGTCGCATTATCAGTTGCACTTACAGAAAGTATGCCGTTAGCATCAATATCAAATTTAACCTTGATTTGTGGTATACCGCGTCTTGCCGGCATAATTCCATCCAAATTGAATAAGCCAATCTGCTTGTTGTCCTTCGCCATAGGACGCTCACCTTGAAGAACATTAATTGTTACTGCTGTCTGATTATCAGTAGCAGTACTAAAAATCTGCTCTTTTGAACAAGGTATCGTTGTGTTAGCCTCAATAAGTGTTGTCATAACACCACCCATAGTTTCAATGCCAAGACGCAAAGGCGTTACGTCAAGAAGTAATATGTCACTTGCGCCACCACTTAGAATGTTTGCTTGTATCGCAGCACCTTCTGCAACTGCAAGGTCAAGATTTGCATTTTTAATTAATTTATCGCCAAAATTCTTGATAAGTTCTTCTTGTATTTTAGGTATACGACAAGAGCCACCGACAAGGAGAATACCATCCAAGTCATCCTTTGTAAGTTTTGCTTTCTCAATAGCAGTCTTACCGCAACTCATTACCTTTTCAATAATAGGCGCAATAATCTGTTCGAACTTAGCCTTTGTAATAGTCATTTGCAAGTGCTGTGGCATGTTGTCTTTTACACAAATATATGGGAGACTTAATTCTGTTGCCGTTGCATTTGATAACTCAACCTTTGCCTTTTCAACTGCTTCATATATACGAGACATCGCCATTGAATCTGTTGTAAGGTCGATACCATTCTCTTTTTTATAAGTGTCAACGACATAATCAGCAACCAACTTATCAATATCACTACCACCAAGATAAACGTCACCGTAAGAAGCAAGAATTTCAATAACATTGTCTGAAACGTCAGCCACTGAGAAATCCAAAGTACTACCACCGAAGTCTACCACAAGATATTTTCCATCTTTTTCCTTATCAATATTTGATGCAAGTAATGCCGCTGTTGGCTCGGAAATAATACGTAATACGTTTAACCCTGCAAGTTCACCTGCTTGTTTTGTTGCACTTTTTGCTGCATCACTAAAAAATGCCGGTACTGTGATAACCGCTTCTGTAACTTCCTCACCCAAATAATCTTCGGCTGTTTTCTTAAGTTTTGTGAGAATCATTGAAGATAATTCTTCCGGTGAATATTTTCTATCTTTTATTAATATGCGAGGAAGACCATTATCATTCACAACATCATATTGCACATGCGTAATCGCTTCTTCTACTTCTTCATAAGTTCCACCCATAAACCGTTTAATCAAGTTCACTGTCTCTTTTGGTGAAACAATCATTTGCCGTTTAGCAGAGCCACCAACTTTCGGAGTCTCATCTCTAAAAGATATTACAGACGGTGTTGTATAACTGCCTTCCTCATTGGCAATAACAGTTGATTTTCCATTTTCAATTACTGCAACTTCACTAAGGGTAGAACCAAGGTCACAACCAATTACTTTTCCCATAATATTACACTCCTTTTTTTTATTTTACTAAATCTCTTAATACGAATTTAATTTTATCATTTTCTTCCATTAATTTTGAACAACGTTCTCTTAATGTATGAATTAAATCGTCTTTTTCATACAATTCTTTTTCCAATTTTTTAATGACGGATTCATATTCAATACATTTGTCTTTATAATCACGCTTGTATTGAACATCTTCTTTAGTTTTCTCGTTCTTATCTTCAATGTTCATTGTGCGATTAATATCCTTAATAACATTGCCATCTTTAACTTCTTTCTCAATGTGAGAAACATGATGCCCGTTATCATACTTATCTTCTACCTTATAGAAATAAGAAGAATCTTTTTCGCCTTCATTTTCAATTGCTTCTGAAATTTCGTTGACCATTTTTTCCAAATCAACATCACCAAAAAGTTCGTTAAAAAGTTTTTTAATCATAATTTTTAATATTTTATTTTTATTTATTTTACTAAATGCAAACTTTATACCAATTACATATTATTAATCGTGTCATGATAAAATGTCTTACTTCTATATGACGTTTTGACAGTATCTGCCACTTTGTCATAAATTTCTTTCATTTTTTCCTTTGACATAGCAGAATTTTCACAAAGATACAATGCGCTTTCTTTCAACATTTTCTTCCATTCACCAGTTAAAAGAGTTCGCCTGACATCGGTTTCCGCATCTTCTATGATTTGCTTTATTTCTCTGTTTATATAATTCTGATTATCTTCATTTATAAGGTATCCAAAATTATCGTCAGGTGCGTCTACGTTTGTGGTAACAAATACGCTATTGCCCATACCAAATCGTCTTACAATCCGTGATGCAAGTTGTGTTGCTCTATATAAGTCATTAGAAGCCCCACTTGTCATTTCTTCACCGAAGGCAATTTTCTCAGCAACATATCCGCCTAGCAATACTTTAATTTCATTAATCATATCTCTTTTTGAAATTTTTTTCTTTGCTTCATCAATATCTTCCATTAAAAATCCGCCTGTATTAGAATCGGTTGTTTTAGAGACAAGTTTTTCCGGCATTTTATCAAACAACTTTGCATACATAACAAAATGACCACTTTCATGTAAAGCACACAATGCTTGGTCTTCATCCTCGCTATCACTATCTCTAAGTTTCTTTAATCTCAATTTAATTTCAAACTTAATCTCACTAATGACAGTGCCATGTATGTCATACAAATATATAACAATTAAATTCGTATCATTATCAAAAGTATATTTGATTTCGCTAACACTATCTTTGATGTTATTTTCGCAAATATGCCTTATAATATTTGGGAATCTGCTTTTCACGATTTCATGTACTGTTGAGAATATAGGTCTTGTCCCATGTGTTGGATAAACGCCCTCATCGTAGATAATCTTTTTAATTGAGTCATCGAACACTAAACTATATCCGCTCAAATCATATGCCTCCTTTTGATATCGTTTAAGTGAAAGGTCTATGATATCCTTAAAGTTTTGTTCAGAAAAAGAAGGGTAAATAACATGAATATTACCTAAACGCGCAATCTGCTCATTTCTAAATCTTCTCTTTAACGCATCCTTTATATCAACAACACTGATTCTTTCAGTTATCTTTCTAAATTGGTCAGGCGACATATCAGGATTGACATTAAAACTCATCTCATATGCCTCATCCAAATTACCAATGACAAAAATTATACTGTCATTAAATTTTAAGTCATAACCCTTTCTCGCATTTTCATATACATTTGAAATAAATTCAATTATACCGTCACAATCCATTTCTTCCAACGAATGATAAACTTCTATTATATCTGAAATCTTACCATTCGTCGTATCATATAGATTTATAATCTTTTCCAAATAATACTCTCTAATGAAAAATGGTAATAGTGTTTCTTTACGCCCTTCAAGAGTAATACCTTTATTTATTGCATCGCAGTCAGACGCAGAAACAATAGTGTCCTTGTTATAATGCGTAGGTATGGCACCAGACTCTTTTCCCATTTTATCGGTATCATATTCGAAATTAAATACTTCAGAAAACTTCTGTATATCATACGGCTTAAAATATTGCAAACAATCATGAGAATTAACCCATACACCGTTCTTGATTTCCATTTTATGCTTTAAATTAATCTTTGTCATATATTCAAGAACTTTAAGCGGCATTCTCACACCCCAAAATTCACTTCTCTTATGCAAAAGCCCACTGTCCAACAATTCCCAGAATGGCTTCAATCCACTCTTGTTATCCCTTTCTTCACCTGTCTTTGGATTTATGGTTGCCGCATATTGAAACTCATCGTAAACAAACATACGATTACTTTTCTCGTTTGATAACTCTTCTTCAATCTGATTTTCAATCTCCCAAGAAGATTGTTCACTGATTGAAGCAAAATTAAAATAAACAAAATCCTTTTCAATGTCAAGAAGTTGAGAAATTCTCTTAACCAGACTTGTCTTACCAATTCCAGACATACCAAAAAGGTTTATTACCAATGGTCGTACCTGCAATTGCGGATAAATATACCATGTACGTACATTATCCATTATTTCATCAATCTGCTTATCAATACCAACAAACTCGCTTTTTAATACCGAAATCGCATTATCGACAACCTTGTTTTTTGCCTTAATGTCCTTAATGTTAATTTTCTTATTTACCATGAACTTTAATTTTTTATTTGCAAATATAACGTATTTCCAACAAATGCCAAAATTTATTAGAACAAATTTACCACTTTACATAACAATATTTACATCCGTTTCCACATTTCTTTTTGAAACCTTCTTTAATTAATTCCTGTTTATTCTGCGGACATGAGCAATTACTTCGTTGCCCCTTATTCCCAACCAACCTGATTTTATCTGTCAATCCAAGAATATCTATGTCTTTCTGCGATAAACAAGAAATACTCTCAATTCCAGGCTCGGCACAGGCTTCAACCTCAAAATGGTATTCTTTCCCAAAATCAGTAAGAATATTATATATGTTTCTTCTTATTTCCAATGGAGCATGAAATGTGTCATATGGAATACTTAAACCGTTTTCTTCAAAACGCTTCTTAACATGCTCATACATATCTAAAACAGAAAACCTTACCCTCTGTATACCAGTATCAGAAAAAGATTTCAAAACACTAAATACCCTATCCATACCTTCTTTTATCGGAATAATAGGGTCAATCCTCAATACACATTGTTCAATTGGAAACCCATTATCGATAAGTTTACCAAATTTTTTTCTTGTTACTTCCAAAGTAGGTACAAACGGCTCTAATACACTGCCACCCCAACCTGTACAGGTAAGATGAAAAATTATTTTCTCTTTATTTTCTACTAATTTTTCAATTAAAGAATTAGTTAATCGTTTACTTATAATAATGTTTGCATCGTATAAATTATCAAATGCATCCAAATTAAATGCGATTTCTGATGTTTCAGTCATACCAACTAATTGTGACTTATCAAGATTTTCCATTTCTATCTACTATTGTTCCTAAATTTTTAGCAAATATAACACAAAAAACACAAACAACAAAATTGTTTGTGCTTATTCTTTAATTATATCAGCAATATCAACTGTTTTTGGCTTAATAGCAATCAAAACATTACCGCCTTTTGCCTTCATTATTAATATACCTACAACGGTTTTATTCTTCTCAATATTCTCTTCAATATATGACTTGAACGATAATAACTCACTATAACTAATATCCTCAGTGTTAAATATCATATATTCAAAATTGTCAATATCAATATCATAGCCATACTTCTGATATCTTAAAAAATAACTTTCTTCTTCTGCCATGTTGTATATGCTATATAACATGCTCTTAAAAGGTTTATCAAATAACTGTGGTGTTAAACCACCAAAATTCTGTAACATCTTTATCCATTATCTTTATCAAATTTATTATAAAAAAAAATAAAACGACAATACTGTAAACGTATCATGCCGCTAATCTAACATATTGGACAAATATATTTGCTAATCCTATAAATAAAAACTAAGAAATAATTAATAAGAGGAAACCGGCATAGTCAATTTGCCAAATTCTCCCTTATTAACAACTCCCCTTGAATTTCAAGAAGATTTCTTAACTGCTTCTTAACATTATTCATTATCTTTCGCATAATCTTCATATTTAAAAATTAAACTTCTTATTTTGTTATCACCAACTTAAATTAACCGAATATCACATAAATTGATATATTTACTTCATCACTATTTCCTTTCCTTATTTAATCTTAATTTATTAACTGAGGCAACAGTCTTCCAAATACTACCGGCAACCGCCACCCAAAATATTGAAACCATAAACGCTATCTCTATCGCCATATTAATCCATTTTTAAAAATTATTATTAACTGACAATATCTGACTTAATGCCGATTTCCTCTCTTATTATAATAATAAATAGTGCTGTGTGCGTACACAAACAAGTTATTTCGCTTGTTTTTTCAAAAAACAAGCAATTTTCTGATTTATATCAAGATTTACTATTCTTAATGCAAATACATCTCTTTCAACGGTGCAAAGGTAAGTATTTTTTATAAACCCACCAAAAATTTTGCGTTAAAAAAGTTTAAAATATAGCAGATTGCAGAGGATGGAGTAGTCGAAACCCCAGCACTTGATTTGGAGTCAAGTAGTCTACCGTTAGCCTAATCCTCTTTGTTTTTAATATATTAGTGGAGTCACCGGAGTACGATTCCGGAATGCAACCTTGCAAGGGTTGAGTGATAGCCAATTTCACCATGACCCCATCCTTATTACGTTTTCTGCATAGTACCCCCAGTAGGATTCAAACCTACAACTTTCAGATTAGAAGTCTGATACTCTATTCAGTTGAGTTATGGGGGCATAAACTGTTTTCAGGCATGAAACAATAACCGGTTTTATATTCTCGCCATATTCCTTTAACGGGCAATTTGTATCTTTTCAGGAGTTGCCACCTCTTGATATATTACTACATCAAGTTATACCTTTTATTATTAGGTAGGCACTGACCTTATTTCCCACCATATATTCTCTTATAGGCTTCCTCAAATCCATCCATGAAACCTTTCTTCCACTCTTCAATATCTTCTTTCACCGTTTTTGGCGTCTTTTCAACAAGTTTGCCATTGATAAGTACTGACCTATCTAATTTTTCATTAACTTTCTTCATAGCATCAACGCTTTTTTGACCGCCAATTCTGTCCATGAACTTATCCATATCCAAAGCCTCATATTCACCGACCTTATCATTAACCTCTTTGTTAAACTTTTTTTCATCTTCTTTAAATCTTTGCATAACCTCTTCATCAGTTAATGATTCATCATTAAGTTGCTTCTTGTATTCTTCTAATATACTACCCATAATTTTATTATTTTAAAAATTTATATTGTACCCCGCCTGGGACTCGAACCCAGACCCAATTAAGGACTGTTCCTAAGACAGTTGACTATACCAGTTCGTCTAGCGAGGTAAAGATGTTGGAACTCTTGCAAGATGTGAATACCATTTTGTGAGAAAGGAGGGAGTCGAACCCTCAGAAGGTACTAACCTTACACATTTTGAGCGTGTTGCGTCTCAACCATTTGCGCCACTTTCCCATTTCACATTCTCTACATAGGATTTATTTTTTTGAAGAGCAACTGCAATAATCTCTTCCTATGGTCATTGAAAATGCTTTTAATATGGTTTTAGTTTGAACATCAATTTTAGTACTACTTGATATTCAATATACTATACACTCAGAAAACTCATATCTTAAATGTGTGCAGTATTCGTTGGATTAACAAGGCTCGAACTTGTAATACAACTTCCAAAGAGTTGTGTGTTACCTATTACACCATAATCCATTGTAAATTAGCGGAAAGGCAGGTTTCCGACACCTATGCCACGAATGGCACGTTCTGATTAGCAGTCAGACCCAACTCCTTGCTGGTTGCTCTTTCCAAATATACAATACTGATAATGGTTTGTATCTGCTTAGTACATATATCTCATTATCCCCGTACACAGCGATTCAGGTTGTATTGTATTTTAAGCGGAAGGAGAGGGATTCAAACCCCCGGTACGCTCACACGCACTTTGATTTTCAAGACCAACGCAATAGTTCACTCTGCCATCCTTCCAAAAATGAGACACATTCTGTTGTTTAAATGCCGAGCAGTTTTTTAACCCCCATCTGATTTCACCCATCAAAAGGATTAATGCAGGCTTCTCAAAAAATTGTTGGAATCCCCATGAGATAACATAACAACTCTACTGACGCATCACACCATCTGGGTTGGCCCGAACCCATATACTCTTTGAATGTTATGCTAAATTCCAACATCAACAACAATGAATTGAAATTCTTGCGCAAGTAATAACTTTTCCGTTAAAACGACCTACAACCGACCTGGGAATTGTCATAATTTCAAGCATTGTTATCTTTGGGGTTAAGACTGGAATCGAACCAATATCCTCACATCCACAGTGTGTTATTCTTCCGTTGAACTACAAAACCCATATAATATTCTTATGAGTGTTTTAAAACGCTAACTAAACTAACTCCTTCGACCACTATTTAACTTGTATTAAATAATTTGAGGTAATCTTGGTCTTTCACCTTGTTCTCTCATAAGAATACTTGTACCCCCGAGTGGACTTGCACCACCAAGCCATACGGCATTGCTTTTTAAGAGCAACGAGTTTACTAATTTCTCCACGAGGGCTAATTAGTTGTTTTTCAATTACTTACGTTTGAGCCAATATCTGGAATCGAACCAGAATCTGATGATTGGACTATATGCAACTATCACTGTTGCTGTAAAAATACATTGTTATTCAAATATAGTCTTGTGTTTTAATCAGTTCTCTCTGATAAACAAGTCAACTGTAATAACCATTATACTATATCGGCAAATCGGGGACTTACACTGTTTTAACCACTATAAACTAACTATCTATTGATAGTATAGGATTTGAACCTATTTCTGATGCCAGTGGTGTGGGTTTGAATCGAACAAACATAGTTGGATTTTCAGTCCAATGCGAGAACCATCTTTGCTACCACACCATAAGTACGTTTTTATGGGAGAACGCACAAACTCATCTTGGATTGTATATAATGTCCTTATTGAAATTCTTGCAAGATTATTTCTGGCAGTGTTCCAATACACGTTATTATTTCGGACTGATTTTGACTTTAACCGAACCAAAAATAAATTTCAACTTGAACACCCTTCCAAATCCCTTTGCGCTTGGGGGGAATTACGATATCCCGACTTTCTGATTAGAGATTGCTGTAAGATTCAAACTTACTCATGGAGTTCTTAATATCCATTTTACCGTTTTATTGGTGTAACGACTGTTCATTATTCGTCAAGCAATCTTTTAATTTTTAACAAGGTTTATTCCTTGTATACAGTCAGACGTTCTGCCTCTGAACTACCCAAGCAAATGTGCCTTTGTTGAAATTCTTGCAAGATATGAATATATACTACTCGCACTCTTCAAAGCATTACCAATTACTAAGTGTATTATTCTCTCATATATACCCATAATTTCAACTTAGGCAATTAATAACTTATTCTCTCCGAAGAATTAAACATAGTCAAAAGTAATCACACTACCTTTTATACATTCACTTCCTACATTTCGTAGGCTTCTTCGAAACGATAACAATACTTCCTTCACCTTCTTACATTTAAGTTTCTTAGGCTCAAAAGCATCATTATCCAATTGTTTTAAGAGTGATTCTTGTAACACGGTTACAAAGTTTACCCGCCCGTTATAAGTTATTATTTCTTTTTCCACGTATAGAAATCATCTGTTATATCTCTATATTTGAAAGAAAAGATTTCAAGTGGATTGATTGGAATACCGCAGAATCTTGTTTCAAAGTGCAGATGTGTGCCTGTGCTTCTGCCTGTATTACCAGCAAGACCTATTGGTTTTCCTGCTTCAACAACATCGTTTACTTTTACGATTTGTTTTGAGAGATGTCCATAAACAGTTTCAAGACCATTATAATGTCTGATAACTATTACTTTTCCATAACCCTTTGGGTCATATTTAACAACTCTCACCTTTCCACTGAAAGCAGCATAAATTGTATCACCAAGATATGCTTTAATGTCAACACCATTATGGTTTCTGTTCCATCTTCTACCAAAATTACTTGTAATGAAACTCTGTTCAATAGGCATTGAAAAATTTCTCAAATCAATTTTATAATATTCTGGAATGTATTCTGTTTTTGCGTGACAGTATTTATTATTCCAATCATCATAAAGTTCAGCAGACGGTGTAAATTCCATATTTTTCATTATTATTTCACTTGCATGTTCTGCTGTTGATTTGTTGTGGGCAAGTTGCTTATTATTGTTTTGTGCATTTAAGAACATTGCAAATAATAAGCAACTTGCCGTTGTGGTTAATTTTTTTAATGTCATTTTACCTTTGTTTTATTCATTAATCTCAGTGCTTGTCATATTACAACCGAAAATGCTTGTATTTGATAAAAACAACCAAATAAGGTTGTAATATTGTTGGCCAATGAGAACCATGTGTTTTAAAAAGGTAGCGTGTGGCGCAATCCACATCAGGCTTCCTTGTGCGAAGTAACTTTTTAAACGTATATATCCAAGCCTTCACAAAAAGTAAGTATAAATGTAAAATCAAGGAAGTTGTTCCTTACAGACATACTGTACTACCTTTCTTTTTCCATTAACCATCACGTTTTTTGTAGCGCATGGCAGAATCGAACTGCCCTTACAAGAATGAAAATCTTGTGTACTGACCGATATACGAATGCGCCATAAAATGGTAAATATCGTTTTACCAAACGTCAGGCTTGCACTGAGGGTATCTAGTGTAATTTAACCCACCTAAAATATAATATATAAAATACACACTCTCTATGGACTTATATGATGTTAAAACATAATAATCAGAGAATATTTTTCAGACTATAAACTTTTACGTATGCTCCCATTACACCATCTCCTGCATATAAATCTAAAATTGGCAGGAGAACTGGATTCGAACCAATATCACGGATACCCAAAATCATCGAAGTAAGTCTGAAACCGCTACTGATTGTATTTCATTAAAAAACCAAAGAATAACAAGAAGAGTTTCTAAAAATTTTGTGTCTACCAATTCCACCACATTCCCCAAAAGGAATGATTAGATTCGAACTAACAATAATTAAATAATTATAAACTTCCGAAGTAACTCTATCTTCCGCTATTGGTTTTATTTATTTTTCAAAAGAAAATCCATTTACATTCCACTATCCCGTACAACTCTATTTAATTCTTCGAAGATATACAAAGATGGGCTTTTGTTTTACACAGGTCTTTTCCCAATTATGTTGATTCCCCTTTTCTAACATTATCAACAACTTTATATAAATTAAATGGTTGCCTACGGTAACTTCTTTCGGTTTTCAGAATCAAACAGTTTCTGTTTCCGAATGTTTCCTTCATGGATTTAAAAGGTGAGTAAATTGACGAGAAACCGACTTTTGCAACCCCATAATGAGGTAACTCGCTATTAGGCACTTGCGCTGTTTTACGACTTTTGTTGGGTTTCCTCTTTTGGCTCTTCACAGAATCCGCTGCTCTTCACGTCTTGCTAAAAGCAACCATCACGTTTCAACAGGCTGTCGTACACTCATTGTGCCGTGACTACATCTTATGTAAGGAACTAGTATTAGAACACAAGACTTACCCTGTTCACTACTCAGTGGTCTGTACTCACCAAAAAAAAAATAGTAGCGGATGTCCGATTTGCACGGCTACTACAGTTTATGAGACTGTTATGTTACTATTACACCACATCCGCGATTTAATACAATTTGAGCAGGAATGTTGAATTGAACAACTTCTCTGACAAGGAATTGTCAGTGCATTACCGTCATGCTCATTCCGCATAAACAGACAAAAGGAATTCTGTTAGATTCATCAAGTTGCGAATATAAAACTTTACCAGCTGATGTTATTCCCATTATCTGTTAAAAATGTGTTGTTGCTACATCTGTTATTCGGCAATTAACCAGACAGCCTAACTGAATTTTGGTGCAGATTGTCACTGCTTTTTCCGATTTACAGTTACCAATAAACACTGCTTTGTGTATCCCATGACCTTAATCACGTGTTTGCCACTACAAGGTCTTCCAAGTGTCATTTCACTATAACCCTCTCCCTCGCAACAACAAGTGTGTTAGATACTGCGCTCCTATGGAATTGCCCAATGGTCTGTCACCTTCAAGCTTTCTCTTGGTAAAATCCAAGGCTTAAATTAGGTTCAAGGTTTCAGTCTAACACGTTTTCCTACTACAAACCTTTTTTCGGATTGATTGACACACGTTATCACAACATGTATGCAACCTATATGGCTTATATTATATATTTTGTCCAACATGTCAAAGAACTACTTGAAAGAACTTACATTCGCTGATTGCTCAACTCATCGTCTTTCGTTTGATTTCAAATGCAAAGATATAACAAATATTCGATTTAGCCAAATTTATTTTGTTAAAAAAACTTAAACATCTGATTATCAATCAGTTGGGTAAGTGAGACTCGAACTCACAATCTCTGCATCGCATTATGAATGGTGTTCGAAACCAATTTCATTCTAATTAGAATAAGCATTACACCTTATATGCTACATAATGTTTCATTTTTTTCAGTCTTTTGTTGACTGTATCCAAATGCAGAACCTTAACCTATTAGGCCATTACCCAATTTTTTCAAAGAACACTTAATTATTTGCAAATATAAGTAATATTTTTCATATATCCAAACTTTTCATCATTTTTTTTTGTATAAAATAAGAAAACCTTGATTTTACTTTTTCAGGAGTATCTTCAAGGCTTTCAGGGAAATATATTGAGTTTATGAACGAATGAATTAAATTTCCGATTATTATGTGATTATGCCTTTAACTCCATCTATGTGTTCGGTTCTTGGTTCTGCTAAATATGCACAACTTAATTGTGGTAATGAGTCTTGTTCACTAACAACCACAAATAATTTATTATATGTATTCCAATTACCAAACATTTATTTCAAAAACAACATTAATTATTTTATAAATATGTTCTTTTTTTCAAAAATATTAAAAAAGTGATATTATTTATATTTTTCACTTCTTCTATCGAAAACTTCTTTTTCTTCAATAATTTCTAAATTCTCAGGTCTTTCGTTCGTTTTATCTACAAACCAATACCAAATCTGTTCTTCAGTATCTTTTTCAATTGCATTAATTGGCATTTCAGGTGCTGAAACTGCTGTTTTAATTGTTATATCATAATCTCCGAATTCATTATCTTTTTTAACATCAACATTTGTTACCATAACGGAAGCATAATTTCGACTATTATCACAATATTCATCTTTTGTGCTAATTAAATTTTGGATTGCTTCTTCTGTTAGGTCATCTTCTAACATGTGTACTGAAAATGTCATCATCATACCGTAATAATAATCATCCATCATATCATCATCTTCTGGATACCAACTATCATAATCGCCAATACTTTCTCTCAATACTCTTTTAACTGATTCAGTAATCATCCTTTTAAGTTCACTTTCTCTTAATCTAATTGTTCGTCTCATATACTTATCTTGTAATATCTTATTATTGTTAAATATAAATAGTACAAAAAAAAAGAAAAATGCCATCCAATAATGATTTGGGTGACATTTTTTTTGAAACTTATTGTATATTTATACTAAAGACCTATTCGGGGACAACAGGTATATAGTTCCCTGAATATTTATGCCTATATTAGAAATGTATTCCTCAATTTTTCCACAAGGTCAAGTTTTTCCCAAGGATAAAGTTTTTTAAAAAACTCATCATTCTCAACAACTTCATATCCAAAATGACCATAACGTGATGTATAGTAAAATTCAGTTGTTGAAAATTTTTCAATAAAAGATTTTGGTGTTAATTTAACTTTATTTACAATCCACTCTTTAAGTTGCGGTACTTTTTCAAAATTACGATTGACATCAATTTCCACAGAGCAAGGTTCTGCAACGCCAATCATATATGACAAAGTAACACGGCAAGTGTCACAAAAACCGCTTGCAACAATATTTTTGGCAAGATAACGTGCCATATAAGCCCCTGAACGGTCAACTTTTGAAAGGTCTTTTCCACAATTTCCTGTTACAAAAATTCTGTCATTTCTACGTAAAAGCAACATGCCACTTGGTACTGTAAAACAATACATTGCATCACAATTATATGATGAAACCGTAAGATGTGATGTAAGTCCACCAAAAGATAATTCTTTTACTTTTCCGATATTAACTTCATAACATATTGATTTACGTTCATAAATTTTCTCATCAACTCTTTGAGTTTTTCCTATTCTATCATCGCATCGAATATTTGAATGTGTATTATAAATCATACTAAATACAAATTGTATGAAATCAGCATCATCTTTATTGGTAGTTCTAAAAATGCCTTTCTTTTCATCACCATCCCATTTCAAAACTTCTTTTGCCAAAACTAATAATTGATGTGTATTTGCATTCTTAAAGATTGAATAAAGTGATTTATTATTTGGTATAGGTGGAACAAAAGTGTAATAATGATTTTGATGTTCACCCTTATTCAATAGATAATATTCAGTATTTGTTTCTTTAAGTAACCATTCAAGACGTTGTATTTTATTTTTCTTTTTTATATTGATTCTCCCTTTATCACCAGGGATTGAATTGTAAGTACCATCAGCACAAAAAGCAACTTGTAATCTTATTTGATTATCGGTTAAATCAATACCTTTATTTGAGGGATAGTATTCAAACGTACAAGGAATCGAATCTTTAAACCCCGTCTTGTTATTATAAAATTTTTCTAATACTTCCTTTACTTTAATTTTATAAATATTGTTTTTGCTTGTTTTTGCTACCATATCATGGTTTTCCGAAAGTACCATATCAATGGAACTTGGACTATAAAAATGATACATTTTTTCAGAAGGATTTATATGATATTTGCTTGGTTGGACGAATTCAAGTATACCATTATTCCATTGCCCAACTTTTTCTCCACTATATTCACTAATTTTATGCCATTTTAAATCTTCGCTTATGTATTCAGTATCACCGTCAACACAAAATGCTCCACCACCTATATTACAATAGCCACCATACGAATCAACCACCAATTTTCTTCCCGTAACCCCACAATCTGATATCGGGCCTCCAATGTGCCAAGCACCACATGGATTAACATCAATTTTTATACACTTATCTTTGATTAATTTTTTATGTATTTCTTCATCAATATTCATAAGGTTTCCTTCAATACTACATTTAACTGTTTCACGAACACAATCAATAGAACATTGATGCATTGTTGATACAAGAATACTATGAATATTCACTGCTTCACCTTTATTGTTATATTCAATAATTACTTGTGTTTTAGTATCAGGTCCAAACAATTCATAATCAGCAACATAATTGCATATTTTCTTTGCAATGTAATGGCCAAGTGGCATATATACAGAGGTTTCATTTGAGGCAAAACCAACCATAAAACCTTGGTCGCCTGCTGCTGTTTCTTCTGTCTTATCAACACCACTATGAATTTCTTCTGATTGTTTTCCGATTAGGTTGATAATTTTAATATCACTTGGAGAAAGATTATGATTTTCTGGAAAATATAATTCAGAATAAATCATACGAACAACTTTGTCATAATCAATAACAGCTTTTGAATTAATTTCACCACCAAGAACAACAATGTTATCCTTTACCATTACTTCAATGCCTGCACGTACATTTTTGTCTTTTTTCATAAATTCATCCAAAATAGCATCAGCAATTTGGTCTGCAATCTTATCAGGATGACCATAACTAACAAACTCGCTTACAATAAGTTTGTTCCCATTAGCAACAATTTTTTCTTTTTCCATTTAATTAAAAATTTTAAATATAATACAATAATAACTAAACGGGACTTTTTAGTATTTTTAAAACAGGTTACAATATGCCCCAAATCATTCCTCTACTTTGCAAGTATAATTCAAAAATAATAAATATCAAAAATTTTATTTACAATAATTAATCCAATTTTCAAGTTCTTTTGAGGAAAAAGTGTAATATCCACCGTTTTTATATTTTCCTACGGCTTTAATATAATCAACGAAATCTTGTGTTTTGATTGTTCTCAATATTGACATGAAGTTACCGTTATAATTTTCATAAACGGGTATGTAATATCCACTATACACACCTTCTTGTTTATCATCAATATTGATTAGGAAATCCATGATTATGTCATCCACGTTTCTTATGAGGTTGTTTATTGCAATTTTGTTATACTTTACATCCCTTATTGCCTGACTTCTTCCATAAAGATACCATGCACAATTTTCCAAATCAACATCACAATCAAATGATTTATCCCTCATATATTCAACAAGTTTTTCATCAATATCCAGTAAACTCATTGGGTTTCCCTCTTTATCATAAGGATAGAAGAAATAATGTTTTTCACCATTTGATGCCTTGGTGACTTTTAATATATTGCCTGTTAAACCATGTTTTTCAACATATTCATCAATAATGAAGAACTTGTCATTTAATGTGGCAAAACCATTTTTAGCCCTTATTCTGTTTTTGTCCTTCTTATCAACATTATTTATTTCTTTTAGTATCTTCAAGGTATTTTTGTCAGTCAAATAGATTTTTCCATCTATCATGCAATTGTCAAGTGTTTCAAATGACCAATCAAAAAGACAATCGGTATCTGATATGTTTCTAAAGCATTTGAAACTATCAATTTTCTGTTTTTGTTTGAATAAACAAGTTATGCAAGTATATGTATTTACATTGTCGAACACTTTGTAATGCCCAAACTGATACAAAGCATACAATGTTTTAGATTCTTTCAAATAGTTTCTGAAATTGGTTCCTGCTGTGCTTGTCAGCCAACTGTTTGGTGTTATATATGCAAGTTTTCCATTTTCATTAAGCATATTGATACCGATTTCAAAGAAAACAAGGTACATGTCAGTCATACCGCCATTGGCAAATTTGTATGACTTAACCTTTCCCCTTTTTTCTTGTGGTATATCATGTATGTTGCAATAAGGTGGATTGCCAATAACATAATCCATCATATTATCATAAGTATGGATATCCATTGCATCCCCATTCACAATATCCCACTTAACATTAAATATTGAATATTTGGCAGCAACCTTATTCAAATTGTCAATTGTTTCTTGATATAGTTTTTCATCAATCTCAATACCATGAATATATGTTTCAAGTTCCTTAATTGTTTCTTCTTTTGACAAATTATACCACATAATACATATATTAATGTAATTTTTTACAATTTCACATAAAATTGTACCATTGCCACAACTATTGTCAATTATATGTCTTTTTCTTATTGTATCGCCATAATATCCTAATTCATTCAACATTATGTCTGTTACAGACTTTGGTGTAAAAACTTTTTCATTGTGCATTGTTTTTAAATTTTAAAAAATTATAAAAAGAATTTATTCGTTTATATCTGGTAATTCACCATTGAAATTAACTAATGTAGTTCCATAATCCAAATATTCATAAGCAATCTTAGGTATAAACCTATTCATATGTCTCTCAAACTTATCGTATTTCTTATTTATATAGTTAATAAAGTTCTGATATGTTCTAAACTTTAAATTTGAAAGTTCATCAACCCATTGTAAAACAATTTTTTGTGACTTATCATCTGTTATTCTACTAAAAAAGTCTATATAACTTTTTATCTTATTATAACGTTTACATATATCAGCATTTCTTAGAAAGTCAACAATTTGTTGTATATTAACAAAATATTCACCATAATTCTGTAATTCGCCCTTTAATTCTGATAAATACGCATTTACCTCATGCTCCGCAAGATAATATAAGGGAATTATATACCTGTTGTCCCCGAATAGGTCTTTAGTATAATTATTCACTTGCAAAATAGTTCAAAAAAGTGGTACACCAAATAAGACACACCACTTTTTTTGTATGTTTGGATTATCTATTTCTTGTCAGATATTCTTTCAAAACCATACGGAATGACCTTCCAACTGCTTCATTCAATCTACGATTTCTTCTCTCTGCAAACACCCTTCTTACTGATTCATCAATCATATGTTTCAATTCTGATTGTTTTATAATGTTTAATGGTTTGTTTGCGCTTTCCCTTACATTTCTCGCTGACATCATTTTCAATACAGTGATTGTATCATTTTCTTCATCAAATAAACATGCAAATGCCCATTGATACTTACTTGCGTCTTCATAGTTTACACGTTTCAAATCTTTGTAGATTGGATTTCCACTACTGTCAAATTGCTGCAACAAGTCTTTATACATACAGATAGGTGGTGATACAACTGAATTTCCTAATGACATAAGGAATTTAATCATGTGGTCCACTTTTTCATGTGCTCTTTTATTCGTAATTGGATAACGTGTTAAGGCTCTTGCATATTCATCTATTTTATCCCACACACTATTCGATATAATCACTACCATATTTCTTCAAAATCATTTCATCTACTTTATTATACAATTTCTGACGAAATTCTTCCAATGTCATAGTTCCATTAGGGCATAAATATTGTTGAACTTCACTTGCAGACCATTCCTTCATTTCATCAATCCTTTGTTGCTCAGTCAGTGATTGAAGATAACTTTCACTCAAATTATGTTTCATATTTTCATCTATTAATGTTCCAATTATAAATATCACTCATATTTGCAAATATAATTCCTCTAAACCATATTTCCAAACAATTATACATACTTTTTCAAAATTGCTTGATATTTATTTGTATAATAAGAATAACAAACACATATAGAAATATGAAACAAACAATAAAACTTAGTGAATCAGAATTGAAAAGGATGATTTCCGAATCAGTAAGAAGAGTATTGAATGAGGGGGATGCAGAGGATTATGAAATGGATTGTTTAAGAAGCGAGAAATGGGGTGATGCTGATGAATATAACCCTCATGACGCTTTAAGTAAGATATATAATGATATAGATGGTACAGTGAAATATTTTGCAAAAAGATATAATGATGATTACATAGAACAGTCTTTTAAGCCAATTTTATATAATATACGGCATTGTTTATTGCAAATGGATTATTGAAACACGGAGAAGATTTCTATTAAATCTATGTAACAATCAATAAACTTCAAGTATATATAAGGGTGTGCCTCTTTTTGATACACCCTCTATTTTTATGCGCAATGAGTGCTTTTCCAAAGGTTGTAGTACATAACCCTATACTCACGGAAATGTTCAATGCTGACCACACTTGAAAGAGCCAATACATCAGTGTAGTCAAACGACTTTGCTGCTTATTCTCTGTTTTAATGGTAATACAAAGTTATAAAAAATTCCAGTAAAAAACGAATGTTTTAGGAAAAAACTTTATTATTCTATCATAGTTTAACTTTTCATATATACAGAGTATATATGAGGTTAAAAAGTGCTAGTAAAAAATAGATACAAAATAATTCCAACTTCCGTAGAAATTGGAATTTTTCATAAATATGCGTATATTTATTTAAAAGGATAATCGGGGACAACAGGTATATAATTCCCTAATATAAAATATATGATATGTATTTCTTTTCATTATCATAAACCCCAACAGGATTATTTAAATAATATCCGTTGTCTAATGCCTTGTCACTTAAACTTGGCTTTTTATTTGTTCTTCTGTTATAATCTTCGTAAGCATGGGTTAATTCATGCATCAAACTTATAACAATGTTTTTATGATTCAGATTAACATTTAGTTTAAGAGGCGAAAATTTTTGTTGATTACCTTTTAAACCGCCATAAAAAACTATTTTGGAAGAACTATTATAAGACGCACCAACATTTGATACTTCATCAGTATATAAATATACTTCAATAGTATCAATCCATTTATGATTTTTAAGATTCAATGCTATAACTCTATTTTCACCATTCTTTAAACCTATTTCCTTAATTCTGTTATAAATTTCTTTGGCTAATTCATTACAACCATTAAAAACACCATAACTTTCATTAAGTTCTCTGAAACTTAATTTTGAGTTGTGTTCATTGAGAAACTTTCCATGTCTATAATAGAATTCAATAAAAATGTGTGTTTTGAGATTATTCATTTATATTACAAAAAGCCCACGGAACAGAGTTAGTTCTGCTCTGTGGGCTATTATACCAAAAGTGAAAAATCAAATCTCAATTGCATCAATCTCTTTGATAATGGCATCCCAACCTTTGCACTGTGACTTGATTGTGTCAAAAATCTTATCACTCCATCCTGCAATGTTAAGGATTCTCTGTGATTTGTCGAACACGCTTGTTCCACCACTCTGACGAAGATTTACCACAATAAAGTTGGCATTTGGATTCACCTTTCTGAACTCTTTGAAAAGTTCATGGAAGTGAAGACTTCTGTTAGAATAACTTGTGCCATACCAAGCGGTAAATTCACTACCACGTCCAATCTGACAGTCTGAGAAGACAATGATGTTATCAATCTTCTTTTTTTCCTCAACAACTTTTTCAAGGAATGTATAGATACCATTCTCAGTAGCACCACCACATCTTCCACCAATCTGGTATGATTCCTTATTGAAATCAAGAAGTTTCACATCCCTCTTGTAAGGTACTTGAATAAGTTTGTCACCAAACAAACCAACATACACATCATGTTGCCTCCATGCCATCATACTTGCAAACAAGTGTGCAATCATTGAAGAATTGGTATTGCTGAATGCAGAGACACGTGAATGTCCACCAGCATCACCACGCATTGAACCACTATCGTCCACAAGAATTGCGCAGTTTCCTTCCAATTCTGGAATGTTCTGACAGGCAATCTCAATTGCGCCCTCAATTGCATCAAGCAAATTCTGCTTCAATGTCTCAAATTCAGATTCAGTGACCTTTGACTTAGATGCTTCGCTTTCAAAGACAATATCACTTGTTACCTTTGATTTGGTATCATCATACTGCATTTTTTCAATTTCAGCATAAGCCGTTGCGAAACGGAAAGGCAAAAGTCTTGAATTGATAATTTTTCTCTCAATTTGAAGTTGCTCACAAGCATCTGTCACCTTATCAGGTGCATACAAGAGGATATTACGAAGATTGCGTAGCAAGTTCATAACAGGCATACCCTTCACATTGTCAAGGACTGCTGTGATTGCCTCACGCTTTGCTTCATCCTTTTCCTCTTGGGTTGCGTCCTTTGTGACTTGACCTGCCTTGGTCATCTCCTTTTCAAACACTTTACTTGTGTAAAGGTCTGCAAGGCTCTCACCATTTACAAGTCGTTTATAGGCTTCTGCGTTTTTTTCGTTACCTTTTGGGTGGAAAAGTCGCACAAGGTCAATCAAAGACACCTCACGGTTCTGCATCTTGTACTTATCAATCTGATAAGCATCAAGACGTTCCAATGCTTCTTTGAAACCTTTCTTAATAGAGTTAGGAATGTTTTTAAGGTCATTAAGACCCATCTTATTGAGGGATGCGTATGCCGAAACAATTTCGCTCATATCATCAGGTCTAACAACGATTTTGTTATAGAAACGCTTACCCCAATCAGTACCGCTAATGTACTTAGCAAGCAATGCAGATACAAGGTGACTTACTGACCTTAGATTACCCTCATTACGTGCATAGATTGCCAATTTAGCAGCAAACAGTGGGTCAACCTTATCTACAAGGTTTTTGATACGCTCAACAATCTCGCTTTCTCGCTCATAGTAACTATTTTGGAGAAAGGTCGTAAGAACGGTTGAGACCAACTCTTCTTTTGGTTTCAAAAGAAAAGCGTCCTCATTCATAAAGTTCTTAACTGTTGGCTTCACTTCTTCTTTTTTTCTGTTGTACTTACTCATAATTTACACTATTTAATTGGTTATTAAAAGAATTTATTTAACTCTATGAAATCAATCAGAGAATACCATTCAGACTCTATAACTTTAAACCTAACGTGTCATACCTAATCGAAGTAAGTCTGAAACCACTACTGATTTGTTTTCGTTTGCAAAGGTAATTCAAATAATTGAACTGACCAAATTTATTTTGTTAAAAATTGTAAAACTTAACCATTTTCTATTTCTCTATAATCTGGCATAAGTATATTACCGTTTGCATCTTCTCTTATTTGTACATATGAATCTGAATTATTATCATTCCACAAATTAACTGCATGTTCATAGTTATTTCTATAATGTATATTTCTGCTTGGTTGATGCATAAAATCATTAAACATTTTTCTTTGCTTTGAATTTAATGTATCTTTATGACCTCCGTGCAAAAAATATCTGTTTGTTTCCAAACGGATACAAGTATCAAACTGTCCTCCTCTTGTTGCTTTATCCACTATATGTACATGTGGTATATAACCCATATCATCAGTATTAACAATAACGTCAAAATTGCCCATAAAACCAACTCTTGCCATTTCATTAAGTTGCATATAACGGGCAAATTCTGTTCTCAATGTTTCTGTAATAATGTCCTTTATATCTCTTTTTAGATTTTCTTCAAATTTTAATAAATCCTTTTCTTCTTTCATATTCATTGTTGTATTTAACTCTATGTTTGAAATTAAAAATCAGAGAATCCCATTCAGACTACAAATTTTAAACTTAAATCTATTCTATCATACTTTTCGAAGTAAGTCTGAAACCGCTACTGATTTATGTTTTATTCTCCCGTCATTGCAAACCTCTCGGCTACCCTTTATGGTCATTTCCAATGTCCTTTTCAGACAGTTATATCAAGAATCAAATCGTGGAGAATTTGATTTCGTTTGCAAAGGTATAACAAATAATTGAATTTACCAAATTTATTTTGTTAAAAATTGTAAAAAACCTCAAAAATTTACCTTTATCGGTAAGAAAAAAGGTAATTTACCGTTTTCAAGTACTTGATGTTATGTATTTTGTGAAATTATCCATAATCAATAATTACTTTATACTGTTCTTGAACTTTTAAGACTTTATCTATATTTTCATCCGAATTATAATCTCTTGTTCCATCTTCATGTATTACACATTGTATAGGAATTGTTTTATATTTAGCAAAACATATTTTATTATGATTATCTACCCATTTATCAGAATTACGTGGAAGTTTACCTATTGTATTATTCCAAACAAAATTAAACTCTGGTTTTTTAATTTCTTCCATTGCAAGTGACCACGTATCTCTAAATTCTTCACTATCCTCTATTTCTTGGGAAAAGTTATATGGGTCAAAATTATCATTTAGAACAATAAAAGATAATAACTTGATTGGCCCTACTTTTTCGGCTGTCATTTCTTTAAGTCTAACAATAATTTCTTCTTTTGATAATGGTTTATATTTTTGAATTAATTCATTATACTTTTCAATACATTCCTTAATTTTGTCTTTCATAAGCCTTTTCTTCCATTAATTCTTTTGGAATACCAGATAATTTAAGAAATTCGTCTTGCATTTTCTTCATATACTGTATATATTCAGTCAAATCTTGTTTCCAATCCAATTCCGTTTTCATTTTATTTCAAAATCTTCAATTTCTTTTAAAAACTTATCCAAATTAAAGTAACTTTCCATTGTTAAATAATCCATTTTATAACATTCTCTTAATGTATTGACCATGTGGTCAAGAAAATCTTCTTGATTGACTTTCTTTCCACCAATGTATATTTCTGGTTTTGTTCTACTCATGATATATTTGTTTAAAGAATCTTATATATTGACAATTTTCACATTCTTCTTTTGATGGTGTGCAATGTATATAACAAACATACATTGCAACAACATATTCAGATTTTGTCATAACTCATTTAGTTTTTTTTCCAATTCAATTTTCTTCTCATATAACAAATTAAGAAAACCTTCATAAACATCAATCTGTGCCAATTCACATAAGTCAACACTACTGATTCCATTTTTGAATGTGTGTTCAAGTGTTGTTTTATGATTATGAATAATGGTTTTCGTTGATAAAACTCTGTCAATTCTATCCAACACAGAAACAATGTCTTTTGCTTTATTATATTGTTCTCTTTTCATATCTATCTGTTCTTACTATATCAATTGATATTAAATTTCCATTTACATCAAAAAATGGTTCAAATTTAAAATTACCGCCATCAATCATTCCCTTAATGTCTTCAAAATTTAAAGATAAATAACGGTCTGTTGGTGTTATATATTCACTTTCTTTCTCCATGATATTTTTTACCTATTATATATTCTACCATTTTTATGTAAGTTTCATAGTATTCTGGAAATCTCTCTTTTACTTTACCACTTTCAACTTCCACTTTAATCCAATTATGCCCCATTTCCTCTGCATCTAAAATTGCCATGATTTTTGCATAACTTCGTGGTGTTAAATTATTGATAAACTCACGAATTTCTTCTTCCAGACGTTTAGTTTTCATTCGGACTATGTTACAACAATAATCAAAGCCGTAATGTTCAAGCCTTTCTTTAACAACTTCCCATTTAGTCCTTTGACTATGTGATAAAGACTCCCAAGAATGCGTTTTAAAATAAACATATTGATAATAATCATCATATTTTTGTTGTTCACTATACAATGATGTCTTTAAAAGAGCCAACGTATCAACTTCTCTATCTCCAAGACCACGAAATTTATCCCAAAAATGTATTTTATCTACATTCATATCAAAGTACAATCTCCTTTCTAATTCCACAAATTTTCAATGCATGTTGCAATTCATGGACATCATAACAATATCCTTCATAATTTCTATCACACCTCACAGATACTACCGTAGTATTACCACCATCAAACCAAATTATTCTTTCCAAACCTGATTCATGTCTCCACACATAGGTATCGTTATCTTCTTTCACAAATTCATTCTTGTCCAATATCTCTTGTGTAATTGGTATTGGTTCAATCAACTCGATATTACTGTGTTTGTTGAATGTTGTTTCGATTTCTCCGTCACAAGTAATACCTGTAATCTGTGCTTGTGTTGTACCGTCAAGCACCCAATCCCCAATTGTCAATTCATTTATTTTCATCATAATTCAATTTTTAAATTCATCCATTTCTTTCAGTTCTTCGGTTGAAAACTTGAAATCCTTGCACCAGTTTTCCAAACACATTAGAATCTGTTCCGCACCAACCTCATTTTCATAAAGTAATCTGTCAACAAATTCCGATTGTGTAAATTCACTTAATGATGTTTTCCAAGGTTTTTCTTTTTCCTTATATGCCAATATGCGTCTTTGGGCATTGCTTCTATGTAAACCAATCTCAGACATCAGCATATTAAAATCTATCCAATCACTCATGTTTTACTACTTTTAATATATAAACTCTCATAAACAACCGCTTCATTATCACTCTGTTTTATTCTTTTAAACGAAGAATTACCGCTTTTCAAATAAATGTGTTTATCATATAACTCTTTTGGGACTTCATATGTGTTATCCTCATTGCCACTTTTTCCATTATAACTTAATACATATTTGCATTTAATATCAATAAGCCAATTAAAGAAATTTTCTTCATCAAACCAATCATAATACATACCCTTAGTATTATAATAAGGTGGGTCAAGATACATAAAATCATTTTCATTTGGTTTGACACAATTATATTCCTGTAATTTAAAATCTACGTTTTTCTCATTAATTATATCTGACCATTCATATATTATATTATGTAGTTTGTTTGGTTCAATACCAGGTCTATTTATATGAAAAGGTGAATTAAATTCCCCCTTTTGATTATACCTTATCAAACCATTGAAACATGTTCTATTAAGAAACATAAAATCAATTGGGCTTTTTTCCTTATTGAATCGTTTTCTTATTTTATTATAGAATGCTTTTTGACGTTTAATATCATTATTGCAGTTCAATTCTTCCCATTGTTCTTTATACGTCTGTGAAAGTGAATATGGGTCGTTTTTTATAACATTCCACAACTCAATCAAACCTTCATTAATATCAGAACATACAAATTTATTAACCTTTATATCACTTTCAAGCAATGCTCTTAATACAGAACAACCGCCACAGAAAGGTTCATAATAAGTATCAATCTCTTTAGGGAAATAACTTATTATATCATTTGCTTGGCTTCTTTTGCTTCCACTCCACTTAATTACAGGCTGAAACATATTATACTATGATGCTTTCGTTAATTTCACTACCAATATTTTGGAGATAATTGTAACTGAACAACACATATAAAGCATTGTCAAGTTCATCAATTGTCATTTGACTTGCAATTGTTTCATCAGGTTGTTTTTCAAACCTGAGAGTATAATAGCCATAATAGTCAGGACATGGGTCTGTTCTTTCAGGTGAATACTCATCGTGATAATCTTGCCAATCAATATACAAGTTATCATCAGTATATTTGTTCACATCAACCAATGCATCATCCAATAAAGCCAAAATGAGCCATTGGTCTTTTTCTGGAATTATTTCCTTATAATTATCTTTTGTTACTTTCATATCACAAAATGTTTTTATGCTATTATCTCCCCCAAAATTTCAGATTAAAAATAGAGCCGTCAATGCTCTCAAAATATTTGCAAACTTTATATTTCTTGTCATACGTATAACCGCAATAAAGTTCATTATCATCCAAATACCAAAGTACAAAACGTTTGTCATTCTCCTTAATGTTGAACTCCTTATGTCTTCCGAAACAATAACTGTTGTACAATACAATAGCCTTTGTCCTTTCCTTGTTGGTTCTGATTATCATTTTATCCTTATGGGGCATTTCAATAAGGTATTCTCCATTTCCCAACTGAATCACCTCATCCCCATTATAATCATAAGGTGAATAAATCGTAATCCTCTCAAGTGGCAATGAATCAACAACACAATACTCATTGAAATCAATGTGTGGCATGTTGAAATGCTTTGGATGATGCATTTGTGCAAAACAAACACTGATGCTAAATAATAGCAAAATACTAAATAAGATTTTCTTCATAATTATATTTTTTATTCAAGTTTATTCTTTCTACGTTGCAAAAATAATGCATATTTTTGAATAAACAAAGAAAAAGCAACATATTTATATATAATAAAGTGTTTTTTAATTTTTATTAAGTATAAATTATGAACTATAACGAAACTTGTGACATCATATTCAAAATGTATCTTTATGCTGATACAGCAAAGATGATACATTATTCCATTGACAGTATGCACGGTCATGAATTGGCAGATGAGGTTAGGGATTGCATATTGGATTTTGCTGATGAACTTGCAGAACAGTTTTTTGGATATTATGGAAGACCATCGTTCAATCAGTTATCAATTAAGCATGATATTAAAATTGACAATGACTTGAATAAATTGTGTCAAAACTGTATTGATGAGGTTGAAGTGATATATTCTGCCGTTGAAAGCAACAAGAAACTTAGTGGTTTGATTTCATTAATTGATGGTTTTAAAGAAAAATTAAGCAAACTTGCTTTCCTTGGAACATTTGATAAGGTATCAAGTATAAAACTTCAAAAATAATTTCTTAATTTTAAATAATATGTGTAGTTGCAGTAAGAACAAAATATCAGGTAAAACAAATAAGGTAATCAAACAACAGGTAAAACCGATTAATCGTCAAAACCAAAGCTTGAAAAGAGTCATTCGCAGAAAAGCATAATTAAAGGTAAGGCAACTATATAGGGTTTGACCCCGATATGACTTGCTGATTCACAGGGTTCGTAACCTCTTCCCTCCACAGCCTTTACACCCGCTTGCCTACGGGCTTGTATGTCTTTACACTCCAACAAGATTCTGCTTGTCAAAAGCAATCTCCTTGATGTTAATTGCAGCATTCACATCCCTGTCATGCTTCTCTCCACATACAGGACATATCCATTCCCTATCCGACAACTTCAAGTCATTGTTGATGTAACCACATTTATGGCATAACTTGCTGCTTGGTTCAAACCTACCAATAAATAGCACGTTCTTTCCATAAAACTCAGACTTATATTCAAGTTGTCTAACAAATTCACTCCAACTTGCCCCTTGGATTGCCCTTGCAAGGTGACGGTTCTGTTCCATGCCTTTCACATTCAGATTCTCAAGGCATATCGTGTCATAGTTACTCACCAAATGTGTTGACAATTTATGCAAAAAGTCATTTCGCTTGTTCGTTATACTCCTATGACACTTTGCCACCTTTATCCTCATCCTTTCATGATTCTTTGAATCCTTGTCCTTTCTTGCAAACACCTTTTGCAAGTGAGCAAGTTTGTTCTGAGCCTTTTCAAGATGTTTCGGGTTGGAGAATTTAGTTCCGTCTGAGAGTATTGCGTAATCCTTGATGCCAAGGTCAACACCGATTGCATTATCCTTATCCAACTTGGCTTTCGTTGGTTTTGGCTGCAAATCGTCAACCGTTATTACACACCAATATGTACCGCAATGGTCTCTGCTGACAGTGCAAGTGCCCTGCTTGCAAACGGATTGGTCAAATGTCCTGTTCTTGCAAAGAGTTACCTTTCCCAACTTGGGTAATCTGACAGTCCAATTCTCAAAATCGAAATGGACACAGTTGATGAACTTCGCTGAATCAGTTGACCTCTTTTTGGATTTGAATCTTGGATAGTTTGCCTTTTTTCTGAAGAACGATGTGAAAGCCTTGTCAAGACATCTAAGTGACTGTTGTAATGCTTCGGTTGTGCATTCGTTGAGCCATTGATGTTCTTTGTCTTGTTTCAGTTTTGTCAGTTCATGTGCGAGTTGCATATATCCGATTGCTTTTCCGTTTTGCTTGTATGCACTTGTTTTCATGTCCAAGCCCCAATTGTATATGAACCTTGTGCAACCGAAGAACTTTGATAGCAGTTCTTCTTGTTGTTCGTTTGGTTTTATCTTGTATTTGTAGGCTTTGAGCATGATGTGTTTTGTGTTATCCTTTAATTATGGTAATTATATACGGTTCTTTCTATGAGTATTCAAAATACTGTTAAAAGTACGATTGAACAATATGCATATGATGCATCAAGATAAAAAACAGTAAATGGGTGTATATTTAACTATTATACCGTATATAAAATTCTGATAAAATCTATGATTCTTAATATTTTATTTCTTGTTTCAACGAAACACTGCTTTTTAGGAACATAAAGTTCGGTCATCCACAGTTAGTTTCTCCACAAGCGTAAATTCGGCAGTACGGCTACCTATTATTCGTTCACCTTCTAAAAGGATATTCATTGCGGCATTCAAATCCCTATCGTGATGCTCACCGCATACTGGACAAGTCCATTCTCTGTCATTCAACGTTAATTCCTTATTAATATAGCCACACTTATGACAAGTCTTTGAACTTGGATAAAACCTACCAACAAATACAACTTCCTTGTAGTTGTTCCTTGCCTTATCTTCAAGTATCTGTCTGAACCTATAAAAGCCAACCTCTTGTATTGCCTTGGCTAACTTGTGGTTTTTAAGCATTCCTTGAACATTCAAGTCTTCCATAAACACTGTGTCATAATAAGTAAGTAACTCATTTACCACTTTGTGTATGTAATCTTCCCTTTGATTGGTAAGTCTTTCAAATGCCTTTGCAACCTTAACACGTTGTTTATTCCTATTATTAGAGCCTTTCTGCTTCTTTGATAGTTGCCTTTGCAGTTTCGCAATCTTCTTTTCTTGTGATTTGAATAAATGTTTGTTTTCAAACACTTCTCCGTCACTTGTGATTACAAAATCCTTAACTCCAAGGTCAATGCCAACGTGTTCATTCGTCTGCCCAAACTTGATTATCTCTTCTTGTGGCAGTTCAACAAGGACTGACAAGAAATAGTTACCACTCTTGGTTTTCGATAAGGTAGCACTCCTTATTCCTTCCTTGTATGTTTGAAGCCTTTTAAAGTATAAGTCTGAGCATCTGAACCTAATATCCTTTAAAGGTTGTGTTAATGTTATCTTTCTCTCATTGAACTTATTTCCTTTTGATATTGCTTCCAATGGGAACAATGCAGATTGTTTACCCTTCTTTAACTTGAACTTTGGGAATCCGTTATGCCGTTTGAAGAACTTCTCATATGCTGATAACATCTGACGTATTGATTGTTTCATTACCTTTGTATTCTGTTCCTTTAGCCATTCATATTGTTCATCTTTCAGCAATGTTCCGTGAAAGTATTTTGATAGGTCTGTAAGTCCTAATGATTTCTTATTATCGTTGTATTCTTGTTGTTTGAGAGCAAGCATTTGGTTATAGACAAATCGGTAGCAACCCAAAACCTTATTGAGTTTCAGTTCTTGTTCCTTATTTGGATATAACCTTATTTTTATTGCTCTTAACATCCCATTTCCTTTTCGTGCAGTTTAAGTAGTTTGTCACCCACGTCAACTCTTATTTTCTCAATTTCTTCTGCATTTTCATCGCCAATCATTTGTGAAATATAACTAGCAGAACAAAGATGTTCATATAGATTTCCATAATTTACAACATTTTTCTTCCCCAAGAATTCATCGAGCGAATCAGTGTCATATCTACGATGTCCACCAGCGGTTTTAAGTGGTTTTAGTTTATCTGTTCTATCCCACTTGCGAAGGCAATCTTGCGAGACATGAAGATAATCAGCAGCTTCTTTCATTTTTAACAATTTACCCATATTCTGTAATGCCTTTTCATATTATTTATTTTGTTATTCATATATAAATATCTTTAACATTTAAAAAATAACGATTTTTGTCATAAAATCAATAATATTTTTATTAGATTTTATTAGAATATATGTTAACTGTTAATTACCCATTTATTATTAATAAAAGTTATATTTTAAACCATTAATTAGACATATCCAATAAATCCACCGTCTTCTGACCTGTATTGTGTACCAGCAATAATTATACGTACTTTCTTTTTAGGTTGTCCAAAATAAATGCCTTTGCCTGTTTTTTTGTTTAGTATGTTGTAAAACTTTGTAGTGGCATTTTTGGTATCATTAAAATCAATAGTTCCATTTTGCCTATTAATATGATTTCCTAACAATATACAACCTTCAGTCCATCCTGTACTTAAACCGTAGTGTATTCTTACCCACTCCCATCCAAGTCCATCTAAATTAACTTCTGGCATTACATAAGTATTGTATGTTAATTTTCCATAAAAATCACGATATTGTCTATTAGATTCCTCAAAATTTGTTGCAAACTTACCACTTTTTGTATATTTTACCCAAAAACTTCCTTTTTGTATTGCTGTTTTCTTTAAATATTTATCCTTAATCCTTTTAACTTCTTTTGTTGTGGTATAATAACTTGACATTCCTCTATCAGTGTCTTCTAGTGTTTCACAAATTTTCTGTTCATCAATATAAATTTCGCCTATTGTAAAATCTTTAGTATAGAACTTTCTTACAACTTTTATTTCAACAATATCACTACTTGGGGTATACAATTTACTGCCACCCATATAATTTTTAATTTTTGTAACTAAATCCATAAACTTTAAATATTTATGCCCTATTAATAAATAGGGCATAAACCATCATTATGGACTACATTTTCCTTTTCTTTTGTGCTTTTTCCTCTGCTTTCCTCTCTGCATCTTCTTCAGCAATCTGCTGAATTGCAAGAACAGCACTTTCTGAAATATTAATAAGTTCATCCCCATATTTTGCTCTTCCGCCAACACTGACTACAATTTGTGGAGCACCAACGATGATTTTTTCCTTTTCACTGTCAAACGACACAAGTGACAATGCATCCTCTGCAAGCAATTTCTTACCCCTATCATCAAGTCTGTCAAATGCCTGCTCATAGACAACAACAATGATTGAATCAGGACATTTTCCAAGATACTCTGCTTGTGGATTTGTTTTCTGTACTTTAATAACCTCTTTTGCCTTTGGTACACCAAGTATTTTCAAATCTATATAGTTAAACATTCCGCTTTCTTGCCAAATGCTGTCAAAAATCTCTTGGTTTTCCTCACTAATTTCAAAAAATTTTGCCATAAGTCTTTAAAAATTAAATTTGTTATACATACATTATCGTTTGCAAATATAGTTCATCATTTTCATATTTCAAAACTATTTATAAGAAAATAATGTTAAAAAACAGTAAATTATGCCATATGGTCTTAAAAGAATGCTTGAAATAGAAGCGGAAAGAAAAAAGAAAAGGGAAGAAAAAGAACGTATTAAAAAAGAAAAGGAAGAAGAAAAGAAACGTTTAAAGAAAATTGAACATAAAAAGAAACTTAAAAAGAAACAGAACAAGAGGGCATATGCAAAACGCAGAAAAGCACAGTTGGATGAACGTGCCGCAAAGGGTGATGAATTCGGCTATTACGGAATTTACATAGTAAAAAACAACAAGAGAGTAAGGTATATAGGTAAATGCTGTTGGAAAACTGATGCATATAAAATTTTCAATGATGCGATTGAAGGTAATAGAAGTAAAGTTATGTTTCCACAAACTGTATATACTGACAGAAAAGACGGTGCTCATGAAGCAAAAGAAGTTAAATATGAAATAGTTCTTGTTAAGAAAACAAAAGAGGATGAGGAAACAACTGCTTTATTAAAAAACAAAGATGGAAAATTCATTGAAAATGTGATAGTTGATTGGGAAGACCATGTTATAATTGACAAGGCAGATTGGTTTGTTGAGGAAAAATTTGGAATATATGGTTTTCATCCCTATAAGCAAAAGAAAACATACTCATTCATTATTAATGAATTGTTGCTCAAGAATGAAGATGTTGGTGATGAAATGAGAAGGGTTATGGTTTTTAAAAACAAAGTTATCATACAATATCTTGAGGATTTCGATTTTGTCACTTGCTATGATAATGAACAGGCAAAAACATTGTATGACAAATTGCAGTATGACATAAATAAAATGAACAAAAAATTCATTGTTTTCATGGGTGAAACCGTACCAGAAAGTGCTTCCAAATGGTTGGACAAATTTGAGGAAAAAACTGGTTGGAAAAGAAAATCTTTGATGCATAAATCAACAAAGAATTAAAACGAATATCTCAATTGATATTCGTTTTTCCTTCTCTTTTGTTCAATATTTCCTCTATCTCAATATACTCACTTGAAATGTTTCTCATTTCTTTATCCAATTCTTCTATCATATTTACATGTTTTTCCATTTCCTTCTGCTTTTGCTTGAATTCAGTCATAAGTCTTTCTATTTCTCCTTTCAGTTGTGAGTTGGATGCAAGATTCCAATTTGTTTTTTGTTCTTCTTCCATATTTATTCTTCCTTGTTTTCCTTTTTATTCTTTGGCAGTATTTTAAAACTTATGCCGTTTACTATTGCATTAACCATGTCCTTTGAGTGTTCAAAACCGTCATAACTATTGTCATGTGTGAGATAATAGAACTCCTTGTCTATTCCATAGAATGTTGACGGATTGAATTGCATTGTGATTTCCATGTTTTCCTTTATGTCCTTTGGCAACATTTCCTTGTCAATGTTGTCACATATCAATTCTGATAATGTGTATAAATGCCTTAATTCCATAATCAAATGTCTAAAACTTTACCTATTTTATTAAAAAAGTCTTTTATTTTTATCTTTAACGGCTTTTTGTATTTTATCGGCGTTAACGGTGCATTAAAATCAAAACTGGCTATTTCCTCTCCTGTTATATTTCTTATCTCATCTATGAACTTTATTTTGAAGTTTTCAAGTTCCTCTTTTATTATGATTTCATCAGCCTTGTTTTTCGCTAATTCTTTTGTCAACTCATCATTTGTGTTCATCTTCGTAAACTTGGTTTTTTTCTTTTATTGCTGTCAAGGCATCTTCTATTCTAAATAGCATCCATGTCATGCCACTTCCCAACAAACCATCCATTATTATAATAAGCCACCAAAGACATTTTCCACCAAGTATCAGATTGAACGGTGTAAATGCTATTGACGGTATAACCAACAAGTTCAATGCTGATATGAAAACAGAAAACCATGTTGATGTGCAATATTCACACCCAAGCAACTCTCCAAGTTCATCATGCAAATTACCCATAAAACTTCTGAATTTCTCAAATATTGCAAAAGGGCCTCTCATATAAACTATCAATTGTGTTCCTGAATAACAAATCAGTCCAAATAATAGAAATATAAATATATAATACATCAATATTTGTTTTTATATGTTATTTATCTAATTCTTCTACATATTCTCCCTCTTTCATTGTGACAATTTCTTCTTCATCATTTATTTGAATTTCAGAAACTGTTGTTAAGGAAGCATCAATGGTTTCAACATTCGTTGTGTTGGTTTTTTCAATTTTCATTTTTTTTTGCTTTTTCTTTTGTTTCGGAAAAGTGAACTCAATCGTTTTAAGTTTCTCATAATCTTCCTTTGAGAAAATATCTTGTAATTCTTTGGTTTTTTCCTTAAACAAAATTAATTTTCTTTCCAAGTCTTTGTTGTATTGTATTGTGTTGTCAATACAATCAAACATTTCATTGATTGAAATCGTTTCAGTTGAGGCTATATAATGGTGTATTCCATTTCTTTTCTCAAGATAGATGTTTTTATTATCTGGTAATATTACATCCCATCCATCTTGAAATACAATTGAAATATGATAATACCCTTGTCTTATTTCGAAGGCAACGTTGTATTCATTAAGTTCTTTTAGTTTGTTTTCCCATTCCATAAATTCAAATTAATCCAGTTAAAATTATTGTAATTACATATGATAAAGAAAGCCATAATGCAATCATTCTTGTATTAGTTATTTTATAAGGTGTAACCTTTATAAAACATTGTATGAATGAATAAAATTCTCTTATTATATCCATACAAGCAAAACACAAAATAAAGACAATTAATCTTGTGATGAATATTTCCATTTCTTATTTGTTGTTTAAATATATATAATAATAATGAAAAAACCCCCACTTTTCAATAAATAAAAAGCAGGGGAAACGTAAAATTATGGAAAAAAGGAAAAAAGAAGAAAAATTTTTTATTTGAATTGATAGGCAATTCCCACACCTACGTAAACATCCATTTTTTTATTGAAAGAACCATAACCTACTCCAACCTGTGGGCTTACAACAAACCTTTCATACCATTTTCTATCGTTTTTTCTGTGCCACATTTCAGTGCCGTCTATTGTTGCGTTTCCTGAGTGGCTTATGGTTGTTTGATTTACACCGTCTTTTTCCCTGTTTGTTATTACGAATTTATCGTAAATACTGAAATCAGCAATCACCCATTTTAAATCATTTGCTTTTAAATCAATATTCAGTTTAATCGTGTCATTATCTTGTGTGTAATGATATATTGAATCTTTCTTCTCAATGACAACACTATCAATCTTGGCATACACAGTATCATACTTCACACTGAATTTATCAACGAATATTGTGTCAGTGTTGTAATGTTCATTGAATTTTATAATCATCGCACTCTCAACATTTTTGAGTTTCGATATTGAATCATACAACTCCTTGTTCTGCTTTTTCAGTTCCCTTATCGTTTGGCTTTGATAAATATGGACATAAGTATTATGTTTATTGTACTCTTCACTTGTTACGAGTTGTTGGTTAACTTTCTTGTAATTAATACCCTGAACCATTAACAACCCTAGCAAAATTATAACTAGTGCCCATTGTAAAATGTCAATTGTTTTTTCTGATAATTTAATTTTACTCATATTCATTATGCCTATCTAATAGTTTAGAGATATACTGAACATTGGTAAGCATATTTTGTACAATGTCTACCTTATCAATTGGCGCATGTCCATGACAATAAACAAAACCATAATAACCAAGTTCGCATTCTTCTGATTTTATTGTCGTTATTGCTATGAAAGTAACGTCATTACTTGTTAATTTTTTCACAATCTTGCCATCTATGTCTTTTCCTTCATTAACATAACCAATCCAAAAATCATTATTATGAAGGTATTGTGGGAAACTGAACCTTGATAATGTTAGATTTTGATAATCTTCATCCGCAGGCTCAATACCATTGGCAACTTCCTCATATGTCATTGTGCAATGTAAGAATGGTAGACCAGCAGTGTTATTTGAACCGTTGTGCAATTCAATTATAAATGCTCTGTCAGCATTCATTTTCAACAAAGTTTCCTTTAATAATTTTGTGATTTCAGGCTTTATTTGCCTTCTTGCTTTCATTTGAACATCGTGAGTAATTTTATTTTCCTCATTAGTCTCTATTATGGCTTCTTTAACAATTTCCTTTTGGAAAATCATCTTTGCATCAAATGATTCACCAAAACTTTTTGCAAGATATATCAAGCATATGGTGAATGCAACAAAAAGTACTACTTTTGTCATCCTCCAATAGCCCTGTTCATTAATGAACTTTGTCAAGCCTTTCCAAAATCCAAGAAAATCTTTTGTAAATTCCATTTTATGTGAAGTTGCTGTTTAGTTTTTTATTGTCTTAAAATTTATTATTTGATGATAAATTTTTTGGTTTTATCAATCATTTTTCTTACACGCTCATTTTCGTTTGTTGTTGATTCGTCAATTCTTGTCTGAACATTTGAACTCTTATATTCTGCAAGTTGCTTCATCTTGTTTATTTCCTCATTAAACAACTTGTCGTTCTTGTAATCAACAATGTTTGTGTGGATGATTTCCTTGATTGCCCTGTCACGAACACATTCAACAAGATACTCATTACCAATGGAATCCTTCATGAAAAATCTGTTACCGTCAATTTTCATATCTTGTGGGATTTTCTTAATCATTTCTTCCTCATTAAGGAACACTGTTTTGCTAAAATGTAATCTCTTCATCTTTTTATTCTCGTTAAATACTGTTTTATCTTTAAATTCTTTATCAAAATCCTTGTCTTTTGCCAATTCCCTTGATTGAAGGCCTGATTTCTTCAACTCATATCTTCTGTCACTCCTTTTCTTTGAAATGTCAGACCTGTCCTTGTAGAACTTTTCGTTTCCGTCAAAACCAAGTCCTTCATTCTCCTTCTTGATTTTACTGTTTTTCTCGTTATCTGCTGACGGAAAACCATGAACTTGTGCCTTGACCCTTTTCTTGTAATTATCATTAGGCTCAAAATCAAAATCAAGGTCAAGTGTGGTTTTGTTGAAATCATCAGTGTCACGTGGGTCTTCCCTCTTCGGACGATTTGAAATTCCACCATCAAACTCCTTGCTCTGCTTAAGAATGTCATTTACAGCCTTTCCGTTGTTTTTCTTGTTCTCACTATCAACCTTGTCACCCTTCCTTGCCTTAAATTCTTGACTTTCTTTGAGAACCTTGCAAAATTCGCTGAGTGTATAGACTTTGTTATCTTTCAACATCTTTATTATATCTTATTTTTTTATTTTAAAAGAAAATTCTCCCATTCGGTCTTAAAATGTTCAGTTTCAAACCTTGTATCATTTGTGCATATATCAATTCCCTCTCTCTGTCAATATTTCTATCCTTTTCATCCTTTAAATATTCCTCATTCAGTTCAGAGGATATCTTTGAAAGTTTACTTAATATTGCATCCCTGTCAAACTCGTTGTTGTAAATGAGATTATTCATCCTCTATTTATAAATAGTACGTTATTGTTATAAAAATCATTTTTTACTTAAATTGTCTTCTTTGAACACCAGACAACGGTGCTATAAATGCACCACCAGCAGCACCATTAGTACCACATCCTGTTGCACCACCTTCTTCTGTTAATTCAATGTCATCCATCTTATTACTTTTTCTTGGTGGTAAATTCCTCTCAAAAAGTTTTATGAACAATTTTTGCAACTTTCTATCAAAATCTTTTTTTGGGCAACTGAATTTAACCATCATTGTCGCAGTTTTCGGCTGACCATTCTCATCTTTATCTGAAATCCTCTCTTTTTTCAATAAAATTGGATTTTTTCCTGATAATAAATGGTGTAAAAGACTTGAACGATTGAAACCATGTAACTTAAGCAAATCTGATGGTTGTGCATTTACAGGATCCTGCAACAACTTTGAAATGAATTTGCGAATGTTTGAATGAAACTTATGTTCAGTCATTTCAGTAGTATTTACAAGTTTGTTGAAATCACTTTCATTTATTACAATCACTTTTCTCTCTTTGCCTTCTTTTTGAAGTTTCGGAATTATTCTCCAAAGGTCATCATCAAGCACAATTCTGCCTTTTTTCAATAATTTGATAACATAATCAGTTGTCTTCTTCTTTTGTGCAGCATACTCCCTTATGGTTCTCATTGCCATATAGATATATTGTGGATGTTTGTCTGGGTAAAGTTCAAATACTTCTTTTTCCAAATCCTTTACCAAATCTTCCGTTTTAATTCTCGTTTTTGATTTATCACCACTTTGTTTGAAACCTTCACCTTCACCTCTTCTGTGTTGTCCATAAGGGTTTTCTTCCTTGTATTTGTCAAGACCTGTTATTTTAAGTCTTCCTTTCTCATCATATATTATATCAGCACCACCATGTACGGTTGTGTTGTAAACTTGTGTGCGACCTTGTGTCTTATGTTTGAATAAGATTTTCTCCAATATCTCGTCAACTTTGTTGTAATTACCATTGGCTTCCAAAAAAATACACCTCATGGCATCCATAAAAGAGAAATCCTTGTTTTTAAGTCCTATCCAATGTCCTAAACTTTTACCTTTGTTTTTTCTCTTTTCACTAGAAACAAGATAAGATCTTATAG
>Ga0247609_10000659_pt1 | contig 45887 bp, 38 predicted proteins | sample 172DNAGHGlowgp2_FD_193487 | JGI IMG/M metagenome (GOLD analysis project Ga0247609, IMG submission 193487) | Sheep rumen microbial communities from Palmerston North, Manawatu-Wanganui, New Zealand - 1728 DNA GHGlow gp2 | ecosystem: Host-associated > Mammals > Digestive system > Stomach > Rumen ... | reverse complement strand
CAGCAGCCTTGGATTCAATACCAGCTTCCTTGTTGGCGAGGATGGCGTCGATGAGTTCTTGTTTGTTCATTTTTTAACTCCTTGAGTTGTTGAGATTAATTGTATGGTGATATTATACCTTTTTTTTTCGCATGTGGAATATTTTTTTTGAAAAAAATTCGTTCCAAGCCCTATAAAATCAAGCCTCGGGTGGTGGTTCGACTTTTTCTTCTTCGCGCGTGTCTGTCCTCTCGTGGAACTTCTTCACATACACAAGACACAAGCAGGTAAAGGGAATTGCGACAAGTAAACCTAAGAAGCCCAACAACTTACCCCACACGGAAAGCGAGAGGAGAATGCCTACGGGAGGCAAGTCCATAGACTTCCCGACGATATGCGGAACCAGGAAAAAGTCTTCGATGACCTGCACCACTAGATAGATACTGCCGATGATGAGAGCGACTTCCCAGAACGGAAGCCCCGTGTTGAGGGCGTAGACGACCGCCAGTAGCAGTGCGAGCGGGATCGTAGTGAGCTGCATGTACGGAATCATGTTGAGCGCACCAGAGAAAAGACCAAAGGCGACCCCCATAGGCAGTCCCATCACGCCGAAGGCCACCGCATAAAGGATTCCGACAATCAGGGCAACCAGCGCCTGAGCACGGAAGTAGTTGCCCATAAACTTGTCTGTCTCTTTTGCGAACAAACTAGCATCCTTGCGCATGCGCTTCGGGAACATGCCGAGAGCACCGGAACGTAACTTGTGCATGTCGAGCATGATAAACACGAGGTACATGAAGATAATCGCAGCACTAGAGAACCAAACGACAATCGTGCCGGTATAGGAAAGTACGCCCCACGCACCAGGCAGCACCTTCGACGCGATGTTCTGCACTTCGGTCCAGAAATCCAAGCGCTGCATTGCCGATGCAAGTTTGTCCCATGAAATCATCGAACGGATGGAATCGAGCAAGTTCGCGGGCAATATTTCGTTTAGGCGCGACGACCATTCCGAGTCCGTGAACAGGCGTGTAATCAATACGCCTAGAGTCTGGACTTCGCGAACGATTTGCGGGATGAAGAACTTGCCAAACCCGAACAAGATAAGGAGAACTGCAATAAGCACGATGATAACGGCAATAACACGATGCTTCACCTTCTTCTGCAGCCAGTTTACGATAGGGTCTACAATGTAGGCAAGCAGGAACGCCGCAAAGAACGGGAACAGCACGCCACGCAGATAATACACCAGGAAAACAGAGAGGCCAACAGCGACACTCCCTAGAACAAACCGCATGACGCGGTCAAGATTCCAGTATCTAGACATTTTTACTTCCTATTTTCGGGAGTTTCCGTCCATGCGTCTTTTGAGCACGCCTGTCTCAATCAGCACAAACGTCACTGCCATCAATAGTAAAATAGCATACATTGCCTTCTCGAAATCGCGATTGATTCCCCAGGCACGTACTTTTTTCACGTTGATTTCGTCGGGAATGCCCCGCATCACGCCATCACCGTTCGTTATCTCGAGCAACACGCTCCTGTGCAAATGCGTAAGGCCATCGTCCTTTTCCATGCCCATCGCGGCAATCCACCACACAGCCGTCCTAAAGCCAGTCACCGGGATCTTCACCGATTCAAACGAACGCGTTGCCGACACGTTGTACACAACCGGACGGAGCGTTTCGCGGAAGCCAGCCCTCGTATACACCGGGTCGTCCGTCATGACGCGCACCGAGACCGAGTTCATACGCTTCGTCGCGAGAACAATCTCAAGAGAATCATATTTCGAAAAATCAAAATAATCTACAGGGCGATTATTGATCGATCTAAGATTGAACCCGACTCCTACCGCCGGATACGCAACGCCCGAGCGCACATTGATTTCAACGCCAAGCGTAGAATCCGAGAAATCCAGCACCGCAGTAGAGCTCCCGCCCATGGATGCATCCGTTACTTCATATATCTCGAAAATCGAATCCGGGAAAAACTCGTGCGCTGTATTCCTATAAGAAAAAAGCACGAAGACCCATACCAGGAAAAGGGCACAGAAAATCGCAGCAACGATGGCCCTACTTCTATTTTTCTTCGTCATTATGAATCTTGTGGCTACGGCCCACGGCGATGATGGTGAGAATCAGGAACGCAAAAAGCACTGCGCCAAAATAGATGTTGCTTACTCCGCTCGCAGAAATCGAAAGCACCTTCACGGAGAATGCCTTCCCGCGCGGCTGGTTCCAGCCCGGAGTAATCTCGAAGCGGGCAACAGTCTCCTGGTGGCGCTTGTTGAACTTCGGGTCGACACCCGCAGTCTCGTACCAGAAATCCGGCGTATAGAGTTGTTCCATCGGGATAGCGATACGCTGGCGCCCCGCCTTCACGGGGATTTCCTTCAAGAGGAGTTTGAAGGTTGCAGCCTTCTCGATATCCGTCACATCCGGATCGAATGTCCAGACCTTCACGAGGATTTCGTCCGTCCCCTTCACGTCGATATCAAACACGAGCGAATCCACGAACATCCAGTTCCTGTAATTCTTCTCGCCCTGCGGGTCAAAGTTCCAGAGCAGGCCGCACCATGCGAACTTCGAAGTGTCCGTACCGAGCGTACACGAGAAATCGACCGAAGAATCGCGCAGTTCCATGGACGCTTCCGAAGAGCCTCCATCAAGGCGGTCATCGTACTTGTCCAGACTCACGCCTTCGGAAAGCGGGAATACGACTTCGGAAAAGGACCTATCCGGAAGTAGTGCATAGGCGACGAGAATCGCAGCAGCGACAATCGCGAGCACGGCATATGTTTTTTTCATGTTATTCGAAAATCTTCTTTAAGTGGAGGTTGTACTGTATTTCGTCCAGAGGGTCCACCTCCGGCATTTTTTCCCCAAACCACTTATTCACGATTGCATCAATCGCACGAATAAAAAAGAAATGATGCTTTGTCGAAGAAGACGCAGGCTTCTGGAAAGGCGAATCCAGAGTACGTTTCAGGATAGTAAGCATCTGCGACGGCGGAAGGTGGAACATCTTGCAACAGGTTGTCACCTTGCCGGGCATCCCGTAATCGGGAATGTTGCCGTCAACTAAAGGTTCTCCGTGATCGATGCAGCAGGCACCCGACATATCGGGGTCGGGAGCGTTCTTCGCCTTGAGGGCATTGTACCACAGTTCGCGCGAACGATCCGGGATGTCTCCGCGCAGGGCCATTGTCTGGTCGCACGGGAAAAACGTCGAAAAGCACTTGGGGCAAACACGCAAGTCCAGATGGCCTATTTTCTTCTGGACGACTTCCGATTTGCAAAAAGGGCATATACTCATGGTCACGAATATAGTTATTTCAACATCAATAACTATTAACTAAATTTAGGCACATGGCTAAAGTAGTACAGATTACCGCTGAAAATTTTGAAACCGAGGTCATCCAGGCCTCCGAGACCCGCGCCGTTGCGGTGCTTTTCTCTTCTGCAGAATACCCCGACTGCGCACCCTACTCGCAGCTGCTGGGCCAGCTTTCGACCAGCATGGACTTCACCCTCGGCGTAGTGAGTTGCGACGAGCGCGAAAACATGAGGCTCATCCAGGCGTTCCGCGTGCAGTCCGTGCCCGAAGTTCACGTGGTGGACAAGGGCGAAATCGGAGACGTCATCCAGGGCGTGCTGCCCGAAGCCGACCTCAAAAAGCGACTCGAGAAGTTCTTCGTCTCGGACGAGGCCCGGTTCCAAATGGCACTCGAAGACGCTATTGCCCAGAAGAACTTTGACCAGGCACTCCCGATGCTCGACGAGGCCCTCGCGAAGACACCCGACGACAAGAAGCTCCTGCTCCTGTGGGCAAAGGCAAGCCTCGGACTCGGCGACACCGAGAAGGCAAAGGAAGTACTCCAGAAGTTCAACGAGGCCGACGACCAGTACCGCGAGGCGAAATCCCTGCTGGAACTCCTGGACTTCCATGCCGAAGCCGCAAAGAAGGACGTACAGGGCAAGGAAGCCATCGTGTACCACGAGGCCTGCAAGCTCGCCTGCGCCGAAGATTTCGAAAGCGCACTCCAGGCGTTTCTTAACTTGTTCGTAGAGGCACCAGAATGGAATGACGGTGCCGCCAAGAAGGCCATGCTCACCCTGTTCGGGGTGCTCGGGCCCAAACACGAACTCACCTGGAAGTACCGCGCCAAGCTGAATACGATGATGTTTATCTAGAGCATAATAGACTAGGAGGTAGAAATGTCTAAAAAAGTTCTTGCGGCCGTACTGGCAACAGCGTTCTTCTTTCTTTCCGCCTGCAGCGATGATGACTCCATTTCGTCTAGCGATTTCCATGGAGCCGATTATTTATTCACCTCCCAGTCGGAATTGAACGAGAATACTTGCGACGAGGAACACGAAAACAGCACCGCCTACTTCAAGCCAGAAGAAGTCTTTCTCGTCTGCGAATACAGCGACAAATACGAGGAATGGGTTTGGGCTGCAACAGATTCCAATGGCAAAAAATCCTCCAGCAGTACAAAAGGACAAAGATCCTCCAGCAGCAAAAAGACAGAACCTTCAGACAAATCTAGCAGCAGTTCTGTAAAATCATCTTCTAGTTCCTCCTCAGAAAAAAACGTAAGAGACACCACGTCCGCCCCAAGGCCTGACCCTTATACTTTGCCGGAATTGGATACCACATCTATTGATGTCGTACCCCCCTGCATTGTAGACAGTGTAGACAATTGCAAATACGAGACATTTAAAGACAGCCGCGACGGACAAACCTACAAGGCCGTAGTAATCGGAACGCAAACCTGGATGGCCGAAAACCTGAGATTCAAATACCACAGTTCTTCCGCCTATGCAGGGTGTCCCGGCCATCACACAGTCTCAGGTTTCAACGGCTGCGCGCTCACCACGTTCGAGGACATAGAATGTTCCGCAAACAGCATTTTTTACACATGGTCTGCCGCCATGGACTCCGCAGGCCTTTTTTCTGAAGACGGCATGGGCTGCGGAGACAGCACATATTGCTATCCCGCAGTAGAAATACAGGGAGCTTGCCCTGATGGCTGGCATCTTCCTAACGCCAATGAATGGACTGTTCTACGGTTCTCGGTTAACCAGGGAGACGCAGACAGTTTAAACGCCCGTGGTTTTAATGTACCTAAAAGGGTTTATTTCTGGGGCGCCCCTAAGTATCGTGCACAACCCTCTACGGCATATATTTATGATAGAGGAATCGGCATTGGATCGGAAAACTTATCGTACGAACCCGTACTTCCCGTAAGATGCATCAAGAATACATCGGAAAGCACTAGAAAGAAAACCACCTATTTTGTAGACGAACGGAATGGAGAATTCTATAAGACCGTCAAAATAGGGAAACAAACCTGGATGGCACAAGACATACAGTACCCTTACCGAAAAAGCGCTGTTGATTCCTACGACGACTATCCTGTTATTGCCTGTGACGGCGTAGAAAACGTCTCCAGAGGTTTTCAACACAACAATAAATATTCCTGGGCTGCCGTAGTGGATTCTCTGGGTAACTTTGATGGCGTAGGAAATGGATGCGGATACTTCGTAGATTGCGATATCAAGGAAAAAGTTGTAGGAGTCTGCCCCAAGGGCTGGCATATTCCCGATTCAACCGAATGGGCGGAACTGATTGAATTTGTCAAGAAGGACAACCCTGGAGTCGGAACAGCAAATAGCCTTGCTTCCTTCAACTTTAGCAAACGGGCAACAAACAAATACAGTTTCAACGTGACCAATACGGGATACCTAATTTACAAAATAGGAATCCACACCTATTCAAGGGTAAATGCATATTACTGGACAACCACCCAGCACAGTGATTTTTCAGCAATTTCCGTTACGTTTGACAATAATTTGGACGACGTGATAATTGGTCACACAGGGAAGGACCACTTGTTCAGCATCCGCTGCGTAGCGGACTAATCCTTCACGCAACGGACAGACGCACTAAGAGGGCATCCTCGATATTCGGCAAAAGCATTTCTTGTCGTAATGGCAAAAGATCCCAATTTAAGCGTATCGCCTTGAGAATCATAATCCCCACGCCAGAACATAGCCTCAAAGCCCGTTTCCATATGATAAATCGTGCTATCGTAACGGCTAGTCCTAACTTCTTGCCCTGCAGGAATCGCAGTAAAGCCTGAGTTATTTCCGGTTTTGTACAAGTTCACATCCCAGCCTTCAGCACCTCTTAGAGCAGCAACCGTCGAATCACCAGCAGCTCGGCTTTCATCGAAAAGAGATGCAAATTCCAAGGAATCCGGGAGGTGCCAACCTTCTGGACAAATTTCATATATGACTTCCTTGGGATAAAGACGGCCATATAAGTTGCAATCACCGGCACTTTCAACTTTATAGTTGAGGCCTCCACCACAAGGCGTTTTTTCATCCACCTTGTAGTTCAAGTTTTGGGCCATCCAGACATGTCCGCTAATTTTTACGGATTTGTACACCTGTCCATCACGGGAATCCTTAAATTCATCGTACTTCACATTCGGATTAAAGTAATCCTTGATGTTTCCTTCCCGTATTTTACGTTCCGTCCGTTTGGGAGGATTCGTCAAATCAATATCTCGCACACAGCGAACGGACAAAAGAGCCGTTTTTAAATTTACAGGATAGGACATGCCAGAAGTACCGTACAGCCCTTCATAATAACGCTCGGACAACCACATCAGGAATATTTCGAACTTATAAAAGTCTTTGCCACTGAAGCCCCTTGAAGGCAATGCCGAAAAACCAAAAACATCCGTTCCATGATATTTATAATGTCCCTCAAAACGCCAATCCTTCTTTGAAAGCAGATGGTTCCAGTAATATCCGTAATCTTTAGTATACCCACGACTATACGCAATCAATTCACTAAGATCAGAATGGTGAGGGATCCACCAGCCTTCTGGACAGACACCCTGTACACGATCATATTTGTAATCGGGATCTATATTCGCTTCGGACAAAAGCCCCAAAGAATCTACAGCAGCACTCCACTTGTAAAGACGACCGTACTTGGCGCAGTAGGCCAAAGTATCGTTATAGCAGGAATTTAAAACTTTAGAACCATCCCTGTAATCATAGTTCAAATTCTGGGCAAACCATTCCTGGTCCCCAATGGCAACGGTCTTGTACACCTGGCCATCACGAGGGTCCTTGAATTCATTATACTGAATTTCCGGGTTCAGGTATTGAGTGATGTCGTCCATTTCCCCAGGATCTCCAGCAATATCCCTTGAAGACGAACTACCGTTCTTGGAACTGGAGGACTTCCCTTTAGAGCTTGAGCTATTAGTTCTAGAACTGGACGAAGTCGCCTTGGCCACCGCAGCGGAATCACTGGACCAGACCCATTCGCCATCTTCCTTATGGCAAACCAGTACCTTTTTCTTTGATTCCAGATAAGCAATAGCCCCATCCCTACTTTCATTGCAGGGATAGGTCAGTTCTGCAGATTCAGAATTCCAGACGTAATCGTATTCGGAAGGTCGCTCAACAAATCCGCTATCCGAATCGCCACAAGCTGTCAACGCAAAGAAACAGGCAATAGCGCACAAATAGAACTTGCTCATACCTAAAAACCTCCTCCTCAAATATAGCCATTTTGCCCTCTTTTTCCCCCGCAACCTCTAGCCACCAGCCACAAGCCGCCAACCACTTTACTATTTTTCCCCCCGTATTTTATTGTACAGTAAAACAAGGGATTTATCCCACAGGAAAACACTATGAAAAAGATCAAGTTCCAGGATACCTCGTTCCGCGATGGTTTCCAGTCTATTTTCGGTGCCCGTGTCTTCGCGAAGGACTTCATGCCCGCCGTCGAAGCTGCCTGCAAGGCCGGCATCACCCACTTTGAAGCTGGTGGTGGCGCCCGTTTCCAGGCCCTTTACCAGAACTGCGGCGAAGACGCCTTCGACATGATGGACGAATTCCGTCGCGTCGTGGGCCCGAACGTCCGCCTGCAGACCCTCGCCCGCGGTATCAACGTGGTGGCCCTCGCCCCGCAGCCGCGCGACATGATCAAGCTCCATGCCGACATGTTCAAGAAGCACGGCATGACCCGCATCCGTAACTTCGACGCCCTCAACGACGTGAACAACCTGATCTACTCCGGCAAGTGCATTACCGACGCCGGTCTGGAACACGAAGTCGTGGTGACCATGATGGAACTTCCTCCGGGATGCGACCTCAACGCCGCCCACAACCCGGAATTCTACGAACGCATCCTCCGCAACATCTTGGACGCCGGTGTTCCGTTCGCCTCCGTGTGCTTCAAGGACGCTTCCGGTACCACGAACCCGACCAAGGTGTACGAGACCTTCAAGCGCGCTCGTAAGCTCCTCGGTGACAAGGTCGAACTCCGCATCCACAGCCATGACACCTGCGGTACCGGTGTGGCCCAGTACAAGGCCGCTATTGAAGGTGGCGCCGATGGCGTCGACCTCGGCCGCAAGCCGCTCTCCGGCGGTACGGCTCAGCCCGACCTGTTCTCCATGTTCCACGCCCTCAAGGGCACGGAATACAAGCTCGCCCTCGGTGAAGACAGCATCGTCGACGATCACATTCCGGAACTCATGGAAGCGAACAACGTCGCCGTGGAATGCCTCAAGGACTACAACTTCCCGCCTGAAGCACGTCAGATTACGACCGACGTGATTTTCAGCCCCATGCCGGGTGGTGCTCTTACCGCCAACACCCTCATGATGCGTGAAACCAAGACCTTCCACCTGTTCCCGAAGGTTATCGAGAACATGAGTGAATGCGTCCGCCGCGGTGGCTTTGCTTCTTCCGTGACGCCGGTTTCCCAGTTCTACTTCCAGCAGGCCTACATGAACACCCTGAACCAGGCCGCGGGCCGCGGTACGTGGTTCAAGATGACGGAAGGCTACGGCAAGATGCTCCTCGGTTACCAGGGCAAGACCCCGTGCGAACCGGATCCGGAGCTCGTGAAGATTGCCGCCGACCAGTTCAACATGAAGCCGTTCAAGGAAGCCTATCCGGGCATCCAGTGCGCCGAAGAAATCCTTCCGCCGGGCATCCCGGCTGCCAAGAAGCTCCTCGAAGAAAATGGCCTGCCGGTTACCGACGAGACCATCTTCATCACGGGCTGCCTCCAGACGAAGGCTGGCAACAAGGGTATCGAGTTCCTCAAGGGCAACCGCCACATTGGCGTGCCGAAGAAGGACCCGAACGCAGCTCCGGCAGTGGACACCAAGAACATGAAGGCCGGTGCCGCAAGCACCTACCGCATTGCCCTTGGCAACCAGAGCTGGGACGTGCAGGTTCAGACCCTCAGCAAGTAAGGATTAATCCTTTTAAAGACTCCCGGACAATGGTTCGGGAGTCTTTTTTTGTCTATATTCCGAACAGATGTCCAGGACAAGTTCATCCATATCACGCATTCTCGGAAAGCTCGCGGAACCCCTCCGCAGGGCGGGACTTTGCGATGCAGTGCAGTCAATCGAAGGCGACGTCGGTTCGTATTACGTTTCCATTGCCGCCATAGTCAAGAACGAGGCGCGCTACATCCGCGAATGGATTGAATACCACCGCATCGTGGGCGTCGAGCATTTCTTTATCTACGACAACGGCTCCACGGACAACCTCCGCGAACTGCTGGAGCCCTACATTCAGGACAAACTAGTCACTTACCATTCCTGCCCCGGCACTTGCCTGCAGTTCCCGGCATACAACGACGCCGCGGTACGCTACGCGGGCAAAACGCGGTGGCTCGCCTTTATTGATGCCGACGAATTTATTGTGGTGCACGGGCAGAACATCGCAAACTTCCTCAAGGGCTTCGAGGACTGCTCGGCCGTGGGCGTGAACTGGATTATGTTCGACAGCGACGGCAAAGAGAAGATGCCCCAGAGCGGATTCGTCATCTCGAACTACTTCCGCACGCTACAGGATATTAACCACCCCTGCAATCTGCACATCAAGACGATTGTAGACCCCAGGCAGGTAAAGTTCATCTCGAACCCGCACTATATAAAATTGAAGGGCGGGCGCTACGTGGACGAGAACGGGCAGCAAATCTGCTCGGCGTTCACACGGAAGAATTCAACGAAGCATATCCAGATAAACCATTACTACTCGAAATCCGTAGAGGAGTACATGGAAAAGATTGCCAGGGGATGTGCCGATGGCACAGAGGCGAGGCAACCCGTACAGACGGACTACGACTATACCGTCGAGGGGGCGCGCCACTACGATTCCGGGATTGGCGATATCGCCCTGAAGCTGAAGGGGATTATCCCAGAGACTTACAACGGGAAATAACGGGCGCGGTAAATATTAATGCAAAAAAAAGGACCCACTTTCGTGAGTCCTTTTTATACCCCCAAGCGGGTTTGAACCGCTGTTGCGGGAATGAAAATCCCGAGTCCTAGGCCACTAGACGATAGGGGCGTCTTATGTAGGGCCAAATATAGTTATTCGTGGATTTTTGTAAAGGGGGGCAGAACCTTTTTTTTGTATTTTTTTGCCCGTGGATATCGGAAAGTGGCTAAAAAAATCCCTTTTTACCGGAATTTTAGGTTTTCTGCCGCTCGCGCTGATGGCTAGCCTCGCCGACGCGGGTATGCTTTGGGGTATCCGCTCGTTCATGGACCTGCTCGACGCGGCCACCCCATTCACCATTGCCGAATGGATCGCGATGATGGCTGCCCTGGCCGCACTGCGCCTAGTCTTCTTGTTCTGGAAAACCCGTTCCTCCGAATCGTTCCTCTTTGACACGGGCGCAAATGTCACGACCTGGTTCCTATACACGCTCCGCAACCTTTCTCCCAAGTTTTTCCACTCCCCCGAAGGGGATGCCCATGTGGAGGCCGCCTACGACGCGACGATCGTCTTGCAGTCCAACGGGGCCGTATTCTTCCAGGCAGTCCAGGCCATACTCCAACTCGCCATCTTTTTCCCGGTGCTGCTGTACATCTCGTGGCCGCTCACGCTGTTCCTATTTGCCGTGGTGGTTCCGCTTGTCGCGTTTATCCAGCGCAAGCTCCATGCCCTGGGCAGCGAAGAGGAATCGCTCCTGTTCTCGAAATCAAAATTCCGCGCCGACCTCGCCAAGTCACGCAGGCTCTACCGCAATTGGAGCAGCCAGCCGGAACGTTCGGCCATCACGAACGCGCTCCGCACCGACACGCGGGCGCTTGCCACCCGAGGTCTGCGGGCAAGCCTGCGCAAGAACGGACTTTCCATAGTGATGGAGACCGTCTCGGTACTCTCGATGGTGTTCGTCCTCGCCTTCTGCGCCCAGCTTATCAAGGCCGGATGGATGGACGGCACCGGGCTTGTGATGTTCTGCTCCGCCATTTTGCTGTGCTACAAGCCGGTCAAGGAATGCACGCGCATCTTGCCGCAGTTCCGTTCCGCCGCGAGTGCGTACAACATTCTCGTCAAGTTCGGCAAGTTCCCCAGGAGGGACAACCATATTCCCGCCAAGGGCGACACCATCGACATCTCGGATGCGGACTTCAGCTATTCCGCCTCCTCGCAGCTCGTATTCCACAACTTCAGCGCGCAATTCGACGACAAGACGCCCGTTCTTTTGCGCGGCAGGAACGGAGCGGGCAAGACGACCCTGCTCAGGCTTGTCGCGAACCTCGAGGAGTGGGACTCCGGAAGCATGGAGATTTCGGCAAAGGCGCACATGCGCGGCATCTTCTTTGTCGCACAAGACCTGGAACTCCCGCCGATGGACATGCTCCGAAAGATGCTCGAGGAAAGCGCGAAAGGCGACCATGCGCAAGAGCTACAGCGGTTCATGGACGTGGCCCGCGTAAGTAGGCTGCTCCACAAAGACGCTCTGTCGGGAGGCGAGCGCGCCAAGGTGGCCCTCACCTGGGCCCTTGCAAGCAAGGCCGCGGCGCTACTGCTCGACGAGCCGTTCGCCGCGGTGGCGCTCGCCGAGCGGGAACCGATTCTCAAGACGTTCCTCGAAGTGGCAAAGACGCTCGACAAGTGGGTCATCCTCTCGAGCCACGACGCGCTGAGCCCCGAAACTGAAGCCCTCTTCAAAGTCATGGTCATCGGCGATGAACGGGCTTAGCAAAAACCTCTACCGGTTCCGCGGATACATCCTCGCCGTACTCGCCATCGCGTTGTGCGCCATGCCTGCCGCGACGTTCTCCGCGCCCACCGCCACCACAACGGATTCCGCCATCTTCGAGACTCCCACCGCCATCGCCGCGACGTTCGTCGCCATCGCGCTTTGCCTTGCAGGCATCTTGTTGCGAATCAGGACTCGGCAGTTCATCGGCGAACATACCCGCGGCAAGAGCCATGCGGCCGACGATATTGTCACGGACGGTCCCTATGCCTACACGAGGCACCCGCTGTACCTCTCCAACACCATCATCGCCATTTCGGCCATCCTTTTTCACCTGGGATTCTCCCTCACCGCACTCCCGTTCGCGCTCGCGGTCATTGCATTCGAGGTCTACCTCGCCCGCACCGAGAACCGTTTTCTTAGAGACAAGTTCGGCGACAGATGGCTGCAGTGGACACCGGGACTGCGCTACGCCAGGCAGCGGCGAAACTCCGCAAGCGCGGGGCCAAAGCGCCCGTTTTCTAGGGCTTTTTGTGCCGACTGGGCGACCTGGACGTGGTTATTGTTGTATTATTTACTTTTGCTCTCGAGAAAGACGTTCCTGACGTAGACGGAGGTGTAATACATATGTTCAAAGCACTGGATATCGCCCGAATGGCAATCGGCACGGTGGCCAAGGCCGCCGCGAAAGTCCCTGTCGTGGATTCACGTTTCCACATCAACGACCGCCTCAACGGCCCGTGGCCCGAAGGCCCCTTCCTGTGGCTCCACGGCGCAAGCCTCGGCGAATGCAAGATGCTCCTGAACCTCGCCAAGTTCCTCCGCGAAGACATCGAGAACTGCCCGAAGATTTTGCTTACTACGCAAAAGACCGAAGTGCTCCACTTTATCAAGGAATCGGGATGCGACGTGGAATCCTGCATCGCCCCCGCCGACACTCCGGCCGCCATGAAGAACTTCCTTGCCACCGTCAAGCCCGCCGCGCTCATCCTCGGCGAGAACGAACTCTGGCCCGGCTACCTCTCGGGCATGAAGGGCATCTCGGCGAAGCCGTCCGTCGCCATAGTCTCGGGACGCTACAACCATTCCCTCCCCGGCGTGGATTTCTCCTGCGTCGGCTATGCGAGCATGCAGACCGGCGGTGACCTCTCCCGCTTCTTGAACGTCGCCTCCAGGGCGAACATCGCGAAGATGATGATCGGCGGCGACTGGAAAATCCTCCCGTGGGTGCGTTCGGGCAGCGAAGTCAAGGCTCCCGAGAACCCGACCATCGACACCGCGTTCGTATCGATGCACATGGCCGAATGGGCAAGCCTCTGCCGCATGGTAGTCTCGTCCATCAAGCGCCAGGAATCCGTCGTGCTTATCCCTCGCCGTCTCACCGAGGTGAACGCGTTCCGCAAGGCGCTGAGCGACCAGGAACTTACGGTGGTGGAATGGCCGCTCGTCCAGAAGGGCGCCGTCTCGCTGGTGAGCAAATTCGGACTGACCAAGGAAGTCTTCGCCAAGACCCGCACCGCCATCATCGGCGGCTCCTTCAGCCGCGGCCTTGGCGTGCACGATTTTTGGGAACCCATCCAGATGGGAGTCGCCACCTGCATTGGCCCCTTTGCCGCCGGGCAAAAAGAGAAGGCCGCCGCTCTCGTGAACGCGGGCGTTATGGCCCAGCTCCAGTCCACGGCGGGTTACGCAAAGCGCGTCATCCCCGACCCGAGGGTCGTGAGCACCTTCCTTTCGAACGAGCGCACCAAGATTGCCGACTCTTACGAACAACTTCTCGAATTCCTCCGAGGCCTGTTCGTATAACTTAACCTATTAGTTACCATGAAAAAGCTGATACTCGCCACCCCCCGCGGATTCTGTGCAGGCGTTGACCGCGCCATCCATGTCGTAGAAAAGGCCCTCGAAAAGTTCGGCCCGCCCATATACGTACGCCACGAAATCGTGCACAACAAGTTCGTTGTCGACACGCTCAAGGAGAAGGGAGTCCTCTTTGTTGACGATGTGGACGAAGTCCCGGAAGGTTCCGTCGTCATTTTCTCGGCCCACGGTGTCGCGGAACATATTTATTCCGACGCCGAAGCCCGCCACCTGCAGGTGCTCGACGCGAGCTGCCCGCTAGTGCTCAAGGTCCACTACAGCGCAAAACGCCACTACAACGCCGGCCGCCATATCATCTTGATTGGCCACGCCGGCCACGCCGAGGTGGAAGGGACGCTCGGACAGCTCCCGGAAGGCGCCATCACGCTCATCCGCAACGAAGCCGACGTCGAGACCGTCAAGGTTCCCGAAGGCAAGGAACTCGCCTACATCACACAGACGACCCTCTCCGTCGCCGAGACCCGCAAGATAATCGAGGCGCTCAAGAACCGCTTCCCGGACATCATCGGCCCGGACGCGGGCGACCTCTGCTACGCCACAGGCAACCGCCAGGCCGCCGTCCTCGAACTCTGCGGCAAGGTCGACATGCTCCTGGTGGTCGGCGCCAAGAACTCCTCGAACTCCTCCCGTCTGATGGAACTCGGGCTGGAGCAGGGCATCAAGAGCCACCTCATCGCCGACGTGGACGACCTTGACCCGGCCTGGTTCGACGGCATCGATACCGTCGGTCTTTCGAGCGGGGCTTCCGCTCCCGAGGTCCTGGTCCAGGGCGTCGTGGAATGGATCAAGGCGAAATTCGGGCCCGTCGAGGTGGAAAATCTTGTAAAATTGGTCGAAAATACGAAATTTAACCTACCAAAGGCACTACAAGACTAAAGTTTAACCTTGACAGGTCCAAAACTTTTAACTAAAATTGGTGTCCGTAAAAAACAACGGAGTTTAATTATGAGCCGTATTTGTGAAGTCACCGGAAAAGCCGGCCTCGTGGGCAACATGGTTTCCCACTCTAACCGTAAGAAGTTGATGAAGCAGCTTCCGAACCTCCAGAAGAAGCGTTTCTACATTCCTGAAGAAGACCGCTGGGTCACCCTTCGCGTCAGCGCCGCTGGCCTCCGCACGATCAACAAGGTCGGCATCGAGACCATCGTTCAGGAACTCGGTATCTAATTCCTCTTCGGAACGCAAATTTAAACCGCCAAGGCTATCCCTGGCGGTATTTTGTGTATTCTTACTTATTAATAAACTGCGGAAGCCCCTTGTACTTGGCCATGCTCGCCATGATGGAGGCCATTTCCCAGTCCTTTTCCTTGAACCGGCGGCGCAGGAGCGCGACGAACACTTCCATGAGCATCTCGCAGTCGTAGACCGCGCGGTGCATCTTCTCGGAATCGATTTTCATGGAGATTTCGCCACGCTTCATGAACAGGCCCGCCATGTAGCCCAGCTTGTGATTCTCGAGCTCGGGAAGTATGGTTCGCGCCATGACGAGGCTGTCGACAACGGGATTGCCGGGCACCAGCTGCGGGTTCTTGGCGTACGCCGCACGCAAGAAGCTCGCGTCGAAGTTCGCGTTGTGGGCGAGCAAAATAGTCCCCTGCCCGCAGAACGCGGTGAACTTCTTGAGGCACTCGCCCACCGGGGGCGCGTTCTCGACCATCGCGTCGGTAATGTGGTTCACGCTGGAAGCCTCGGCGGGAATAAGCATGTTCGGCTTCACGAACGTCTCGAATTCTGAAATGAGCTTGGGTACAACGCGGCCCGCCTTGGTCTCTACCGTAAACTTGACCGCGCCAATCTCGATGATTTCGTCTTTCTGGCAAAGGAGGCCTGTCGTTTCGAGGTCGAAGGCCACAAATTTTGGAGGTAATGCAATCACAATCGAGTTCCTTATCTTTGATTATCCTGTTCGGAAAAATAATTAATTGAAATGTCAATCGTTGTCATGGGGAGCGGAACGACGAACCTATCCCACGTTTTGAGCGTAAAATGGGGCCCGTACTTGACGGTAACTATCCACAGCGGGCGCCCCGACGAACGGGCAAGCCAGATGGAGCCGGGCTTGACTTGCAGTGCCGGACCACGGGGACCATCCAGGGCCATGGCCACGAACCCGCCATTGTCGAGCGTCTTGCGCAAATGGCGTACGTTGGTAGCGCCCCTGGAGTCGGAGCCGCGGGTCACCCGGTAGCCGAAAGCGGATGTAACACGGGCGAAAATGTCGCCATCGCCCGACGCCGAAACGAGCACGTGGGCGCCGGAACCCTTGAACGCGGCACAGCAGGCCAGCAAATCCTTGTGCCATACGCCGATTACGCCGGGGCCGTAGCCTTCGGGCGCCGACTGGCGGATGCGCAGACTGCGTATCCACAGTGTCCCCAAAATGGAGGCCAACTTTACCTTAAAGGCGCCAAACATGGCCCAAATTTAGTTTTTTTACCTACATCCCCTTGGCAAAACACCATCCATTACCTATATTAGCGCTCACAATGGCGACGTACCCAAGTTGGTAAGGGGCGGCTCTGCAAAAGCCTTATTCATCAGTTCGAGTCTGATCGTTGCCTCTCGAAAGGCCTCCTGCAAGGGAGGCCTTTCCTTTTTGGCGCCCGTAGCAAGCGGGAACGCCCTAAAAAAAGCACGAAAAATCTGCTTGTCAAGTCTTTTTTTGCACTTTTTTTGCAAAAATTTTGGCTCCGGCCAAAAAAAAATTGAAAAAAATGCTTGTCAAGGCCTAGAAATTAAATTGTTTCTGGACTATTTTTGGAATACAATGTTAAGGTTTACTCAAGAAATCCTGCTCGCACTCCGTGCAATTTCCAATGAGGAAGAGGCCCACGAGATGTCCAAGAAGGCCCGTGAGCAATTCGACTTCCTAGGAATTCGACTCGTGCCTCGCCGCGAAGTAACCTACCCCATCTTCGACAGGAACCCGCCGAAAAACGACGAGGAGCTTGTCGCAAGGGTTGAAGACATGTGGTCGCAACCATACCGCGAAATACAGTATGCCGCCTGCGATTACCTTTTCCGTCACAAGGAACTCCTCGGCGGGCAACACCTCAACTTTTTGAAGAAACTTATCAAGACCCGCGCCTGGCGCGACACCGTCGACACGCTCGCCGCCTGCATCCTGGGCGACCTCGCCTGGAGACTCCCGGCACTCCGTTCGAAGATTGCCGCCTGGATTCGCGACCCGAACATCTGGGTACGCCGTAGCGCAATCATATTCCAGATCCAGTACAAGGACCATACGGATTGGCAGCTTTTGCGCCAGTTCTGCCTTACCTGCGCCAAGGACGACGACTACTATATCCGTAACGGCATCGGCCGTGCCCTTTCCGAGTACGCCCGCATCAACCCGACGGAAGTGCGCCGCTTTGTGCAGGACAACTCCTTTGCGGAACAGACCACGCAAGAAATCTTGCGCATGATCTAGCTAGCCACCATTTATTGGAATTACAGGTATCAAGATGATTCTTGATACCTTTTTTTATGGCTTGCTCCGTTTTTGGCCTTCTTTTTTCTGAAGGTCCTTGAGCGGGAACGACACCCGTCCCCTGAGGACGCATCCCGGCTCGCCGGGGTCGCATTCCTTTTGGCGTTTGGCACAGAACGTACCGCGCAGATGCCTGCATTCGTAGCTCATATAATAAAAGTATAGTAAACGGCTTTCGATAGCGCCCCTTTTTTTCTTTAAATACTACATTTACAGCATGCGTTACGGTGATATTTCGACATTCCAGAGCGGCGTGGCCGTTCCCCTCTTTAGTCTCCAGAGCAAGACCAGCATCGGCATCGGAGAATTCCTCGACCTGATTCCCTTTGCCCGTTGGTGCGAACTTTGCGATTTCAATATTATTCAGCTGTTGCCCGTGAACGACACCGGCAGCGAGGCGAGCCCATACAGCGCACGCAGCGCCTTCGCCCTGAACCCGATTTTCATCAACATCCAGGCTATCCAGGGGTCCGTAGACTTCGAGTCCGAAATCGACGAAGCCAAGGAAACCTTCGACGCCCTCGGCCAGATTGACTATTATAAAGTATCTACCTGGAAGCGCCAGATTCTCAAGAAGATTTTCGAGAACCGCTACGAGCTTTTGAAAAAGGACATCGCGCTTGCCAACTGGATCGATCAGAACCCGTGGGCCAAGGCCTACTGCGTCTACTGCATCTTGAAGGCACAGAACAACGAAGCGAGCTGGAAAGACTGGAAGAAGTTCCAAGACCCTTCCCCCAAGGATATCGAAACGCTCTGGAACAAGAACCTCAAGGAGGCCCTTTACCACGCCTGGATGCAGTACATCGCCGAGATGCAGTTCACCGCCGCCGTGGCCGAAGTTTCCAAGATGGGCATCCGCATCAAGGGCGACATTCCCATCCTCATCAACGAGGACAGTGCCGACGCCTGGGCGAACCGCAACTACTTTTCCATGGACGACCGCGCGGGCGCCCCTCCCGACATGTTCAGCTACAGCGGCCAGAACTGGGGATTCCCCACCTACCGCTGGGACAACATCGAAAAAGACGATTTCTGCTGGTGGAAGATGCGCCTGCACCAGGCGAGCAAGTTCTACCACGCCTACCGCATCGACCACGTGCTCGGATTCTTCCGCATCTGGTCCATTCCCGAACGCGAAGTCACCGGCATTTTGGGCCGTTTCAGCCCGAGCATCCCGCTCACCTGGGAAATGCTCAGCGCGGCCGGATTCTGCCGCGAGACGCTCGAATACCTGCGCCGCCCGAACTACTCGGTCGACCAGCTCCGCGCCTTCTTTGGTAACGAGACGGAAAACATCATCTCCGTCTATTTCGAGAGCCTGCCGAACGAAGCGACGCGCTTTGTGTTCAAGCCCGAATTCTATTCCGAGAAGGCGATTACGAGCCTCGACGAACCGCAGCAGGTCAAGGACGCGCTCCTCAAGGTCTACTGGAACCGCATCTTTATTCCGAGCGGCGACGAGAATACGTTCTACCCGTTCTGGTACTGGTACAACCAGCCGGTGCTTTACACGCTGCCCGAAAACGAGCAGCAGAAGCTCAGCGAGATTATCCACAGGAACGAATCCATGCAGGAACCCCTGTGGGAACAGAACGCCACGAAGCTCCTGAGCGTGCTCGCGAAGGAAACGGACATGCTCGTGTGCGCCGAAGACCTGGGTGCCGTGCCGCACTGCGTGCCCACCGTGCTCAAGAAGCTGAACATCCTTTCGCTGCGCATCGAGCGCTGGGCCCGCAACTGGGACGTCCCCTATTCCCCGTACTACGAGATGGAGGAATACCCGAGACTTTCCGTGTGCACCACGAGCTGCCACGACACCTCGAGCCTGCGCGGACTCTGGAAGGAGAGCGATTTTGACAAGAACCTGTACTGGGGCCATGCCCACCTGGCAGGCCAGGCGCCCGAAGAACTGACGCCGCCCACCGTAAGGAGCATCCTCGCCCACGTGTTCAGCAGTAACAGTCTGTTCTGCATCCTGCCGGTGCAGGATTACTTCGGACTTTCTTCGACACTCTCCGAGGTTCCTCCCGAAGCGGAACGCGTGAACGTTCCCGGCACTGTCGGCGGCAAGAACTGGACCTACCGCCTGCCCTGTACCGTGGAAACGCTGCTCGAGAACAAGAGCCTCAGCACCGAAATCCGCAAGCTCGTGGATACGCGCAAGCGTCGCCCGATGTGGAAGATCTAGTTACACATCACACATCGCTTATGTATTCTCCGGCCTGGGTCAAAGACGCTATTTTCTACCAGATATTCCCCGACCGGTTCTGCCGTTCGGAGCGTTACCATGCCGTAGGCAAGTTCGTACCGTGGGGCACCAAGCCCACGCGCGAGAACATGTTCGGCGGGAACCTCGCGGGTATCGAGGACAAGTTGGAATACATCAAGGGCCTCGGGGTGAACGCGATTTACCTGTGCCCGATTTTCAAGAGCAATTCCAACCACCGCTACCATACGGTGGACTATTTTGAAATTGACCCGGTGCTCGGCACTTTGGAGGATTTTGACCGCCTCGTGAAAAAGGTGCACAAGCTTGGAATGCGCATTATACTGGACGGCGTGTTCAACCACTGCTCGCGCGGATTCTTCCAGTTCAACAGCCTCATGGAACTCGGGCCGAACTCCCCGTACGTGGACTGGTTCCACGTAAAGGGCTGGCCGCTCAACGCCTATTCCGGTAAGCCGAATTACGAATGCTGGTGGAATTTCCCTGCACTCCCCAAGTTCAATACCGACTGCGCGGACGTTCGGGAATACCTGTTCAGCGTGGCCGAATACTGGACCAAGCGCGGCATAGACGGCTGGCGCCTCGACGTGCCGAATGAAATCGATGACGACAGTTTTTGGCAGGAATTCCGCAGGCGCGTGAAAGCGATAAACCCCGAAGCCTACATCGTGGGCGAAATCTGGGATGCACCGGAACGCTGGCTACAGGGAGACCAGTTCGACGGCGTGATGAACTACGTGTTCCGCAAGGCCGTGATGCAGTACCTCTTTGACGAGAACGCGATTTCGACGGAGGAATTCTGCAAGCGGTTGCAGGCGGCATTCCCCGAAGGCCGCGGCGACATGCCCATGAACCTGCTGGGGAGTCACGACACTACGCGACTCAAGTCGCAGCCCTGCACCAGCTGGGTACGTATCAAGTTCGCGCTCACATTGATGTTCTTTATGCCGGGCGCGCCCTGCGTTTACTACGGCGAGGAACTCGGAATGCTCGGCGGCAAGGATCCCGACAACCGCCGGAGCGTCCCCTGGGACAAACTGCCCGAAATGCAGAAGGAACCCGTGTACACGCTGGTGAAGGAACTCACCGCCATGCGCAACGGCAACCCCGTCCTCCGCGACGGCAAGATGGAAATCGCCTGCGACGGCGAAAACTTTACCGTCACGCGTACCCTCGGCAAGAAGAAGATGACGCTCGCCGTATCGCTTGCGGGAAACGAACCGCAATTTGAAATCCGGTAAAAAATCTATTCCCACAGGAACATTTTCGGCAAAAATCCGTCTTATATGGTAGATGGGGACTACTCCATCCGCCCTGCGGGGGCATACCCGCGAAAAAAGGAATATAAGATGGATACAAAACGCGTCCCTTTTGAAGAACTACCCATCACGAACCGATTCATGTTCGCCATGGTGTTCAGCCACAAGGAAATCGCCAAGCCCTTCCTCGAAGCGGTTCTCGGCATCAAGATTTATGAACTCAAGGAACCCGAACCGGAAAAGACTGTCGAAGTAAGCCCCGTACACAAGGGAATCCGCTACGATGTCTTTGTAAAGGAAACTGGCCCAGGCGGAGAGATACTCCGCAATTTCGACATCGAAATGCAGATGGAAGACAACAAGGAAATTTCCAAGAGAACCCGCTACTATCAGGCGATGTGCGACAGCGAGTCGCTAAACAAGGGTGAGGTATACTACAACCTAAAGGAACTCTACATCATGTTTCTTTGTCCCGAGGACATCTTTGGACGGGGCCGGGCCGTTTACAGGTTCAAAAATTTGGAAGTCGATGACCCGAAAATCGAACTGGGAGACCTCTGCTTCAAAAATTTTTATATATTCAATAAGTACCACGACGTCGCCGAGAAATCAATCAGAGCGTATCTGGAGTACTTTGCCACCAAGAAGCCTATCTCTCCGGAAACCGAAAACATCGACCGGTTGGTGAAGTGGTACCAGACGGACAACGAAACGAGGATACGCTACATGACATGGCAAGAAGAAATTGACATCGCCGTTGACCAGGAACGTCAGCGTGCTGACGAAGCAGAAAAGCGTGCCGATGCGGAAAAGACCCGTGCTGACGAAGCCGAGGCCCGTGCAGACAAGTACGAGAAGATGCTCCGCGAACTTGGAAAACTGTAACCCCGTGTGGACAACGTATTTTTATTATTTTAGGGGCGTGATTGTTGTGTGTAGGCAATCACGCTTTTTTGCATTGAGGACGAACGAATGAAAGTATGCAGATTCCTAGCCTTGGCGCTATTCGCCATAACTATGTCCTTTACCGCCTGCGGCGATGACGACAGCGGCAGCTTCGTTGAACCGGAAAAGGAATTCTCCGATAGCGCTAGCAGCGCCAGCGTCTCGTCATCGTCTACGAACAGTTCTTCTTCCGCAAAATCAAGTTCTTCCACCGACTCCAAGAGTAGCTCTTCAAGTAGTTTGGTTCTTTTTGAAAGTTCCAGTTCCTTGTCTAAAAAATATCAGTGCCTAGCGGAATGTACGGAAGACTGTGAGGGGGAAACTTATTGGATTGGGACCGATCATCAAATGATTTGCCATGGAGGGCAATGGCTTAATCTTGATTCCATGGAGAATGCAAATAGGTCTAGTAGCAGCCGCTATTATGACATGACGGAACAGTTTAATCCGGACGTGGAGTACGGCGAATTCACTGACCCGCGCGATGGACAGAAATATAAAACTATTACGATTGACTATAAATACCACATGCGTGGAGTTGATTCTGTCACCATTTTTGCTGAGAATTTGAATTATGGTGAGAAGGTTTCGGGCGGTACTGTGCAAGAGAATGGGGCCAAGTATTGCTATGATGATGATTCCTGGTACTGCGAGAATGGCTGGGGAGGCCTTTATACTTGGAGTAATGCGATGGGATTCCCCGCTGTATGCGACAGCGTCTCCATTGCTTCAGAGAAATGCCCGAATAAATTCGATTATAGCAATAAAAATGAAAAATTTGACGGAGATCCCTATTTTCTCCAACATCAGGGAATATGCCCAGAGGGGTGGCATATAATGAATGAGGATATATGGGTCATTTTGGCTGAAACAAGTGGCGGAAGTTCTTTCTTGACTTATAAAATGGGCTCAAAGGTCGCCCGTTTCGGTAGTGAAAATGAATATGGGATGTCTATATTGCCTGCCGGGTATTGGTCCAATCAAGATGAAGTTTTTAAAGTAATTGCAAAATCGGCTCTGTTTTGGAAGCCGCAGCAGCATTCCGATAAAGGAGGCTGGGCGGTTTATGCAGCGGTTCGTTCAAATTCTTTTGATCGTTCATCGGAAGGGGATAAAAAACAAGCCTTTTCCATCCGTTGTGTGAAGAACTACTAATCCCGCGCCAAGACGGTCCTAGCGGTTCAAAATAAAACTCGAGTTTCGTGAAGCCCGCAGTGACTAACAGCCTTATGCGACCGTTCGCGCTACACTCTGGTTATTATACTCTAGTAAGCGCTCACTCTCGCCACCACGCCTCGTTAATACGAGGCGCTTGTGGCTCACAAGGACTGAGCAGTAACCGCTCTTCACACGTACCCAGCAGTAACAGCCCCTAACATAGCCCCTCTCGTGTTTCTTTGCGGAGAGGAGGCTTTTCGCAAAGCAAACACTTCAACGAAGTGATCGTCGTGAGCCAAAAGCGGCACTGCGCAAGCGTGCCGTGTTGGGGAGAGCGAGTGAGAAACCGGAGGTTCTTAACAAGCCAACGAACGAGCGGTCTGTATGAGCGTGCGAAATCCGACCTCGTAGCAAACATTATTCAAGAAACGTTTTTGAACTTCTACAAGTGCGGTTATAAAAGTGATGGGTCCCCCTCCGCAGTGCTCGGGGGATGACTCCTAACCGCGACCATCCCACATTCCACACCCCACATTATAATCCGGGGGTTTTAGGGGGCAGGGCCCCCTAGGCGTGGGGGTGGCGGAAGACCCGGCCCATCGAGTAGACAAGTGCAGGTATGAATGTGATGGGGCCGGGGCTGGAGCGAGGGGGAGGCCTCCCCCTTTCTCAACAAAAAAAAGTCGTCTATTCCGTCGTTTCTAGTAACTAGTAACTAGTAACTACCGACTAAATTTTCTACATTTGACCCGCAACTAGCTAATTTAATGCCTTAATTAAGGGATTACAAATGAATAAACATAAATTCGGCATGCGAGAATTTATCATTCTCCTCGTCATTGCACTCTCGGCCTATACCGTATGGCCTTCTATTCAGGTTCACTCCAAGAAAGGTGAAGAAAAGCAAGCCTTCCTCAAGGCAAACCCGAAATTGAGCTCCAAGTCCATCAATTTCGGCCTTGACCTTGCCGGCGGTACGAGCATCACCCTCCAGATCGACAAGGCTGGCCTCAAGGCGACCGACGATATCAAGGATATCCAGTCCCAGTCCCTGGAAATCATCCGTAACCGCGTTGACCAGTTCGGCCTTTCCGAACCGCAGATTTCCCCGTCCGGCGACGACCGCATCCTGGTCGAACTTGCCGGTGTGGACGATTCTACCGCAAAGAACCTCGTGGGTTCTACCGCCAAGCTCGAATTCAAGATTCTTGCCGAAAGCGAAAAGTTCACCCAGGTCATCACGCTCATTGACCAGTACCTGACCCGCCAGACCACCGACGTGACCGCCAGCGATTCCGCCAAGGCCGATACGACGGCCAAGGACAGCACCGTCGCCGCGACGGACAGCGCAAAGCCGGCCGCCGATACCGCAAAGCAGCTCTCCGACGAAGAACTCCTGGGCGGCAAGGTCGCCGAGGCCGAAGCTCCCAAGGCCGACAGCGCCGTGGCCGACTCCGCCGACGCCATACCGGCATCCGTGGTCGGGAAGGCTCTCAGCGCCTACTACCTCTCCTTCGGTAACGGCGGTTTCATCGCCGAGGAAAGCATCGAGACGGTCAAGAAGATTTTCGAACTCGAAGCCGTGCAGAAGCTGATTCCGCGTGACGTGGCCTTCGCCTTCGGCAGCGGCCTCGAACCGGTGCAGCGCGACTCCAAGATCAAGGCCAAGCGCCTCTACCTCCTCCGCCGCCGTGCCGAAATGGGCGGTGACGATATATCCGACGCCCGCCCGTACCGCGTGGGCGACGGAACCAACGCCGGTGAAGTGGCCGTGAGCCTCAAGTTCTCCGGTATCGGCCCCAAGAAGTTCTCTGCCGTGACTGCCGCGAACGTCGGCAAGCAGATGGCCATCGTGCTCGACAACCAGGTGATTTCGGCCCCGGTCATCCGTGACCGTATCCCGAACGGCGAAGCACAGATTACCGGCCTCGAAGACATGGCCGAAGCGAACCGCCTCGCCGTCGTGCTCCGCGCCGGTGCTCTCAAGGCCCCGATGAAGATTATCGAAAGCCGCAGCGTCGGTGCCACCCTCGGTGAAGAAAACATCGTCCAGGGCTTCGGTTCCGGCGCCATCGGCCTCATCCTCTGCTTGGTGTTCATGGTGGCCTACTACCGCCTGGGCGGCCTTATCGCTAGCTTCGGTATGATCATCAACACCCTCGTGACCGCCGCCGTGATGTCCGTGTTCAACGCGACCCTTACGCTCCCCGGTATCGCGGGCTTCATCCTCGTCGTCGGTATGTCCCTCGACGCGAACGTGATTATCTACGAACGTATCCGTGAAGAACTCAAGAACGGCCTTACCGCCCGCGCCGCCGTGGCCAAGGGTTACGACCGCGCCTTCAGCGCCATCTTGGACTCCAACTTGACGACCGTGCTCACCGGCCTTATCCTCTACAAGATCGGTACCGGTTCCGTGAAGGGTTTCGGTCTTACGCTTACTATCGGTATCCTCACTTCCCTCTTCTGCGCCATCACGGTGACCCGCGCCATCCTCGACTGGCGCCTGGCCAAGAGCGACCGCACCACGCTTTCTATCGGTAACGGTTTCAAGGCCATCAACGAAGCGAACCTCCAGATTATCCCGAACCGTCGCCGCTTCGGCCTCGTGTCCCTGATCCTCATCATCGCTTCCATCGCAAGCATCGCCGTGAAGGGATTCGACTTCAGCATCGACTTCACCGGTGGCCAGGTCTATACGATTCAGTACCAGGACGACGGCAGGCACGAAAAGGACTTGAGCAAGGCCCTCTCCGCTGCCGGCATCACGGGTACCAAGGTCCGCACGCTCGGCGGTACTTCCGCCAACTCCTACCAGGTGAGCATGCGCGCCTCCGACGATTCCCAGTTTGAACTCAAGATCGCCCAGGCCTTCGAGAAGGCCGGTCAGAAGTGCGAAATCGTCGCCCGCGACAACGTGGGTCCGACTATCGGTAAGGAACTCCGCTTCAACGCCATCCTTTCCGTGATCCTCGCCTGGCTCGGCATCCTCCTTTACGTGTGGTTCCGATTCGGCAAGTTCGGTCTCGGCTTCGGTGTCGCGGCTGTGCTCGGCCTTGTGCACGATACCATCATCACGCTCGGCTTCATCTCCGCCTTCGGTCTTTCCTTCGACGGCGCCCTGATTGCCTCGCTCCTCACGATGATCGGTTACTCCGTGAACGATACCATCGTGAACTTCGACCGTATCCGTGAAAACACCGCTATCTTCGGTTCTGCGAACTTCGCTGAAACCATCAACAAGTCCCTGAACCAGTGCTTCAGCCGTACCATGGTGACCTCTCTCACGACCTTGTTCGTGTGCGTGATCCTCGCCGTGAAGGGCGGTTCCTCCATCCGCGACTTCGGCCTGGTGCAGTGCTTCGGTATCCTCATCGGTACCTACTCCTCCGTGTGCATCTGCTCCCCGATCGTTCTGTGGTGGTCCAAGCACTTCAAGAAGGGCGTGTAGTTTAGACGAGAGAACGCTCGCGTCGCTCGCTACAGACGAAAGACGAAAGATTGCCCCGGCATTGCCGGGGCTTTTTTCTTATATCTTTATTCTTTTTACTTCTTACTGCCTACTGTCTACGGCCTACTAATTACTATATTTACCCGCGTTCGATCAAAGGGGGCTCTATGCTCAAGTATTACAAAATCGAATCCGGTCGTATCGCGGCAGCTCCGAACGAAGACGCCGCGGACATCGTCATCATGGGCTCCCTCAGCCAGGAACAGCGCAGCGTCCTGGTCAAGGAATACGAGATTACCGAGCATACCATCGCCTCCGCATTCGACTCCGACGAGCTTTCCCGTATCGAGTACGACGACGACTTCACCACGATAGTGTTCAAGAAACCGAAGAACTATTCCGCCGAGGACAATTTCCAGTTCCGCGTGGAATCTTTCGGCATCTTCATTTTCAAGGACTGGGTGCTCCTGCTGGCGGACTCCGAAATCCCGGTGATGGACGAGAAGCGCTTTTCGAAAATCGACAGCCTGAACACGTTCGTGCTGCGCGTATTGAGCTATGCCATCGCGCACTTCAACGAGCACTTGAAGATTATCAACCGCATCAACGACGACTTGGAACAGCGCCTCAACACGTCGATGGAAAACAAGTACCTGCTCAGCATGTTTAGCTTGAACAAGGGCTTGATTTACTACGTGAGCGCCCTTAACAGCAACGACACTCTGCTCCGCAAGCTGCAGCTGGGCCGCAGCCTCAACTGGACCGAGGCCGAACGGGAACTGCTGGAAGATATCCAGATCGAGAACGGGCAGAGCCTGCAACAGGCAAATATATACGCGAACATTTTGACGTCCATGATGGATGCACGCGCAAGCGTCATCAACAACAATGTGAACCAGTTGATGAAGAACTTGACCATCGTGACGATTTCGATTTCGCTCCCGACGTTCTTCGCGAGTTTGTTCGGCATGAACGTGAAGCTGCCCTTCGGCATGAACGGCGACGCGCTTACCGGCTCGGGCATGGCCTTCTGGGGCATCATCGCGGTGTGTATCTTGTCGGTGGTGGCGTTCCTGAGCATCTGGATGCGCAGGAAATAAATCCCTTATTTACTAATTACCGCGGTCGCTCATGCTTGCGAACATGGCGACAATCTCGTCAGTAAACTTGTTGTTCGGGAACTTTTCCGCAATCTGCAAAGCCTGTTCCAGGTGTTCCTGGGCTTCGGCCTTCGCCTTGTCAAAGCTCTTCTTGGCATGCAGGCGTTCCAGGATTTTCTCGGCCACGCCCGCCTCGGACGCCTTCTTGATAAAGCCTTCCATCTCGGCGCGTTCTTCCGCCGAGCAGTCCTCGAAGTAGTACAGCAGCGGGAGCGTAATCAGCCCGTTCGAAAGGTCGGTGAACTTCGCCTTGTCCAAATCCTTCGAGCCGTAGCCGTAATCCAGCAAGTCGTCGATAATCTGGAAGGCCAACCCGAAGTGCGCGCCCATCTTGGCACATTCATCCACGAGAGGCCCGTCAAAGTCCGCCATGATGCCGCCAATGCGCGAAGCCGCCTCGATAAGGGCTGCCGTCTTGCGGTTGATAATCTCGTTGTACATGGCCCTGGAGAGCGTCATTTCGCCGCAGTGGTCCAGTTCCATGATTTCGCCCACAATGAGCATGTCCGCCGCGTCAGAGATGATGACAGGGATGTTCCTCGCCTCTTCGTCTATCACGCAGCGCATGGACTGCGAAAGCACGTAGTCGCCCACGAGCACGGCCACCTGGGTACCCCATTCCTTGTGCGCGGTAAGCTTGCCGCGGCGCAGTTCGGTACCGTCGATGATGTCGTCGTGCACGAGGCTCGCGAGGTGCAGCAGTTCCACGCTGGCGCAGGCATGGGCAACGCGGTCCAGGTCGGGAGCCTTCTCGCCGCAGTTGGCGATAAGGCACAACAGAGTCGAGCGGATGCGCTTGCCCTTGCGGCCGAACAGCGAAACAAGGCGTTCGGAAATGCCCGCAGGTGCGGACTCGGCCACATGCATAATCACCTGTTCGGTGCGCTCCAGCGACTCACGGACTAGTTCGCGGGCCTGGCCAAGCACTACCTGGAAATCGGCTTTAGAAGGGCTCATTGCTAGATGTCCAAATCCTTCAGGACCTTGTAGGCGTTCGTCTCGATGAACTTGCGGCGCGGTTCCACGTCTTCGCCCATGAGCATGCTAAAGATCTGGTCGGCCAGCACGGCGTCTTCCACGTAGCACTGCTTGAGGAAGCGCTTGGACGGATCCATGGTCGTTTCGTTCAGCTGTTCCGGGGACATTTCGCCCAGACCCTTGAATCGCGTGATGGAGACGTTCTTCTTGTCTTCGACTTCGGCCATTACCTTGTCCTTCTCGTTCTCGTCGAACAGGTAACGTTCCTTCTGGCCGACCTTCAGTTTATACAGCGGAGGCATGGCGAGGAAGATATGGCCTGCGTCGATGAGCGGGCGCATGTAGCGGAAGAAGAACGTGAGCAAGAGCGTCTGGATGTGGGAACCGTCCACATCAGCATCGGTCATGATGATGATCTTGTCGTAGCGGAGCTTCTCGATCTTGAATTCCGTGCCGATACCCGTACCGATGGCGTTCACCAGGTTCTGGATTTCTTCGGTGTCGAGCACGCGGTGGAGGCTTGCCTTCTCGACGTTCAAAATCTTACCGCGGATGGGGAGGATGGCCTGGAATTCGCGGCTGCGGCCCATCTTGGCCGAACCACCAGCGGAGTCACCCTCGACAATAAACATTTCGCATTCCTTCGGGTCGCGGCTACTGCAGTCGGCGAGCTTGCCCGGAAGGCCACCGCTCTCGAGCACGTTCTTGCGGCGTGCGAGAGTGCGGGCGCGGTGGGCCGCCTCACGGGCGAGGGCCGCATTGTAGACCTTGTCCAGAATGACCTTGATGGCGGCCGGATTTTCCTGGAAGAATTCTTCCAGCTTGGCACCGAACGCGGAGTTTACGTAGCTTGCGATTTCGGAGTTGCCGAGCTTTCTCTTGGTCTGGCCTTCGAACTGCGGCTGCGAAACCTTGATGGCGATAACGGCGGTGAGACCTTCACGGATATCGTCGCTCGTAATCTGGGCATCCTTCTTGCCCTTGGGCATGTCGGCTGCAAACTTGTTGATGACGCGGGTAAGCGCCGTCTTGAAGCCCGTCACGTGCGTACCACCGTCATAGGTGTTCACGTTGTTCACGAAGCTGAAGAAGTTTTCCTGGTAGCCGTCGTTGTACCACATGGCGACTTCCAGCGGATACTGGCCATCGGGAAGCACCAAGTGAATGGGCTCGTTAAAGAGCGGCGTACGGTGTTCGTCCACGTAACGCACGAATTCGGAGACGCCACCCGGGAAGCAGAACGTATCGGTCTGCTTGTTTTCGGGATCTCGCTCGTCGGTAAGCGTCAGGCGAAGCCCGCTCATGAGGAAGGCGAGTTCGCGGAAGCGCGTGGCGAGCGTGTCGTACACGTAAACCGTCTCGGTAAAGATGGAATCGTCCGGATAGAACTCGACGCTCGTACCCGTATCGGCCATGTCGCAAGTACCGATTTCCACCTGCGGGCCACGAGGAATGCCCTTGGAGAATTCCTGCTGCACCACCTTCCCGTTACGGCGCACCGTAACGACAAGCTTGTTCGAAAGCGCGTTCACGCAGCTCACGCCCACGCCGTGCAAACCGGCAGAGACCTTGTACGAGTTGCTGTCGAACTTACCGCCCGCGTGAAGCTTGGTCATAACGACTTCGATAGTGCCAACATGTTCCTTCGGGTGAATATCCGTCGGGATGCCGCGGCCGTTGTCGGTGACGCGGATGCCGTTACCCGGCAAAATTGCAATTTCGATATGGTTGCAGAAGCCGGCCAGCGCCTCGTCTACGGAGTTGTCGACGACTTCCCACACCAGGTGGTGGAGTCCTCGGATATCGGTCGAACCGATATACATTGCCGGGCGTACGCGAACAGCCTCGAGCCCTTCGAGCACCGTAATGCTGGAGCCGCTATAATCCTCTTCTGCCTTCTTGATTTCTTCCGGAGACACGTTTTCGTTCACGTGTTCGATGGAATCTACGTTTTCTTCTGCCATGCGTTTTTAACCTATTCAAACAATGCGGACATCCCGTACAGCGGGCTTGCCCAGCAACGAATTACACCTTTCAATAATAGTATTTTTTTGAAGGAACAATTCCTGTTTCCAGGCCGAATTGACGGCCTTCAGCACCAGGGTCCGCTTCTCCAATTTTACAAGCTTCACGTAGGGTAAAACGGCCTCTCCGACCACCTCCGAAAAGTGCCCTGAAATGGTCGTAAATTCAACGTCTTCGGCAATGCGATTTTTCTGCAATACCCGGTCTATCAAGATGCCGATATCCATCGCCCGGTTGCCCGTCACGGCAGCGCCGCGGCGCTTCTTCGCAGGCTCCATCATCAGTCGACCAACAGCAGCTTGGAAAGGGTAAAACCGCCAATCAGAATGCTTGTCATGCCGGCCACCACGGTGGCCTTGGTGCTCTTGCCCACGCCCTCGGCGCCGCTATGCGTAAAGAAGCCGAAGAAACAGGCGTAGCTCGCGATAAAGTACCCGTAGAGCGTCGCCTTGATAAGGCCCACCGCAAGGTCCCAGTCCTGGTAGAACATCCTCACGCCATAGAAGAACACCGCGAACGAGACTTCCTTGTACAGGTGCGCCACGCCGTACCCGCCCACAATGCCGATAAAGATGCTCAGCACGGTAAGCACGGGCAGCATAATCACCGTCGCAATCAGGCGCGGTGCCAGCAAGAACTTGTAAGGGTTAAGCCCCAGCACCTTGTAGGCGTCAAGCTGTTCGGTCACGGCCATCGTCCCAAGCTCGGAGCACATGGAAGCCCCGATACGCCCGGCAAGCACCATCGCGGTCAAAATAGGGCAAAGTTCCACCATCACCGCCTTGCCCACGGCCATGCCGAGGAACATCATCGGAATCATGTCGCCAAACTGGTAGGCAAGCTGCCACGACATCACGGCACCCGTCGCAAGCGATGCCGCCACCACCACGGGAATACTCGTGAGGCCCACGACCTGCATCTGGCCGACCGTCGTATGGAGGTTCGTAAAGGCGCCCGGGATATTCTTGAAAAGTTCCCACACGAAGAACAGGTAGTTCACGACCGTATGCAAGAACCTCCGGACAAAGCGTCCGAGAGCTTCTGCCATGCTGTTCACCATCGAGATCAATTCAACCCGCTTCTATTTCTTCTTTGCGTTCTTCTTGTCGTTTTTCGGGGCCTGCTTCTTGGCAGACTTCTTGTCCGGAGCGGCCATGGCCTTCTTGAAGAGGTTCATGTCGCTCAGGTAGCGGATGGCCTCGTTCAGCTGCACGTCGCGCTTGAGCGAGAAGGCCGTGCTCACGGAATCGTTCACCATGGCCGTCAAGAGTTCGCGCTTGATGCCGTCCTTGATGTAGGCCTTGTTCTCGTCGAACTGGGCGTCACGATTGTTCTCGAGCGCCTTGCGCATTTCGGCAATGCGGAGGGCGAGCACGGAATCGGACACCGTCTTGGAAGAATCGCCCATGTAGTTCTGTTCGCGGATGACGCTCTTCTCGAGCTGGTCCACGCCGACGAGGGCGTTGCTCTTCACCTTCATGAAGTTCGTATCCTTCATGCAGTAGTCCTTGAACTGCTTGTAGAGGGAGTCGGGGACTTCCCAGTTCGCGTCAATCTTCGCGCCACTCTTCTCGAGGCCCGGGCGCACCTTCACCGCGAACTTGAAGTACATGGCCATACGTTCCTGCACCTGCATCACCCAGGGCATCGGGGAAAGTTCGATATCCACGTCGGGCGTAATGCCGCCACCGCCGAACATCATGCGGCCGATATTCGTATAGAACGTGTCGCGCTTCGCCGTATCCTTGGCTACGGTATCGGCCTTGGCGGTAGTCTCGTCGGCTTCCGCTTCCATTTCTTCTTCCTGGAGCTTGAGGCCCTTGATGCCGTTTTCGGGCTTGTTGATGCAGCGGCCGAACGGCAGGTAATAGAACGCGGTCGTAAGCTTGAGGGCGTTGCCCTGGTTATCGAGCGGGAAAATCGTCTGCACGGAGCCCTTACCGAAGCTCGTCTTGCCCACGATAAGCGCGCGGTCCCAGTCCTGCAAGGCGCCAGCGACAATTTCGGCGGCACTCGCGGAACCCTGGTTCAAGAGCACCACCATCGGCACGTCGGGCTTCACGATACCATCACGGCGGGCACGGCTCTCGGTCCGCTGGGTGCGGCCGCGGGTACTCACAATCACGTTTCCCTGCTTCAAGAACAGTTCGCTAATCTCGATAGCCTGGTTCAAAAGGCCACCCGGATTGTAGCGCATGTCAAGGATAATCTTCTTCATGCCCTGCTTCTGCAAGGCCTTGATGGCATTTTCCACATCGCTCGTAGTCTTGTCGCTGAAGGTGGCGAGCTTGATGTAGCCGATATCCTTCGAGACCATCCCGTAGTATGGAACGGCATGCACGATAATCTCTGCGCGGGTGATGGTAAAGTCCATCAGGCCCGGAACACCTTCACGTTCGATGGAGACCGTCACGTCCGTGCCAATCTTGCCGCGGAGCTTGCTCACGGCGTCGTCCAGGGAAAGGCCCTTGGTGTCCTTTCCGTCAATCTTTCGGATGCGGTCGCCGGCACGGATGCCCAGGCGGAACGCAGGGGTGCCGGAAAGCGGAGAAATAACCGTGAGGATGTCGTCGCGCAAGCTAATCGTGATGCCTACACCACCGAACTTGCCTTCCATGGAGACCTTGAGGCCTTCGTAATCCTTCGGGGTAAATACCGTCGTGTGCGGGTCGAGGATGTTGCGGATTCCGTTCAGCGCGGCGTCCGTGAGTTCCGTGGGGTTCACGTCTTCCACGTACTTGCGGTTCACTTCCGAAAGAACCTTGTTCAAACGCGACACTTCGTCGTAAAAATCACCGGGAGGGGTCTGCTTGTCGCCCGCGGCACCCGCAAGGCAAAGGGCAGAAAGAGAAGCAATCAGGAGATTGCGGATATTCAAGATTCCAGTTTCCATGGTGAAAAAATACAATTTCCTGGATTGCCGAAGGGGAACAAAAGAAAAAACCGGCTTAAAAAAGCCGGTTTTTAGTAGGGAAAGGAGAGAGAGAAAAAAAATCTAGGCAGCTTCGTGGAGCAGGCGTTCAATCTGGTCGTTCCTGAGCTTGGCCAGAGCCGTTTCCTTGAGCTGGCGGACGCGTTCCTTGGAAAGGCCGACCATCGGGGCGATTTCCTTGAGGTTCAGGTCTGCGTCCATGTCGAAACCGAAATAGAGCCTGAGGACGTCCATTTCCTGCGAAGAAAGGTTGTCCTTCATCACCTTGCCGAACACCTTGGAGCGGTCGTTCAGTTCCGCGTAGCGGTCGGTGCAGGCGTTCTCGGCGGCGAGGCAGTCGGCAAGCGTCGATTCGCCGTCTTCGCCAACCGGGGCGTCGAGCGAAGACGTACGGGCGCCCATCTGCAAAATCTTCTCGATGGCATCGGCCTTGTACTTAGAAACGCCAGTCAGGCTTTCGGGATCGAGCACGTAACTGCCACCCACGACCTGGCGAAGCTTGCCGCCCTTCTTGTTGAAGCGGCGGAGCACGAGTTCCTTTTCGGCACTGATGCGGACCATGCGGCCCTTTTCGGCGATGGCGCGGGTGATGTTCTGACGGACCCACCACACGGCATAGCTGATAAACTTGATTTTCTGGTTCGGGTCAAAGCGGCGGGCGGCTTCCATGAGTCCCATGTTGCCTTCGCTGATGAGTTCACCCACGTCGAGGCCCTGGCCCCTGTAAAGGTTCGCGATATTCACGACAAAGCGGAGATTCGACTTGACGAGCAATTCCATCGCGGAGCGGCTGCCCTGACGGATCTTCTTGAGCAAAAGCGTTTCTTGTTCCCTGGTGAGCAGGGGGTACTTGGAAATATCGTTTAGGTACTGAACGTATATATCCCTTTCGTTTCTGACAGATGCGTTCGTATTCATGGTGTACCTCGTTGTTCATTAATTCGTTACGTATCCAAATTTACCTCCGCAACAGCCTTACAGTGTCAGTATCGGGAAAGCCCTTCGCAAAAGTTAAATTGAAATTCTGTCGCGTTTTTTTGGCGTTTCGTCACGAAATCGTCACAAAAACTCCCGTTTCTGTCAAAAATGACCTAATTTTAGGGTTATGAGCGGAAAAAAGAAGCAAAACGCCCTGTACAGGTTTTTACAAAACAAGAGAGACGTATTCCAGAGTCTCCAAGAAATCGACTTCGAACGAAGCGAAAAGAGGCTCAAATCGCTCATGGATAGCGAAGAGGGGAAACGCGACTACCCCATCCCCACATTCGTCCCCATCCTGCTTGTATGGCTTTTCATTATGCTGTTCCCGCTCGCCATGATTGTCGACCCGGGTTACATGCTCAACCACGAAGTCAACGTGAGGAGCCTCGCGAGCTACTACGTTCCGCTCGTGATGACCATCCTCATCTTTTTATTGAACCAGAAGTACTTCGTGCCGCGTTGCATATTCAACAGGCGCTATATACTTTATTTTGTTTGCAATTCCTTCGCCGTAGGCGTAGCACTGTTCTTCCGCGAAGTCATCTTCTTCCTTATCGACCGTGCCCCGGGCGACGGCATCGCATTCTTCTTCAACAACTACTGCTTCTCGTTCGCCAAGGGACACTTTACCGGATGGACGGTACTCTCCTTCGCCTTTTTCGTCGCGCTCGTCTGCATCATCTGCGTAGTCTACCACATCATACTCCGGCAAATCGTCAAGGCGTTCATCCAGCGCGAACAGAAGCGTTCCAAAATCCAGTACGAGCTCGATTTTCTCAAGAACCAGTTGAGTCCACATTTCCTATTCAACACGCTCAACAACATCTCTGCACTGATTTCCATTGACCCGAAGCGGGCGGAATCGTCGATGACGCAGCTCTCGTCGCTACTGAGGGTCACGCTCTACCAGACTTCGGATGAATTCATCCCCATCCAGGAAGACGTGAAAATCCTGCAAAAGTACGCGGACCTCGAGAAGCTCAGGCTCGACGAATCCTACGACCTGCAATTCAACATACAGCTCGAAAACCCCGACTTCATGATTGCCCCCCTCATCGCCATGCCGCTCGTAGAGAATGCCATCAAGCACAGCGTTGGCGTAAAGGGCAAGAACTTCGCGCACATTTCTGTTACCCAGAACGGTAGCGACGTCGTCTTTGTCGCCGAGAACTCGAACAATCCGCGCAAGTCCAGCCCCAAATCTAGCGGACTCGGGCTTGCGACATTCCAGAAGCGCCTGGAACTCACATACATGGGCAGGTACGAGTACAAGGTGGAACAGAATAGCGACATCTACAGGTGCACGCTTACCATCCACGACTTTTCCAAGAAGACCTAATTGCTGCGGCTTTTGTACCATCGCGGCATTTGAACTGCCGCGGCATTTGAAACGCCGCGCAACTATAGTTTGCACGCAAAGCAACTAGGATTTGCAAAATTGCGGGCAGCGTAGAAAAAACCTTTACATCGCGGTTTCATTAATTATTTTTCTTGACGATCTCGCCCGGCCAGGGATCCGGACTCCCGGGATCTTCTTGCGGCAGGACTGCCGCCTTTTTCTACAGCCATTTTCTCTGGAGGACTCCTATGACAAGTAGGATGTTCAAGAAAATCGCTATGGCATGCGCGGCCATGGCCGTATTCGGTTATTCACAGTCATGCAAAAAGGTAACGCTCTATTCGGGCAGCGAAGAAGGTTCCATGGAAGAATCAACAAGGACCTTCCCCGAGCAGCCCGAATGGAAGGCGAACTGGGGCAACTTCGGCAAGATGGTTCCGCCCTACATAAGGCTCTCGGGGCAAAAGGCCTCCAAGGGCGACTGGACAGGCGCGCTTTTGTTCCCGGCAAGCATCAACGTTGCCGGGGGAACCCTCTCCATGGATGTCCGCGCCACGCAGGGCGTCAAGTTCGGCGTATGGATTGGCACGCGGGGCGAAGGCAAAACCTTTTACAAGAATCTTGCGCCCAACGAAACATACAGCCTGGAAATTCCCGTTGCGCAGCTTGGCGTACAGGCGCCCTTCACGCTCGACAAGATTGGCATCGGATTATTCGGGATGGAGGCGTACCAGTACACGACGCTGTTCGTCGACAACATTGCGGTAAGCTGTGCCGCGGGGGCGGGTGGCACGGGGGCGGGTGGCACGGCGGCAAGCGGTACAGGCACAGCGCAAGCCGCCGCCGTCACCGACTTCATTGTCGGTGGCGAGGCTTCCTCGCCCACCCGCCCCCAGCTGTGGGACGGCGAGCCCATGCCCCAGACGTCGCTGCGGTACACCCCCGAAGAACAGGACTCCCTCCGGCAGCGCACGCAAGCCGCCTTCGCCTTGGAATGGGAAGACCACGACCGCATTTTGCGGTTCCTGCAAAACGACACGCTTTCGCCCAAGGAATCCCGCGAAGGATGGTACAAGGCGCTCTACCTCGTCACGAATCACCGCCTGCGCGACAGCGTCATCGCCAACCCCAAGCAGCTCTTCGCCGACGCGAACGGCATTGCCGCCATGAACGAAATGCGCACATTCCCGATTCTTGTCGCGAACCTGGATTACAGCTACAGCACATGTACCGATACGCTCTGCAACTCCACCGTGATAGAAGACTACCGCCTGCTCGCGGCAGGATTCCCCACGTCGTACACGCGAGGCTCCAAGATACGGATTACGTACGATCCGTTCTTCGTCACCACCGACAAGCACGACCTGCCGAGCATCGAGATTTGCACCGGAAGCACATGCAAGCAGGTTGAACCCGGAAAAGCCACCGACATCGAGTTTACATCGGCGGGCATCCAGAAACTGGTCGTCAAGCTCGCCTACGGCGCGACCAAGGTCCAGCAAACCCTTTCCCTGGAGGTAAGATAATGAAGTTGACCCTCAAAGCCATCGCCCTCTCGATTGCCGTCGCAAGCAGCGCAAGCAGCGTAAGCGGCGCACCCATCAACATGACATTATACTTCACCATAAACGAGCAGTTGAACGACGTGTGCATCAGCGCCATCCCGACCGGGACAGACTGCATCGCCAGTAACGGAAGCGCCGCCAAGGCGAATCATTCCGTCCACACGATGAGAATCAAGGTACTCGGTGCACCCGCCGATGTCGAAAGCATGTTCGGCTTCTATATCGAGCGTCCCTTCTTTATCGTCGACGGCATCCACCTGAGTACCGAAGAAACGCGAACGCTCGAGCAGCTGCAAGAAGATACAGAGGAATTCGGCATCCCGGCCATTCTCCAGTCCCTGGGATACACGCCCATCCTCGTCCAGTTCGCCGAAACCGTGCGCATGAGCCTCAAAGATAACGCCAAGCAGTTCCGGGACCTCCTCAAATTCATTTCCGCCTCGACCGTACTCCCCTTCCCGAACAAGGGCGAAGAGGGATTCGTCATACTCGGCATTAGCCAGGGAGGCATTCTCGGACGTTACGGAGCCTACCTGTACGACAAAGACCGCAGCCAAAGCGATGCCCCCGTGCGCCTGTACGCCTCGCTGGACTCCCCTCACCAAGGCGCCGTCATGCCGAGAGCCCTCATGAACACCATCGGGTATTGGGCCGTATTTGGCGGATCCGCATCCGCCGAGGCCTTCAAGGACCTTATCCGCGGTCCGGGAGCACGCGACCTGCTTATCTACCAGACGAACACAATAGACCACTTTGCAAGCACGTCATCGGACCGATTCCTGTTCGGCCAATACCGCAACGCCGCAAACTACAAGGGGTTTCCCGCAGTGCTTGTCGCACAGGGACAGCTGAAGGGCAAGGACCCCGACCACACGACAATCTATTACAACATAAACCGCAAAGCAAGATATGCCGGAGCTGTCGTCGGGAGGGCCGCCTCCAAGATAGGATACGCCGACAACGAATACACGGACATCTCGCACAACAGCATCTATAAAATGGGAGAAAGGGATAATGCCATGAGCTTTAAAGGGAACAGCAAATACGATTTTGTGCAGGGCAGCACCTACCCATTCCCCCAAACCATGTACGAGAGCCTCAGGGACGGTATTCTGGACGCCATTCCGCACAACATGACAACGAATAAATTCGGAGTAAATTTGACCCTCAGCACCAGCTGGGATCACAACGACCTCTACCAAAAAAGCAGTACGTTCATTCCCACGGTAAGTGCCATGGACCTGCAATGCGGCGGGGATCTCGCCATCCGCAAGGACTGCGCCCACACCCAAAAAGCCGACGGCATCAATTTCGAGAATCCAGGTTCAATCTCCACCGCCAACGCCATATTCGCTGTAGACCCGACACACCCGCGCTACAACGAGCCAATCAGCGGTAGGCATATCGAATCGCCGGTCAAGGGCGGTAAAATTGACCAGAACGTACTTGCGGGCATGCAGACCGACGTCTGGAGGGTGCTCTGCGAGGTCGCAAAATACGATTACGACGCGACAACCGAAAAATTCCGCAACCCCAAGCTGAACGGCGTATTCTCGCACAAGACAAGTTGCATGGACCAGAGCAAGATTCCCGACATCATCAAGAACGCCGGGGCGGTAAAGACCCGCAAAATCGCCTATGCACGCTACGACTTCAATTCCAAGGCATCCGAAAGTGACCACACGGTCCCATTTACGCTCCCTGCCGGCTGGCAGAAAGTGGCCACATTCAACATTCCCGACAACATTCCCGCCGGTTCCGCGTTCGAAATCGACATTTCCGTCAAGAATCCCAAGAGCAACTGGATGAAGGCGGAACTACTGATGGTGCGCGACGCCAGGGGGAATGGGCAAATACAGCTCACGGAAACGGACGTGCCTCAATACGGCATCATACATACCCTGCGCTGGGTCCTCCCGAATACCGGAGAATCGGTAATTGCATACAAGTGGCTGCGCCTCGTGCTGAATTCGATCGGAGGAGATGTCGTACTTTACAAACCGAGAATCGTCACAAGTTCCATGGAATTCGCAGAGACCCCGGGCCCCATTTCTTCGGCGAACATTTTCCCGCTCGCCTCCTACAAGATTGCCCCGTGGTCCGACAAGGTCGCACTCACGAAAAAGCTTGTCGGCACATCCGAATGGCTGTACGTATCCACCGAAAAACGGCACGATGGTTTCCATTTCGATTTAGGGAAGGCCGTTTCCATGGACAAGTTTACATCACTCGTCGTGGAATTTGAGCCAGGAACATGTACGCATACCGAGGTCTATTTTGACGCCAAGGACACCGGAAGCCCCAATTTAGGCAACTATAGTTTGCAAAATGACATTGCAAACAAAATTTTGCCTTTGTCCAAAATCATCAAGACCGACGTGACCCCAAATCACTCGCTTTCCGCGTCACGCTTGAAGATTCAAGCCACTGCAGACAACGAAACATGCAACATAAAGGCAATTTACCTGCAATAGGGCCTTGTTGACAAGCTAAACCCATAATCATAGATTAAGGACAAGAAGGAGTGGAACACATGAACAAGAATCTCTTTTTGGCAGTGGCAATACTATGCCTCACCCTGACAGGCTGCTGGAGCACGCACCTCAAGTCCATGGGTACCTACCCCATGCCCGTAGCGCACCAACCTAGAATCGCGCCCGACAGCAAGGAGGTTGAGAACGTCGTATCGGCCGACGGATTCACCCTCTTTAACCAAGGCTGGTCCAATACGGAAAAGATTTACGGCGGGGGCGGTTTCTTGAGTGCCATACACCGCATGAACGGGTGGCTTTCACCGATGTTCGCGAGCGTGACCGTAGGCGGTTACGGAGGCAACCTGAACTTTGCTTGCGACTACGACGAGGATTGCAGCGAAGAATATCTCGCCTGGCTCAAGACTAGCGAGGACAGATACGACAATTCCTTTTGGGCCATCCAAGAGCGGTTTATGGCCGGATTCGAGTTCAGCACTCCCATCAACCTATTCCTCGGATTCGGCGGCGGCATATTGATGTACCAGAGCGGCGGGGAATACGACGATGCCCGCAAAGACCTAGATCGAAAATTCCGCAAGATATACAACGAGGGCGGCGCCATCGATGCATTCCTTCTCGGTTCGATATGGCTGGGCTACCATATCGGTAAAAACGCCAAGTACGGTTCGATATCCGTGGACCTCGACATATCTAACGCCTACTTCAGCAACTATGTATTAAGCACACCCATCAACATCGGCTACTTCCATCCTTCGGGATTCCACGGGGGCATAGGCGCCAATTCATACGGCATAGACATCTTCTTCGGCAAATCCTTCAAGTTCTAGTCAATTCGAAAGGCCCTGCCATACGGCGGGGCCTTTTCTTGTTCCGGGATTCGCCCCTACTTCATCTTGATTTTCATCTCGAAAACCTGGCGACCATCGTCGTCCTCGATTTTCATGTAGGTCGCGCCCATCTTGTCGGCACGGAATATGCGCACTTCCTGGCCCTCGTGCGTCTCGCCCATAAAGTGGACTTCGAGCATCGACGGGATGCACAGTTCCAAATCCGAGGAGCTGAACACGTTCAGCGAAAGTTTCACGTACTCGATGTTGTTCATGTGGTGCGACATGTCGATATGCTGGGGCAAAACCTTCTGGCGATAGACTTCCACGTATTCCGCGGGTTCTACCGGGAACTTCGTGAACTTGCTGTCCAAAAACGGCTCCGGGGCGCCTTCCGTCGGGAAATCCACCGCCGAAAGCTTTACGGGGCGATGGCGTTCCAGGTCGAGGCAGCACGCCTCCTGTACGGCGAGGATAATCGGTTCGCCCTCCAGCGTGGTAACGGCCGTATTCTCGTAAGTGCGGATAGGCGCATTGTCGGCAGGGAACGACGTGGTGACAACCTTGTCCCTCCAGAACGGGCGCTGGAAAAACTTGAATTTGGCCTTGTAGATAACCCAGTAGGCGCCCTTCTCCTTCACGCAGAAGTTGTCCATCTTGATGGCGCCAAAATTCTCGGTAAAGTTGTCCTGAACCATCAGGACGGTCTGCGCGATGCCCATCTTGCCCGATACGTCGATATAGGCAGAGGTAATCGTGCGCTGTTTCTGGAATACCAGCGGGTTCTTGGCAAGTGCGTAAATATCAATCATGCTTTCAATATATAAAGAAAAAAGGAAGTTGCGGGCACAACTTCCAATTTTTTATGCATGCAGGGCTATTACACATCTTTTTAAATCTTCTTAACCACCAGCAGGTGACCGGGGGCCTTCGCGGGGTCGAGGCGCACAAAGTTCCTGTTGCCGCGCCACACGAAGCTTTCGTCGGTAATCAGGTCCTTCAAGAAGTAGAAGGCGTCAGGAGCGAGCCCGAGCTTGCCCATGTCGAGTTCCACCATGCCCTCTTGCGCATTGTCCATGTCCATGTTGCATACGCACAAGATAACGTCTTCGCCGGACTTCTTGGAGTAGACCATCAGCTGGTCGTTGGCACAGTAGTGGAAGTCCAGGTTGTCGTATTCCTGCAGGGCAACATGTTCCTGGCGGGCGGTGTTCACGCGGCGCACGAAGTCCTGAATACCCGGGCCCTTCCAGTTGTGGACCTTGTACTGGTACTTCTCGCTGTCGGCGAGTTCTTCCTTGACCGGCGAGGGGATGTTTTCGCACAGCTCGTAGCCGTTGTACATGCCGGTGAGGCTGCTAAGCGTACCAGCGAGGAAGTAACGCTGCTTGAAGGCGTTCGGGCCCTTGTACGCGAGGTACTTCGGGAAAATGTCCGGAGTCGTCGGGAAGAAGATGCCGCGCATGTACTGCTTGGCGTCGCTCTGCGTGAGTTCCTTGAGGTATTGCTCGAATTCCCACTTGGCGCTGCGCCAGGCAAAATACGTATAGCTCATGTCGAAGCCCGACTTTGCAAGGCGGTGCATCATCTTCGGGCGGGTAAAGGCCTCGGCGAGGAACACGAGTTCCGGGCGCTTTTCCTTCACGTCGGCAATCAGCCATTCCCAGAACGGGAAGGGCTTGGTGTGCGGGTTGTCGATACGGAAAATCTCGATGCCCTTGTCGGCCCAGAACAAGATAATGTTCTCAATTTCCTGCCAGAGGGCCTTGTAATTGTCGTTGTAGTAGTCGAACGGGTAGATGTCCTCGTACTTCTTGGGCGGGTTTTCCGCGAACTTGATACTGCCATCGGGTTCGTGGTAGAACCATTCCGGATGGCTCTTCACGTACGGGTGGTCGGGGCTGCAGTTGAGCGCGATATCGAGAGCGAGGCGCAGCCCCTTGTTGCGGGCAGTCTTCGCGAAGTGCTCAAAGTCCTTCATGGTACCGAGTTCCGGGTCCACGTCGTAGTGGCCACCGTTCTTGTTGCCCACGGCATACGGGCATCCCGGTTCAATCGGTTTGCCCTTCTTGTCGGTCTTGGCATGCAGGGCGTTGTTCGCACCCTTGCGGTTGGTGACACCAATCGGGTGGATGGGCACCAGGTAGACGGTATCGAACCCGAGGTCGGCAATGTAGTCGAGCTGGTTCTCGCAATCCTTCCAGGTGGCGCTCTTCTTGGGGTCGGTACCCTGGCTCTTGGGCCACATCTCGTACCATGTACCAATGCGGCTGTAAGACGGGTCCACGCGAAGCTTCATCACGGGGCTTTCCGTCGGCACATCCTTGGGTTCCTTGGTCCATGCGCAAATCTTGTATTCGTAGTAGCCGATGTTCCCGACCTTGAAGGAGCCTTCCCATTGGTCGTTGTCCACGAAGTGCATGGGAGCCTGTTCCCATTTTTTCTTGCTCACGTGGCGGTAGAAAATCGCAGCGTCATATTTTTCGTGGCTGTGGCGGAAGATATCCGCGGTAAGCGTGACGGTATCGCCCGGTTCGCGCTTGAGCATAAAACGCCCACCTTCAATCTGGGGGCGGATGTTTTCGATAACTAGATTGTCCTTGCGGGTAGGAATTGTAGCCATAGTGACCCAAAATTAACAAAGTTACTAGTTATCAGTTACTAGTTACTAGAATTTCAGGGTTTGAAAATCAATTAAAACAAATAAAAAAGGGCCGCGAGTGCGGTCCCTTGAAATTCACGTTTTTCGCCACGATTAGCGGCGGGAATTGCGTTCGCGTTCCTTTTCACGCTGACGGCGGCGCTTTTCGGTATCGTCCGGGAAGAATTCCGGAAGGGCGTAACCGATGGCGATGCCGAACACGATACCCGTCTTGTCCATACCGTCCTTGTTAACCACCCTGGAAGTATAGGTGATTTCGGCACTCGTCCTGGAGTCCGCACTCTCGCGGAAGCTCGGGTTGCTTTCCGGGTCCTTGCCGAGATCCGGGGCGTAGTACATACCGATGGAGAACTGCAGGTAGTACCATTCGTTCGTCATGTAGGCGATAAGGGCGTCGAACTGGAAACCATTTACAGAAATCAACGCACGCATATCCTTGTCGTCGGGGATGATGTCGTGGTCGAAGTAGACCGTACCGTAAGAAGCGGAAATGCCCAAGTGGAGCGGGTTCTTCGGGAACAGGTAGTAGTTGATACCGACCTTGTAACCGGTACCGCCTTCCAGGGACCAGTCGTCAAATTCGTTGTCCGTGCCCTTCGGGAGGAAACCGAAAGAAGCGTAGGCGCCAACGTGCCAGCGGGTGATGTATTCGGCACCGACACCGAAGCCCATGCCCATGCCGGTTTCACCCATGAACGGGTAGCGGGAGCCCATGCCCAACTGGAGGATCAAGCGGTCCTTGAGCCAGTCGCGGCGACGTTCGGAGTTCGCGTATTCATCCAAGCGCTGTTCTTCTTCGAACTTCTTGCGGGCAGCCATGTCGTCTTTCTGAGCGCGGCTCATGCCGGCGGTTTCGACGTCCTCGGATTCTTCCTCGTCTTCGTCGTCTGCATCGACAGCGGCGGCAGTCGCTGCCGACTCGGGTTTGTCCGCAGAAACGAAGTCGCTATCGTCGAATTCGTCGTCCGCAGCCTTAGTCTCCACGGCCTTAGTAGTAGTCTTAGCCTTGGGCGCACTGGCAGTCTTGGCCTTGGGCTTGGCGGCCCACACCATGAGGCTGAGTACACACAGCAACAAAATCACCTTTTTAAACATCAAATGCCTCTGATTCTAATAATCGTTTTACGAATATAACTTATTATCCGCTTTTTTTCCAATTTTAAAAGTGTAAAAGTTGATTTATCTGGCCCCAATAAGCCCCAATGGCGCTAAAAAAAGCAAAAAAACATCATTTTATCTTCATAAGTTTCGCTTTTATGGAACCCAGGGCTATTTCGCACTGCATGAGCACGGGAATCCGGCGGTCGTCGTCGGTCAACCAGATGAAGATTCGGCCCTTGGAATTGAAGATTCCGTCGCCGTCCAGTACGGGTTCGACCTTGACCGTCTTGACCTTTCCGAGGGCCGAAGACTTGATTTCTTCCCTCCCGTGAACCAGCACCTTCAGTTCGTAGCGTTTTTTGCCGCTCACCGCCGAGAAGCGCGAAGTATCCCCCACGGTCAGGGGCATCGTGCGCACGTAGTAGAACGCCGACATAATGCTGTGCTCCATGCCCTTGATGGCTACCGCAGTATCGGCGGAGCGCTTGACCTTGCGGGTCTTCATGTCGGAGAACACCGTATCCGAGAGCCACGCCTTCTCGCCCTTGCGGTCGAAGCGGATGACGGAGGTGTTGTGGAACGTACCCTCGTGGAGGCGCTTGCGGAATACTTCCGTCATCAGGCCCTTGTTGCGCACGCGGGTGTAGATGGTGTCGTTCACCGGATAGATCTTGTTGATGGTCTTGTTGCCCGTCGCGAACGTGAGGAATTCCGTCTTGCCGTCCTTCACAGGCTTGACTTCGAGCGACGCGGAACCGGCCGTAATCGGGCCCCAGCACAAATCGAACTCGAGGCGTTCGCCCTTCATCCACGGAGCGTGGACCTCCGGCAAGTTGGGCTCACCGGCTACGGCAAACGACAGCGCGAAGAGCAGCGCGGGGAAAAGACGGTATATGCGTAAGGAGCGAAAAAGCATAAAAGAATGTAAGGTGTGAGGTGTGAAGTGTGTGGTGTGAAGTCTCTAACTACACATTCAACACTCCACATTCCACATTGTGTTACCCTTCGATGTCCCCCAGGCTCTTGCGGTAAGCGACGAGCTTTTCACGGACGGACGCGTCTGCGATGGCGACGATGTGGGCGGCGAGGTAACCGGCGTTCTTGCCGTTGCCGATGCCGACTGTTGCCACCGGGATTCCCGGGGGCATCTGCACAATGCTGTGCAGAGCATCGACGCCGTTGAGCGGGCCGCCGGCGCAGGGCAGACCGATAACGGGAAGGATGGTGTGCCCTGCGAGCACGCCCGGGAGGGCTGCAGCGAGGCCCGCAACACCGATGAGGACCTGGAGGCCTCGCCCGGCGGCTTCGCGAGCATACTTCGCGGTGGCGTTCGGGGTGCGGTGTGCAGAGAGGATGTTGTATTCCCACACGATGCCGA
>Ga0247609_10000658_pt1 | contig 45889 bp, 58 predicted proteins | sample 172DNAGHGlowgp2_FD_193487 | JGI IMG/M metagenome (GOLD analysis project Ga0247609, IMG submission 193487) | Sheep rumen microbial communities from Palmerston North, Manawatu-Wanganui, New Zealand - 1728 DNA GHGlow gp2 | ecosystem: Host-associated > Mammals > Digestive system > Stomach > Rumen ... | reverse complement strand
GGACAGTCTTTCAAAATTTCAGCTATGTTTGTCATGTTATTTCTCATCGTTAAAAAATTATACTTCATGCAACCCTAATGCCATTCTAACAGTAATAGAAGCCATCATAGCTTTATCATAATCGTCATATATAGCCCACTTCTTTGGTTCAGAAAGTGCGATTTTCATTCTAGCTTCTGTCATATTTTGATGGTAATCAGCTAGATTTTCAGGCATAAAATCAAATTCTCTTAAATACCATAGATTTCCGTATTTTTCTATAAATTTATCTTTGTTGTTTTTTGGTATCATATTATTCACAAAATTTTATAGTATTTTATTCAATTTGCACAAAATATAAATTACTTATTACTGTATTGTATTTTCTATAATCGAAACTAACTTTAATTTTTCATTGTTTTTCAAAAAATTTTTGTTCTCAATCGAAATCGTATATTTTATGTTTTCAGTTCTATACACATCTTCAAACCGCATACAGCCTGGCTTCAGAATATCTATGTGATTTATTAGAACTTCACTGGTGTTCGGTTTATTAGGGTTGTATAATCGTATCACAGGGGCTAACAATATGATATTATCATATTTTTCTGTTGGAATGCTGAACGAAATAGAACCACCATCTCGATAAGTGTTGAATTTCACTTCTGGATGATTTTTCTTAATTTCGTCAAACATTGTTTTTAGAAAGTAATGTGCTTCATCTCGTTTCATGATAACTCCTGCAAGGAAACCCACTACTTTAGTGGTGGGAGGAATTGCAGGCTAGCCTTTTCTTTTTTTTTTATTATTATTCTTATTTTTTTTTATAAATATAATATATTATAAACTTTTTTGAAATAACCTACTATTTATATATACAACACACGGAAATGTACCTGACAACGAAAATACTTCAGACCAAACAGAAACACGAGGTGGACTTGTCCATCCTCAGAAACCTCTGTTACCATTCCGCAAGGATGTACAATGTCGGCCTGTATTCCGTGCGCCAGCACTATTTCAACACACAATCCTACCTGTCCTACTATGCAAACTATAACGAATGCAAGGACAATGAGAACTACCACATACTTCTCTCCGACTGTGCGCAACAGATTCTCAGACTTGTCGACAGGGACATGCAGTCGTTCTTCAAACTGCTTGCACTGAAAAAGTCAGGCAGGTATTCCGAACAGGTGAGACTTCCCCGTTATAAGGATTCCGAAGGTCTGGCAATCTGTACCATTCAGGGGAGAAGCTGTCGTATCCAAAAGAACGGGACTGTCGCTATCGGACTCACCAAGGAATTCCGCGAAAAGTACGGGATTGACGACAGGAGAATCCTGCTCACCATTCCGAAGAATCTCAGAAATGTAACTGAATTCAAGGAAATCCGTATAATCCCGATGTACAACGGTCAGCAGTTCTCAATAGAATTTATTTACGAGGCAGGAAAACAACTCAGACAGGCTGAAGGCGACGGTTACATGTCCATAGACCTTGGCGTTGACAACCTTGCGGCTTGCACAATCTTTTCTAATGGTGAAACCCGTCAGTTCCTTATTGACGGGCGAAGACTAAAAAACATAAATCACTATTACAATAAGAAAGTTGCAATGCTAAAGGGCGAATATGCCAAGAACGAACATGTAAAGTCAGCCAACACACCAAAGATGCTTCGCCTGATGAACGGAAGGTCGCACAGGATTGACGACTATTTCGGAAAGTCGGTCAAACTTATCGTGGACAAATGCCTTGAATTCGGTGTGACGACACTTGTTGTCGGTTACAACAAGGAACAGAAACAGGAAATCAACATCGGTAAGGTCAATAACCAGAACACCGTGATGATACCGCTGCATAAGTTCCGCCAGAAACTGAAATACAAGTGTGAACTGCACGGCATAGCATACTGTCCCCAGGAAGAGAGTTACACATCGAAGGCTAGCTCGCTTGACGACGACCCGATTCCGACATACGGAATTTCCGAAGAGAAACACACCTTTTCGGGAAGAAGGGTAAAGCGTGGCTTGTACAGGTCTTCCGACGGAAGTGTGCTGAACGCTGATATAAATGGTAGTGTCAATATTCTAAAAAAGTATTTCAAAGAACGTAAATCAAATTGGCTATGCCAAGATGATGTAAGAGCGCTTGTCAACGCGCCATGCCAAAGGATTAACCCGTTACAGGGTTCTGTCCTTTGCTCCACAAGCCCACGACTTTAGTCGTGGGTAGTTGACGATAGAATTTTGCATTTACATTATTATTAGCATATTTTTTGTATGTCTTTCGCTGCTTGAAGTGTAAAAACCAGTTTATCTTGCAAAGTGTGTTCTTCCACCATCGGCAGTCCCATACCTGAATGCTGTTGACAAACGTCTTTGTTGTGTTTGTAATCCAAGGTGCGTAAACATATCCTTCTGGCACGTCGTCTGTTTTTTTCATGTATTTGAATTCTTTAACATTTTCCATATCACTAAAAATTACTAATTGATGTTTTATAATATTTTTCATCAAGCGCAGATTCACCGATAACTATTTTGCAACTATCAAACGGTCTTGTTGTAAGCGTATATATCGGTTCTACAACTCCAATTTCAATTTTATCTATATTCCACCATATAAAACTTCTGACACCTTTCTCTCTGAAAGTGTCCCCGATTCTGTATTTTGGCTTGATATCTTTGATTTCCATAATTTATTCCTCCATTGCCTTTTTTAAATCATTAATCATTTTTTCAATATCCATACTGCCGTCATATTCGACACATTGGTGAAATTCATTGTATTCCCAATTTCGGTAATTGCTTATGTTTTTTCCTAACCACTCGCAAGCCTTTTCAATAGCTTGCTTCCTGCCTTCTTCCATTTGCAATACTGCAAGTTGTTCTATAGGGGGGATTTGCCCCATTAAATTATAAAAGCGTTCAGTATATTCTCTATGCGCACGCAGTTCTTTCAATATTTCTTCTATTGTCGGTTTGTGCGGGTGTTCGTCCGCCCATTTAGCCCCCAATTCGAACATTTCTCGGCTAACAGCACCCAAATCATTGGCAAACGCTGCTTGTCTAATTTCTTCTTCTCTTGTCATATCACTTACAGATTATTATTTTCAATTTTCTCAAGCATGGATTTTCTTTTATCATCACTCAAAGATGCAAGCCATTGAAGTTTAAGTTTCATACATTTATGAATATTTCCATCCATGCATTTATGCCTCCACGGATAGAAACACTCATGAATTGGTATATTGCTACCATCTCGAATATACAATCCGTCAAAATATTGACATTTTCCCTGATAATACCAAGGTTGTTTTTTTGTTCTAGGTTTTCCTTTTCCCATATCACTAACAAATTATCATTTATTATCTTCCTTATTTTTTGCTTTAGACTAATGCTGGTTTTATATACAAATCGTAATATATCTTTGAGCACTTAAGACCCATCCCCGTAACCTCATGGATATACTTCGTTTGGGCTAAATATCCGCTCATTGCAAGCTCAATCGCCTTTATCCGCTGTTCGTCGGTCAGCAGGTCGAAGTTGATAATCTCTTTTAGCTTACTGTCCATGTCGGCCCAGAGGTCTTCCTCTGCGATATTATCTTCTCTTGCCATATCTTTCACTTTCATTTCAAATTTATTTGTTTCGGAAATCATCGATTATTATAATTTTACCACATTCTGGGCATATAATATATGTGTATTCCAGTTTACTTTCATAAGCGTTAATTCTGTCGTATGAATACTCTATATCTCTCTTTTGATATAAGAATTCACATTCACATTTTGGACATTTCCCATTTATCACAGTGTTTCCGTGTTTTAATATTTCCATATCACTTACAAAATTCTTTTTTATATTTTAATTATTTATAATACAATCCCGTGTTTTTTCAATATTTCCAATTCTTTTTCCGTTGCGGTTTCCCTGACTTTATCCAAAAGGCCGCTACCTACAGGAATCAGGTTCCTTACATATACCAAAAATAATGCCAACCCATCTGTGGTATGATATCCAAGCTCTTCAAGAATCTCGTAACAGGCTTTTTGATTTTCGTTTCTTAATTCCGCTTCTTTGTTTCTTTGCTTTAAGAAGATTTTGTCAACGGCAAGAATCCTGTCCATAACGTCTTTGCTGTCCATGTTGTTATTCCTCCCTTGATTTAAGTATTTCGATTATTTTAGGGTTTGATAATTTCTATCACTTCATTCGGTCTTATACATTCTTCGTTATCTAACCATATATGCCAATAAGTTGAGAAACAATACGGGCTGTCTTCGCATAGTTCAACTTTTGCCACTACATTGTAACGGTCTTCCTTGTCAGTGGCAAGACGCCACTTTATTTTGTCTCCGACTTTAGGTAACATAATTGTTATGTTTATATTCTTTCATAAATTAATTCTCCCAGCATCTATAGTTTCCATCCTCATCATACATATCAAATGTAACATTATGCTCGTGAAGCCAATTATCCTTTTCGACCATGAGTTTATCACAATCTTCTCCATTGATATATCTTATATCAAAAATATCAGGCTTTTCATGGTTTTCGTATGAAATAACCTCTCCATCCATATTTAAGAAATATCTTGAATCTGAAGATTCAGACAGCACTTGTCTAACCATATCTTTAGTTATATCCATACCAGGATAGTCTTTCTGCATGTTTCTTATATGAATATCAATAGCTTCATCCAATGTAATGTCTTTGTCGTATCTATTTGTCCAAAGTCCTGTCGCTATACCATTGCATAATGCATCTCGGACGCTGGTTGTAACATAAATGTCACCGTGTTTAAAATCTTTTCTAATCGTACTCATATCACTTACAAATTATTAGTTATTTAGAATATTTTCCAATTCTTTCAAAGTATAGATGGTTTTATATACAAATCATAATATATCTTTGAGCACTTAAGGCTCATTCCAGTGACCTCGTGAATATACTTCATTGGGGCTAAATATCCGCTGTTCGTCGGTGAGCAGGTCGAAGTTGACAATCTCTTTTATCTCCCTGTCCATGTCGGCCCAGAGGGCTTCCTCGGTGTCATATTTGATTCCCATAACCTATCCCTCCATCGCTTTTCTGAAATCTTCGATTAAGTCGCCACCGCAATTGTAGCCAGCTAAATCTTTGAAAACAGGCTCCAACCATTCGCAAGCCTTGTCAATAACTTGACTTTTTTGATATTCGATATAACTCTTCATAGCCTTTTCTTCTTCATCTCTTGGTATAATATCGCCATTTAGACTTATCGTGTATCCAAGTCGGTGCAATTGTTTGGCTAGTGCTTGCTGTGACGGGTTGTTGTCAGCCCACACAGCCCCTTCAATAAAACCTAGACCATAAGCACTGTTTACCCCTTTTGACGAAGCTGATTTGACTAAATCACAGAAAAAGGTTTGCTTCTCGTGCTCTTTAGCGGAATTTGTTATTTCATCTTCTCTTGTCATTGTTTTTTTTGCTAATTATTATTAATGTGTTCTTTAATTTCCTCTACGGTCATAGTGGAGAATATAGAGCAAATCTTATATTTCCAATTTTCCGATTCTGGTTTGAGGTTTAGGTTTTGCAATTCTTCAGAAACCATTGTCCATCCAAGCATGTCCTCTGGTGCTCTGCATCTTTGTGAATCCTGTATATCTTTCAGCGACTCAATAAGATATTTTTCTTTTGACGGTATTTCCGCCAACATTTCATCAATTAATGTTACTAAATTTCTCATGTCTTTAAATATATTATTTGTACTTGATAAATGCGATGGCTGTAAATAAAATTTCCTTTTTCATATTTTTATTCTTAGTCAATAGATTCGTTTTCTAATGTAGTGGTAAACGTGACTGAACTTAATGTTGAATTTTTGATGGCATTAACATATACAGTGTTGTCATCTTCATTGTATTTAATATCTCTAATTTCTAAATCGTCCATTTTGATATTACTTGTTTTCGTATATTTTATAGCCCCAAGTGTATTCTGGTTCGTGTACTTCACCAGTTTCAACATTAATCGTATGACCCATACTCATTCCGACAACTAACGGAAAAGTTGGATAAAATAATTGTAATTTTGATTTTGGCTCAACTCTCCATTGATGTTCTTCATATGTGTCAAACTCATGGTCCCTGAACGCATTTCTGTTTATTCTTATGGCATATGAATCCTCATTGAATTTTCTCACATCAACAAGAACAGCCAACGTTTCAATATTAGGGTTCATAATCCCAGACTCGAAATCCAAATTCTTTAAAAACTGACAAGTGCATATTGCTAGCGCCATTTTATCTGGAGATTCGTCAATCATCAAATCCAGCTGATTAATATCGTAATCTTTCAAAATATCTATCATACGATGATTATACAATTTATTTTTTTAAAAAACAAAAAAATCCCCTCATTAAAAGAGGGGATGTTTTGTGATGTTGTTGTTATTATTTTTCTTTGATTCCCCAGACTGGGACACCTGTGTTTGTTCCAATCATCACATCAACATTGACATTCTTTTTGTTCTTAATCATTTCGATTTTCTGGTTTTCAAGTTCCAGTGATTTCAATGCGATGAACTGTTGCGGGGAAAATCCGATGGTTGCCTGGTATTCCCTGTCGGCAAGGGCTCTCTTGTGTTCGGTGATGCGTCTCTCTTCCTGCATTTGCTGTTCCATGATTGCGGTTTGTTTTTGCTGCATCTTGATTGCCGTATTGTTAAGTTCCTCTAAGACACCAGCGTTGGGTCGAGCCTTGTCAACAATGACATTGCAAACCTCGATTGGAAATTCTGCTGTTGTTGACAAACTTGCAATATAGGCATTAATTCTTTGCATGATGTCAATTTTAACGGTGTCATAAATTTCACGCTCTGAAATAAGGCTTCTCATATCGTATGTGCTGATGAAATTTCTGACTGCTTCTCGGAAAATCTCCTTGATGTTATTCTCATACCATTTAGGACCGTAATTTTGGTGCAACACTGGTGACTTTCCAGGTTTCAACTTTAATACGATATGTGCCGTCATATCAATCGGTGTTCCATCATCGGAAGCAATGTCATCGAAGTTCTCGTCGAATCGTGTCGGAACAGATGAGTATTTGTAAAAACGTGTCGTGAACACTTTCCATTCCGAACCGCTTGTAAGAGGTTCCTGAGACACACCTCCCTTTCCGAAAAACCAAGGCTGCTTCACAAAGACACCTTCTTCAGTACCGTCAACCTTGCATACACTACAAGAAGTAAAAGACAACGCAAACAATGCCAGCGTCAGGGCGAAAATAAATCTCTTCATAATTTTTAAAAATTTTAAATTAAACATTTTTGTTTTTCGGTTATACAAATAAAATTGTTAAAAACCAAATTATTGTTTTTTTTCAAACTATTTATTGTTTGAATAATTGTCTGATAAAGAAAAACAAAACATATTATGGCGGAAAACAAGAAAATGAGAATCAACGAATCGAATATAAGACAAATGGTGGAGGAATCCGTGAAACGCATTCTTTTCGAAAGCGAAAGTTACGGCTGGGAGGTTGATGAAAGTGAAGTGAGCTCTGCATATGATTATTTGTGCAACGAAATCGGCGAACAAGAGGCAAATGCGGCAATTGTCAGGTCCATGGGCTCAGATGCATTGGCCGCATCATTGGCTTATATCTTCAGAATGTACGACATGAGCGGATGGAAGGAATATAAAACGGGTGAATTGAACGAGGGCGTAGAAAACGGTGATTACGACCCGAACATGCCAGCGATAATTGTCGGTGGAAAATTCGAAGGTGAATACACGATTGGTGAAATTGTTGATAAATTTCCAATATCTGGATATAAGGCTGGTTCTGAAAACCCAGATTTCAAAATAAGAACAGCTGGATATCCCAAGATTGAAGGATACCTAGGACCAATGTGGGACGGTGGAAGAATACGATATGAATCACCAGATGCATATGATTTGTTTTCAATATAATAATGATAAAAACATAAAACAATGAAAGAGAAACAAATAGTAAAATTAAACGAAACCCAACTTCGAAATGTTGTTAAAGAATCTGTCAAAAGGATTTTAAATGAAAGTATGTCAATGAATATTGAAGATTGTTTAATCAGATTCAAGGAAGCAGCCGACAATGTATTGTCATGCTTTGACGGATTTTTAGGTGATGATTATTTTGGTGGAGAAAACGATATCTATTATTCATCAATGAAACGTTTGGCCGAAGAAGTAAGTGAGGAATGCGAAAAGATGTTAAGCACAGTGTATAATCAAGGACCAAAAGAGATTTCTGAGTAGAAAATGTTCAATTATGATTTAAACGAAATAGGAAGCGTTGCGTTCCAGCTGAATTTCGACAACGACTATATGAACAAACAGATTGGAAATTTCAATAAGAAATATTCATATTACGACCCAGACGATGTGGTTTCAGACATAGAAAGGTATTTCAAGGGAGGAAACATGAGAAACACCCCGATGTATGAGATTACAATAAAAGACTTGCACTGGATGATAAATGAAGCGATTGAGAGAATTAAAAATGGCTAACCGATTTGGTTAGCCATTGTTGTTTTCGTGGAATGTTTGTTAATTTATTTCAAGTTTTTTTATTATCAATTATTTTAAGTGCCTGATTCATAATACATCTTACAGTTCTAAAATCAAGCCTTCTACGGTATTTACCATCCGAGCGTAAACCTTTGAATGAAGTCATTAGAACATCCTTTGTTTTATTTCTATAGTCTTCCAGGATTTTGTTACAAACAGCAAAGAACTCATCTTTATCAATCGTGTCAGGTAAACCAGAAACCCTTGTAAAGGCTCTGCTTGACACTTTAATATCGTTTGGATTTATTAAATTGCCATCAAAGAATTTGCAATCATTTTCTTTTTGGTTATCAACTGTTTTAACTCCAATACTTCCGAACTTGTCATTAAATATCCATTTATGATATGTTGTGTTACCAGTTAACTCAATACAGCTTAGTTCTTCTAATGTTCCAAGATACTCTTCGTTTGAATATATTTTAGTTTGATTTGAACCATTTGGTGTGAACATAGCTAAACAAACAGGACAATCCGTATCCGAGAACATTTTACAAGTTAATGATATCACACCCCACAACCTGTCCATATGGATTCCCGCAGTGATAAAACTTTCAGGTATAATTGCAGCAACATATTCACAATTATCCAACATCCTATTAAGACAAACCTTATATAAATCATCCTCTTCCCAAGGATAATTTATTTTTCTCCTTCTAGCTGAACTTTTACCCAAGTATGGGCAATTCGTCACACACACCTTGTATCCAACAGGAAATTCCTTTATTGTGTCCCTATATTCCACTTTATATTGCGGAAAAACGTTTTCAACGGGCGGTTCAATATCATAACATTTCCATTGGTTGTGATACCCACTTTCATCCATTAGTTTTAGTATATTGTTTGCACCAGCAAATGGCTCCAAAATTGTAATACGTTCATTGTAACTGCACAAAGCCATCCACTCCTTGAAAAGTGGATGACTGAATGGGTTTTCTATTGTAAAATATTGTCCGAATTGTCTTTTGTTAGGCATTACAATAACATGGCTTAGTTTTTTTATTTTGAAGTTCCTTCATAAGTGTTGATATTTGTTTGCTACCAATAACGTTTTTCTGTTCTTCATTTAACAAACTGAAAGCTGTTGTGAGATGCATTGAAATAATACTATTATTTATAACATCGTTGAAAATTTTATCTCGTTTTGTTTTATCAACAAGTTTTCCTTCTTCATTTGTTTTCTCTCTGTCTCCACTCCAATTTGAAACATATTGATGTATATCGGAAATAATTTCTTGAAAAACTTTTTCGCCGTTGCTACCAATAATATCTTGAAGACAAATGTTTATTGAAGATTTATCAGAACTTTCTCCAAAGATAGTTTCTTTAATGTCAATATCATTTGGTATTTTAATATAAATTCTAATACCTGTAAGTGTTGAGTGGAATTTATCATTAATAAATTTCCAAGAATCTCTACCACCAGTAATAACAACAACATTACCTATTTCAACAAAAACACCAGAACTTTTGTCTGACAAGTTTGTAGCTAAATCAAGTTTGTCGGCGCGTTTTTTATCCATTCCAAAGCCATCGGGTTTTACAAATTTATGGTAATAACAACAGGAAACTTGAATTTTGTTTGTTTTATTATGTAACGGTATTGAATAATCTTTCCAATTCATTCTTTGTATGGCTTCATGTTCAATACCATCATATAATACTGGGTTTGGTGTTATCTCTTCATTATTAAATATATATTTAAAATTAGGGTTTATTAACGAATAAGGATAAATTTTAATAGCAATTATTGCTTTTATATAATTAAGCCAGTCGTCACCCATTTTATCAATTGGATAAACATTTGTAAATGTTTTTTTAACGATATCAGATTCGTAAGTTTGTACTGGTCCAGAATTTTGGGTTGTAATCTCACTTGTTTTCCCGTTTGCGGTACAAATATATGTGCATTCTTCTCCATTATGTATGCTTTTAAATGTCATATCGCTTACAGCTGTTGGTGATTTTCTTGCAGCAACCAAAGAACGTGTTTGTCCTATTTTACATAACGAAGCACCTTTTTTTAAACTATAGGTTTTACCAATAAAGCGCATAGTTTCCATCATTTCAGGTGTTGGTGTTTCGCCGTCATTAAATGTGTGAATTGTGCAAGAGCCAGGTTCGTTAACAATGTTAATCCCAGCAAATGTTGGGTTAGCGGCGATTTGGTTATCAATTTCTTCTCTAATTAGAATTTCTGGATTTCGAGAACCCCAATCAGAAAAAAGGTTAGAATTGTCAGATTCAATCTGATTTTTACGAACTTCTGTGTTGTTTAAAATTTTCTCCATTTTAAATTAAATTTTTATTAATAAATTTTTGAATATATTTACCGATAGTTTTACTTGTTGCAATGTCGTATTTTGGGGTTTTATCTAATTTATTTGTGTCTTGATTAATGTATTTTCCATCTAAAATAAAGAAAAAATGGTAATTGTTATTTGTATTTTTTTGTATTAATTTGGTATACCTACCAATTTCCTCTTTTACATTTTTTTGGTGACCACCAGGGCGCTCGACACCTTTTAAAATAAAAAACAAAACATGGTTTTTATTTCCGATTGTTAGATTTAGAATTGCATCAAAAGTCTTAGTGTCATACCATGGGTTTTGTTTGTTAGTTCCACATTTTAAATTACCATTATAATCTAAAAACCATTGGTTAAGTTTTTTGGATGTGTCCCAGGGTTCATAATCAATTGTAACGTTTTTGTATTTTTGTGCTATTTTGTTTATGTTGGATTTTAAATTTTGTAATTGAATCTTTTCAATGTAACCATTGCGTTTTGTTAACCCTTTATTGGTTAAGCACTCTTCAAGCATTGTTTGCAAAGCTTTATCACTGAAAGCTTCTAAATTCATGTTGATGTTTTTATTCTTTGCCATTTTTGTTAAAAAAAAAACGAATCACAGTCAGTACCATAATGTGAAGGGTGGGTACTATAACCGCAATCCGTTGGATTTCTAATATCGTTTATTCTTGCAGCCCTTCACCTCTGCGAGAAAATTATCGTTTGTGTTAATAAATAGGTTATAATATGTCAAAATATAAATTTTCAAAATTTTCTTTGTTTAAATTCTAAAAGAGAATATACAAACTATTTTTCAAAAAACCAAATTAAAATTTCAATTTTTTCTTTTTTTGTATTCGTCATAGTCTCCGTTACATTGCATAAGCAGTTCGCTGTTTTTGTTGCTTGTTTCTGCGGCATGGATGCATTGTTTCAGTGTCCCGAAATACGGTGGTATTTGCGGGAATGTGACATTCACAACCATATATTCGTTTTTTAACGGATGTTCGGCAATGCGGACGTGTTTGAATTGCGGGATTTCTTCTTTTTTCATTGTAAAAAAAATTTAATGGTGTCCAAGAATTTTTTTGTTTTGTTATCTTCGGTTAATTCTTCCATTTTTTCCTTTGGTATGAAGCATTTCTCAGGGAGGAAATTACATTCGGTCAGCGCTTTCTTTGTATTTTCGTCATTGCATCCAAGTGTGTGAATAATACCGAAGTTAATTGTTTCAGATATCTCATTGGATAACAATTTTGGAATCATATCCGAATAATAGTCAATTGGCGTGTTGGTTTTATACAAAGATATGTTTCTTAAATATAGTTTTTCGTACAGGTTGTACAATAGTTGTTCCTCGCATAAAGGTTCAAAACCCTCGTACAGTTTCCTAACGTCTGCACCAGCTTGTAATACATGGTATAAAACTTTAATGGTGTTAGAATCAAACAGGTTGTTTTTTAATAATTCCCTGATTATATATCCTAAGTTTATTTTAATGGTTTCGCCTTGGTCAATGGTACAATAATATTTTTTTGGCAAATACATCGACCAGAAATCCCTATCAAGACACATTCCGTTTATCGCGTCTACAAACAGTTTAACATTGTCAGTGTTTTCCATTGTTCGCATATTGTTATTATTTTGTCAAATTGTTAAAGTTATAAACTTGAATCCCTTCGAGTCTTTCGGAATATTCCTTCACAAGCTGTTCGTATTGTTCAATCAGAAGTTGTCTTATTTTTCCGCATGTTTCGGATGACGCATAAACTGTTGTTTCGCCCAAATTTCCTTGTTCGTTTTTATATGTCACTTTGAAAGACAGATTGTTAACAATTGACTTTACGCACTTTAATTTGTACTCCACATTTTCCAAATCTTTTACAAGTGCCGCAATCCTGTCGGATAGTTTTTTAGCTTCTTCTTTATTCATATTCTTGTTGGAATGTAATATAACTTTGATTGTTTTTCCATTATACGAAAAACATTCAAAAAAAACAAACTATTTATGTAGTTAACATTTTTAAAATGGTTAAAAATAAAAATGCATATAGTATTGGTGTTTCTGACATAATGGAAATGGTTTCAGAATGCGTGGATAAGATATTGAATGAAACAGGCAATTATGGTTATCATGCTGGTGACCTTGGAAAGTCTGAATATTTCACGCAGTTTGCCACATCAAACAGGGGAACTGGGCATTTCGGTACTGGAACATATTTCGTTGGTGACGAGAACCAGCTAAATGTTGGAGGTTATAAGGATAGACCCAGGCACAAGGTTGATTTCACACCATATAATCTGATAAAAATCACTGATTTCAGAAATGGTTTGGCTTTTCATGATGCATTGAGGGATATTAATGGAAAGATTTTCAGGAGATATGCAAACGGCGACGGAATTGACGAGAAAGCCTTGATGGAAGCCAGCAAGATTGTGGCAATCTTTGTGTTCAAAGACATTAAAGATTTCAATGATTTGAGAAACAAAACAAAAATCGTATATGACAAAGTAATTGAGATATACGATGATTATGTCGATGAATACAAAAAAGTTGTTAATTACGGCAAGTCAGACAGGAGGTCAATATCAACAGAATTGATATCATCGTTTGGATATGACGGTGTTGATTGCCGTTTATGCAAGGATATGGATAACACCATGTTTGGTAGTGTTATCTATGACTTGAAATGAGATTGTTTGATTTAGAGCAGCATAGCAGAGTTGAACTGCCGACCCAACTTTGGAAGAGTTGTGTGTTACCACTACACCAATGCTGCTTGAAGATAAAGAACATGAACTTTCAACCATTGTGCAAGGGCAAGGGACCTCACCTGATTTACTTGCTCCGATTTGATGCTACATCCGTGGATGGCGAAGCGGCAACACTTCCTTTCAGTGTTAATAAACACCTGTCGAATTTCCATCCGTCACGGCTTTCCCTTTTTTTATAGTACACTCTTTCGAGGCACATCAAACCTTTGCATGGCTTATAATGCCAGTAGCAAGCATTGTTCTTTACTGGACAGCCTCTTATTATCTTTATCGCTTCGGCTCCGTCTTGCATCGCTCGGTCTTTCGGTCTAGTTAAATTTGGCACCCAAGATTCCAGCTCTCTCGTCCTATATAAGTGCTTCGAGCAGATTGCACAGAAAGGATGAATATCTTCGGCGTATGCCTCCCAGCCTTGCTGGGGATTTCACGGAATGTTTCCTTTCCAATAACAATAAAGCCATACATAGCTTCGACCCGTGAGAGTTGCCCATATATCATTTCAGGGCTAATTCAACTTTTTTTGTAGCACCTCACAGAATTGAACTGTGGACCTTTACTTTATAAGAGTACTGCTCTAACCGAACTGAGCTAAGGTGCTATTTTAAACAATCTCATTCAATATGTCAAAGAACAATTTTAATAGTACAAATGTTTTTTGAAAAAACCAAATAAAAAAAATATTTTTTTTATTTTACTTTGAAGCCAAATGGTACAACTCCATCAATTCATGACTATATTATTGTTAAATTATGATTTACACTGGAGAAAACAAACGACTTCAGTCGTTGGATGAATCCAGTTATTTTTAATTATACATTTTTAAAATTAAAAAACAAAAAAAACAACGCCCGTGGTGCTTTTTACACATAACGGACTATTTATTGTTATAATATATAACAATAAAATGCTGACATACAAGTACAAGCTATACACGTCCAAAAGGAACAAACGCATTGAAACCCTTATGCGTGAGGCTTGCTTTGTATGGAACCATTGCCTTGCCCTCCAGAAAAAGTACTATGAAATATACGGCAAGTATATAGGTGGAAACAGGATGAAGACACACTTCGCCAAGAGGTACAAGATGAAGAACCTTCACTCGCAAAGTGTGCAGGAGGTGATTGAACGCCTCGACTATGCATACCAGAGGTTTTTCGCACACAAGTCCAAGAGACCTCCGAAATTCAAGAAGTTCTCTGACATGTCGTCCGTGGTTTTCAAACAGGGAGGGTTCAAACTGAAAGGCAACAAATTCACGATAAACAAACTGAAAACAACATTCAAGTTCTCGCTGAGCCGTCCGCTCAGGGGAGAGACAAAGAGGTTGTCGGTCAAGCGGTCACCGCTTGGCGATTACTATATCTGTGTAATCACAGACGCCGAAGCCAAAAGATACGGAAAGACACACAATGGTGCATCCGTTGGAATTGACTTCGGTCTGAAGACCTATCTTACACTCTCAGACGGACAAGTGGTCGAGAACCCGCAGTTCCTTAAACACAACCTCACATCATTGAGAAAGGCATCCAGAAAATTTAGCAACGCAAAGCGTGGCTCGAACAACAGAAGGCGGAAACGCATGGACCTTGACAGATGCCATGAAAAGGTTGTTAATTCACGCACCGACTGGCAGTGGAAACTTGCCCATGCGATATGCCGCTCATATGACAACATATTCATCGAGGACCTTGTCCTGACTGGAATGTCGAAGATGTGGGGAAGGAAAATGAACGACCTGGCACACGGAAGGTTCGTGGAAATCATCGGAATGGTTGCGTCGAAATACGGATGCAACCTCCACAAGATTGACAGGTTCTATCCGTCAAGCAAAACTTGTGAGTGCGGGTTTGTCAATGAGAGCCTGTCACTGAAGGACAGGGAGTGGGTCTGCCCGCATTGCGGAAGGACGAACGACAGGGACTTGAATGCTGCGAGAAATATACTTCGTCGGGGCATCGACGAATTGGCGAGTGCAAATGCTGATGGTGTTGACACCATCAGCGTGCATGTTTAAGTCAAGAATCCCACGAATTTATTCGTGGGAGTATGTCAAACTTATGTTTATTCTTACTTTTTTAATTATGTAATCATATTCATGAGACCTATAATCTTCCCAATCTTTTTTCCACACCTCTATAACTTGTTTCTTGTATTGTTCAGATTCATTAATAAACACATCTATGAATTTCTGCGCATCTTTGACACTTTTGAACATTCTCGCTTTGTCAACCCAGCTTGTCCATACTGGGTTAGTGTACCCAGATTTGAAGTATACGTTTTTCTCAACGCCATCGTCCCACCCGTACTTTTTTCGCAAAGCGGTTGCCTTTAAAGTGAACTGCCTTTCTATGATGTATTTCTCTTTTTCCATTTTATTATTTTTTAAAGATTAATTTCTCTTTCAATTCCACATTCTCTCATAATGTGTTGAAGTTCATGTATATAATGAGTATAAGTGGGCTTTACTCTTTCCACATGAAAAGAGCCTGCGTGGTTAAAACAGTCTATTTCGATTTTTCTAACTTCGTCTTTGTTTCCATTCATAATAACATGCACACATTCCTTGAGGTCAAAAGTCATACCTTTGTAATTATTATACTCAATACCATCTTTCATTTTTCTGGAATAGCTATATTGAATAATCCCAGCCCAAGTTTCTTCCATTGAAAAACCAATCTTGTGCATAATGTCATTTGTTATTTCAACTGGCTTTACAAACTCATTAAGGTCATCTTCCGTCCAGTCGTTTGCTTTCATGAAGAAAAAATCGTCAATAGTTAATCGTTTAAGTTTGAATTCAACATCATAATCTCCATCTATGTTGGATTTTTGAATTCCCCAATAAAAATAATCACCAATTGATAAATCTGAAAATTTTAACATGACAAAATTTAATTAAGTTTTTATGTTCCTATAATATATAAAATAAATGAAAAAAACAAACTATTTATACCTAAAGAATTACACACAAAACAACTGTTATATGGGTACATATCTGAAAAGGTTTCAAACACAAAGCGAATACAGCACATACATCACATCCGAAAATGCGATATTACCGAATGTAAGCCTTGTTGAGGAGGGTGGAAGGGCGATGTTCAAACCAGACTTATTCAATGGGTTTGAATATGTTGACCTTGGGCTTCCGAGCGGGACACTCTGGGCAAAATGCAATATCGGGGCAAGTGACGAGACACAGCCTGGATATTATTTCCAGTGGGGTGACCATGACAACATGACAAGCACGGATTTGAATTGTGACTGGGAGAATTACCGATTCGCCGAAGAAATGCAATATATGGAAAAGGGTGCAGAACAATATTACATAACAAAATACAAGGAAAGCGACGGTTTGACTTGTCTTTTACCGCAGGATGACACGGCAACAGTGTTGATGGGAAGGAATTGGCACATGCCAGACAGGGAAGCATTTAATGAATTGAGTGACTATACCACTGGTGAAATTGTCAATCAGAATGGTTATAATGGTTTGGGATTGACTAGTACAATTAACGGAAACCAACTGTTTTTCCCATTTGCTGGATATAGAAGTGATTATGCTTTAAACGATTCAGGCACTATAGCTTATTGTTGGTCAAGAGAAGTTGAGTCTGATTACTATGCATATTATGGTGGGTTGAACAATAATTATTTTAACAAGGCGGGTACAAGTGTTGGTCTTGGTATCAGTGACCTTACTCGTATCTCTGCAATTCCAGTGCGAGGAGTGGTTGGCCCTAGAATGACTGGAAAATAATAATTAAAAAAGCAAAATTTAAATCATGTTAATACATAAGGAAATTGAAAAATATTTGAACAGTCTTGGTGTTGAATTCACATCATTTGAATATGGTATTCAAGATGGGAGTGGCACACACAATATAATAGAAATCAACCTGAATGATGGAACACTTGTCAAATTTGAGATTTGGCCAAACCAACATGCAACAGAAGTTGCAAATGAGTTGCGTTATCATTTCGCAATATACAACGACGTGTCTGGAGAGATTTTAAAGACATATGTAAACAACAACGCAAACGGCGAAACTGTGTTGTCCAAGGTTATGAAATACAAAGACCGTTTTAAAATCAAAGGCAATGCTGGAACTGTTACATTAAACGAATCAAAATTGAAAAACATAATCAAGGAGTGTATAGCGAGTGTTTTGTCGGAGGAATATGACTATATTAACGGATTGTTGGCACATGGTGATTGTGATGAGCGTCGTGGTGGCGATGAATTTTATGTAAAATGTGTTGAATGTTATGACGATTCATATGATGATGTCATATGGGTTGCCGCTGTTGCTCCGACTGGGATGGATAGCGAGGCGGTACGAAATGTTAAAAAAGTGTATCCTACATTTGAGATTTCAAGCATGAATGATGTGGATGGTGTTGTATACACTGGCGACATGAGCCGTAATCAGGAAATTTTGTACAATAGGAAGGCTGCAAGAGTTGATGAGCCGTTTGATGATATGGATGGTTTGGACTGGAACAGATTCCTTATTTGGCCGCCAAGAAAAAAATAATTTGAATCAACAAAACTTTTACAATATGTTAAGAATCACACGTGGTGATATCAATGAAATGGTTTCAAGCGTACTGTCTGAAATTGAAAAAATATGGTCGGACCATGGGAAATCGCATATATACATAAACGATTTGAGGTTCCACAGGGAAATCTATTGGCCAGGTCTTGATGACAAGATATCGACTTTATACGGGCAGAAGCGCGGTAGTTTCAGACCGTCAGCCAGGTGTGTTTCAAAGATTGGTTGCGACAAGGCGCACGACATAGATGTTGACAGACTTGTTTACATAGCGAACAACCTTGACCTTGACAGTGATGATGTGTATGTGTTTGAGGCACTTGCGTCGTTTAACACGGTTACACACGAATATGAAATCAGGAAGTTTGTCGCGCGGACAAAATATGATAATTTCAATTCAATTTCAATAGTGTTTGGTGTTGAAGGGAAACCGACAATAGTCACAGCGTGGCTCAACAAACTTAATGACAAGCATAAAACATTGGACCCGACAAGGTATGTCCAGTCTAAAAAAGACAGGGTTGCGATTGTAAACAGGCACTTGGGGGAAACACAACCACAAACAATAAACGAGATATCATCAAGCGATGCATACGACAAATTTTACAGCGAAATACCGCAAAACATTTATTCGGCTGTCATGTCAGACACGAACAAAATGACACCGTTCCACAAAGCTTTATTGGATGTTACACTGAACTTAATCAGGCACGGAAGTGCTGAGCAAAACATATTGGAATATATAGACGGGGCAAAGAGTAGATATGATAGCTTGACACAGGGTCAGAAGATGTTTTGTGTCAAAGCAATAAAAGATGGCATGTTTGGTTTTACCGATTCACACTTCGACCTGAACAAGATTTTAAGGATGAGTGCGAAACATGTTGAAGTAACAAATAAAAAACAAGCTAAAAACGGTTTGGTTATCTTATACGATGATGAGAATATAATGGTTACATGCACTTTAACCTACGCAGCAAGCAGGCATTTTTATGGAAACACACACTGGTGCACGGCTTCTGGAATTAATGGGCAGATGAGCGGATACCAAAGCTTCAGGACCTATGTGAAAAACGAAGGTGGTGACTATTGTCTGATACAATTTGTTTTTAAAAAAATTGTTAACGGAATGTATCAGGGTATGTTTGATAAAAATTGCAAACCAGTTGATTTTAAAGATTTTAACGATGATGGCGACCTTGACACTTTTGATGAAATCATTGATTATAGTAATTCAATTGTTCCAGATTTGTATGAAAAATATGTCAAACCAAGGATTCCAGAGCTTGTGCGTTTAACTTCAGAGGCTTATGTGAAGGAAGAGGACGCAATGAGGCCGAAGTTGGTTAAAAAAGCCAATGAAATAATAAACAAATTACCGAAATTGCCGACAGTTGAGTGGTTGAACGAAAGATTGGACGGGGCAAACAGCATTTCGCAAATTTCTTTAAGACTTGAAGCTTTTCGTGTCGCTATGCGCGGAAATGACGATTACACACTCTTCACGTTGTCACAAAAGATAACAAGTTTGAGTGATTATCAATTCCTGGCGCAAACAAAAGATATCACGAAAGTCGACACACAATCAAAAGCTTTCGTGTATTCATGGAACAAGCGTGAGGTTATGCGAATACCAGAAGAATTTTCAGATGACAAAAACAGGGTGCTGTTGCTGTTCGGACATTATTTGTTCTCATGTACATCACATGAAGAATATGACACTAATGTTTTGAATTTGTATAATATGGAAACGAAACATTATGACGCCAAATATGATGGCACACTTATGGGTGTGGCTAGATTTGAGCTTGAAAACGGTGAGGGTATTTTGTTTAGCACCAAGACAGGTGAGAGGGTTGGTTAGTTGTTTTTCTCCACCAATCTCTCTCTATACTCGTTAAGCATTGCATCTGCGATTTTGAAAGCCATTTTAGCCGTTTCCTTTGGAAACAAATCCGATACGAGTGAAATTTTTTTTCCAGACTCCTGCAAGCCCTGCATTGCCGCTATCGTGCATTGCAGGTAAAAATCCCTTTCCTCTTTTGTAGAAAATTCAACCACAATACTATCTCCAGAATTTTGTGATTAACCACAAAACAACAAAATAAAAGGCTAAAAAAACAAGGTATAACGGTATTGATATCCAAATCGGAGATAAAACCCAAACCCATTTCCATGTGATTACACCGCAGAGTTTCAATATGATAAATGCGATTGTTAAAAGACCAGCGAATCCGATTCCGCCAGATGCTGTAGTTGTTGTGTTTGACATAATTATTGATTTTTAATTGTTATTAATATACATTTTTTTCTGTTAAAAACCAAACTATTTATGTTAAATATTAGATTAGACAATATGAAGATTATAAACAAAATCATAGAATTTATAAAACACCTGTTCGGCTTCAGCGACAACGGTAAAAACACACAGACAGATACGACTGACAACAAAGAATCATCTGATGTTCTGGTTGATGATGGCCCATCAGTAATCCAAACCAATGAAGAAGATATTGAAGACAAGACCGAAATGCCAGAGCCAGAAATAGTTGAAAGGACAATTCCTACACCGACACAAATCCAACAGAAAACAAAATACCACATATTGGTTGACAATGGGCATGGAAACAACACAAGCGGGAAACGAAGTCCGTATTCCGCCTGCGGAGCTCTTCCTGTGCTGGATTATTACGAATACAAGTGGGCCAGGGAAATGGCTGGTATGATTGTCAGTGAATTAAAAAGCCTTGGCTATGATGCGCAAAGAATAGTCACAGAGGAATACGATGTCACGCTGGCTGAAAGGGTTAGAAGAATAAACGCCGTTTGTGACAAATACGGGGCGTCAAACGTAATTTTGATTTCAATACACTCAAACGCCTCTGGCAGCGGAAGCAAGTGGATGTCGGCACGAGGATGGTCCGCATACACAACCAGAGGAAACACAAAATCAGACACCCTTTGTGAGTGTTTGTATGACGAGGCTGGGAAGAATTTCAAGGGACTTACAATACGAAAAGACTTTAGTGACGGAGACAGTGACCTGGAAGCTGATTTCATGATTATCAAAAACTCAAAATGCCCAGCGGTGCTGAGTGAGAATTTTTTCCATGACAATATCGAAGATGTCCGTTATCTTTTATCAAACGACGGCAAGTATAAAATAATGAGAACGCATGTTGACGGAATTATAAACTACATTAATTTAAATTAGGAACATGTTAATAAACGAGGCTTTATCACGAGAAATATATCACTTTACAACAATAGCCAACGCTTTTCAGATAATGAAAAGCAACACAATGAATATGTCCCAAACCATTCCAGGGAGCACCGACGCGAAGCTTTCCCACAAGAGGCTGTTTTTCCTGTCGACAACAACGGACGGGAATATACTGACAAGCCAATATCCGAAGCAGATAAACTCACAGAAGGCTGGTTATTTAAAACTCCTGGTTAGATTCTCACTGAACGGGAACGCATTCAAGCAAAACAACATATTCGGGAAACCTGTGAATTTCTTTGACGAAAAAGCGAAAACGGTGGCAAAGCAAAAAAAAGACTCATTGAAATCAAGCGACAAATCGAACAAGAATTTGTTCGCGAAGCTTGGTTTGGGGGACGATTTCTCATATGGAGATTTGAGGAAGGCGACAAAGGAATTCGACACAAAGGAGGAAAGAATAACATCGGACGACCCGACGCTGACAAACTTTATACAATATGTTAACTTTGTTGATGTGCTTGCTGACAAGAACTACGACAAGAAGATAGACGCGACAAAGATTTGCGAGGCGCTAAAAGAACTGGATGGTGCATGGCAAAATAAAATAAGGATATTCTTGTCTGTTGACGATTTCAATTCGATGTCACAATGGAGAACGACATCCGACATACTTGACGAATCTGAAGACGATACCGAATTGACACTTACGCCTGCTGAAATCAAAAAACTCAAAGGCAATGACAATACAACAATAAAGACGGCTGGTTTGAAACAACTTGCTACAGCAATCTACACAATAGCATACAGCTCTGACGGATTGGAAGCAACAAAGATGATAGCTATGAACCAGATGATGCATTACGGACTTGGATGTGAAATCACCATTGAAGACAGTAACGGAAAAGAACCGACAAGAAGGGGAAATTTGATTGACGAGGTGATTTCATTTTTTGATGAGATTGAGAAATCTTTCACAACAAGGGGCTCTATATACACTGCAAACGCAATGCAACAATCATTCAGGACATTCTCAACCTATGCATATAACTGCAAATTTGTGAATATCGCGCTTCTCCAAATGTACAGCGACTGGTTGAAGAAATACACAAAAAACGTGAAAAACATGGTCCTGAAGATAAAAAACAAACTTGAAGCAATGTCCTTCGAGGAGATATTCAACTACATGATGCAGTTTTTCGATGTATTCAAGGAAATGCTGAAACTTTTCGGAATAACAGTCACATACAGCAACCTGGAAAAGTCGGCAAAGAAGATAAGCAAATGGATTTACATGGCAAAAGGGAAATCCATACTGATAGACTATTTCGTTAAATCATACAAAAACGAGAAATACCACTATGATGAACTGTGCTATTTCAAACGAAGCGTCATACTGTACAAAAACAAACTTATAAACCAACTCAGGGGAGATGAAAGAACAAACAGGTTCGGGGATTTGTCCGTCCTGTACAATAACGCCGACGCAGCAAACAGGAAAATGTTGAAATAATAATCAAATCACATATATAACAATGGGAACATATATAAAAACATTCGACCAACAAACTGAATACGAAACATATATCAACAGCGAAAATGCATTGTTACCAAATATGTCTTATTGCAGGGACAACAATCGTGCATATTTCAACAAAAAACCAGGTGACCCATACAACGGTCATGAATATGTTGACCTTGGTTTGCCAAGTGGCACGTTGTGGGCGAAATGCAATGTCGGAGCAAACAACGAAACCGATTATGGTCTGTATTTTGCATGGGGCGAAACACAGGGGTATACTGGTATTACAAGTAGTAAACAATTTTCACAGAATGATTATGTCTACTACCAAAACGAAGATATGACAAAGTATAATGATAATGATGGTTTGGTAACACTTGAAGCGTCAGATGATGCTGCGTCGGTTGCTATGGGTGGTGAATGGCATATGCCAAGTGTAAACCAACTGAATGAATTGACGGCTTATACCAACAGCGAATGGACGACGATGAATGGGGTAAGTGGTTATAAATTCACATCACAATCTGATAATACGAAATATATTTTTGTTCCTGCGGCTGGTGATTGCAACGATGGTGCAGTCGATGGTGTTGGAGAGTTCGGTATCGTGTGGTCGCAGTCTGTTTATGAGAGCGATGTTTGGTATGCTTGGAGCATGTTCTTCGATTCTGGAGGCCTCGAAGTATTCAACGTCTTTCGATACTTCGGGTTATCTGTCCGTGGTGTCCTTGGAGAATCCGATTATGTGCCAAATGGTGGCTCAACCAAGTAAAAACAAAATTTGTTTTTAATAAAAAAAATTAATATAATTTTTTATTAAAATAAAAAACAAGTTATAAAAAAAACTTTAATGGTAAAAATCTTGGTATCTGAAGAAAAACTTGCTGATACAATCAAGAATGCTGTATCAAACGCAATTTTCGGTTTAAAAAACAATTTTTCAAACATAAAATACTATTCTGGATTAATAACACCAGACAAAGACACAATATTTGTATTCGGGAGCAATCCAGAGGGAAGGCACGGAGCTGGTTCAGCAAAAGTGGCCAGAAACAAATTCGGTGCCAAGCAAGGACAGGGTAGTGGTTTGATGGGGAACTCATATGGTTTGGTGACAAAGGATTTGAGGATTCCAGGAACAAGGAGTGTTTCGGTTGATGATATCGAAAAAAACATTGCGGAACTTTATGAGGTTGCGAAGTCGATGCCAGAAAAGAAATTCAAGATTGCATATCGCAATGGTAGAGATGAAAAAACATTGAATGGATATAGTGGTTTGGAAATGGTTAAAATGTTCTTATCACATCCGATACCGAACAACATATATTTTTCGGATGCATGGAAGCCGATATTTGATGAGTTGGCTTTGAAAAGTTAACAAAAATTCAAATATTTTAAAACAAAAAAATGCGGCTCGTTTGAGTCGCATTTTTGTTTACACTTGTTTGCAATGTTATTTTCTGTTGATTTTTATATTCTTGTTATCGGTCTCAACGTCAATATCAATTTCTTGTGGAATTTTACCGACTACGACCACAAGTTTTCCATTTTCAACTGTTGCTGTGATTTCACCTTCGTCAGCATCATTTGGGAGTGTTTCGATAATACTGCTTGATGTCTTGCAATTTCCATCCTTGAACGTGTATTCAATCTTCAGTTGATTGTCTTCCAGGTCAATTGTGATATCCTTTGCGGTTGCCTTTGGATTCACATCCATAGTCAATTTGTAATTTTCTCCATTGTCGATAAGAAAATTGTCATTAAAGTCGCAAGTGCAAAGACCTCCAGCACACCCACACTCTTTATCCTTATTGTTGCAAGATTGCATATTGTTGAATTTTGATTTGTAGTAATTATACATTTCATCAAAATCAGTATTAAAACCGCTTAAAAATGTGTCAGCCAAATCTTTCCAAACTTTTAAATTGTTACTCATTTGTTTTTGTTTTTTGAAAAATTATTTTTTTTTCTAAAGTCTTTTTGTTATTCTTCCACGGGTAAGGTCATATGGTGATAATTCAAGTTCAACCCTGTCGCCCTCTATTACCCGTATGTAATTTTTTCGCATTTTACCGTTAATCACGCACAGGACTTCTGCTCCGTTGTCGAGTGAAACGTTAAACATTGCGTTCGGGAGGGCCTTGGTCACCGTGCCAGTTGTTGTTATACATTGTTGTTTTGCCATTTTCGATATAATTAGATGATTGATTTTTTTTGTTCATTTTCATATCCGTCCTCCAAAAAGTTAAAGATATCGCTTAATGCCAGCGGTTTGGTTAACTCGGCTTCAATTCCAAGTTTTTCAAGTATTGCATTTCCTTTCTTGATGTCAAGTGGTTTGAATTCATATTTTGAAATAAGTCTTCCTTTTCTCAATAAGGCCGTGTCTATGTTTTTCATGTTGTCATTGAATGTGCAGATGAATTTCATTCCAAGGTCGTCTGACAGGATACCGTCTGTAAGGTTTAACAACAGGGAAACCGAACTTGCGGTACCGCTGGTCTTTCTGTCTTGAATCACGTTTTCGCAGTCTTCAAGCACAATTATATGGTTGTCAAGTGTGGTTAAAAACGAACCGAACGACGGGTCACCAAGAAGGGTAACCAGATTCGCTGGGACATAGACGAATTTCTTATTCGGATAAGTGTGCACTAGATATTTGATGTATGTGCTCTTTCCAGTTCCCTTTTCGCCGTGAAGAATCACAAGTCCGCTCTTGTCGTCTTCTTCGATGAATTTTGTAATCTTTTCATGTTCTTTCATGAAGCTGTCGTTATATTGTGCCTTTACATCAAAGTTATCAAAGAATTTGATTTTGCCTTTACTCAAATAATAACCCCCAGAGCTGGTACACAATCTCCAGTAGGTGTTTTCGGTGTCTTTTGGTTTTACAAAAAAACAAGAAACAAAATTGACAAATTCAAGCGCTTTTTCAAAATCACAATTGTTGTACAACACATAACACTCAGAAACGTCTCGTTCGAATCTGGCATATAGCTTGTCGTTTACAATGACACAAAACTTAACAAAGCAGTCTTCATCTGTTTCTGATAACATTTTGGTGTTATACGACACAACTTTGCAGTGTTCTACGCCATATTTTGTGATTATGTTCTCAAGCATCTTGTTTGTGTCAAAATAATATGACCCGTTAAGCCTGTCATTCAAGTTAAAAAGATAGCAGCTTGGAAACACACCAAAATTGGTATAAAAAAGATTTTGTAATGACAATCCATCGACATCACCAAAAATCTGCGATTTGTCAAATGGAAGTCCGATGTTTTTTAGTTGTTTATTCTGCATTATTCGTTTTTTTTTGTGATATTATATATTTTTTTCAAGAAAACAAAATTTCGTCATCATCATAATATGAAAAATTCACATCCCTGAATTTCCACGCTTCGTAAATCATATATGCAACCCTCGCTTCAATCTCGTCAACAGAGTCTGGTGACAGTCTATAACGTGCCGATTTGTTGTAATATGGAATTGAACTGTCAAACGGGTTGGTAGGAAAAACACCGATTGGGGATGTTTCATCCAGACAATCGCAAACGTTGTTTATCTTTCTTTTTTTTCTCACGTTCATGCTTTGCTTGTTATTTCATTTTTTATTTCCGTAAGCTCCTTGTAGAGTGATTTGTTTTCAAAAAACACATATGGTGGTTTTACTATGTTTTCCGAAACAAAATTAAGGTTTTTTTTAGGTCTCGTACACATCACATATTGCAAATGCTTCTCTTCTTCTATTTGCCAGTCCAATGTGGCAAGCCTGCTCGGTATCAAAGAAGGGCATATTATGTATACATTGTCAGCTTCAAGTCCTTTTGCCCTGTGTATTGTGGACAATTGTATCCCGTCCTTTCCCTCGTCGGAAAAAACATCTTTTATAAATAGCTTTAAATCCTCTCTTGTTTCAACTGTCTTTGGTAGTGATTCGAGCGTTTTCATGGTATCCAACAAAGAAATGATTCTTGGGTCGGAGGCCGTCTCTTTCTCTTCAACATCAGAGTCTTCGCTTAACAGTTCCCATGTGGCAATTATTCTTTTCTTGACATTTGAGATGATTTCATCAATTGTGTCGCCGCCACAACAAGCCACGGTTGTTATCAGGTTGTTGCCAAGGTCCTCACCCCTGAAATACATTTTCAATCCTTTTGAAATACCGTTTCTATATACACCCATCAACGGTGAAATGTTTCTACACAGAATCATGTCACCGTTTTGAAGATAATCCAAGCTGACATTGAAGTTCACAGCACCGTCTATTGCGTTGTCGGTTGCATGAATATTACTTTCGCTGTACTTCTTCGCATATTCAATAATTTTTTTACCGCAACGATAATTTGTTGTAAGTTCAAACTCTTCGGCATCCCTTCTGAATTTGTCTGAATCTTTCAAATGCTCGAATGCGTCGGTGTCGCTTCCAGACCACCCGTTTATTTTCTGCTCAACATCTCCGACAGCAAACAGCCTGGTGTTTCGTTTGAAACAACGCATGATAATGTCCTCCTGAGCAACTGAAGCATCTTGAGCCTCGTCAAGCATGATGAAATCTGCAAGATATTTTTTTGTGTAGTATCCATATTCATAAGGAAGTGTTATCAGGTCCTGGTAATCAACCGTCTCAAGATTTTCACGACCCCATTTCAATATCTTCTCAACTGCCTCGCATTCGTTTCCAACTAGCGCCATGCCGTATTTCTTTACACAAAGTTTCCTGATTTCCTTTTCGGATTGTTTAAGATTCTGCCTGCTCTTGTCAACCATGTCTATCAGGTTTGATTTGTAAATCATTTTTCCCGCTGGCTTCAAGCTGGCATAGAACTCACCTCCAAGCTCCGAAACATTTGAAAATATGTATTTTTTGTATTTGTCGTCAACGAGCTCTGGGGTTTTTTCGAAGTGTTCCACAAACATTCTCCATCCAAGGCCATGCAAGGTATATATCCTTACATTGTCCATGTTCCCGATTCTCTCCCTCAATGTGTCCTTTGTTGACCTGTTGTGTGCCAAAAGTAATACAATCTTGTCTTTTGGAAGCCTTTTAACACACTCGACAAGTGTCGTTGTCTTTCCAGACCCAGCAACGGATTGCACTATCATGTTCAAAATACCTTTCTGCGCGTATTCGAATATGTTTTCCTGTTCCTTGCTGAAAATAATTTCTCCCATGTGATTTTTTTTTTGATTATACAAACTTTTTTTAAAAATAACAATATTTAAAATTGATATTGTTATTGAAAAAACCAACATTAGACGGAAGGCAAGAGATACAGATGCACCATCCAATGCGTGGTTTTATGCGGAGACTGTTGTTCTCCGCTTTTTTTGTTTTGAAAACTAATTATATGTGATTAAAATTATTTGTAAATGCGACCTACAGTAGAATGGCTCGACAGGGCTTTTGATGTGTATAACAACAGATATTTCGGCGGAAAACTGCCGCACCCAGAAATTGTTGTCTCTGACAACTGCACCTACTCTGAGAACGGGGTTGATAACGATGCATTCGGATATTATTTGCCAAACGCAAGATACAATTACGCAACAAGAATGATAACAAGGATTTTGGGACCTGGAACATTGTGCATGACAACGAAATGGTCGAGAAATGTCGATGATGTTGTCGGGACGTTGCTGCATGAGATGATTCACATGTATATTTATTTGGTTTTAAGGATAAACCCAACAAACGCGCATGGCAGTGAATTCATGTCAATCGCGAAACGAATAGAGAGTGATGGATGGGATGTGACGTCTGATGACATAAAGAAAAGCGACACGACTGGAAAAGACAAAAAAATCGAAGCTGAAAAACGAATTCTGTGTCTGATAGTGAAACCTAAAGGCAAGAATTACAAATACTGGTGCTGTGTGTGTGACAAGAAAAACAGCAATCAGGCTTATCTTGCCGCAAGCAAAATACAAGGCGTCCAAAAAATTGTCTTTTACCAATGCAAATCAAAGAATATTGAGTTTTTCAGGATGAACCCTTCCAATCTTACTGGCTTTGGCGCAATGACGCTTGCTGAATTGTCAAACAATATGGCACAATACTTCAATGAACCAGTTGATGTGTTTAATTTCAGAAAAATGAAACAGCTTTAAAAAAAGGCAATTATATAGAAGTTGGCCAAAATCACCACAAATTATTCCGCAATGCGAGCTATTTATATTTGAAATAAAAACGAAAAACATTTATAAGCATGAATAAGAAGCAAACAATAAGAATTAACGAGAGCCAACTCAGGAGAATTGTGAGCGAGTCGGTTAAAAAATTAATGCGCGAAGGAACGTTTTTTAACCACAAACCAGACGAATTTGGGCGTGACTATTTTGAAGAAGCAAAAGAATATGCAAATGGTATTGTGAATTGTCTAACAGCAATACAGGATGAAGGGAACGCAGACAGTTATGAAGCCACATCTTATTTATATCACCAACTTGAAGATAGGGTTATTAAATTCAATCAAACATTTGATTTGATAAAGAAATACTTTAAGCAGATTTGACATACTCCCACGAATAAATTCGTGGGATTCTTGGCTTAAACATGCACGCTGATGGCGTTGGCGCCATCAGCATTTGCACTCGCCAATTCGTCGATGCCCCGACGAAGTATATTTCTCGCAGCATTCAAGTCCCTGTCGTTTGTCCTTCCGCAATGCGGGCAGACCCACTCCCTGTCCATCAGAGACAGGCTCTCATTGACAAACCCGCACTCACAAGTTTTGCTTGACGGATAGAACCTGTCAATCTTGTGGAGGTTGCATCCGTATTTCGACGCAACCATTCCGAGGATTTCCACGAACCTTCCGTGTGCCAGGTCGTTCATTTTCCTTCCCCACTTCTTCGACATTCCAGTCAGGACAAGGTCCTCGACGAATATGTTGTCATATGAGCGGCATATCGCATGGGCAAGTTTCCACTGCCAGTCGGTGCGTGAATTCACAACCTTTTCATGGCATCTGTCAAGGTCCATGCGTTTCCGTCTTCTGTTTTTCGAGCCACGCTTTGCGTTGCTAAACCTTTTGGATGTCTTTCTCAATGATGCGAGGTTGTGTTTAAGGAACTGCGGGTTCTCGACAACCTGTCCGTCGGAGAGTGTGAGATAGGTTTTCAGGCCGAAGTCAATGCCCACGGATGCACCATTGTGTGTCTTTCCGTATCTTTTGGCCTCGGCGTCGGTGACCACGCAGATGTAGTAGTCACCAAGCGGTGACCGCTTGACCGACAACCTCTTTGCCTCTCCCCTGAGCGGACGGCTCAGCGAGAACTTGAATGTTGTTTTCAGTTTGTTTATCGTGAATTTGTTGCCTTTCAGTTTGAACCCTCCCTGTTTGAAAACCACGGACGACATGTCCGAGAACTTCTTGAATTTCGGAGGTCTCTTGGACTTGTGGGTGAAGAACCTCTGGTATGCACAGTCGAGGCGTTCAATCACCTCCTGCACGCTTTGAGAGTGAAGGTTCTGCATCTTGTACCTCTTGGCGAAGTGTGTCTTCATCCTGTTTCCACCTATGTACTTGCCGTATATTTCATAGTACTTTTTCTGGAGGGCAAGGCAATGGTTCCATACAAAGCAAGCCTCACGCATAAGGGTTTCAATGCGTTTGTTTCTTTTAGACGTGTATAGCTTGTACTTGTATGTCAGCATTTTATTGTTATATTTATAACAATAAATAGTACGTCACGTGCAAAAAGAACGACAAGTGCTGTTTTTTTTTTGTTTTTTTAATTTAAAAAAGTATAATTAAATAACTGGATTCATCCAACGACTAAAGTCGTTGGTTTTCTCCAGTGTGAATCATAAAAGCCAATATGGGTTTAAAACAAAAAAAACTTCATAGGCCAACTTCTATATCGTTGCCAAAATGAAACAGCTAAAAAAAAAACGGCGACCATCAATCAGTCGTCGTTTTCTATTTTGTGCTTCAATATGTAAACGTATTCAGCAAATGGTTTCCTTTGTTTGTGCTTTCTGTATAACCATTTCTTGAATACTGGTATGGACACAGCCGTTATCCCCCCGAAACCGTCCCAATCTTTTGAATAGTTTGATAGGTATGCGTTTTTGGCTGTTTCCTCGGACTTAAACCCCAACATAACCTTGCTTTCGTCAAAATCACCGTTTCTGTTGTTCTGGTCAATCACATAAACAGTGTTAAAATCAGTTAAATTGTCACCGAGAAACACATCTACAGCGTCACCATCCTTGCCATTGCCATGTGTGTTTCTGAAATAACCGTAATGGTTGTTCAGTGTCGTTTTGCCATGTTCGTTTGTTTCGGGATTAAACCACATCCTGTCGCTGTTCCTTGGGTTTTCAATTGTTATGCCCATACCCTTCACTGAAATATGGCCCTTTTTGTAATTCCCAGCATGACGCTGTTTTTCACTTGGTATAAGGTTGACATCGACACACTTGTCATCAACGTCTTCCATTGTGATTTCAGAAATCAGATATTTGAATTGTGATTCGTTTAATATGACTTGCATCTTATAAATGGTTTACGCTTAAAGTGCCAAACACACCAATTTTATTATTGAACCAATCGTCAATCAATTGTTTGAAAAACAAATCACGCTCGTCATGGTCAGAAAACATGTTCTGGAATCTGTCAACAAGCAAATCTTGAAGCTGTTCCACGTACATGTTTTTCAAGACATTCCCGTTACTTCCAAGCATGGCGACAACCCTTGTGCTTTTAGGGAAACCGTCAGCACCTATTGTTTCGTAATTTCCCCTTTGGAAACTTTTGTCAAGGAACTTTTTTACAATTTTAACCTTTTCTGGATTTATGCTATATGGTTTGTTGGCCTTCTTCATTGAAGGGTTTTGTGGTGTGGGTTCTTTGTAAATATCCTCGTTCAAGCCAAATAACATTTTTGCCTGTGATTCGTTTATTATAACTGTTTTCATTTTGCGCTTAATTAATCAATATAAATAGTCCGCTTGATTAAGAAACAGCCAGGCATTCACTTTCGCTGTTAAAGAAAATGTTGAATCGATAGCCAGAGTCATATGAGCCGTCAATAATAGCATCTGTGACCATATTTTCTATGTTGTCCTGGATTGCCCTGATTATCGGCCTTGCACCATACTCTTTCTCGTCCTTAACGATATTAAATATATAATCAACAACGTCATTATCATAATCGCATTCATAACCGATTTCGTTTAAGTTATTTTCAAATTTCTTGATTTCAATTTTGATGATGTCTTTCAAATTTTCATCAGTCAAGCTGTTGAAATAAATGATGTCGTCAATTCTGTTTAGGAATTCTGGTGGGAATTTGCTTTTCATCTGCTTTGTAAGGATGCGCTTTGTATTCTCATCCTCGTTTTCAGTGAAACCGATTCCCTTTCCAAAATCGGCAGCGGCCTTTGCTCCGATGTTTGAAGTGAAAATCACAATCACGTTTTTGAAATCAACCCTTTGGCCAGAATTGTCCGTAAGAAACCCCTCGTCAAGCACCTGTAGGAAAACATTGTATATTTCTGGGTCGGCTTTTTCAATCTCGTCAAGCAACAACACACAATGCTTTTTGTTTTTGATGGCTTCGGTCAATTGTCCGCCTTCCTCATATCCAACATATCCAGGGTTTGACCCGATTAGTTTGTTAACCGCTACTTTATCAGAAAACTCGGACATGTCGAATCTCACAAGGGCATTCTCATTGCCGAACAGTTCTTTTGCCAGCTTTTTCGCGAGCAGTGTTTTGCCAACACCAGTTCTTCCGCAGGCAAGAGCGCTGTACATGCACCCGTTCTTACGAAGGCCGATTCTGTTTCTCTTAAGGGCTTTGCATACAGTGTCAATCGCTTCGTTCTGTCCTATGATGTTCTCCTTGAGTCTGTCGTTCATATGCGACAGTTTTTCTTTGTCGTCCGATGTCAGGTTGTTGATTGGGATTTTTGTTTTTTTCGACACAATCCCAAGTATATCATCGACTGTTATGAGTGGCCTTGCGTTTTCTTTGTTTTCTTTGTAGTTTGCAAATTCAAACCTGTATTCATCTAACAGCGAGTCAACCTTTTGTCCGAGTTTGTCGATTTTCTCAAATTCTTTTTTTTGTTTCGCAATTTCAAGACTTCTGGATTCTTTTGACAATTCGATTCTTAATTCTTTAAGCCTCTTTGGTTCGTTCACAAGACCGACCAGAGCGCCAACCTCATCGAGAATGTCGATTGCGGAATCTGGAAGATTTCTTTCTGTGATATATCTGTCGGCAAGTTTCACACAGGCTTCAATAGCTTCGTCTGTGTATTTAACATTGTGATATTCCTCGTATTCGTTTCTTATTCCGTACAGGATATCAAGCGATTCCTGTGTTGTCGGTGCGTCGATTATGATTTTTTGGAACCTTCTGGAAAGGGATGGGTCTTTGTCGAACGTTTTTCTGAACGATGCGAAATCAGACGTTCCGATGACTTTAATTTCCCCGCTTTCAAGAGCGCGGGACAGCATTGCAGCAAATTCAAAGTCGTTTTTGCTCTTGTCGGCCATCATCGCTCCGATATTGTCCATGAACAGGATGAACCTGTTGTCAGCGCGAACCTCGTCAAGTATTCCTTTAACCCTTTCCTCGAACATTCCGCGCAAGGTCGTGCCAGCCATCAAAGCTGTCATGTCAAGCGAGACAATTATCTTGTCTTCAAGGAATGTCGGAACGTTGCCTTCCACAATTTGCAATGCGATTGATTCTCCAATGGCTGTTTTGCCGACGCCTTCACCGCCTACAAGAATTACATTGTTTTTCTTTTTTCTTCCGAGAACCCTGATTATCTCTTCGGTTTCACGTTCCCTTCCGATAATCCTCGTTATCTTCCCTTCAGATGCCTGCTGGTTCAGATTCATGCAATATTCAGTAATATACGGGGTTTTCCCTTTTTTCTTTTTGGAAGCCCCTGGAATCATAGACCCTTCAATGGAATCAACCCCGTTACTCAAAACATCTTTCATTGCATTTGTGATTTCGTCAAGCGAATTTGCCTGTATGATTTGCACATCTTTACCATTTATTCTTTTTTTGAATATTTTTGGCTTACTTCCAATGTAATCCATGCTAACGTTGTCCATATTTTCATTTTGTTTCACCTTATCTTTGAACATCTTGTATGTGATACCACCACGCACAAACACATTTCGCAATTTGTTGTCTTCAATCTTCAACATTGCCAAAAACACATGTTCGCTTCCAAGAACCGTCTTTCCCATTGCGGAACATTCTTCCTTGCCTTTGTTGAAAAGGTCTTTGACTTCGTTTGAAAAACCTATTTCCCTGTTTGGTTTCACCGCTGTTAGCGCTTTTGAGGACACATAGCTGTAACAGGCGTTTGTGATTTCATCCATTGTATTGGACATCAAACAGCTGTCCAATAACTTGTATAAAGTGCTGTTTTTTTCCAGCATGACACCAAGTATGAAATACTCAATGTCAATCGCAAGTGTCGGTAGTTCTTTTGATAGCGTGTTTTTTAGAAAATAAATCACGTTTTCCAATTCATCTGTCATTTCAATCGACTCGTCTTTGCCAATAATAATCTCTTTTTCCTTCATTTAATTATTGAATTAGTTAGAACTATTATAATAATTTTTTTTGACAAAAACAATTGTTTTCCCTTTTCAAAAAACAGAATATGCTTTATTTTATTAAAAAAAATCATGATATTAAAGAAAAAATACGACGAGAAAACCAAAACACAAAAGGTGTGGTATGATTCATCCATGCTGTTTTACAGCGAGATGGTTGAAAACGAGAACGAAAACTGCGGAAATTTATATGTGACTTTCAAAAATGGCTCCTGCTATGTTTACAAAAACGTCAGGTTTGAGGATTATGTCATTTTCATTGCTGGCGGAACAGACGTGTCACAGGGCAAGGCACTTAACAAATTCATAAAATCAAAATACGAATGCGAAAGGCTTGAAGATTCAAACCTTGATAAGATTAGGGATGAAATGAACAGCGAAAACGAAACGGAAAGCAACAGAAATATAACATATTTCATATCTGGTCACAGGAACATAACGGAAGCTGAATTTGAATTCAATTACATACCGCTCATTAATTATGCTTTGGAAAAGACCCCAGGGGCTATGTTTGTTGTCGGTGACTACTATGGCGTCGACATAATGGCGCAGAACTATCTCATGGATGTGCTTTTGCTTGAGCCTGATAGGGTGACGGTTTACCACATGTTTGACAAACCAAGAAATATTAACGAAAAGATAACAAATACAATTGGTGGTTTTGAAAGTGATGACGAACGTGACAGCGCAATGACGAACGCTTCGTTTGAAGACATAGCGCTTGTAAGGGACAACAAAAAGATGTCTGGCACAGCCGAAAACATTTTAAGACGATATATGTTGAAACTTTAACTGTTTCATCCACTATTTATTTGTGGAAAATAACAGTTAAAAAACAACATGCAAACTCATGGAAAAAGACATTAAAAATTATGATATAGTCGAAGGCAAAGAAATTAGGACTCTCATGCCGCTGGCAATGGATTTGGCTCCTAAGACAATCGGCCTTTCAGACTTGACTGTCCATGCCTACGGGCACAAGGTTATGGGCTCTGAAAGCATGGAGGTTGTCGACATTGAATCTTTTTACGGTGAAGGTAGTGACGATGGCGGTGGTGACAGCAAACCTCTTGAACCAAGCGAAGCGGACAAACAAATAGTTGATGACATCACTAATGAAACAGGTGATACTATCAATATTAATGTTCCAGAAGGTGAGCAAGTGCAAAACCTGACAATACCGACAGAAGCGACAGCTGCGCCCACAATCAACGGAAAATTTGCAAACGGAGCCACAGTAACAAGTGAAAATTCAAACCCGATAACACTTAATAATACAAGCGATGAGCCGACAAATATTAATGTAAATTCAAATGGCGACATATACATGTCAGGCCAATATAACAATGTGAATATTGACGGTAACGGCATTTCAGTCCCAGAAAACGGAAATGCAGCACAAATAAGCGGAAACGTCAATATAGCTGACGGAAATGATTCAGCTTCTGTTACAGCAGAATTTGTCGGTGACGAACCTCAGGAGGTGAAATTCAACGGGAGTGAAATTGACATTGAAAACACTGAAAGCACGGAATCTACCGACCTTGTTGTCAACGCACCAAACGCAACCGTGACCATGGACGGTGTATATGACGAGGTTGAGGTCACATGCAGCGACGACACTTTGATTCTTAAAAACGGGTTCCACTCACACAAACTTGTTGTCAAAAAGGGAAATGTCGTTATTCATGGCGACAGCATCAATGATTTCGCAGATGAATTCATTTGCACTGGAACCGTAACGCCGACACTTGTAAGTGGGGAAACCGAGCAATTCATTCTTGATACATTAGCGGCGGCTACTGGCACAAGTGTTCAGATAACACTCCAAGACGGGATGATTGTTAGGAATTTGGTGATACCTTCCGAAACAAATTGTTCACCTAAGATTACTGGTGTGTTTGCGAACGGTGCGATTGTCGTATTTGAAGGTCCATCAAATAAATTCATCACTTTGACCAACACAAATCAAAATGCAACAGACATAAATGTAAAGGCAAATGGGACTGTTTATTTGGCTGGCTCTTACAACGACGTTACCATTGACGGAAAGGGTGTTTCCGTGTCAAGCGGCAACTATCCTTTGATTTATGGTGACATAAACATAATCGGAAACGTAAGTTCTGTAACAGTTTCTTGTAAGTTTGAATCAAGTGAAGCTCAACAAGTTAATTATAACGGAGAGAAAATAAATGTTTCAAACAACGAAACAGCTGGAACATCTAATGTTGTCGTAAATGCAACAAATGCCGCACTTACAATTGGCGGAAAATACAACAACCTTGAGGCAAATTGCGTTTCCATGACACTGAATGCCACATTGCATGCAAACAAACTGGTTGCCAATTGTGATACTGTGACATTGAATGGCGTCGATATAAATGATTTTGCTGACGATGTTGTTTGCAGCGGCACAATAAGCCCGATTCAATTCAACAAACTGACATGCAGCCCTGGCGAAAGTACGCTTGGTGAAGATACGGTTGGCAATGGTTTGGCTTTCGGTGCATTTGCAAGCGGTAAATCGAAATGGAATCTGAATGGACACACCTACACGAATCAAAGAAGCGGAAGCGGAATTGTTTTGTTGAGAAACAAACCGATACTTGACATATACGGACCAGGAAAAATGACAACAAACGCAACAGACGCTTACGGACTTTGGGTTTCTGGTGAAGAGGCTGTGCTTAACATCTATGGTGGCGACTATGAAGGATGCACACATTGCTTGTATGCTGAAAACGGAACAATCAATGTCTATGGCGGAACATTCAAACTTTTGGATGCGGCAACGGCGGACAGGGATGCAAACAACAATTTGAAATTCCTGGTTAACTGTCTGGATGCAAGTTATACTGGTGGCACAGCGCACATAAACATTTATGGCGGTAAATTTTACGAATATAACCCAGCTGTCTCATATAGCGAGCCTGGTGGCCCAGTTAGTTTTGTAGCTCCTGGATACCACGTGGTTGAATCCACTGAGGATGAAATAAAAGTATATGAAGTTGTTAAAGACTAATTGAATAATAAATTGAAATTAAATAAAACAAGAAAATGGGAAACGATTATTTGAAAAATTATGATTTTGTGGAAGGCACCGAATTCGAAGGTTTGATGCCAGCCGTAATGGAGACTCTAGGTGACGACTATGTTACTGGCAAATCCGACGAAATTGTTGCTATGCACGGTTTCAAAGCTCTTGGTAGTGATGCTCTTGAAGTAATTGACATTGAAGCTTTCTATGAGAGCGGAAGTGAAGGTGGCGAAGGCGGAAACGACGGCGGAAATAACGGCGACCAAGGCGCACAAGGTGATGATAATGGCGACCAAGGCGCTCAGGGCGACAATGGTGACCAGGGCGCTCAGGGCGACAATGGTGACCAGGGCGGAAACGATGGTGACCAAGGCACACAAGGCGTTCAGGGTTAATAGGGATTAAAAGGTTAGAAACGTATGAAATGGCTGTATGAAAATACAGCCATTTTTTATTCACCTTTAACACTATTTATAATACATTAATATATGTTATATATTTTATGAAGACAATTTTCATAACAAACGAACAAAAAGAACTGTTAAAACAAATGGCTGTAATGGAAGAAAAGACACCAGCCGCACAAGACCAGGTTCACGGGAAAGTAAACGCTGGCATAATGGATGCCGTAACATGCGGTGGCATGATGGAGGGTGCAGAGCCAGAATCCGATGAATACAAAGTCGGTTCTGAAAACGACGGTTGTTTCAAGCATGTTTGCGAATCGGAAGAGAATTCAAATTCCAAATTAAAGAAATACATGAAAAAAATCGCCGATTACATGTATGACAATGGCCTTAATGTAAAACCGCTGCCAAAGCTTGAGCTTAACTGGGACAAACAGGACGGAATCTTCATCAGGACTGGTTATTATGACCCGAATGAGAAGAAAGTTGTTGTTTTCTGTGATTCAAGGAACGACAAAGACATATTGCGTTCTTTTGCTCACGAAATGATTCACCATAGCCAGAATCTGGACGGAAAAAACCTTTCATTTAGCGGAGAGGACAATGTTAAGGATTCAAAAGAACTTGAAAAAATAGAAGCGGAGGCATATCTGAAGGGAAACATCTTTTTCAGGAAATGGACGGAGTTCGAACAGGAAAACAACGGCACGCTGAACGAGGGCAAGTCAAAACATAAAAAACAAGTATTCAATGACGAAGGTAAGTTGGTTCCTGAAAAATGTGAAAAGTGTGGTTCAGATGTTGGTGTTTATATTTGTGGTGAACCCGTGTATAAATGCACAAAATGCGGTGAATATTACGGAACGGTACCGTTTCCAGATAATTTAAACGAAAATACAGTTTCTGAATTGGAATCTGACGAAGTGGATTTGTCTTCTTTTAACCTTAAACAACACCTTAACCCTAAATTTTGGAAAGACGGAAAATTAGATTCCAGGATAAGGATGAAATTATTGGATATCGCCGATGATTTCATTGAATCGCTTGGTGTTGATTGGGTTAAGCCTAAAGACATAATTATAACAGGCTCTTTGGCAAATTACAATTGGAACAAACAATATTCGGACATAGATTTGCATGTCCTTATGGATTTTTCCGAGGTTGACGAAAGAAAAGATTTTGTTGAAAAATACTTCAAGGCACAAAAAGACATATGGAACGAACAGCATGAAGGCATAAGCATTTTCGGTTTTCCTGTTGAGGTTTATGTTCAGGACATACACGAAAACCACACGTCAAGCGGCGTTTATTCACTTGAAAGAGACGAATGGATTGAAACACCAGACTTTGACACACTTGCAAAATCAAAAATAAACATTGAAAAGATAAAACAATCCGTTGCGAAATATGCGACAGAGATAGACAAACTGTTTTCAATTTACAAAAATTGCGGTGACGACGAATATAAAATGAGGAAGGTGAATGAAAAGGCTGACGAATTGTTCGACACAATAAAGAATGAAAGACGTGGTAGTCTTAAAAACAGCAATTCGGAAATAACAACAGGAAACTTAATATTCAAATGCCTCAGGAGAATGAATTACATCGACAAGCTTTCAAAACTGAAAACCAAGACATACGATTCACTACAATCATTGAACGAAAATGAAAATACTGTCGTGATAAGCGAGAGTCAAATGCGGGACATCGGGTCCAGGCTTTATGAGATAACAGTCAGGGACAAGTGGAACCTGGAAACCAGGAAAAACAAAACCGACCTGGATTTCAACACATACGCCAAAATATGCTCTCTAGACCCGACATCGAAAGTGTTTGTAGACAATATGGTTGCTGGCAAATACTGCAACTGGTTGTTGGCTAAAATGGATGTTTCGAAGATGTCGGACAGTGCTTACTTGAACGCCGTCAGAATCGCCCTGGAGCAGTTTAATGACGGAATTAAGCGCGGTATACTGCAACGAAGCGGAATAAGCGGGGACATAAACAAATTCAAAAGCGCCGATGAACTTGTTTCGACGATGCGTGGAGTGATTGGCGGAGGGGAGCAGGTGTCGCAAAGTGTGTCGAACCACATGGAGGCGCTTAAAGGCCAATACGAGATTGCAGCAGAAAGCCAGAGATGGATGGTTGTCGTCCCGATGACCTTTGAGGCTGAGCGGTATTTCGGAAGCGGAACCGAGTGGTGCACGGTTGGGAATGAGGATTATTTCAATCAATATATGGATGAGGGGCAGCTGTACATAACAGTCCCGAAAAATATGGACAAGAGGCTCAAGATGCAATTCCATTTTGAGAGCGAGTCATTTGCTGATTTCAAGGACCGCGTGGTGTCAAACCCAAAGTCTTGCATTTACAGCGTTATAGGCGATACAGACGACTTATACGAGGTGTTCGACATGTGGGACACGGTGGACGACAGGTTTTCCGTTTTCAAGTTAGTAAAATTCAGTGATGTGGAACGGCTACTTGCCAGCGGTAAGGACCCAAGGGACGTGTTCGACTTGTACGGCGGTTTCCATGAAGGCTACGCTCAGGTGATTCTGAACGGGAAATCCAACTTAATTGGCACCGACAGGAGACTTGTGTCCCCTAACCAGTGGTTCGACGGTTGTGGAATGTTCAGCGGGGGCTACGCTCAGGTGATTCTGAACGGGAAATCCAACTTAATTGGCACCGACAGGAGACTTGTGTCCCCTAACCAGTGGTTCGATTGGTGTGGTGATTTCCACGAAGGCTACGTTCAGGTGGAACTGAACGGGAAATGGAACTTCATTGGCAAGGACGGAAGTATTTTGTCACCGAACCAGTGGTTCGACTGGTGCGACGATTTCAATGATGGCTACGCTAGGGTGAATCTGAACGGGAAATGGAACTTCATCGGCAAGGACGGAAGTATTTTGTCACCGAACCAGTGGTTCGACTGGTGCAGCAATTTTAGAAATGGCTGCGCTCAAGTGGAACTGGACGGGGAATCCATATACATCAACACGGACGGTAACCTTCACGACGAGAGACCGACCAGTCGTTTGAACGAAAATGAAAATTCAAATTTCAATGTATATGTGATGTGCGGTTGCGCTGGTGCTGGAAAATCAACATGGATTAAGAACAACCTTCCAGGGATTCCAGTTGTCTCCAGGGACCTTATACGTGCAGAGCTCGGTTATTGCGGAAACGGTGAGAAATTTGTCGGAACAAAAGAACAGGAGGACTGTGTCACAGAAACTGAAAACCGAATGATAAATGAACTTTGCAAGTCAAAAACCGATTTCGCGATAGACAATATGAACATAAAATCAAAATACAGGAAAAAACTTACGGAAAAAATAAGAAAATTTGGTGGAAAAATCACGATGGTTGTTCTGGATACAAGCCTTGATGCCTGCAAACAGGCAAGAAACGGTCAGATTCCAGACGATGTGATAGAAAGAATGCACGGAAGCATGTCATTTCCGAACGAGGATGAATACGACGAAATAATAGTCGTGAAAAGATAAGTTAATTATAATTAAACTTTTTTCAAAATACATGATATTTATGAAAGGTTAATAAAAAACCAAAAAAAATTAATTGTTGTAACAAAACATATTTAATATATAAAATTTTAAAACAAAACAAACGATATTTTTGTAAGTTGTGGACTATTTAATAATATGAACTTGAACGTTGTAAATAATAAAAAATCGTTGGGGCATCGACGAATTGGTGAGTGCAAATGTTGGTGGCTGAAAAGTTGTCAACATGCATGTTTAAACCAAGAATCTCATGAATAAAACCATGGGGGTATGTCAAATTTGATAAATAATGAAAATAATTATTGAAAAAAAATAACATAAACATGTCTAGTTTTAATGAGGCGATTGAGAGAATGAAAAGTTTGTATACCTATGGTAATATCAATGAAGACAAACATCATTCAATTCACACAATCGAATATCACCAAACCGCAGCCGACGGGAAATCATACGGCATTATCAGGGAATGCAACAAATACTACATAAAGACTGCTCCTGAGGCAAAGGCTCTCATGGCTGAAGCTTATGATTATATTGGCGGAATTTGCAACAAGAGGGATTACGAATACACAAATTACAATTCCGCTATGAAAAATTTCGAACTCAAGATTGCTTCAATCAACGAGGCGGTTCGTGGCGACATGAATGATTCTGTTGACAATTTCAAGACCAAATCAACAATTCTTGAGGGTAGCGATTTGATGCAGATGGAAATCGCAAGGCAAAGGCAAATCATGCACAACGCAGCTATGATTATGAACGAGTCTTCCGAAATAGGCGCGGACAGAAAGAACGATGTAGTGATGTACGACAAAGAGAATCCAGAAGCACCGAAGGGTGGAAACACAATGCCGAGCAACAAGGATGCCAAGGCAGACCCAGAATACAAGGGTTCAAACACAAACGGTCTTGACAAGGATGTCACACCATTTGAAGACAAAGTGACCGTTAAAGAAGGTTGCGAATGCATGTGCGGTGAGAAAGACGATTGGGGTTCAGAAGGAATGTGCAAAGGTGAAGACCCGAAGAAAATAGGTTGGGATATTGATGGACAGGAAGTTGTTAACGAAGAGGAAAACGACTGGGGTTCAGAAGGACTTCCAGCTAACGCTGGCGTTGGAGAGGCTGATACAGACCATAACGACAATCCGTTTACCGAAACCATCAACGAGGAAGAGGATTTCGACGAGGTTGAACCCGAAGAAGGTGAGACTGGTGAAGATGAAATCGACCTTGGCGTTGAGGATGACTCAGTTGAAGATGATATAGACGGAAACGACGTTGAATCTGAAGAAAACAGTGAAGACACCTTTGTTGATGACGATGATATTGCAAACACAGAAGACGGTGAAGGAACAGACAATCCAGAAGACACAGATACATTGGATGTTGATATTGACGTAACCGATGATGTCGAGGATGTTCCAAGCGAAGAAGATGAACCAGTTGAAGATAATGAAGAATGGGAGGATTTCGATGTTGATTTGGATGACACCACAGAAGATGAGCCAACACCAGAAACGGAGAACGAACCTGAAATGGCTGACGATGACGAATTCTCAGATTTTGAAAATGATGAGAATTTCGAAGCGGATGATACTGAAACCGAGGATAACGGAAATGTATATGACGATGAATTTGAAGATGGCGAAAAAGTCAACGACGATGATTTCGACAACTATGAAGACGGTGTTGTGGATGAGTGCGGTGACATTGATTTGTATGAATCCAAAAGAAATGCAATGAACAAAATCATCGATTCCGTTGTGAACGAAATTCTGAATGAGGAAACCCTGCATGTTTTCGGAAAACACCCTGGTTACCGAAAAAAACCAATGGAGCTTCCAGCTACTGGCGAAGACAAAAACCAATGGGGTGAGGACTGGAACGACGAAAGTGTGCACTCAGAAGAACCGTTCGGCTCAAAAATAGGCGACGGCACACCATTCGACAAACTGGTTGACGCTGTTACTTCTGTTGTAATGGAACAACTTAAAGGTGGTAAAAAAAAAATGAAATAGTTGACGAGAACAAAGTAATTAAAATACCAAAAAAAACTGAAGCACCATCTGACAATGCTCCACTAGACGGGCAGGGTCAAATCGGTGCTTCTTTTAATGATATACCAACCACACCACAAGACCAACCGCAGGAACCGCAACAGCCAATGCAGGATAACGACCCAATGCAAGAACCAGACCAGAACATGGACAATCCTCAAGATATGGGAATGGACCCTGGAATGGAAGCAAATGCCGACAATATTGGCGGAGATGACAGCACAATGTCAATTATCAACCAACTTAGCGACACAGACAGGGAGGCGGTTCGGGCATATGCCGAAAGCATGCTGAGCAGGGACGAGGAAAGCGATATCGACAACGACGGGATTGGAGGAGACGCCCAGGCTCCAATGCAGGAAACAAGAAAAGTAATCTTCACGAAAAAGCAACTGCTTGAAATGAATGAGAACTTCGGACCGACAGCCGACGAACTTGAAAAAACAAAACCTGAAATTTTTTCAAAAAAAACCGATAGGAAAAATAACAACACACCATTTGATAAACCGAAATTCAATTAAAATATGAAGTCAATAATTATAAACGAACGACAACTCAAAGAGTTGAACGAGATAACAATCGGCGTGAACGCAAACGGACAGTCTTCGAGCGAATACACAAAAGCGGTCACAAGCCCATCGACAAGCGGAGACATCGCAAAAGCAAGGACATATTCTGACGATGTTGACGCCGTTGTAAGCGGGCCGAAAAGCACTGACGACAGTGTTGTTGTCGATGTGGATGTTCCAGCTGGCTCTTCAGTGCAAAACGTGATGGCTCAGAACCAGGAAAACCAAGCCGCCATAAACGGAGGCGCCAAAGCGAAGATTCATGGAGACGGATTCGTGTCAGAATCAAAATACACGAAAAAACAGATAGAAGAGGCAAGAATCAGAAACATGCACGAAAACGGTGTGCGTTACACCAAGAAACAACTGGAAGAAGCTTTAAAAAATGACAAGAAACAATAACAACGCAACAGGAACAACCAGGGGGATGGCCAACAAAATGTCTGACAAAATAATCGACAGACTGGAATCCAACAAGACATATCTTGGCGGGAACCCAGCAATTCCAGACGTATATGACTCGCCGTTCCTTTTTGTTGTCGCAAAATCGGCATTCGGTGAAATACTCGACAGGGTAAAATCAATCGGGACAATAGACGACGTGCAATCTGAAAACCCGAAGGACGCCCTTGCCGAACTCCTTTCAAAATGCGCCGAAATAGAAAGGCCGTACAGGGACGAACTTGAAAAAATTTGTTATAACTATGTTGTTGACATTTTGAATGTTCCTTCGGATTCCGTCACACTGGAAACAAAACTCGTGGACAAAATAGATGACGGAAATATACCGATTGAGCCAGATTACAGTAATTTGAATTTGAATTTCGATGATGTCGAAAAAACACTTGAATTCAAAGAGGAAATAGCCAAACGCAAAATACTCAACACATTGTCAGAAGGTTTCGCAATCACAATGGCAAACGACACTGAATCATATGCCGAGAAAATAAGACATATCAACAGCGAACTCCCAGACCTGTATGCGAAAATACTTGCAATAAACACATACCTGCTTTATACCGAAGACGAACCAGAAATAACAGACAAAGACAAAAGGCAACTTGGTGTTGTGTCGGTTTCTTTCGGTGACGATGACGAGCTTGTTAGCATAAAGTCAGAGGGTGTCATATTCCCCATATTGCTGCTTGAGACAATTAAGGGGTTTGCCGAACTGTTTGTCTCACATGGACTTCCGCAAAACAAGGATTTGGCGATGGCGGTGGTGTCAAACACTGATTACGCAAAGGGTGAATTATGGACAATGAGACTGGGAGAACCGATGTGGAAACTTTTTTCAAACATGTTCAACGACATAACTACAGATGAAATACCCTATTTATTGAAAAATGTTTCTGAAATGAGCGGAGACGATTTCAATTGGGTCATGAAGGAGATTTTCGCCCAGACAAAGAAAGGAAGACATTTCATGTCAATAATCTCAAAGAACTCTAAAAAAGAGAAAGAATACAACTCATTCCTGAACAAAATGTCAAGAATGAAAGACAAAAACGGAATAATAACAGATGAATATATACACCCAGATGAACTCTAAGGAAAATTTGGTAGAAATAAAAAAAGGCCAGTGCGGAACTGGTATTTTAATTGAGAATGACGGTTACATTTCTTCGGATTGTGGTGACAACAAGAAACTTTTCGAAGAAATGAACAGACATGCGGATGGCGATGATTTCCATTGTCCATATCCGTTTATTGTTTCGGCTGTACTGCAAAAATACGG
>Ga0247609_10000657_pt1 | contig 46019 bp, 40 predicted proteins | sample 172DNAGHGlowgp2_FD_193487 | JGI IMG/M metagenome (GOLD analysis project Ga0247609, IMG submission 193487) | Sheep rumen microbial communities from Palmerston North, Manawatu-Wanganui, New Zealand - 1728 DNA GHGlow gp2 | ecosystem: Host-associated > Mammals > Digestive system > Stomach > Rumen ... | reverse complement strand
CTTTGATGTCCATAGTCTTTTCTTGTGTCATGATCTGATTTGTTTTATGTGAATACTATTGTTTGATAGTTCTTGACGGCAAAGTTACAAAAATTAATCGAAACAAATGCTGATATGCTCAAAAAACCCATAAACAAGCCAAAATTTGATTAAAAGACCTATCTTTTGATGAAGAGTCAAATGAGACGCATAAGTAAAGACATAACAAAACACTATCAAATGGCGTGTAGCTCTGGTGAGTTACACGCCATTTGCTTTTTATGGGCTCATGTTTTCTATGTGCTTATTCTGCCTATTTTTACGATTTTTTTCCTGACTTCATCACTTTTATTCTTTTTTCTTTCATTTTGCTGTCACTGCTGCAATACTGCCTGAGAATAAGAATGTTACGAGTGACAGCAAAGTGACAGTAGTGACGGCAAAATGGCAGAAATGTGGCAGAAACTGAGTTGATGCCGAGTCTGCATGATTTCCCACGGAGGGAAAGCCACGATAGATACCGGCAGACGATCCGTTCCCACGGTGGGAAAGAGCAGAGAGTAGCCTTCAAAAGTCTTGACTTTTGCTGCCGCTACTATCATTTTGCTACCGCTACTATCGATTTTGCCGTCACTACCGTCACTTTGCCGTCATCATATAACTGACTCTATTCCAATGGAATATAACGTTAGTGACAGCAAAACAGCAAAAATGCCGAAAAAAATTTTCTTCCTAATATGACAAAACCACACATCTTCTATATATAGTATGTGATTAAAGTCCATAATAAGAACTATTGGTATCCGATAAAAAACAATATGTAAACCACCCTTTTTGATGTCCCACTAAACTTTTATTGTTTTTCTCATTGCCTTTCAAGAAGAAAGTCGTACCTTTGCCCCAAATAGTTTTTCACAATCTGTCTCTTGAATAACAATGACTATGAATAAATTCATTATCTCAACACTCATCCTGTTGGTAGCAGGATGGAGCACAGCAAACGCCCAGGAAGACGGTAGCCGCCTATGGTTGCGTTTAGACACTATCAGTAGCCAAGCAGCGATAACAGGTGTAAAGGGCACGGCCATGACCGAGTTACAAACCTTCTGGAAGGGCGGTCCCGTCGTACTGAAACGTCAGAAGAACATTGGCAAGGATGGCTACACTATTAAGAGTGAGGGGGGAAAGACGGTGATTGCGGCTTCGAGCGATGCCGGTCTGCTCTACGGAGCCTTTCACCTGCTACGCCTACAGCAAACGGAACAACCATGTACGGACCTTGACATCAAGGAGCAACCAGCCTACGACTTACGTATTCTCAACCACTGGGACAACCCCAACGGCACTGTGGAGCGTGGATTTGCAGGAAAAAGCATTTTCGTAAACCCCGACCCAACCCGTATGAAGATGTACGGACGGGCCAATGCCTCTATTGGTATCAACGGTACCGTGCTTAACAATGTGAATGCAAAACCAGAAGCACTGTCTTCCAAGAGCTTACAGACTGCGAAGGCCATTGCCGACCAATTGCGTCCCTATGGCATCCGCGTCTATCTCTCCATCAATTTTGCCTCCCCCATCAAGTTAGGTGGTCTGAAGACAGCCGACCCGCTCAATGCCGATGTTATCCGTTGGTGGAAAAACAAGGCAAACGAGATATACAAGCTCATCCCCGACTTCGGCGGTTTCCTGGTGAAGGCCAATTCCGAAGGAGAGCCTGGTCCACAGGACTTCGGGCGTTCTCACGCCGATGGTGCCAACATGCTGGCAGGCATTTTGCGTCCATACCGAGGCATAGTGATGTGGCGTGCCTTTGTCTATAATCCCAAGAGTAGCGACCGTGCCAATCAAGCCTACGAGGAGTTCATGCCGCTCGACGGTCAGTTTGCAGACAATGTCATTATCCAGATCAAGAACGGCCCCATTGATTTCCAGCCCCGTGAGCCATACAGTCCGCTGTTTACCGCCTTGCAAAAGACTCAGATGATGGTTGAGTTCCAGATAACCCAGGAATATCTTGGTGCAGCCAACCATCTGGTATATCTGGCTCCCATGTGGAAGGAATTCTTCTCGTTTGTGAATCCTTCCAGCCTGAAGGCAATGGCCGGTGTTGCCAACATCGGCGATGATACAAACTGGTGTGGTCACCACTTCGCGCAAGCCAACTGGTATGCCTTCGGCCGTTTGGCATGGTCACCCACCATGTCGTCAAAGGAAATTGCCCAAGAGTGGCTCGCCCAGACTTTCTCGCCGGCAGTTTCTCACCTCTCCCCTCTCACCACCATGATGCTCGACAGTCGAGAGGCCTGCGTCAACTACATGATGCCGCTGGGCATCCACCATATTTTTGCCGGAACCCACCATTACGGTCCGGAACCATGGTACAGCCCACAAGGCATGAGAGCCGACTGGACGCCACCTTACTACCATCGTGCCGATTCCGTAGGACTGGGTTTCGACCGCACATTGCAGGGCAGTGCCAATGTCAGCGAGTATCCTGACTCACTCTGCCGTCTCTATAACGACATCAGCACCTGTCCGGAGAACCTGCTTGCATGGTTCCACCACGTCCCCTGGGACTACCGCATGAAGAACGGCCGTATTTTCTGGGACGAACTTTGTCACAAGTACAACGACGGTGTCCGTCAGGCACGTCATTTCCTGGTTGTCTGGGATGCCATGCAGCCCTATGTTGACACTCAGCGCTATGCCGAGGTACAGCGCAAGCTCCGCATCCAGGTCCGCGATGCCGAATGGTGGCGCGATGCCTGTCTGCTTTATTTCCAGACCTTCTCCCATCGTCCCATTCCACAGGACATGGAGCACCCGGTTCACAACCTCGATGAGATGATGCAATACAACATTCCCATCACCATGTACGAGAACCCAGCCTACGGATATAACAAATAGTATTGGTAAAAAGCACAACGAGATTGTTCGGATTCAACAAACACCAGGGAAACGACCTGCTGGCTTACATCCGCGAGGGACGTACGATGACGCAAAGCGAGAAGCTGCGCCTCATTGTCAATTTGAGTATTCCCTCCATCTTAGCCCAGATTTCGGCCACTGTCATGTTCTTCATCGATGCCTCGATGGTAGGACATCTTGGTGCCCGTGCCTCAGCAGCCATCGGACTGGTGGAGACTACAGGCTGGTTGCTGGGCGGGCTGGCTTCGGCAGCCAACATGGGATTCTCGGTTCAGGTGGCCCACTACATTGGCGCCAACAACTTCGAGGCAGCCCGCCGGGTGCTGCGTCAGTCGCTGGTGTGCTGTCTGATATGGGCCGTGTCCATCACGCTCATAGCGCTTTCCTGCAGTCCGTTTCTCCCCTACTGGCTGGGCGGCACCGATGAGATAGCCCACGATGCCTCGCTCTACTTCATGCTCTTTAGCGTGTTCGGCATTTTCTTCCAGATGGAAGGTCTTGCCGGTTCCATGCTGAAGTGCTCAGGCAACATGAAGATTCCTTCCATGCTCAACATCCTGATGTGCGTCATGGACGTGGTGTTCAACTATCTGTTTATCTATCTGTTAGAGTTGGGAGTCATGGGTGCAGCCTTAGGTACAGGTGTCTCCATGCTGATAACGGCTGGTCTCATGCTCTATTTCCTGCTGTGGCGGTCGGATATGCTGGGCATCTTCAAGAAGCAGCGTGAGCAGCGAGAGTCGTTCCCCGCCTTCCGTCCCACTTCCGATGTAGTGACAACAGCCTTGAAGATTGGTGCCCCCATGGGATTACAGCACATGCTGATGGGTTCAGCTCAGATAGTCAGCACGCTGATTGTCGCTCCGTTAGGCACCATCGCCATTGCCGCCCACTCGCTTGCCATCACCGTCGAGAGTCTGTGCTACATGCCGGGGTTCGGTATTTCCGAGGCAGCTACGACGCTGGTAGGCCAGGGCATTGGTGCCGGCCAGAAACAGCTCACCCGTTCGTTTGCCAACATGTCCGTATCATTAGGCATCGGTGTGATGACGCTGATGGGCGTACTGATGTTCATCTTTGCCCATGAACTCATGTCCGTCATGTCGCCCGTAGCCGCCATCCAGGCACTGGGAGCCTACTGTCTTCGCATTGAAGCCTTTGCCGAACCCATGTTTGCGGCCGCCATCGTCTGCAACGGCGTCTTCATTGGTGCCGGTGACACGCTGAAGCCTGCCATCATGAGCCTGTGCAGCATGTGGGGTGTACGTCTGACCTTGGCTGCCCTTTTTGCCCGCGAATATGGCCTGAAGGGAGTTTGGACGGCTATGGCCATCGAGTTGACCTTCAGGGGAGTCATCTTCCTCTGCCGGTTATTCTATGGTCATTGGGACGAGAAAAAGGTGAACATTAAGCATTAATCATTAAACAATAAAGATTAGACATATTATCATGAAGAGAATTTTGCTTTGTCTATCATTTGTCTTTTCGCAGTTTTCATTTAGCTGCGTAATGGCACAAGACCGCGCTGAGGTTCTCATGGAGACCAGCGAGGGCGACATCCGTATCCAGTTATACAACGAGACGCCCCGGCACCGCGACAATTTCCTGCGACTGGTCAAGGAGCACTACTATGACTCCCTACAGTTCCATCGCGTCATCAAGGACTTTATGATACAGGGCGGCAAGGGAGCTCACCTTGACTACACCATCGAGGCCGAGTTCCGTACCCCCCAGCTGTTTCACAAGCGCGGCACGCTGGCAGCAGCCCGTGAAGGCGACGACGTCAACCCTCAGAAGCGCTCGAGTCCATCGCAGTTCTACTTTGTCTGGGGACGTAAGTACTCCGAGCGGGCCATGGAGTTCACCGAAAGCCGTCTTGACCTGCAACTGACGCCCGAAATGCGCGAAGCCTATATGACGCAGGGCGGCACCCCCCACCTGGACGGTTCCTACACCGTGTTCGGCGAGGTTACTGAAGGCCTGGATGTCGTAGAGCGCATACAGGGTGTTGCCACCGACGAATCCGACCGTCCGTTGCAGCCAGTCCTGATACTACGTGCCACGGTAGTCAAGGAGTAGCCAGCCCTGAAGACAGAATAAAAATGCAGCCCTCGGAATCACTCCGAAGGCTGCACATCATTGATATTAATAACTAAAAACCTAAAATCCTATGCTCTCTCTTAGCGCTTTTCGATGCTGTAGTCGATTAAATAAGCCGATACTGCAAAGATAGCGAACAGTTCAATTAACAGTGTCATAGTGTTACCCTTTCCTTAACTTTAATTAAACAATCTTTTACCTATTCTCAGAACCGCTCCCTACTGCGGTCTTTTTTGTTGATTAACTACTTACTTTTTTCTTAGATGCGTGGGGTATTGTCCCTCACCCACATACCTGTTGCAGCCAGGGCTGCACACAGGGTTATCAATGTCATCGTGTTCATCTTTTTACCTTTCTTTTTTGTGTTACCCTTACTAATCTTTTCTTTTACCTATTTTATCTCTTGGGGGTTGTTATCCTGTTTTTATCCCCCGTTGTGTTCTGAAGACGGTGCAAAGGTAAAGAGATTTTACGATTCGACCATTCACAATTTACGGTTTTGTGTCAAAATCGGTCTTGTTTTTGACCTACATCAAATTATTGTGTCCGTACACAAAACATCATTTACCATGTTCGTCAACTCCACAAACTGCGGAATACTCAGCTGTTCAGGGCGTTTCGTCATGTAGGGACTTGCGATGAGCTTTTCCAGCGCTTCCGCCCTCGTCTTTTCACCTTCGTCTTTTCCGGAGAAAGAAGGAATCATCTGCCTCAACGACACCCGCAGCATCTTACGCCGCTGTCCGAAGACCGTTTTCACCAGTCGTTTGAAGAGCTGTTCGTCACATCCCAGCTGCTGCACCTCGTTACGCGTCATGCGGATGACGGCACTCTTCACCTTGGGCGGCGGGTTGAATACCGTTTCATCGACCGTAAACAGATATTCCACGTCATACCAGGCCTGAATAAGCACAGAGAGGATGCCGTAGGCCTTCGTGCCGGGCTGTGAGGCAATGCGCAGTGCCACCTCGCGCTGTATCATGCCCGTGCAACAGGGTATCACATCGCGGTTGTCCAGCATCTTGAAGAAAATCTGCGACGAGATGTCATACGGGTAGTTGCCCGTCAGCACAAACTGTTGGCCGCCGAACAGCGTCCTGAGGTCCATGCGCAGGAAGTCGCCCTCGATAATGCATCCATTCTCCTCTTCATTCTCTTCCCTGAACAAGGTACCTTTCAGGTACTCCACGCTTTCCTTGTCAATCTCCACCACCTTCAACGGCCGTGGCTTTTCCTTCAGAAACTGGGTCATGACACCCATTCCCGGTCCCACCTCCAGTACAGGCAGTTCAGGGCATGCATCCACCGTATCGGCTATTCGCCGGGCTATCGAGAGGTCAGTCAGAAAGTGCTGCCCCAGGTTCTTCTTCGGTCTTACTTGTTTCATCATGGCGACAAAGGTAAGAAAAAGATTAAATATTAAAGATGAAAGTCGAAAGAATTTCTCAGTAACAGGCAAAAAAAGACTGCTATCCTCACGGATGCAGTCTCCACTTCAACTAAAATATTTTACGCCTATGAAAAAATTTCTTCTCATGAAAGATTGAGCTTAGTCAATCTTGCCTGTAGCTTTGTAGTCGATGACCAGTCCTGCTGCTATGATTGCTGCGCTGAACACAGCCACTACTGCTACTGCATTAAATGTTGTCATCATTGTGTTACCCTTTCTTTACTTTAAAAATTCGTTTACAATCTTTTATTACCTTTTTACTTGTTCTCCGCAGTCAGCTCATTGTTGACGCGGAAGGCCTCGAAGACCATTACGGCTACGATGGCCAATGCAAATACTGTTACCATCATTTTTTTACTCTTTAATTTGTTATCCTAAATCTTTTTGCCTTTGTGATTGCTCTTAATCACGATGCAAAGGTAAGGTTTTTTTGCGTTCCGGCCATCAGCAAAAGATGGTTTTCGGTGTAAAACCTACATTTATTTGACCTGCGTCAAAGAATTGATTTTGCTCAATCCACAAGCCCTTTTCTGGTGCAATTAACTATTTTTACGCCCTCTGTTTTGCGCGTTCTCAATAATTATATGTACTTTTGCAATGAAAATTTATGGACAAGAAAAACCTGCTGAACAATACCGTCAAAGTACTGCTGCCGCTCGTGCTGGGCGGAGCCATCCTCTACTGGATGTATCGCGACTTCGACTTCCAGAGTCTCAACCACGTCCTGTGGCATGAAATGGACTGGACGTGGATGCTGCTCAGTTTCCCCTTCGGTATTCTGGCACAGATGTTTCGCGGCTGGCGCTGGCGGCAGACGCTCGAGCCCATCATGGACGAGGAAGAAAAGGCTGCGCACGAAGCAGGGACGACAAGGTCGCTCCGTAACTCCGTCCTCATCAATGCCGTCTTTCTGAGTTACGCCGCCTCGCTCGTCATTCCACGTATCGGCGAATTCACCCGCTGTGCCGTCCTCAAGCGCCACGACGGCGTATCCTTCTCCAAGGCCCTGGGCACGGTGGTTACCGAGCGTGCCGTTGATTCGCTCGTCGTGCTGCTTTTCTCGGGCACAACACTGCTGCTGCAGATTCCCGTGTTCCGCACCTTTTTCAACGAAACAGGCACCAATCTGGACAGCATCGTCAACCGCTTCACACCCACCGGCTGGCTCGTGACGGCCATCTGCGGTGCTGCAGCCCTCCTGCTGCTCCTCGTGCTGCTGCGTTACCTTTCCATATATAATAAGGTACGTGCGACGCTTAGCGGCATCTGGCAGGGCATCGTGTCACTCAAGGACGTGCGCAACGTGCCGCTGTTCGTCTTCTTCACCCTCGGCATCTGGCTGAGCTATTTCCTGCATTACTATCTCACGTTCTTCTGCTTCGAGTCCACCGCCCACCTTGGCCTCACCTGCGCCATGGTGACCTTCGTCGTGGGCTCCATCGCCGTCATCGTACCCACCCCCAACGGTGCCGGCCCCTGGCACTTTGCCGTCAAGACCATGCTCATCCTCTATGGTGTGGCCGACACCGAGGCACTCTATTTCGTCCTCATCGTCCACACCGTCCAGACCATGCTCGTCGTACTCTTGGGAGTATGGGCGTGGGCATCGCTTAACTTCACAAAACGTATAACCCTAAAACAAAAAAACAATCTATGAACAACGAAATTCAGAACCTACAGCCGCAGTGCATCTGGCGTAACTTCTATGCACTCACACAGGTGCCCCGCCCCAGCGGACACTTGGAGAAAATCCAACAGTTCCTGCTCAACTTCGGCAAACAGGCCGGCGTGGAAGCCCTAAAGGATGAAGCCGGAAACATCATCTTCCGCAAACCCGCCTCGCCAGGCATGGAAGACCGTAAGGGCATCATACTGCAGGCCCACATGGACATGGTGCCGCAGAAGACGCCCGAATCGACCCATAACTTCGAGACCGACCCCATAGAGCCGTGGATTGACGGTGAGTGGGTCAAGGCCCGTGGCACCACCCTCGGCGCCGACAACGGACTGGGCGTGGCAGCCATCATGGCCATCATGGAGGACAAGACGCTCCGCCACGGACCCATCAACGCCCTCATCACCGCCGACGAGGAAACAGGCATGTTTGGTGCCAACGACCTCAAGTCCGACGTACTGGAGGGCGACATCCTCATGAACCTCGACTCGGAGCACTGGGGCAAGTTTGTCATCGGCTCCGCCGGCGGCATCGACATCACCGCCACCCTCGACTACCAGGAGGCAGACACCGACCCCGACGACGCTGCCGTGCGCGTCACGCTGAAGGGCCTGCGCGGCGGCCACTCCGGACTGGAGATTCACGAGGGCCGCGGCAACGCCAACAAACTCATGGTACGCTTTGTCCGCGAGGCCATCGAACAGCTCGACGCCCGTCTTACCAGCTGGCAGGGCGGCAACATGCGCAACGCCATCCCCTTCCAGGCCGTCACCGAACTCACGCTGCCCAAGGAGAACGTGGAGGCCCTGCGCGATCTCGTAGCCGACTGGCTGGAGGATTTCCAGGACGAGTACAAGCAGATAGAGAGCGGCATAGAGTTCTTTGTCGAGGACATCGCGACACCCAAGAAGCAGGTGCCCGTGGAGATTCAGGATAACCTCATCGATGCCATCTACGCCTGCCACGACGGTGTCATCCGCATGATACCCTCCTACCCCTCAGTCGTAGAGACCTCCTCCAACCTCGCCATCATCAACATCGGCGGCGGTCACGCCTCGCTGCAGATTCTGGCCCGCTCCAGCCGCGAGGACATGAAGGACTACATCGTCAACACACTTCAGAGCTGCTTCAACATGGCAGGCATGAAGGTGGAGACAGCAGGCTCCTACGGCGGCTGGGACCCCAACCCCGACTCCGAGATTCTGCACCTGCTGCTCAAGGAGTACAAGGAGCTGTTCGGTACCGACGGCATCATCCAGGTTGATCATGCCGGACTGGAGTGCTCCGTCATTCTGGGCAAGTACCCTTGGCTGGATGTCGTTTCCCTCGGTCCCACGATGAAGTCGCCCCACACCACTACCGAGCGTGCCCTCATCGAGACCGTCGCCCCCTTCTGGCAGCTGCTGAAGAAGACGCTGGAGGACGTTCCCACCAAGTAAGCCGACACGCAACACGTCGTACTGGCAACACGACTCACGAAAAAGGCTCGCATCCCCGCGAGCCTTTTCTTTATATAACTAACCTAATCAAAACCAAACATTATGAAAAAATTACTAACCTATATCGTATGAATCTTGTCTCTTTGTTTTGTTGATGCAAAGTTAAGACGAAAACCATACACATCAAAAAAACTGGCGTTTATCCAAAACAGATGTTCGGACAAACGCCAAAATGTCGGACAAAACGAGGGTATAGGGTGCGAAATTGTCCGAAAGAGACTTATTCAGCCTCCCCTTCACTACGAGATATGTCATCCAAAAAGTCGAATGGAAAGAAGGGCGGGGCGGGATCCTCATTCGGATTTCCCTGATTAATCGGGTCAGTAGTCTGTCCCTCCAAAACAATGGAACCAATCATCAGATTTGTCTCCATGGGCAGAAAAGCCCCCATCTCGGGTTTCTTGTATTTTCTTTTTGTAATCATTTGCTATAAGACTTTCCTTATCTATTTACCCACGACCATTTTCCTTCCATTCACAATATATACGCCCTTTGGCAGATGCTCGAGCGAAGTGGCATCACGACCCAGGAGCTGACCGTCGAGACCATATACTGTCATCGTAGGGCTATAGTCGAGGTTCTGCTTATCCATAGCGAAAATAGAGGTTGATGTACCACCCTCGTCAAGGTCGGAAAACGCCATCACCAACTTTGCAGCGTTGCTCTGCCCAGGAGCCTTAATCACAGCCCGAAGGGGTTTGTTGGACGTGTCGTATCCACGAGTCCACTGGCTCAAATTTCCTGCTTTGCTGATATAATGGTCACCAGCGGTGATGGTTCCATTTTCAAAAGACCCCACAAAAGAATAACCGTTGGAGAGGTCAACTGTTTGCGCAGTACTCTGGTCAACATAGACTGTCACTCCAGCTTTATTCAGCATATCGTACAGGTAGCCACCTTTCTTCGGTTTAAACAGATAAGGCACACCGCCCATGATGTTCTGGTTCCAATGGCCATAGACGTAGAGCACCGACCCTGAAACCGCCCTCACGGCCACCACATTCGTACCTTCTCCGAACACCCTCTGCACCAGGCTTTCCGTCATACTAAACGGGAGCACGATGGTGGTCCACGTGTCGGCAGCAATGGCGCGGTCGTCGGTTTCTGCTACCGCCGCTATGGTGCATAGTTTATTGTCGCTGTTCACAATGTCGTTGATGTTTGTAGTGTTGGCATTGCCGTTACTCGTACTTGTCTCTGTCAGCATCAGGCTGTTCGTGGTTTCATTGTCCGCCACGAAGTTGAAACCACGCACGGTGATATTGGACTTCTCTGCAAAATAAAAATACGTTTTGTTGGCAATCAGCGGGAACGAATACTTCACGTAGGAATTCTTCGGGACTGTATAGCCACGAAGTCCATTGTCGTCAGTCACCTCTGTGGGTGTTCCGGCCCTTGACTCCATAGCGGTAGCCTGCACGGTCGTTCCCATTTCGTCCATCAGAAATACAGGCTTATCCATCTCTTGCAAGCCCCAGATGGTAACAGTTCCGTTCCTGTCGGGCTCCAGCCGCATGTAAGCACCCTTGGCAGGCAGATAATACTGCTTCAAGGTGGGGTCAGCACCACGTACGCCAGCCACCGTAGTAGAGTTTCCAAACTCGTTGGTGGCAGCAGTGCCATTAGTCATGTCGTAGATGCCCACTCCGTCGTAAGGTTCGCCAACCGCAGAGTTGTCCCCCTCATAGCCCGTATTCTTCACCCACTCTGTATCGTCTAAGATTTTTGTGGCGACATACGAGCCGCCGAAAGTAGTGGCAATGCCATCTATCAAGATAGCGCATGCACTTCCCGTGGCACCATCTTTCACCGTACGGCCGTTGTTCAGCATCTTTCCACCAGGAGTTGTCGATTCAATGGCTTCCCATACATGCAACGGTTCTTTTCCAGCCTCATAGATGGTGAACGCAACGCGTGCCTCAGCACCACCTGAAGTGACGACGGCATAATAGCGACCTGCAGCTGTGGGGTGTTGCAAAGACATTTTCTCTCCTCCATCCGCACTCGAAGCATAATAAGTGACAGTATACTCTGCAGGCCAGGCCGCCGATGCTTCTACCGTAACATACTTTCCCGTTCCGTCATATTGCAGATTGGCGGGTGGTGTAATGGCCAAACGCATTGCTTTGGGACCGATGGAATTGCCGTAGTTCACGCACACCTGGTCACCATGCCCCACGCAATAGGCATATATAGTGTCTCTCACCCCTTCATACGCCCACTCATGTTCGTGCGGGAAGAAGATAGGCTTCACGGTAGTATTCGTGTTCAGAGCAAAAGTGTAGGGGTTTTTCTCTATGTTCGTTGTAGTTGACCCTCCGCCAGTCTCTGTAGTCACCTCCCACCTCAGCAGTCCATAGCCGGTCTTACCGACGGCAGAGATAGTGATTACCGTACCGGCAAGGTGGCTCTCACCGTAAACGGTAGCACCATTAACAACACCCTTGGTGTATTCATAATCCTTATCTAAGAACAAGTTATAGATAGTCTTGTCACTCCCTATCTTCGGTGACGACCCGATGGTACCCGTGTCACGGATGTCGCCATTGATAAAATGGCCCGTCGGGGTGTTAGACACACCTACAGCAGTTCCCAATTTGGTATTTACTTTTGTGTCGCTCCCATCCACATCCTTATCGAACGACATGTTCACATTCAGTCCAGTCACCTTTCCCGACCCGTCACGGGTAAAAGCATAGTCGAAATAAGTAGATGTTCCTGCAGTAGCCGCTACGCCATTAGGGTCAATAGGTGCTATAAGATAACCATTTTCATGTACGTTGGCACCATGCATGAAAGGCATTGTAGTTTGAGGTTTGATAAACTCAGGAAGCGTACAGGGAACGACGAACGTTGTAGTATCACTATATGATGTCGTGTTTGTTCCTGTCCCTGTGTAGTATTTGTTAGAAACTTGCGTATTGAAAAGTACCCCGGCATTCACATAGTCAGCAAATACATGGCCTCCCACACACGAGGCTTCGGTGCAATCTATATATTTAGGTTTATACACGTCCAAAAAACAAATAGAGTCATTTTTAAGACTGTCGGCAGTATTGTTACATGACGGATTTTCCCACACGTTTTCTATTTTCTCGTTTATGATACAATGATAGTAAGTGACATTTGGTTCACCTGTCTTTCCTACCACGCAATAATACAAAGTAGCTGCATTGGGTTTATATAGGTTTAAAACCGTTTTTTTAACACCGTTTTCTGTAATCGTTTTTGTTGCATTTTGGAGACCAAAGTTCATCGGTAGAATTTCATTCTCCTGAGGAGTACTGGAATTTCCATATCTATATATCCATTTATTATCAGTAAGGATGGTGTTTACCATAAAGAGGTTGCTGTTATCACTCCTGATAACATACTTGTTGTTCCAGGAAACGTTTCCTGTGATGGTACAGTTCATAACATACAAATAACTGGAATAATTGTTCAGCGTAGCAGCCGAAGCACTGTTATTGGCAATAGTAGTGTTGTTCATGAACATCAGTGCACCGCCCTTGTTCTCCAAGGCACCGCCGTCCTGAAACGAGCGGTTTTCAGAGAAAGAGCAACGGTCCAAAACCATTTTGGCAGTACCATATCTGTCATCTGACGCTGAAATCTTACCACGCTCGTTAAGGATACCCGACCCAAAGCGCCCATAATTCCGAATAATGTTACTATGGGTAATGACACAATAACCATTATAGTTGTGTATGCCACGGAAGGAACGGGTAATGGTGCAGTCGGTAATAGTCAGCACGCCACGATTGCTGATGGCTGCATCGCCACGCTCAGACCGGTTCTGATTATTATCCACAACAGGTACAGGCTTATACACACGTCCACCCATGATGGTCATGCCTTGCAAAGTCACCTCGGCACCCACCGGGATAAAGAAAACAACACCGTTGTCGATGGTATCAGCTTCAGCAGAATTACAACTGCCGTCTTCATTCAGATAAGGATGAGCCACCCTGACAGTCTTCCCCCTCCCATCGTACGTACCACTCTCCAGCACGATGCGGTTATTCACTATGACGGTAGTGACGTATGGCTTCGCAAGCGCCGCCTGCAGTTCAGCACATGTGCTCACATATTCAGTCTCTTCCCCACCCCATGCATTGACACTTATTAACGAGGAAATAAATAACAGGACAAGTAATTTCTTCATTTGCAAAAATAAACTTAACTTAAGGGAACAAAGATAAGAAAATTTTACAGAAAAACCATCTTCATTGCAACTATTTAGAAATTGTTTTGCAGTTTTTTAAATATTTAACCAAAGAGCATTGACGGGTAACTGTTCAGCGAATCGTCACGGACTTCTTTCTGAATAATACCCTTCTTGCTGATTTACTGACAGTCAGCTGCCGTCTCTCTAAGAGGGAGTGCCGGGGAAACTGGGAGAAACTGCCGGGGGAACGGGGACTTTGGGTAGGGGAAGCAGGGAGAAAGGGTAGGGGAAACAGGAACACGGCGGCCGCCGTTCATTATAACGCCGCCCGCCGTTAGTTCTCACAGCGGACGGCGTTAGAACTAACGGCGGGCGGTGTAAACCTGTTTTCAGGCCGGTTGTGCTTTTTTGCAGTCGTGTAAGCCTCTTTCCTACAGGAACAATGCCAATGGCAAAGTTGCGGAGAATCCGCTTGCGCCTTGCGCCTTTAAGTCAAAGAACCTCGCGCGACTTTTGTCGCAAAGGTACAAAAATATTTGCACAAATGCAAGTGTTTGGCCTGATTTTTAAAAGAAATATGATTCATTTAAGTTTCCTACCCTACGTCGTCAACGTCCCAACGGCACCCCCACACGGGGGCAGCCACGCTCTCGTCTATGCTCAGATGAGTGCCCATATTCTTCGGGATTCCACCCTCCTTGTATGAACGCTCGAAATTATCGCCATTGATGTGATAGTCTTTCTCAAACGAACGGGCCGTTATAGGGAGCGCCTCCAAACGCTTCTTTTAAAAAATCCGCCAGTTCCTTTGAACAGTGGGTGGATTCCTGTATGAAGTCAAACTCAGACATGACATCTTCACGATTGTCTGGCGTCAGATTATTCTCGTCAAGATACAGATGGATAATGTTCACAGGACTCACCTCTGACTGTGTGTCCTGTGTGGCGGCATTCTCCTTGGGCAAGAACGAAAAACATCACGGTTTTAGTGTACGCTCACACGTGGTTATGCAGGTGACCCAAAAAACTTTTCTGAAAAATCTTCGTCCTCTCGTCCATTCGTCTTAAAACCTTCGCCCTTTTGTTCATTCGTCTTAGAAAGAAAAAAACTAAATTTATGTTTTTTTATTTTGTTCTTTGCTCACTTAATCGTACCTTTGCAAGCGAAAACCAAATATTAATAAAAAATGGACGACTACCCGGCGGATAATTACAATTCGTAAGGCGAGGGGAACGGCAGGCAAGACCGCTAATCCTCTTGCCGCTAAGACCGTTTTTAAAAAAGGATTAGCACAATGAAGACTTACTGGAACTACACCAACGGACTGACCCAAATCAGCGAATGGCAGTCTAATTGCTGGATACAAGTGACTTGTCCTACCGAAGAGGACCAGCAGATGCTGGAGGAGAAGTTCAGTATCCCCGACTATTTCATGAGTGACATCAGCGATACTGACGAGCGTGCCCGTTATGAGTACGACGACGGTTGGATGCTCATCATCCTGCGTATTCCTTATGTAAAAGAGGTACGCTCGCGCACGCCCTATACCACGGTGCCCCTCGGCATCATCCACAAGCGTGACGTGACCATCACCGTGTGCTACTATGAGACGAATATGATGATTGACTTCGTATCGTTCCAGCAGAAACGCGGCGAGGGGTTCACGGATTTCGTCGATATGACGTTCCGGCTCTTCTTGTCGTCGGCGGTATGGTACCTGAAGCGACTCAAGCAGATAAACATGCTCATAGAGAAAGCCAAGCAGAACCTGGATCAGGAGGTGAACAACGAAAGCCTCATAGGACTCAGCCGTCTGCAGGACTCGCTGACGTTCTTCGTCACTTCCATCCGAGGCAATGAGACACTCCTTTCCAAACTGAAGTTCAAACTGCAGATTGACGAACTGGACGCTGACCTCATCGAGGACGTGAACATCGAGATGACACAGGCCCGCGAAACGGCCAACATCTACTCGAACATCCTTGAATCGACCATGGACACCTACCAGTCAATCATCAACAACAACATGAACACCGTCATGCGTACGCTGACTTCCGTGACCATCATCCTCATGTTGCCAACACTCATCTCCTCGTTCTTCGGCATGAATCTCATCAACGGCATGGAGTCCAACCCCGTAGGCTTTGTCATCGCCATCGTCCTCTCCATCATGATTTCCGTCGCCACCTGGTTCCTGTTCAGGAAAAAGAGACTGATATAAAGGAAAAGATTCAAATTTCGCAAGTTTCGCTTACTTTGTAGTTCAGGGAGACGGGGAGCTCTTTGCAGCAAAGAGCTCCCCGTCTTCTCAAACATGCTAAACTAGAATAAAAGAGCTAATAACAAAGAGCAAGACGCAACCCTAGAAAACTGGAGCTAGACGATGGTGAACTGCTGTAACGGGCAGACACACGGCATACCCTAGAGCTGCCACCCCAGCCACCGCCACGGCGCACACGATAGTAGCCCGTAGCAGGGCCTGTCGGATTGGTTTGGTTTTCTGAACTGTATGCTCCATACCAATCCTGACACCACTCCCACACGTTGCCGGACATATCAAAAATTCCAAGTTCATTAGGACGTTTTGTACCTACGATACTGGTCTGAGACACACTGTTACTATTGCACCATCCAATGTTGTATATTGAATTGCCACCACTATACTTGTGATTTGTGGTCATGTTGCCACCACGAGCAGCAAATTCCCATTCTGCTTCGGTCGGCAAGCGGAAATGACATCCTGTCAAAGCATTTAGCTCGTGAATGAAGTCTTGGCAATCGTCCCAACTGACATTCTCGACCGGACGGAGTTTGCCCTTAAAGTGAGAGGGATTATAGCCCATGACAGCCTGCCATAGTTCTTGCGTCACCTCCGTCTCGGCAATATAGAATGTACTCAACGTTACCTCATGGACAGGTTTCTCCTCTTCTGAAGCATCTGATGACTGTTCAGATGTAGCACCCATTTTAAACGTACCCCCCTCTACAGCAACCATCACAAATGACACTCCTTTTACAGAAAACTCTACTACATCGGAAGAGTCTGATTGTTCTTGTGCTTGTACAACAGCAGACATAAGATAGAACGACAAACCCAACAATAGTTTTATTCGTTTCATTTTGGTTATAGTAATATTTGTAGTTTGCAAAGATAATCATTTTTTACAAAAAGAAGGATGCAGGCCATATATTTTTCGACCTTGTACGTTAAAAAAATATAAAGGTAGGTCTAAACTCTCCGTCCAACATCCATAATCCGTAATCTTTTCTTAATTTTGTGGCTTGAATGTATGATCTAACCTAATTTTAAACTAAATCGTTTAAACAATGGACTCTCAAGAAAAGGCCCTTGAAATGGGCGCACAGGAAGAACTGCAGAACCAAGAAGCAGAATCTCCCGTAGAAAAAAATGTAGTAGAAGAACCTGTGGCAGCAGCAGAAGAAGCAGGGGAGCCTGAACGCAAAGTGTATAACACAAAGAAAGAGGTGCTTGACCGCGTCAAGGAGATTGCCCACGGCGACGAACCACTGCAAAAGGAAGAGATAGACTACCTCAAGACGGTATTCTACAAGTTGCACATTGCCGAGCGCGAAGCACAGTTCAAGGCGTTTACAGATGCTGGCAACGACGCTGCCAACTACCAGATTATGCCCGACCAGGAGGAAGAGGCCTTCAAGGCCGAGATGAGCATCATCAAGGAGAAGCGCCAGCAACTCTTCAAGGAACAGGAAGCTGAAAAAGCAGAGAACCTGAAGAAGAAGCAGGAGATCATCGAGAAAATCAAGTCTATGGTTACCTCACCCGAGGAAGCCAACAAGTCATATCAGGAATTCAAGGCCTTGCAGCAGGAATGGAAGGAAATCAAGAACGTGCCTGCCGAGAAGGCCAACGAGCTATGGCGTAACTACCAGCTCTACGTGGAGCAGTTCTATGACCTACTGAAACTGAACAGCGAGGCCCGCGAATACGACTTCAAGAAAAACCTTGAGGCCAAGACACGGCTCTGCGAAGCTGCGGAGCGCCTGGCCGACGAGCCGGACGTTATCAGTGCCTTCCACCAGTTGCAGAAGCTGCACCAGGAATACCGCGAGACAGGTCCTGTGAGCAAGGAACTGCGCGAGGACATATGGAACCGTTTCAAAGCTGCTTCCACCGTCATCAACAAGCGCCACCAGCAGCACTTCGAGGCACTGCGCTCCAAGGAAGAGGAGAACCTTGCCCGCAAGACCGCCCTCTGCGAAAAGGTAGAGGCTATTGCCACTGCCGAGAGCAAGGGCTCTGCCGAGTGGGAGAAACGCACAAAGGAGATTATCGACATTCAGGCCGAGTGGAAGACCATCGGTTTTGCACCGCAGAAGATGAACGTCAAGATTTTCGAACGTTTCCGTGCCGCCTGCGACGAGTTCTTCGCCAAGAAAGCAGAATATTTCAAGACGCTGAAGGACACCTTCAAGGAGAATGCAGAGAAGAAACGCGCCCTCATTGAGAAGGCCAAGGCGCTGCAGGACAGCACCGAATGGAAATCTACCAGCGATAAGCTCATCGCACTGCAGAAGGAGTGGAAGACCATCGGCATGGTGCCCAAGAAGTTGGGCGATCAGCTGTGGGAGGAGTTCCTGGGTGCCTGCAACAAGTTCTTCGAGGCCCGCAACGCCGCCGGCGCCGGACAGCGCAGCGAGGAGCACCAGAACCTGACGAAGAAACGCGACATCATCGAACAGCTCAAGGCTGCCGCCGAAGAGAAGAGTGAGGACCTGCAGGAGAAGGTGCAGAAACTCGTTGAGGAGTACCAGGCCGTAGGCCATGTACCCTTCAAGGAGAAGGACAAACTCTACGAGGAGTACCACGCCGTGCTCGACAAACTATATAAGGATCTCAACATCAGCGTAGCCAAGCGCCGTCTGAGCAAGTTCAAGGACAACCTCAAGCAGGTGGCTGAGCGTGGAGAGAATGCACTCGACAACGAACGTGCCCGACTGATGCGCCAGTACGAGTCCATCAAGCAGGAGGTGCAGACCTACGAGAACAACCTCGGTTTCCTCAATGCTTCGTCCAAGAAGGGCAACTCACTCATCGACGAGATGAACCGCAAGGTTCAGAAACTGAAGGACGACATGAACCTCGTACGCGAGAAAATCAAGGCCATCGACGCCGAGAACCGCGAGAAATAAGCATACACAAGACATACGTGAGAAAAAGGCTTCCTGAGAGGGAAGCCTTTTTTTGTGCTCCTATGTCCTTGCAGGGGAAATCCCCATCGAAGTTTAGGGTTTTACGACCGACAGTTTAGGAACATTCCCTTGTTTTACTCACAGAAAATGCCGTACTTTGCACTGTGATAAAGAAAAACGTTTAACTCTTTAAAGAATAGGAGATAAGATTATGAAGAAGATGATGATTCTGGCAGTGATGATGGTCATGACTATCTCGGCCAACGCAATGAGCTATAACGCAGCCAAGAACGAGGCTCTGTTCCTAAGCGACAAGATGGCTTACGAACTGAACCTGACGGCAGCACAGTATGAAGCAGTCTATGAGATTAATCTGGACTACCTGCTGAGCATCAATGGTCACAACGACACGTTCGGCATCTGGTGGGACCGTCGCAATGCTGACCTGAGGTTTGTCTTGAATGCCTGGCAGTATGATAGGTATATGAGCCGCGCCTACTTCTATCGTCCCGTGACATGGAAGACAGGAGGATGGTCGTTCGGCATCTATACCCACTACGACAGGAACCGCTACTACAATGCTCATCCGACGGTATTCGTGACTTACAAGGGGGGCAACAACCACAGAGGCGACCGCTTCTATGCTGACCGCCATGTAACCAAGCCCACTGTGCACAACAACCACAACAGCACAAGGCATACCGCGAACACCGGCACTTGGCACAACACGAACAGGACGACTCCGGCGCACAACAGTACGACCGTACGCACGACAACTACTACGCACAACAATGCTACGGTACGCACTTCGACTACGGACAGGAGCCATCGCAACGGAAACGCCAGTGGCAGCGGCCACTTCGGACGCAAGTAAAACAGTAAATGAAAAGGGAAGAGGCTTCCAACAGGGAGCCTCTTTCCTTTTGTATAGGTATGAAAGCATTTGTCTTTACAAATGCACTTCCTTGTCCACTACCACGCCGTTCTGAATCCTGAACGAGTTGAGCGTCGGCTGTCCGTCCAGAAGCGAGAGAATGGCGTAACGAATGGTGGGATCGTTGGCCAGTCGGAGGTCTTCCTGTGAGGGGCGTGAGGGCGAGGCAGGATGGCTATGCCAGTTAGCCAGTATCTTCAGACCTTTGGAACGGGCATACTTCAGCGCCGTAAACTGGTCCTTCGGAGCAAAGGAAAAATGCTCGGGCGAGTGGTCAATGTTCTCCATCCAGTAGTTCTCTGTCACGGAATCGCCAGCGTTGCCGCTGGTACCCAGCAGGTAGCCGCACGTTTCATCGGGCGCGTCCTTCCTGGCCTGTGCTATCAGTTCTTCTATTATCGACTGTGGAATATTCATAATGCTTAATCTTTTTCGTGCGCAGCCTATTATGCATTATGCATTAAGCATTATGCATTGACTTTAGGTCGCACGCCGCCTGTTCATAGTCTATTAGGTGGTCAATGGTGGGATTCGTACCGCAGATGGCACAGGAGGGACGCTGCTTGACGTTGACGATGCGGAACTGCATGGTCTTTGCGTCAAAAGTCAGCAGACGGTTGGTCAGCAACTCCCCTACCCCCGTGAAGTACTTCAGTGTCTCGGCAGCCTGGATGGTTCCCAACATACCGGCAATGGCTCCCAGGACACCTGCCTGCGAACAGGTAGGAACAGCACCCACGGGAGGCGGTTCCTTAAAAAAACAACGGTAGCAGGCCGTACCGGGCAGGTGGGTGAACGTCTGGCCATTGAAACGCAGGATGCCGCCATGCGAGAATGGCTTGCCTGCCATCACACAGGCATCGTTGATGAGGAACTTCACGGGGAAGTTGTCCGTACCGTCAACGACAAAGTCATATTCCTTGATGATGTCAAGCGCGTTCGATGAGTCCAGGAACTCATAGTAGGTATCTACCTTCACATCGGGGTTGATGGCCTGTATCTTCTCCTTCGCACTCTCCACCTTCGGTACGCCAACGTCCTTTGTGAAGTGGATGACCTGGCGCTGAAGGTTGGAGAGATCTACCACGTCGGCATCGACAATGCCGATGCACCCAATGCCGGCCGCTGCCAGGTAGAGCGACACAGGGGCTCCCAGTCCGCCGGCTCCGATGACGAGCACACGGGCATTCATGATTTTCTCCTGTCCCTCTACACCGACATCCTGCAAGAGGATATGCCGCGAATAGCGCTGTATCTGATCTTCTGTAAAATCAAACATAACTTCAATGTTTAATGCTTAAATCTCAATGCTTAATCTTTTTCGTGCGCAGCCTATTATGCATTATGCATTGGACTTCCCCCTCCCATGAAATAGAGGAAATCGACAGTATCGCCTTCCATGATTTGCAGGCCGTCCCACTCGGCACGATCTACAAAATCGTCATTCACCTGTACACTGACCATTTCGGGCTGCTGTACATCGTTCTGCTTGATTAACTCTGTGAGGCTGAGAGGTAGCTGTACCTCTTGCGACTCTCCATTGACTATTATCTTTGCTACCATAATTATTTTCGATTTACTAATTTACCATTTTCAATTTATTACCTTTCACCGATGATTTTGCGAACCGCTATGACGAGCTTATCGACGTCCTCGCGGGTATTGTAGAGTGCAAAGGTGGGACGGACACTCATCTCGTAGCCCAAGGCACGCAGGGCAGGCTGGGCACAGTGGTGACCGGCACGTACGGCAATGCCCTCCTTGTCCAGCAGAGTCCCTGTCTCCGGCACGGGGATGCCGTCGAGCACAAAACTCACCACCGACACGCGGTTCCTGGGGTTGCCAATGAGCGTCAGTCCTGGTATTTGGCCGAGCTGTTCGCGGGCATACTCCGTCAGCTGGTGCTCATGGTGCTCAATGTTACGGATTCCAAGGCGACTCACGTAGTCGAGAGCTGCACCCAGTCCGATGGCATCGGCCACATTGGGTGTTCCTGCCTCGAAACGGGCGGGTGGAACATTGTACTCCGTACGCTCGATGGTGACGTCCTTAATCATGTTGCCACCACCTTGCCAGGGTTGCATCTTGTCAAGCAGTTCCTTACGGCCATACACGACACCGATGCCGTTGGGACCATAGATTTTATGGCCACTGAATACGAAGAAGTCGGCACCCAGCTTTTGCACATCTACCGGTGTGTGGGCTATGGACTGTGCACCGTCTATCAGTACGGGGATATGGTGGGAGTGGGCGATGTCGATGATGCGCTGCACGTCGTTGATAGTGCCAAAGGTATTGTTCACATGACCCACCGACACAAACCGTGTGCGGGGCGTGATAAGCCGCTCCAACTCCGAGAGTATCAGGTCGCCGTGGGAGTCAGTGGGAATGGCACGGAGCGTGGCTCCACGCTCCTGACAGACACGCTGCCAGGGCACGATGTTGGCATGGTGGTCAAGCTCAGAAACAATGACCTCGTCGCCGGCTGTCAGGTTCTGACGACCATAAGTCTGTGCCACGAGGTTGATGCCTTCCGTGGTGCCACGCACGAAAATAATCTCCTCACTGGATGCGGCATTAATGAACCGCTGCACCTTCTCACGGGCCTCTTCGTAAGCATCGGTAGCACGGGCTGCCAGCGTGTGGGCTCCACGATGGATGTTTGAGTTGTACGTGCGGTAATAGTCTGAAATTTTGTCAATCACCTGATTGGGTTTCTGCGTCGTTGCACCATTGTCCAGCCACACAAGGTCGTGACCGTTTACCTTCTGCTGCAAGACGGGGAAGTCGCGCTTGATCTGCTCCGAGTTCAGCGTGTCAGACTCCTCGTAGTGCAGGTCCTGAAGCTCATCGCCCAATGGCCTCACCCCCAGCCCCTCACCGAGGGAGAGGGGTGTGGTGAGTACCGTGAGGTTCAGCGGGGCATCGTCACCATACTTCGGACAACTGCTGCCATCGCCCTTGGGAGTGGTACTGGAGGCGAGTATTTTCTGCGCCGCCTCTCTAAGCAGTTCGAAGCCAGGGTCTTCCAAACCATAGCCGCTTATATTCTGTATATCTATCATACGCTAACTGAGTTTTCTCCCCTGCTCCCATTGGTAAGGGCTTGGGGTGAGGCGTTTCTATTTCTCTACTTTATTCCGGTGCTGATAGTCATGGTAATATCCTACCTCGACATTCTCAAGCACAGCGATGGCGTCATCGGTGAGTGAGGCCAGTGAGAAGTACTTCGTGAGCAGGTAGGATGCCACACCGAACTTGTCGAGGCCCATGAGCCGTGCACTCAACGAGGGGGCTATCTCACCGGGAATGCCACTTTGATGCAAGCCGATGACACCCTGGTTCTTCTCACCGACACGTACAAGGATTATCTTTGTCGTGCCTACGCCACGGCCTGTCAGGTACTGTCCCTCGACCTCCACCTTGTCGGACGGTATCAGGGGTACGCCACGCCACAAGATGACCTTGGTACCGAAGAGGTCGGTAGTGACTGGAGGCACACCACGCCACGTACACTCACGCTCGAAGGCGGCAATGGCCCGCGGATGGGCTATGAAGAAGGCTGGTTCCTTCCACACCAGCGACAGCAGCTCGTCAAGGTCGTCGGGTGTCGGCGAACCATAGCGTGTTGTGATGCGATAGGCGGGGTTAGCAGCCGCCAGCAGACCAAACTTCTTGTTGTTGATAAGTTCCCACTCCTGACGTTCCTTGATACTCTCAATGGACAGGCGCAGCTGCTCCTCGAGCTGGTTGTAGGGGTTGTTATAGAGGTCGCTGACACGAGTATGCACACGAACCACCGTCTGCAGTGTGTTCAGAGAATATTCCGTGGGGGTCTCCTCGTAGTCGATGTATGTCTCAGGGATGATATTGTCCTCCTCGTGGCCGCTTACCAGGTCAATATGTTTCTCACCGTGGTCGTTGACGGTGGCCTTCAGGCGCAACTGCTTGTCAACAGCCTTGCTGAACGTCTCACGGAAGTCAGGAACCTCCTTGATAAACTTCTCCAGCTCCTTCAGTTTCAAACCGAGAAACACCGTAGGTGTGACGGCACGGACACTCACGGTAGATGCTGCATCGTCCAACAGGTCGGTCTCGCCAAAGTACTCTCCGTCGCCCAACAGCGCAATACGCAACTCCTCGCCATGAGGACCCTTACTGATAACTTCTGCCTGACCGTTGGCCACAATGAAGAATTTCTGCTTGTCCTTGCCTTCCTCGACGAACAGTTGACCGATTTCCACCTCCTTCGTCTCGAACGAACGGGCCAAACGGTCAACAATCTCGTCTTCAAACTCTGAGAACAAAGGGATGGCCTTCAGACTCTCTGAGGAGAACGACGGCTCACCGTTCAGGTACTGGATAGGAAGGCGCTCACTCTTGCGAAGTTCGACTTTCGTGCGGTTGACACGGAACGTGCCGCCACTAACCTGCACCCAAGGCAGCACTTTCAGCAATAGTCTCGGAGTAATACTCCCCATCTGAGGGGCGGTCTTGGTAGTTGTCGCCAGTCGTCTGGCGGTAGCAGTGGTCACACTGCGTTGAAGATTTGAATCTGCCATTTTTTAAGAAGTTAAAGGGAGTTGGAAGAAGTTCTCGCCTGTCATACTCACTTGAAAGACGAAGAACATCACCTCTAAACTCCGTGGTTATACATTATTTTTTGATGATTACTTTATGGGTAGTTCCCTCCACATGCTCTACGGAAACTACGTTGTAGCCCTGTTCACGGGCATTACGGGGCACGTTGTCCAACGGCTCGCCCTCGGTAAGCAGCACTTCGAGTATATCGCCCGCCTGTAGCTTTGAAAGCTCAATCTTGGTTTTGACGAAGGTCATCGGGCAATGCTCCTTCGTAATGTCTAATACCTTTGTTGCCATAATTATCAATTATCAATTTTCCATTATCAATTATATAAACAGCGTCTGTCCGCCTTCACTCAGTTTCAGGAACGAGGCCACGCCGAGCACATCCTTCACCTCAGGGATGAAGTCTTCCTTCTTGAGGCCAAGCACATGCATTGCCATTTCACAGGCATAGAGGTTAATACCAAGCACCTTGGCAGCCTCAACAAGTTCCTCGAGCGTTGCCACATTGTTCTTTCGCATCAGGTAACGGAAGATTTTCGGACCAATACCCAAGAAGTTGAAGCGGCTGGTGGGAGTCACCTTGAGGCCACCCATCATGAAGCCAAAGAGTTTGGTGAGCCAGTTGCCACCCGTGAACGAACGTCCCTGTTTCTGCTTGATGGCGTCAAGTCCCCAGAAGGTGAAAAAGATATTCACCTCGTAACCCACGGCTGCCGCCCCAGTCCCTAACGTAAACACAGCCGTCAGTTTGTCAAAGTCGCCGCTGAAGGCGATAATATTCAGTTTTCTTATCTCTGCCATAACTATGCGTTTTCAAAGTTAAACAATGCGGTCGTCAGGTATCGCTCACCCGTGTCGGGCAACAGTACCACGATGTTCTTCCCGGCATTCTCCGGACGTCGCGCCAGCTTGATGGCAGCTGCCGCGGCAGCACCGCTGGAAATACCCGTCAACACACCATCCTTGGTAGCCAACAGGCGTCCTACGGCAAAGGCCTCCTCGTCCTTGATGCGCAGTATCTCGTCATAGACCGTCGTGTCAAGTACCTTGGGCTGGAATCCTGCACCAATGCCCTGTATCTTGTGGGGGCCAGGACGCTCACCGCTGAGCACTGACGACGTATAGGGCTCCACACCCACAACCTTTACCTTACGATTATAGGTTTTCAGCACCTGCCCCACACCTGTGATGGTGCCACCCGTTCCGATGCCAGCCACAAAGATGTCAACCTTGCCGTCGGTATCGCTCCATATTTCTTCTGCCGTCGTGGCGCGATGCACTTCCGGGTTGGCTGGATTCTCAAACTGTTGGGGAATGTAGGCATTGCCTATCTGTTCCTTCAGCTCCTGTGCCTTGCGGATGGCACCGGCCATGCCTTCGTAAGAAGGTGTCAGCACCAGTTCTGCACCTAAGGACTTCAGCAGGGTTCGACGCTCTACAGACATGGCATCTGGCATGGTCAGAATGAGCCGGTAGCCACGGATGGCAGCTATGAATGCCAGGCCAATGCCCGTATTGCCACTCGTCGGCTCGACAATCGTGGTACCAGGACCTATCAGTCCCTTGCGTTCCGCCCGCTCAATGAGTGCCAGCGCTGTACGGTCCTTTACGCTACGTGCCGGATTCATGTACTCCAACTTGGCAATCACGTTGGCCCGGAGCTTCAGTTCACGTTCCGTTCCCGTCAGCTCCACCAGTGGCGTATTGCCGATTAACTCTATTAGACTATGTGCTATCTTTGCCATGACTTTATGATTATAATGCTTGTATAATATCTTCAAGGATGTCTTCGGGGGCCTCTAATCCTACAGAAAGCCGGATGGTAGTCTGTCGCACGTCCATCTGCTCCAGCTGCCTGTCCGGAAAGAGTCCGAAGATGGTAGAGGCAGGATGAATGGCCAGCGTGCGACTGTCGAAGAGATTGGTGGCACGATGAATGAGTTTCAGACTGTTCAGGAACTGGAAACAGGCTTCCTTCGATGCGAGGTCAATGGTGAGCATAGCGCCTGCTGTGGGTCCGAACTGCTGCTGCGCCAAGGCATAGTAGGGGTTGTCTGCCAGCCCGACATAATTCACGTGGCTGATAGCAGGCAACTGGCACAGCTGCTCTGCCAGCCAACGCGTATTGGCAGCCTGGCGCTGATAGCGCACGTCGAGTGTCTCCAGGCCGAGTGTCTGCATATAAGCCACCTGTGGCGTCATATAGGCGCCGAGGTTGACCAGCAGTTCGTACTTCACACGCTGGTTAATCAGAGGGAAATGGCCGTAGTCGATAACCAAGCCACCCAGCGACGTACCGCCTCCCGAAATGTACTTCGTACTCGACACCACCTCAAAGTCAACGCCCAAGTCCTTCAGCGACGTCTCTGTAAATGGTATGATGGTAGAGTCGGCTATCACGGGTACTCCCTTACGGTGGGCAATGTCTGCAATGCCCTTCAGGTCGGCTACCTCCAACTGCGGATTGGTCACTATTTCCAGAAACACACAGGCGGTCTGTTCATCGACGGCTGCCTCTACCGCCTCCAGGTCGGTGAGGTCACGCAGGCGGGGTTTCACACCGAATCGCAAGAGTGTATTGCTGATGAGCGCCAGCGTATTACCGAAGAGATGACGCGATGTGACGACATTCCTTCCCTGTGCACTGACCGCCAGCAACACATTGCTGATAGCCGCCATGCCAGAATTGTAGGCTGTCACATGCGCCGCACCGGTCAGAGCCTTGACACGTTGCTCGAAGTTCGTCACCGTGGGATTACCCATCCGTGCATAGTCAGGAGCCTTGATACGGTTGCAGAAAGCATCGCTCATGGTCTGGGCATCCTGAAACTCGAATGCTACATTATTATATATGGGAACCGACAAGGCACCATAGGCATCGGGACGGACGTAAGGGGTATGGACTGCTATTGTATGCTTCTTCATATTTGTCACTTTTTCTGGTTGCAAAGGTACGGAGAAAAGAAATATCCTCCAAATTCTCCTAAGAATTCAGAGGATATCCCTAAAAATGATAAATACATACAATCTTTATTCCAAACCCCGTTCTTTATCCAAGGCTTTTTAGAATAATATTCTTGCTTACTTGACTACGACCTTTTGCCGTTCATGATATAGATGCCACGCTGTTGGGAAGTCCGAACTCCCACACCGTCGTCACGGTGGCATCGCCCAGGTCTTCCTCGTTCAACACGTAATTTGCAATCTATATCGCCTGCAAAAATAACCAATTCACGACATAGCCAAGAATATAACAAAAAAAAAATCGCCAAACGATTTGACGATTCTTTTGTTGGGGTACCCGGACTCGAACCAGGAAAGGCAGGACCAGAATCTGCAGTGTTACCATTACACCATACCCCAATGCCTTTTGCAAAAACAGCTCCTTGCCGATTTGCGGATGCAAAGGTAGTACATTTTTCCGAATCAGCAAAAAAAAACGGAAGAAAATTATAAAAAAGCGCAAAATTTTCACTTTTATATCAGTTTTACAAGAAAAATGCTGTATCTTTGTGCGTCAAATTACACATTATTTATATTAATGGAACAAACAAGACAGTTAGTAGATACCATCGTCAAGGGAATACAAGAGAAAAAGGGACAGAACATCGTAGTGGCTGACCTCAGCAACATTGAGGGAAGCATCTGTAAATATTTTGTTATCAGCCAAGGCAACTCTCCGGCTCAGGTGGAGGCTATCACCGAGTCGGTAGGCGACTTCGCCCGCAAGGAACTGAGTGAGAAGCCGACGGCAGTGGCAGGACTGGAGAATGCCCAGTGGGTGGCAATGGACTTTGCCGACGTGCTGGTTCACATCTTCCTGCCCGACGTTCGTGAGTTCTACGATTTGGAACACCTGTGGGCCGATGCCCAACTGACGCAAGTGCCCGACCTGGACTGATGGTGAGTGGTGAATAGGAATTTCAATCATTAAGAGAATGGAAAACAACAATAACGAAAACAATAACCAGCCGAAGATGAACATGCCTAAATTCAATATGAATTGGATTTATGCCATAGTCATTGCTATTCTCATCGGCCTGTATATGACTGGTGGAACCGACAGCAGCGCCACCAAGAAACAAGTAGCTTACTCGAAGTTCAAGGATATGGTGACGGCTGGCTACGCCAAGAAGATTGTCATCAACAAGAACCAGAGCGAGCTCTACATGTATGTTAAGCCCGAGAAGGTGCGCGAGGTATTCAAACAGAGCGTTCAGCAGACGGGAACCGAGCCGTTCGTTACCGTTGAGATTGGCTCGGTTGACCAGACGGAGCAGTTCATCAGTCAGATGCGTGCCGACAAGAAATTCACGGGCGACTTCAGCTACGAGAACCGCAACAGCAACGAGGTGTTCAACTTCCTGCTATACAACATTCTGCCTATTGTGGCCATTGTGGCCGTATGGATTTTCTTCATGCGACGCATGGGAGGCGGCGGCAGCATGGGCGGCGGCATCTTCAATGTGGGCAAGAGCCGTGCGAAGATGTACGAGAACGGCGGCAACCTGCAGATTACGTTCAAGGACGTGGCAGGTCAGGCTGGTGCCAAGCAAGAGATGCAGGAGATTGTGGATTTTCTGAAGAACCCGCAGAAATATACCGAACTGGGCGGTAAGATTCCCAAGGGCGCACTGCTCGTAGGTCCTCCGGGAACGGGTAAGACGCTGATGGCCAAGGCCGTAGCCGGCGAGGCCGGTGTGCCGTTCTTCTCTATGTCAGGTTCCGACTTTGTGGAGATGTTCGTCGGCGTAGGTGCCAGCCGTGTGCGAGACCTGTTCCAGCAGGCCAAGCAGAAGGCTCCATGCATCATCTTCATTGACGAGATAGACGCCGTGGGACGTGCCCGCTCGAAGAACCCCGCCATGGGTGGTAACGACGAACGTGAGAACACGCTGAACGCCCTGCTGACGGAGATGGACGGCTTCGGCACGAACAGCGGCATCATCACACTGGCCGCCACCAACCGTGCCGACATGCTGGACTCTGCGTTGCTGCGTGCCGGCCGATTCGACCGTCAGATTCACGTCGATTTACCTGACCTGAACGAACGTAAAGAGGTGTTCAACGTGCACCTGAAGCCCCTGAAATTAGACGAGAATGTAGATATTGACTTCCTGGCTCGCCAGACACCGGGATTCTCGGGTGCTGACATTGCCAACGTGTGCAACGAAGCGGCCCTGATAGCTGCCCGTCACAACAAAGAGAAGGTAGGCAAGCAGGACTTTCTGGATGCCGTTGACCGCATCATAGGAGGACTGGAGAAGAAGACGAAGGTCATGACCGAGCAGGAAAAACGCTCCATAGCCATCCACGAAGCCGGGCACGCCACCATATCATGGTTCACGGAGTTTGCCAACCCGCTGGTCAAGGTGAGCATTGTGCCACGTGGTCAGGCGCTGGGTGCTGCCTGGTACCTGCCGGAGGAACGCGTGCTGCAGACCAAGGAGGCCATGCTCGACGAGATGTGTTCACTCTTAGGCGGCCGTGCTGCCGAGGAACTGTTCATCGGCCATATCTCCACCGGTGCCATGAACGACCTGGAGCGTACCACCAAGCAAGCATACGGCATGATAGCCTACGCCGGCATGAGCGACAAGCTGCCGAACATCTGCTACTACAACAACGCGGAATACCAGTTCCAGCGTCCCTACTCTGACACTACAGCAAAAATCATGGACGACGAGGTGCTGAAGATGATCAACGAGCAGTACGACCGTGCCAAGCAGATACTGACCGAGCACAAGGATGGTCACGCCCAACTGGCACAGCTGCTGGTTGACCGCGAGGTCATCTTTGCCGAGGATGTGGAGAAAATCTTCGGTCCACGTCCCTGGACCAGCCGTGCAGAGGAACTCCTGGAAGCCCAGATGCGGGCTGACGCAGAGGCTATGGCCGAGCGTCGCGAGAAGGAACTGGAGGCAGCAGCTGCCGCTTCCAAGGACTCCGAAACAACTGAAAACTCCGAGACCCCTGAGAAATAAAAAGAGTAAAGCCTATGAAGAACTTTCTCATCCGCGCCATTACAGGCATCCTGTTTGTAGCCATCGTTGTCACCTGTTTCCTTGACCCACGGGCCATGGTACTGTTGTTCGCCCTCGTCACCGGACTCACCGTCTGGGAGTTCACGGGACTGGTCAACCAACGTGGCAACGACGACGAGGCACCCGTTCACGTCACCGTCAACCGTTTCATCTGCACGGTGGCAGGTGTCTATTTCTTCTTCGCTGTAGCCTATTTCTGTAGCGACGTCTATGGCGGCAGCGCCAAGTCGATGGTGTTCATACCCTACCTGGTCACAGTGGTCTATCTGCTGGTGGCTGAACTGTACGGCAAACAGCCCGACCCCATTAACAACTGGGCCTATACCATGCTGTCACAGATGTACATCGCCCTACCCTTCTCGCTCATCAACGTGCTGGCATTTACCGCCACACCCGACGGACGCGTCATGTTCAACACCATCCTGCCACTCTCTGTCTTCGTCTGTCTCTGGCTCAACGATACGGGAGCCTACTGCGTCGGCTCGCTCTTAGGCCGTCATAAGCTGTTCCCGCGCATCTCGCCAGGCAAGTCGTGGGAAGGCAGCATCGGCGGTGGCCTGCTGGTCGTGGCATTGGCATGGGCCTACGGATGGTACGAGAACCAGCAAGGCATTGCCCTGCTCAACGAGTGGCAATGGGCCGGACTGGGCCTCGTCATCGTGGTCTTCGGCACCTGGGGCGACCTCGTGGAAAGCCTCTTCAAGCGCACCCTGGGCATCAAGGATTCGGGTAACATCCTGCCCGGTCACGGTGGCATGCTCGACCGCTTCGACTCTTCGTTGCTGGCCATTCCCGCTGCCGTCATCTACCTTTATACACTCACGCTGTTTTAAAAGTCAGAGGAAGTTAGAGGAAGTTAGAGGAAACATCAGAATATAAAGATTATGATTACCACCATTAATAAAAGACTTCTGATAGGTTTGTCATTTATCATTTGTCAGTTAGCATTTAGCAGCGCAACAGCGCAAGAGGCTCCCGTGAAGCGATGGGGACAGCTGCAAGTCATCGGCACACAGCTCTGCGACCAACAGGGACAACCCGTCACCCTGCGCGGCATCAGCCTCGGGTGGCATAACCTTTGGCCACGTTTCTACAACAAGAAGGCTGTCCGCACGCTGCATCGCGACTGGCATGCCAACGTTGTACGCGCTGCCATGGGCATCATGATTGAGGACAACTATCTGGAAAACCCCGAGTTTGCCATGCAATGCATGACACCGGTCATCGAGGCTGCCATCAAGGAAGACGTTTATGTCATCATCGACTGGCACTCCCATAAGCTCCTGACTGCCGAAGCTACCAAGTTCTTTGGCGAGATGGCCAAGAAGTACGGCAAGCATCCGCACGTCATCTACGAACTCTACAACGAGCCCGTCGAGGACTCGTGGGACGACCTGAAGCAGTATGCCCAGACCGTCATACGGGAAATTCGCAAGTACGACCCCGACAACATCATCCTCATGGGCTGCCCGCATTGGGACCAGGATGTGCACCTCGTGGCAGAGAGTCCGCTCACCGGCGTGTCAAACGTCGCCTATACCCTGCACTTCTATGCCTCCACCCACAAGGACTATCTCCGCGACCGTATGCGTGAGGCTGCCAAGCGCATCCCCATCTTCGTCTCTGAGTGTGGCGTGACCGAAGCCTCCGGCGACGGTGAAATCAACGAGGAGGAGGCGCAGAAGTGGGTTGACCTCATGGAGGAACTGCACATCGGCTGGGTCTTCTGGTCGGTCAGCGACAAGAACGAGTCGTGCTCCATGCTCCTTCCCCGCGCCACACCAGGCGGTCCGTGGCCTGACGACGTCATCAAGCGCGGCGGCCATATCGTCAAAAACCTGCTGACAAAGTATAACCGGTAAGTCGCGAGTGGCTTCTTTTATCTAATCATTTTATTTTCCGGAACGTGGAAAGAAACAAGGAGATATACAAGGTAACGCTTGTCGGAGGTGCCGTGAACGTCATTCTGGTGGCGTTCAAGTTCATTGCCGGCATCATGGGAAACAGTGCCGCCATGATAGCCGATGCCGTCCATTCGCTCTCCGACTTCATTACCGACATCATCGTGCTGGCCTTTGTCCGCATCAGCGGCAAACCCCAGGACAAGTCGCATGAATATGGTCATGGCAAGTACGAGACGCTGGCACTGACACTCATCGGCGTGGCACTCCTGGCCGTCGCCATCTGGATTCTGTATGGCGGAGCCACCAAGATTGCCACATGGCTCAACGGCGGACGTCTGGAGGCTCCCGGCATGCTGGCACTCTGGGCAGCCCTCTTGTCTATCGTGTTTAAGGAAGCCGTCTATCGCTACTCCATCATCAAGGCCCGCCAGCTGCAGTCGCCTGCCGTAGAAGCCAATGCATGGCATCACCGCAGCGATGCCCTTTCGTCCATCGGCACGGCCGTTGGCATCGGCGGAGCCATCTTCCTGGGGCAGCGTTGGACGGTGCTCGACCCGCTGGCATCTTTGGTCGTCGGAGCCTTCATCGTAAAGGTATCCGTCCATCTGTTGCGCGATGGCATTGGCGATCTCATGGAACAGTCGTTGCCGGACGAAGTAGAAAAAGAGATTCTCCAGTTGGTCGCCTCAGTCCCCGACGTAGAAGAGCCCCACGACCTGCGCACCCGCCGCATCGGCAACCACTACGCCATCGAGCTGCACATCCTCGTGGACGGTGACATCACCCTGCGCGAAGCCCACGACAAAGCATCCACTGTAGAGGACCTGCTCAAAAGCCACTACGGACAGGACACCCATGTAGCCGTACATGTGGAGCCGAAATAGCAGACATACTCTGACGTATATTTATACTATTGCAATGAAATATCCGCCTGATTTCTTGTTTTTTCCAAAAATATTTCTTATCTTTGCAGAATAAAAGCCAATGCACGTAAAATACGTGCAGTTCACCGATGACCTGTCAGTCGGCCTTTGCACAATGACAAATATTCTTTTTCTTTCATTTTGCCGTCACCACTGCAATACTGCCTGAGAATAAGAACGTTACGAGTGACAGCAAAGTGGCAGTAGTGACGGCAAAATGGCAGAAATGTGGCAGAAACTGAGTTGATGCTACACGAAAACACTTACGATAATATAGTTGTTAGCATTGTATGCTATGATGGGTTGATGCCAAGTCTGCATGATTTCCCACGGAGGGAAAGCCACGATAGATACCGGCAAACGATCCGTTCCCACGGTGGGAAAGAGCAGAGAGTAACCTTCAAAAATCTTGACTTTTGCTGCCGCAACTATCATTTTGCTGCCGCAATTACCAATTTTGCCGTCACTACCGTCACTTTGCTGCCACCTATAACCAACTCTGTTCCAACAGAATATGACATTAGTGACAGCAAAACAGCAAAAATGGCGAAAAAAAATTTTTCATCACAGTAAGAGTGAACATATCAGAGAACAGGGACGTATATGTCAAGACACTATTCCTTACTAAGTGGCAGAAAGCTATTGAACCGCTCTTCAAGTTGTCAGCCTCATTGGACGCAAGGATCTAATGGCAGAATCGCTATAAGCACACACTATTGTATGTTTCATACATTCAGGCGGACATTTCATACAATCACGATGAAATATCCGCCTGATTTCTTGTTTTTTCCAAAAAACTACATATTAAAATACACGGTAGTTCCAGACACAGATACTTTATATTTATACTCGCGTGCCAGTTGTCCGTCAACCATCGACATTGTCTGACGCGGAGTATCAGGGTATATCGTTTGCCATTGTTCCCGACCCATCATGTCTCGCGATGTACTAACATGAGTTATCTTTCCTTCATAGTACCTCAAACGAACGACAGCAAGTTGACCATTGTAAACATATACCCCTTGTATAACCTTTTCCACCTCAGGCTGGCTATATGGCATCCTTGGCTGTCTTTGATAATTATTACTATAACTATTGTTATTGTAATTACGCTGAGGGACATAAGTATTACTACCTGAGTTCTGCTGAGAATGCTGACGCATCCTCTCATACATCATGCGGTCTGCATCAGAACCGCGATAACTTTGTGCGTTTGCTGCCAGAGAGATACAGAGGCAACCTAAAAACAATAAAACCTTCTTCATTCGCTTATACTCATTAGTGCCAATAGAATCCCAAGACTTTGGCTGGTTATAATTTGAAACGTAGGACTTGTCGAATTTTATATCAACCGTTTCGTCTTTTTGGAACAAAAATAAACAAAAAAAAGACTGAACGCATTTCTTTTGCACTATCAATGTATGAAGTGTTGGCCTGGGGGTACGAATCAACCTTTATTCTATCTATTTTCCATAAAAATCTCTAATTGTTGTAATGCATTGGCCGTTGCTTTAATACTGATTTTCTTTATGGTTCCGTATTTGTTCATACGAAACGTCAACAACTGTTTGCCCGGCTGAATACGAAGAACATAATCAGTATTTACCAAATACGATCTACCAAGCAATGTGAAACGGCTCAGGGCCTCCTTAGATAGTTGTTCTTCTAACATTCTCGCTATTTCAGCTCGCTGATAGGTGAGCGTGTTAATCACTCCCCCATCAGCAAGGTTGATGTTACAGTAGTTCCCGTCAGCCTGAATATATAATATGTCATCTAACTGGAGATAAAGAACCTCACTTTTGTTCCTTATGACTAGAACTTTCTGATCCTTCATAATTACCATAAGTTTCGCTTTGGAACGTAGGTCTTATTACCATTGCTGTTGTAGTAATACTGTCCTCCTCGAGAACCAGTGTGGATAGTGCGGCCAGCTCCATAATTGTAAGCACTACTTGAATAGTCTCTAGCTCTGTACCCTGTCGAACCTGTGAAGAGGTTGCTGTTACCCTTTGTGGAGAAGTTGTCCCAGTTCGTATTGTTGGGCATCGTGCGAACATGGCTCTGAACGTAAGCACCATTACTGCGAGTGTAGCCACTGACCGTTGTCGTGTTGTAATTCACAGTACTTGGAACGCTGTAAGTAACACTTGGCACACTATAGCTCACTGAAGGCAGATTGTAAGATACACTTGGTACACTAGAAGAGTAAAAATCATTAACCACATTCTCTATCACCTGCAAATCTGAAGCAGAGAACTGTGCAAAACTAGATGTTGCCATTGCCATGAGGGCGATGATTGAAAGAACTAACTTTTTCATTTTACTTTGAATTTAAATTGTTACTAATTTGTTGTTGTTTACATCCTTATATACCCCAAATGAGCAGAAGGTAAACACCAAAATGCATTTTTTTAGAAGAATGACAAAAAGTTCTACAAATCTACTGCTAATTACAAAAAAAGCAGTATATTTGCAGCGTCAAAAAGAAAAAAAGCATGATAACAGATTTAGTATTATCGTCTTTAGGACCTATTGAGAAACTTGAGGCAAAAGGATTGCAAAATATCAATTTGCTGATAGGCAAGAATGGCATGGGTAAAACATTCTTGTTAAAAGCATTGTATGCATCAGTCAAAACAATTGAACTATATAAAAGAGGTCAGAACATTAGAAGCGATAAAGATATTCTTTCTGATAAACTATATTGGACTTTCCAACCATCTGCATTGGGTGATATTGTCAAGAAAGGGAATTCGTCTTTCTCTTTCCAATTGGTGTCAGATCAAGATGAACGGTTTGAATATGCTTTCGGTATTTCAACTACCAAGCAGATTCAGAATCTAACCAATACATTTGCTCCACGTACCACAGATAATTCTATCTTTATTCCTGCTAAAGAACTTTTGTCATTGCGAGAGATAATCATGGAATCACGTGACAGGTATGCCGAGTTCGGTTTTGACGATACCTACGTTGATTTGTCGAAGGCTCTTGCTCCGACAACCAAAGGACGCAACTATGCTGCATTTGCAGAAGCCCGCCAGTCGTTAGAGGATATTATTGGTGGCAGACTGGAATATGATGTAGAGCGTAGTGAATGGAAATTTAAGAATGGCAAATATAAGTATGACCTGTCATTGACTTCTGAAGGAATCAAGAAACTTTCCATATTGGATTTACTTTTAGGCAATCACTATCTGACTAACAGATCTGTCATCATTATCGATGAGGTTGAAGCCAATCTGCATCCTGAAATGATTCGCCGATTCTTGGAAATTATTGTTATGTTAGCTCAGGCAGGTATTCAGTTCTTCCTGTCCACTCATTCTTATTTCGTCATTAAGAATCTCTACATCATGGCCCATCAGAAGAAGATGCATGTTCCAACATTCTCATTTGAAAAGGATTGTGTCGTACAAAGCGACCTTCTTTATGGAATGCCAGAGAATCCAATCATACAGGAATCCATAAATATCTACAAACGCGAAATAGACTTGGATTGATATGGAATTTGTTGAATCCAATATGATGTTCTCTTGCTCTGACAAGGATACTTTTCCGATAGAGAAGTCAGACATCGTGAACGATTATGATAGTCTCAAGGCGTGTGAGTTCTTTGCTATGATAAATGGCAAACTTACTATGATTGAGGCCAAAAGTTCTTCACCGCAACCACGAAACAAGGAGAAGTTTGATGAATTTATAGCAGAAATTGGACAAAAATTCATAGATACCTTGCTCATGTTTAATGCTATCATGCTGGAACGTCATGAAAAGAATTACAAATACGAATTTCCCGATAGCATCAAAATGCAAGACATAGGGAAACTACGATATGCGTTATACTTGGTTGTACATGGCAACGAAACGGAATGGATGATACCTATACAAGACGCTTTAAAGAATTATCTTCGCCATGTATTGAATGCCTGGAACATACCTGATGTAAATGTCTATGCATTAAACCATGAGGCAGCTCAAGCAAAAGGTCTGATAAAACAATATCTCCCTGTTGATGTATTAGAGCAGTTTAAAAGGGATGGTCTAAAAGACAAATTACTTTTGGACCGAGTAGAACAATGGCTTAAGGATAATCCCTAATAGTATGAATCCCTTGCAAGATGTTTTTTGCAAGGGATTCAACCTTTCATGTTTGATTACCAAAGATTACGTTTAGGTACGTATGTCTTATGTCCATTGCTGTTGTAGTAATACTGTCCACCGCGTGAACCAGTATGTATCGTGTGACCTGCTCCATAGTTGTATGCGCTGCTCGAATAATCCCTGGCCCGATAGCCAGTTGAACCTGTGAATGGATTGCTGTTGCCCTTGGTGGAGAAGTTATCCCAGTTTGTGTTGTTGGGCATGGTGCGGACGTGAGGCTGAACGTATGTGCCATTGCTACGGCTATAGCCACTGACTGATGTCGTGTTGTAGTTCACCGTACTGGGAACGCTGTAAGTTACCTTGGGAACGGTGTAGGTCACGCTCGGTACATTGTAAGTCACAGAAGGACACGGCTTGTAAGTGGTGAAATACTGTGCGAAACTTGTTGTTGCTACTGCTACGAGGGCTACGAATGTAAGAACTAACTTTTTCATTTTACTTTGAATTTAAATTGTTACTAATTTAATGTTGTTTACATCCTTATATACCCTAAATGAGCAAAAGGTAAACAAGAAAATACAGATTTTTCTAAGAAAAAGCTGCAGTACGCATAAAAAATTGTATTTTTGCACACAAATGTGTAATAAAAATGATGTACCTTTGCATTTATATGAGAAAGAAGAGAGTGTTATTAATCTTGTCCCTTTGTTTAGCACAACTTACAATTTGGGCTCAGCATTTCATACCAGTAGGTGCCATTATTGAGACGAACACCCATTTTTGGAAGTTAGACACAATATGGTTCAGCAATCAAAGTACTTTTATACCATGGACTATTGTAAATAAGACGTCCAACGCAGAATTGAAAGTGGAAGGCATTAATAGACTCATTGATTGTACAAGCGGAAAACAATATGATGCGTTAGAAGTATATCCCCTGACGACTTTTTCTCAACAGCCGTTCACCAAAAGTAAGGTTTATATGCGATTCCCAGGATTCCCTTCTATACCATCAGTTGTCAGTTTTTATAATTCAACACTATTTCATGTAGATTCTATTTTTTCTTATACAAAAAACCACCTCATAATCAACAAGCACAAAGTTCTGACAAACAACACTCCTGTATTAAAATCTCGTCGTGATTCATTGATTTATGCCGACGAGTTATATGATTCGGGCATTGAATTGTTTAAGAAGAAAAAATTTCTGCATGCTTTATGGAAATTTGAGCAACTATTGGCTTTTGAGCGGCTTTTGTATGAGGATTGGACAGAAAACTTGGTAAAAACCTCAAATACAACAGAGTGGTTATCTCACAGTCTATACAAAGTAGGAGACATCGGAAATGCCAAGTTGTATTGGCGAGATTATAAAATAGAGCCATATGACAGAAGGACAACAAAGGCGGCAGACTCCCTACGCTATCGGGCTTATGTAGAAGCGAAGCAAGAACCCTATGTTAGTCAAGTGCCTAAATACAAGAGGATTTGCGAACTATATTCCGTTCATTTGGGTGAAAAATCTTATCCGTATATTGAGTCGCTATATGAATTGGGGGATGAGTACTATGAACATAAAGATTATAAAAGTGCAAAAAGAGTATTAGCAAAAGCACTGAATATCCTTGATGAGAATTACAAGAAGGACGTGTCTCTCTACGAAGACATCTACGAACTTCTTGCCTATCTTGCTGACGAGGAAGGCGACATTTATTCTGCAATAAGATATGCAGAAAAAAGATTGTTGGTAAGAAAAGACACTAAAACAATTATCAATGATGGTGTTATAGTATCAGGATACAATCAATTAGTCGAGTATTATGCTGCAGCAGGGATGTGGGACAAAGCCATAGAGCTACAGAAAAAGAAAACAGAGTATTGGAAACAGTTATATCAAGGCAATGCCAATCATGAATACACGTATTATATGAATTTTCTCAGACTGATCCAGTTAATGAGCTTGTCAGGAAACAACAAGGGAGCTATACGTGAACTAGTGAATTGGGAAAGAAATGCACATGTCGCAGATGTGTATGTTAAGGGGGCATATGAAAATCTTGCTAATTACTATTTCAACATTATGGACTACCAGAAGGCCGAAGAATACTACAAGAGGGCCCATAACCGATATGGAGTTATAAAGACATACGCACAGTCCGGTAAGTATCAGACAGCTATCCATTTGCTAAAAGAACTTTTAGAAGAAGAACAAAGACAATCTCATATCACAGTTAGTCTTGACCTTGAACAGCAAAACGGACCACATGAAATGTATTTATCTGATTTGGCAGATATGTACAATAAGGTTGGTATGTATGATAGCGCATTGGTTTATGAAAGCAGGCATCTTATTCCTTCAAGATATGAATTGGCCAGATCATATTATAATATAGGTAATGCCTATTATGGCAAAGGACAATGGAACAAGGCTATCGGTTATTATGTGAATGCCAGCGAAATCTACAAGCATCATAGCCAGAACAGACAGTATGCTATTGTTCTAACAGCATTGTTACATAGTTATGAAAAGACAGGTTCTGTTGAAGGAATCAATCATTATATAGATCAACTCATGCAACCTGTATGCACTGATTTACTATCAACCATTCAAGAACTAACGTATGATGAACGTTCAAGATACATAGATTATTATTCAGACTTATTGAATTGTCAAGTTCCTATGTATGCCTATTATACCCATTCTAATTCTATCACAGAGGCAGCTTACAACGCGTCTTTGATGATGAAAGGTGCACTACTGAATTCAGAAAAAAGCGTTAAAAGGGTAGTTGAAAAAAGCCAAGATGAATCATTGAAAGAATTGTGGGATAAGATGAAAGCTGATCGATATATTATGAGCAAGGAATTAGAAAAGGACTCTCTAAATAGGAAACTAAATGTTGATTCATTGCAAAAAGTGATATATAGTTTGGAAGATTCGCTTATAGTAAAATGCAAGGAATATGGTAACATCACTCGTAGTATGAAGTTGAAATGGAAAGACGTTCAGTTACATCTCCATGCAGATGATGTTGCAATAGAGTTTTTATCTTTCCCTGTAAACAATGACAGTTTAGTGTATGTTGCATTATCATTACGGAAAGACTCAGAATGTCCCAAAATGATATCACTATTTGATGAAAAGCAACTTAGAGCATTCCCTGACTCACTCCACTATCAGTGCAAAGAAATGACCAATCTTGTTTGGAAACCATTGGAAGCAGAATTACAGGGAATAAAGAATATCTACTTCTCTCCTTCTGGTGTTCTATATAATATAGGCATAGAGTATCTGCCTGGAATGGAAAAATACAATATTTACCGTTTGTCATCAACGCGTGAGTTGGTTACAAGTGGGAAAACAGAGACAAAGAATAGGGCCGTGTTATATGGTGGGCTGCGTTATGATGCTGGATTTGACAAGAGTGTGACAGAAAAGAGCCTCGCAATGCTGGATGAAGCGTTTAAGGAACGAGCCAATGTGCGAGGTATGGGCTTGCGAGGCGGGAAAGAATACCTTAAACATACTAAAGAAGAGGTTGACATAATTGGGAAAGAGTTTGACAAAGTAAAGTGGGAATGCTTGATAGATTCTGCTGCTATGGGAACAGAAGAATCTTTTAAGGCTTTGTCAGGGAGGAAAATCGGATGTCTGCATATCTCAACTCATGGATTCTATTATACCCAAGAAGATGCTGATAATGCTCACTACAAGTTCATGCTTATAGACAATAATATGGTCTCTGCTGAAGACAAGGCTTTGATACGTTCGGGCTTGGTAATGTCGGGAGCCAATCATATACTGGAAGACGAGAAATTGCCAGACAATGTTGAGGATGGTATATTAACAGCTAAAGAGATTGCTGATGTTGACTTGCATGGTCTTGACTTGGTTGTACTGTCAGCCTGCCAAACGGGTTTAGGTGACATCGCACAAGGTGAAGGCGTCTTTGGTTTGCAGCGTGGCTTTAAAAAGGCGGGTGCAAACTCTATTCTAATGAGTCTTTGGGAAGTAGATGATAAGGCCACCCAGATTCTGATGACTCAATTCTATCGGAATTTACTTTCTGGTCATAGTAAACGGCAGTCACTTTTGTCTGCCCAGAAATACCTTCGTGAAGTTGATGGTGGCACATATAATGCTCCAAAATATTGGGCTGCATTTATCTTATTGGATGCGATAAACTAAAAAGCTCTTATCTATATAATAAAAGTACAAAATTTGCGTTAATAATATAACTTCGTTCTCCCAGCCTATAAGGCATTAGATAAGGAGATTAAATTTGCATAGTCAAGCGGAGGACACTAATTCATAATATTATGATGAATAATCAGAAATTTGAATTAGCAAAATCTCAGTTCAATTGGACGAGTTATGAAATAGTAACAGTTGTCCTTATGCTAATTCAAATATGCCTTAGCATTTTGATGAACTGAGATGCTTAAAGTGGGCATGTCTAATTGACGTGCCCCTATTCTTTTCTAAAACCAATGCTCGTAACAAGCTGTCCTCAGTTTTTCTATTCTTCAAGAGATAAAATAGCATGTAAAAGTTTTATGGCTTCTTCGTCACCATTGTTAGCCAATGGTTTCAATAATTCTTCCGCCTTGTCAAGATTATGGTCTTTGATGTAGGCTAATGCCAGATACCAAGCAATGTCATTCTCGTAATAGGTATAATCAGCGTAGTCATCGTTGGCCGATTGGATGCCATCGTAGATGGTTTGCAGACGAGTGATAACGGAGGTAACGTTTTTCTCTGTTCCTACCTTATTATATAGTTCTGCAAGTTCCTGCTTGATGGCTTCGTCATCCCCGCCTCTTGCCAAAGAGGCATCATAAGGGGTATAGTAAGCATTATATACCTTATCAATCTTGTATGAGGTGTACCATTGATTAGCACCAAAGAGAAGAATAAACATGGCAGCAATGGAGCCTATCCATTTTACAAGTCGGATGGTCATGGCTGTAGATTTCCCCTTAGATGTGAGTATTTTCTGTTTGATAACTTCATCTTGCTTTGACTGTTCTTCTTTCATGTCTTTAATGAGCAGAGCCATCATCTGTGCTTCCTCACGAAGTTCCTTGTTGTTTCTGAGGTCATTCAGGAATGCCTCGTTTTCCTCTGGTGTCATTTGTTCCCGGAGGTATCTTTCTATTCTTTCGCTATTATCTTTATTTGCCATAGGACTGCATTCTTAAATGGTTATACTTCTCTTTGAATGTCTGGCGGCATCTTGATGCTTGTGATTTGGCTGTATCAGCATTCTTCAGTCCAAATTGTGCAGCAATTGTCGCCCAACTCAATTCGTCTGCATAAAAACTCCACAATAATTCCCTGCATCGTGTGGCCATTTCGCCAAGTGCTTCGTGAACAAGTTGCTTTTTCTCGTTAATGACCGAGTCATGTTCCTCACAGACTTGAAGAATGCTTTCCACCTTATGCATAGATACCGTATTGGGTTGCTGAATGTCTGTATCATTGATTCCAACAATGATATGCTTTCCTTGTTTGCCAATGGCTTTCAAGGATAGGTTTATGCAAATTTTTAGAAAGTATGGATATTGGGGTCCCGAAACTTTTTGAGCCTTGATGTTTTTGTGCAGTACAACGTATGAATCTTGTAGGATATCTCTAATATTCTCCCCGGATAGGGCAGAATACTTAGAAGAGAGAAAGTTTACCGTTCTCTGCTCATATTTCTGTATGAATTGCTCAAATATTCTTTCTTCCGACTTATTCATAAGCAACTTTATTCCTCCCATACAAGCGTTTGGGTTCTCGGCCAAAGGCCTTTTTCCTTTGTGGAGGAATCAACTTTGGCTTTGAACAACTCTTTAGTAGTCTTGTCAAATGATGCCATTCCTTGGAGTGCTTGCCAAATATTGTACGACAATGCACCGTATTCCTTACCATTTATACGAATCTCTGTATTTCGTTCACGGGATTGACAGGCTTCGATAAATAAAACCGGAGCCATATCTGCAGATTTTACTATATGGTAATGTCGAATGGTATTTTTAGGGGGATTGTACTTGGTTCCTGTCTTGGTCAATCCTTCATTTGTCCCCCTTATTGTTTCGAGTCCTTTTCTTGACATAGTTCCAGCATGACAAGCATCCATTGCTACATAAAGCATTCCTTTAGGGCCTATCTTCTTACGAATTTTACCGATATAGCCGTTTAGTTCGTCATCAGTAAGGTGCTTATCGCCTTTGTAAGTTGAGTTATACACTTTGCCTGCATCTATTGGAACTATGGCTTCATCCCAACCGTCTTTTTCATCTTTAGCCAGTCCATTGAGGCCATCTTCTACAGGCTGACCATGACATGAGAAGTGAAGATAGGCTACATCGCCTTTCTTTGAAGTGGCAATAAAAGAGTTAAGCGCATTGATGATTCCTTGATAGGTTGCCTGTTCATTGATCAGTGTTTGTACCTTGAAGCCTTTCTTCTCTAACTCTGGTTTCAAGATTGCCACATCCTCTGCACCATGAATGTTATTCCAAACCTTATACCCATTTGTGTGATATTTGGAAATGCCTACCATAAATGCACGTTTTCGCTGAGCATTGCCAATGAATGGAAATGCGACAACAAAAGCCAATATGAGTAAGAGCCTGTTCATTTTTCTTCATTTTTGATACAAAAGTAGTAAGAATAAATGAGATTAGGACACATTGAACTTTTTTTAACTGTAATCAGGATATTGCCATGGGTGAAATACTTAGAATCGGATTAGCGGTTAAGTAACTCTCATGACCGATATGGTATTTATTACAATGTGCACATTTATACACATTGACCGCTTTACGGCACCACGGCTTATCCTGTACAAGCTTAATAGCAGAAATCTTTGCTTCTTCTATAGTCTCATAACCGAATTTCTTTTTGAATACTACTTTTCCTGTATTAGGATCATATTGCCGTTTCCAATGGGTGGCATTACCTCTGCTGAGTTTGCCCACATTCTCCACCTGTCCTAATATATAGAGTTCGTATGACACGGCACGTTTCATGTTATGTCGGCTACGATTGCCATGATCACGAAAAACATCTTTGTGCTGCTTATGGTAAGTCTGGCACATACGCTTTTCAATGATGCGGCGGACTGTACGGGCAGTCTTTGGCTCTTCTGTTGTAATGTCTATGTTGCGCAACCAAGCATCATCTTTGCATCTTAGCCGTTCATTAAAGATGGATTTGGTTACATAACAATAGCGTTCCTGCTGTCCGAATGTCTTTTCTCTTCTGTTCTTGTTTACGTTAGCTGATTCCATAATTATAAAGTTTTAATTGATGTTCAGTTATATATACCACAGAAAGGTAAAAAGTAAACACGGGAAAATTTTTCGCATAAACCTGTTTACCTTTTGTACTTTCTGGGTATAATAGTGTGTAAACATCGAACTTTTAAAGGAAACTATTATGAATGTAAACAATGTTAAGGTGAATGAAACGCACATGTGTGTTCTTCGCAAAGAAAAGGATGTAGATCGAGTGAAGGTTGATTTTGTTGAACTGAAGTTCAAGCATCAGGATCAACTTGATGAACTGAAACGGATGGCAGATAATGACAACCGTTCTGTATTAGACATGCAAGACTATGTAAAAGGGTGTTCGTTGAGAAGACTCTCGCTGGACTTTGATTTCTGCTCTTGTCTTTCGGACTCTTATCAATGGATCTCCTGTTTGCAGCCTATTTCTTTTGCTGATTATCGAAAAGAAATAGATGAGTACGACAAACAAGGAGACAAAGCAGGGAAAGAAATTTATGCTCGTGACCAACGTCAAAGATATTATAATCGTATTGCCTATCGAGTACTACCTGCAATGTTGGAGGATTTATCCAATGATCTGTATAAAGACCCTTCGGTTTTGGCCTATTCACACCGTCGAGTTGGTTGGGCATCACCAGCCTTCAACCTGAATGACGACATTAAGGTGGTCTATCTTACAAACTTTGGGTATGGTAGTGCAAGTTACTTCTTCCTTCAGATATATTATAAAGGTATAGGAATACTCCCTTATTCACAATGGATACACTATCGCAAAGCATGTGCGAGTGATATAATTCGTTACACTAGACGATACCATCTTGACAACCAGGAGTGGATGAAAACAATGTCATTCACGGCAGATGTCTATAATAGTGCTGTTAGCGATCCGGCATCGTTCGCAGAAAAGAACATATTAAATGAGGTGGAAGAGATGGTTTCTGGTCTGGAAAATATCCAGTCGGCTACCAGCTATAGAGCACAAGAAAGCTTCTTTAATCCGAATACTATCATTATCACGGGTGATGATATGGTTCGCTTTAAGGGTGAAAAGATCTCTGGAGCATTAGGATTCCTTGACCAACTCCAGACGCTTGCACCAATTACAGATAAAGTCGGTTTCTACATTAAGCGTATAATGAACTGTAATTTTGCAGTCGTCGCAGAACTCGAAAAAGCAATTTCAAGCAAGAAAAAGTATTTAGAAACTATCTTGGCTAGCATCGAGAAAGAACAGCCAAAGTGGGATGAACTTAGTTCC
>Ga0247609_10000656_pt1 | contig 46070 bp, 41 predicted proteins | sample 172DNAGHGlowgp2_FD_193487 | JGI IMG/M metagenome (GOLD analysis project Ga0247609, IMG submission 193487) | Sheep rumen microbial communities from Palmerston North, Manawatu-Wanganui, New Zealand - 1728 DNA GHGlow gp2 | ecosystem: Host-associated > Mammals > Digestive system > Stomach > Rumen ... | reverse complement strand
GCGGGCTGGTCCTCCTCGCTGCTGGTCACACGATAGGGGTTGATCCAGGCGTGCAATTCCATGCCGCGCTTGTGCGACTCATCAATCATGAACTGCAAAGGGTCCCACACGGGATTGGGCGCTTTGCCCGGCTCGCCAGTGAGCCATCGGGTCCAAGGCTCCAGATCGCTCTTGTAGGCGGCGTCGGCCTGAGGGCGTATTTGCCAGATGATGGCGTTGCAGTTGGCGCGCTGCAGCAGGTCCAATTGCTTGATGAGGTATTCCCGTGTCTGCTCGGGCGTCATCTCGGCATACTGTTTCTGCCCGATGATATGCATCCAAGCACCACGGAACTCGTGCTTGGGCAGACGCGCCACAGCAGGATCATTCTGTGCTGTAACACAACTTGCCAGCACCGATACCAACAATGACAAGAATAATAGTCTTTTCATATATACTTTCATCTTTAACAGGTTAATCATAATCATTATAATAAATAAGAGTCCTTAAGGTCTTTGGGGACTTTAAGGACTATAGAATCATTAAGGATTACCAGTAATTATTCCTCATCTTCTGGGACATAGACCCAAACGTAGGCACCCAGGTCGATGGCTCCTGAAGCGAAGCGGTCATAGCCGAAGCGATCATAGCGTGCCTCTTCAGGACAATAGTTGCGATTGCCCTTGCCGATGGCATCACTCTCATTACCCAGGCGGTAGTCGAACAAGTAGTCATCACGCACGGTGAGGAAAGCGGGTTCACCCTCCCACAGGCAGTTGATGAAGTGAGCATCGTCGACGCCCACACTCTTGAACAGGCAATAGCGCATGTACACGTTAAACCCGTCAAGATTGAGCACGTTGTTCTCGGGGATGGAGTCAGGGGCAATCAGTCTTCCGGCACTGATCTCGTCACTGAGGCCGTGAAGGATGCAATTGTCAAAATATGCCCTGATCTTGTCGTTGTAACCAGAGCCATACTCGACATTAAAGAGTTGGACAATAGGCAATCTGGGCACCGAGAAGAGGTAGTTATTGGCGAACGTGCATTGACTCATCATCACCTTGCCTCCAACGAGATAGACCACTTCCTCGGCCGCGTCGCTGAACTCGGTACCAATAGCCTGCACATAGCAGCCCTGTGTAGCCAGACAGGTCGTTGCCGAATTAGTGAGGACACAGTTGACGAGCTTGAGCGCACATCGCGTGGTATCGTTTCTATCGTTACTGCTGCAGTGCATGCCGATGGTGCTGCCCCTCATCACCACATGTTTCAAGACATTATCCTTGGTGGGCGGGGTAAAAATGACGCCACCCCATTGCCCCGACATGATGTCAAAGCTCGTCTCGCCGACAATATGGTCCAAACGGTCTCCACGGAAGGTGATAGGTCCCTCGGCAGTACCGTTGGCCAGCATGGTTCCAGCACAGCGTATCGCAGCCTTGTCATGGAACAGAAAAGTCGTGCCGGGATCCAACGTCAGCGTCACATTGGGCGCGACAAACATCGTGTCATAGATCAGATAGGGTTTGTTGGCATAGAAACGGGTGTCGCGGGATATGGTATCACCCTTGATGCGCACCACGTCCTGTCCCCAAGCGCTCAGCAGTACAGTCTGCAGCACACCGTTGGTCACAAACTCCAGACGGTCTTCGAGATAGGTGGGCTCATCCTCCTGCATCTCGTCAAGTTTGGCCTCGATAAAGATGTAAATCGAGTCGTTGCCACGTATTTCCACATTCTGGAACTCGTTGCCGCGGATGCCGTCCACATTGAGGTGGAAATGCCCCTTTGAAGCCAGGCCAGCCACCTTAATGGACGAAATGTTGATCTGTTTCTTGCTTTTGTTATAGACCACCATCTGCTTGGTGGCTGTACCCTGCAGCGTAATGACCGTGTCAAAGGCTATCGTGTCCCGGTTAAACGCCAGGACATCGCTGATCGACGTGGTGAATCCGTCCTCAATACATGAAGTTGAAAGCCCCATGAGTATCATCAGGCCCACAGCCAGCCACAGGAAGTGTTTGATATTCGTCATTGTAAAAATCAGTATGCTTTTATATAAAAGAACGAAAAAAGCAACCGTTTAGTGTATCGTGTTCCTTACTTTACCGCTCAAAGACCGCTACCAGAGGATAGTGGTCGCTGTCGCCCGCCTTGTCACGCTTGCAGGACAGCGCCTTCATGTTACCCCGATACAGGATGTGGTCTATCTTCACATACAGATGATGGGCATGGAAAGTGTAGGTCGGCCCAAATCCCGTATCCGCCCAAGCATCATGCAAGTCATCTCCACACACGGTGCGATAGGTAAACGACCCAGGGGTGTCGTTCATGTCACCCATCACGATCACATCTTCGGGACTATCATCCAGCACTTGACGGATAGCCTTGGCTTGCCGCGAATGGGCCCGGAAGCCATTATCCAACTTCTTCGTCACCGACTTGATGCGCCCCTTGCGGTCGGATGGAACATTCATCGACTCGATGACCTTGCTGTCATTTTGAGTAAAGCGTAATGAACTCAGGTGCATATTCACCACCCGCAGGTCTCCACCCGGGGCTTCCACATCCCACACCTTGATAAAATAACCCAACGTGTCCTGTGCAAGAACCGGTGGCTTGACTTCGGTAAAGGGATACTTGGACAGAATACCCACGTCAAAGAATGGTTTCTTACGATATGGGTATTTCTCATACAATTCCTTGAGCATCGGCTTGACCGATTCAAGCTGGTCATAGGCAAAATAGACTAGACCCTCCTGAATCATGACGATATCGGCATTCTGGTCAAGAATATAGCGCAATGACTTGCTAGGGCCTGCATTGGAGTCAAACCAGTTGAACTCTGTCACATTCATCGTCAGGACCGACAGCTGAGTCTTGCCCTCTTCGGCCGAGGGATGAATCACGGTAAAAGGTGATATCAAGCGCAGCGTGGGCCACGAGAGCAGCATAGCTGCCGCAATGATAACCGCTGCCCGCCACTGCTTGAAGATGGCGAGCAAAACCATGAAAACGACAGCCACCAGCGCTACGATGGGCAATGCCAACGTTGCCAACGAGGGCAAGATCCATATCGACGGATCCACCCTGCCGCCATAGGCAGAAAACAGCAGCGCAAAGGCTATAAGGATTGAAAGAAAACGAAAGATATGTTTCATTATTGTACTATCGAAGTTTCCAGCCGTCGGTGAAGAACGGCTTCTGGGCAGTAAAACGCGGGAAATAGTTCTTCAACAGCCATATCAACGGCCATTCCAGCAACATCGTCAAGGCAAAGACGATGAGCGTCAACCCGATACCATATTCCATGCCCTGACGCAGAAGCAAGAATCGGATGGGTTGCAAGATGAGTGGATGAGTGCCCAGGATAATCAACGAATAACGTCCATAATGGCACATTACGGGAACACGCGGCAATGGTTTGCAAGCCCAGAATAGCGCCAGAATGGCTACAAACGGTATAAGATACAACCTCCAGTAGGCCGGATAGACCTGGAAATGCAGGTTCATGAACTCGTTGAGCCAATAGACCGGCATGGCCACAGCTATCAGGGCCAAGATGCCCCATTTGTCCCATCGCGACGGCGGCACAGCGCCCAAGCGTTTAACACCCCACCCCAACACGAAGTAGGGCAATGCCACCAGCGAGGTGTCGAACATGAGCGGCAGTTCCACCTTGTGAATGCCCAACTCATAACCGATAACCGAGAGCACCGCCGAGACCAACAGGATACCCCACAACGGCTTGATCCACCGTTGCATGGCATAAAAAATGATGTTGACCCAGAAGAGGCTGAGCAGGAACCACAACGGGGTGGTATTAGCCCAATAGCGCAGGTAGAAGGGTTCAACGAGCTGCGTGAGGCTCAACTCAATGGGGTCAGCTCCCACCAACTCGCGCAGTGCGTACTCAAGCGAGCGTACGACAAAAGCGAAAACCACGAAAAAAACGAACGGCACAAGGATATTATTCACCTTGCGCCGCGTGAAATCGGCATAGCCGCTATACAGCTTGAAAAAAATGCCAGATATGAAGTAATACATCGGCAGGCGGAAGGCCTGCAATGCGTCATTCAAGTGAGGGGCCAGATAGTTGAAGAAACTATGGTCGATGTGGTACATCACGATGAGCATGATGCACAAACACTTCATGAAGTCAATATAGGGAATGCGCTTCTTCTCCACGGCTCCACATGTTCGTTCTGCCTACATCAAAGCTTGGACTCGAGCATGGCGATGACGCGGGCAAAGTCAGTCATCTCGGCAATCTCCTCGGGCTCCAGTTCAATGTCTAAAGCTTCTTCCAGCTCAGACGCCAACGTGAGGTGACGCAACGAGTCCCAACGCTCACAATTCTTCTGGGAGATGTCCTCGGTGATCTCATCCACCTCAAACACCTCACGCATAATCTCCTTTACCTGTTCCTTGAGGTTCATAATACTCTGATATTATAGTAATTATGTATTTCAAATACTTGGCTCAGTGCCATCTCATAGTGCTTGCTGCCACCATCACCCATGACAGTGCAAGTCATTCCCATGCGATCATAGAAGTCGGCTGTCTGACCATTTCTTGCCGTGGGCAGATAATCGGCTTCCACATGTCGGTATCCGTCCAGACGCATCAGGTTGAACACCGTTTTGACAAAGGCCTCCTCGATGCCCTTGCCCAGGATGCGGCAGCTCAACAGCAATGTGTCGATTGAGAGACGGTCGTCATCCATCGGCTTGAGGAAAATGGTACCTGTAATGCCATTGTCACCAAACCTGTCCCTCACACTCATGCAATAAATGCGCCAACCCAGGTCAAGGTATTGCTGCACATCAGCCTCGGTATAGCGGCGAGTCGTGAGATTGAACTGATTGGTCTTCTGCGTCATCTGGGCGATACGCGGCAGGTTGTGCTCGTCGGCAGGGATGATATCTAACTGCAGGTCAAGGCTATAGAGATAGCTCTCCATATCGGTGAAACGGGCCTGCTCAGCTTGACGCATGGCATTAGCACGGTATTGCTCTGTCTTGTGACGATCTTCTTCGGTCACCTTATAGATGCGGAAATAATTATCTACCAGCATTTTATAGAACGTCATAAGCTGATAGGGCTTCTCGGGGAAATCTGGCACCGTGACCTCGGGCAGCATTTGTTTGACCAATTCGCGTTCGGCGGGGTTATCGTCCACAAAGACCATGCTATCCAGACCGATGTTAAGCTCACGAGCCAGTTCCCGCAGGTTGGTCGCCTTGTCCTGCCAGTTAATGCGCAGGGCGCTGAAATGCTCACGTTTCAAGACCATGTGCGGATTCTTGTCCCAAGCCTCTTGCACGTCACTCTCGTTATTCTTGCTACACACGGCCAGAATCACACCGGATCCTGCCAACTGCAACAATGCCTGTTGCCAATAAGTAAATGCCTTGCCAGGATAATCACCGCCCAGACGGATGCCATCAATACCATCCTCGCCAAGCACCCCACCCCACAGGGTGTTGTCCAGGTCCAGAACAAGACATTTCTTGCGCACAGAGGACATCTCCTCCTCAACACGACTCCACCACTGCTCAAAATCATGAGCCAACTTAGGATTGAGCAACGTCTGTGACATGAAGTAGTACTTCCAGTTGACCAGCATTGCCGCATCATATCTTGAAGTGAACTCGCTGAAGTCCACCCACTTGACGTTAGGCCGCTCGACTGAAAGCCGTGAGGCATAGCGATTAAAGTCGGCAACGGCTGAGCTTAGTGCCGTCTCGTCGCCCGTGAGCCTCAACGGAAACAGGTTTACCAGGGAGAAGATGATAAATGGCTTGCCCGTGTCGGCAGAAGCCAACACGAGGTCCAACTTGTCGATATAGGACTGCACCTCGTCTGCCAATTGTCCACTGTCGGCATTGACAGGCACCTGATAGAACCAGATGAAACGGTCCACATCGGCAGGCACCACACTGATGTCGTCATAACCCGAATAGGTCATGCCGTCATAGCCCAAAAATGGCTCAACCGTCTGATTACGAAATACAAACGTCCTCATTCTACACTATAATCTTAATGGCTCAATGATGAGTTGAACCTGCAAAGATAATAAAATCAAGCAAAATCAAAGCTATTTTATACCAATATCTTCAGAGCCACTGCACTTTAGGTCAAGGATGAGAACCAGCCAACAGCATATTAATCAATGTAGTCACATCGCTAATTGAGACCCTACCGTCTCCATCCACATCGGGTTCGCCATTGATGTCCACTTGATTACCTGAAAGCAGAAGATTAATCAAAACTGTCACGTCATTGATGTTTACCTTACCATCACAGTCAACATCGCCATCTAAGGTCTTGAGAGTGAAATAACCAGGGTTGCTCACACCTCCATCGACATGCGCATAAGTATAATCAGTATATGAAGAGTTATAGACTGTGCCAGCACCACCAACAAGGGCATAGCAAGCACTAAACATATTACTTCCTGAGACAATGCTATCTAAACTCCATAAAGAAGATACATATATCGTATTCAATAATCTGCAACTACTAAACATGTCTTCAGTGTTCTTAACTCTGGAAACCTTAAAGCCTCTCAAATCGACAGTCAGCAAAGAATCACAATTCTCAAACATACCATCCATTTCAGTCACATCTTCAACAGAAAAACCTGTCAAATTCAAGTGCTTAAGCGACTTGCAACCGTAGAACATATCCCACATACTTTTAACACGCTTGGCATTGAGACCACTTAAATCCAGATCGGTCAACATTTCACAGTTATTAAACATGTGAGACATATCCAAAACTTTACTTGTATCAAAGTGTGATAAATCCAGTTCATCGAGATGTCTACAATTAGAAAACATACTTCTCATGTCAGTTACTTTTGACGTGTTAAAATGACTAACATCAAGCTGCGTTAGTTGTTTGCAATCATCAAACATACCAACCATACTGGTTACTTTTGATGTATTAAAATGGTTTACATCAAGAGATGTAACATTAATACAACCGCTGAACATCCAACCCATATCTGTAACATTAGATGTATTGAAACTACTAACATCAAGGGTTGCCAATAAGCGCTGATGAGTACTATTGCAACAAAACATTCCCTGCATATTAGTCACATTTCTTGTATCAAAAGAACTCAAATCCAATATAGTCAATTGATCATGATTTTCAAACATGAATCGCATATTAGTGACTTTTGAAGTATTAAAGTGGCTTAAATCTAGTTCTTCTAAAGAAGAGCAACCTGAGAACATTCCACCCCAAGGCCAACTAGAGACCCGTCCACCATCAAATATGTAAAACGCATAAGACCCATCGCCCATATTTGTTACATTTGAGGTATCAAAGCTCCTTAAATCAATCTGGCTTAGGCCACTACATCCAGTAAACATTGATCCCATATCCATCACATTAGTAGTATTAAAATGAGATAGATCAAGTTCAGTTAGTGACAAGCAAAAAGAGAACATTCCAAACATATTCGTGACATTGAAAGTATTAAAACTTGACACATCAAGTTCTGACAACTTTGAACAATTACTGAACATTTCGCCCATATCTGTTACAAAAGAAGTGTTGAAATTACGAATATTCAAAGCAGATAGAGACCAACAGCCAGCGAACATTGCTCCCATATTCGTTACTCTTGATGTATTAAAGCTACTGACATCTAATGAAGCAAGAGATTGGCAGTTCCAAAACATTGCTTGCATATCAAGCACATTGGATGTATTAAAAATACTGAGATCAAGACTCGCCAACTTGGAGCAATAGTAAAACATTTCTCTCATGTTCGTGACTCTTCCTGTTTTAAAGCTGCTCAAATTAAGTGACTGTAACGATGAGCAATAACCGAACATGGCAGCCATATCTATTACATTTATGGTATTGAACTGACTAACATCGATTGACTGCAGAGCTGTACATTTATAGAACATGCCACTCATGTCTTCAACAAGATCGGTATTGAACCCGCTAAGGTCAATCTCAGTCAATGCCGAGCAATAATAGAACATGCGATTCATGTCTGTTACATGATGGGTGTTGAGGAACTCCATTCCTTCTATAGTTCTCATTGAGGAGGATTTATAGAACCATCTGGAAGTGTTCGTCGGCTCATAATCAACAAACGTCGAATCAAATACTGCCTTACTATAACCGTCCCCACACCACAATGGCGCAAGGGTCACCGAATCCCTATCCTCAATCTCATACTTGTCACCTTTTCTCCATTTCTTGTAGGGATCGTAGTAGAATGTGAGGGTGCTATCAGCAAGGACGGCGTACGGTTCAGGATCACCCAGGTTAATCGGGCCCGATAGATAGCCTGGATTTTCGATGCCACCATCAATATGGGCATACTCGACCCCTATATGATTTTTGTTGTAGGTCGTCCCCATACTGCCGACAATCACATTACAACCGCTGAACATACCATTACCTCCATCCCTTACATTGTCCGTCGTCCATAAGTCACTCACATAGATAGACACTATTCTCTTGCAGGAGGTAAACATCGTGTTCATTTGAGTAACCTTTGCGGTATTGAAATTAGTCAGGTCAAGACTTGGCAAGGGACAAGTGTGGAACATATGCAGCATATTGACCACATTATCCGTCACAAAGTTGCTCACGTCAAGGTCCGTCAAGCCTTCACAATAGCAGAACATATAGGACATATCGGTGACTTTCTCCGTATTGAAACCAGTCACATCGATGGACGTGAGCTTGCGGCAGAAACGGAACATGCCCAACATGCTGGTCACCTCAGAGGTGTTCAAGTTGTGGATGCTGTCAATGCTGACCAGATTGGGACAGTCATAAAACCAACAAGCCGTACTTGTCGGGCGATAGTCCGCAAATGAAGTATCAAACTGTGCACGATTAATGGATCGACGGGAACCATGCCAATTAGGCATCGTCAAACCCACGTGGGCTGCGATACTAAACTTTTGACCCACACGATTTCTCATCTGGTCGTCATAGTAGAACGTCATCACGCCATTGTTCAACACCGTGTAAGCCTGCAGCTGCCCATCATCAACCGGTTCGGTATAATATGCCGTAAAATAACCTGGGCTACCGTTCCTATCTGGACGCGCATAGGACTTGTCCGTCACATTGACACTGCGCGCCATCGTCCCATTTCCTCCGACCAGATTATAACACCCGCCAAACATTTCTCTGGAAGTGGCACTGCAATTTGACCAATCATTATCGCAAAAGATGGTAGCAACCATTGATTCCGCGAACATCCAATCCATATTCGTTACTTTGCTGACATCAAAGCCGCTAACATCCAATGAGTGGACCGATGTGCCAATGAACATATAACTCATGTCTGTCACGTTACGGGTATCAAAACAACTGACATCCAGTGTTTCTGTTCCAACGCTACTAAACATCCCTGTCATCTTCGTCACATTGTCGGTAACAAAATCGCTGACATCAAGCGTTATAAGCTGAGAACAGGCCCTAAACATCCAACTCATGTCGGTCACCTGATTGGTCTTCAGGTTCTCAATATCAACAATCTCAGTCAAGTTGTAGCATCCATCAAACCAATGAGCAGTACTGGTCGGATAATAGTCTGCAAACGAGATGTCAAACGTAGCTTTGGTAATGCTCATCCACGGACATTGAGTCAATGCCCCATCAATCGGATACACTGTTCCTGTCCTGGTTTCCTGCTGGTCATCGTAATAGAATGTTAGTTCATTGCCATCAACAACAGCATAAGCTGTTCTCGAACCTGGGACAACCGGATCATCTGGTGTATCAAGCGACATAGCAAGACGAAGACCGGCTAGTGAATTCTCAGTAATGTCAACGGGATACCCACCTCGACTAGATACACGACATCTAGAAGTGTCTGAAAGCCAACACCCTCCTCTGGTCACACGTGATTCTCCTAATTCGGGGCCAGTTGGATTAGTCTGAGCTTCAGCACTATATGCCTTAAGCCAATCTTGACAGTATTCCATTACGTTTCCAGACATATCATATAGACCCAACTCATTTGGTTTCTTGGTCGCAACAATTTGTGTTCCATAGCCCTCTGTCCCATAGTTCTGTGATGGCAAATCATCCTTATACCATGCGACTTCATCTATCGTATTACTTCCAGAATACTTAAAACCATTACTCCTATTACCACCACGAGCAGCAAATTCCCATTCTGCCTCCGTCGGCAAACGGAAATATTTCCCAGTCATTTGGTTTAACTTAGTAATAAATGTCTGGCAGTCAATCCATGATACGCACTCAACAGGACGATTCAAATTACCAGCATAATGGCTTGGATTAGTACCCATCACTGCCTGCCACAAAGCCTGAGTCACCTCTGTCTTACCAATACGATAAGATGACAATGTAACCTGATGAACAGGTTTCTCAATAGGATGGAAATCATCACCTTGCTCAGCAGTTGCGCCCATCATAAACGTTCCACCCTCTACAGGTATCATCGTGAACGATACGCCGTTGACAGTAAAAGTAGAGGGGGCCTCTTCAGTGTACTCAATCTGGAAATCATCAACATAGGTTACCGCATTCTTGTTACCACTAATCTTGTAAATGCGGAAATATGCCGACTGAGAACTCTTTAAGTCAAGGGTCCAATGACAGTAAGTCGTAGTATAAGCAGCTGCCGTAACAGACTCTTCTCCATCATCGCTCAATGCCGTCACCCAAACACCATCTTTCACCGAGTACTCTAATCGATACTTAGCAGCATAAGATGAAGGATTGTACACTATGAATTGAACTCCACTGACATTCAAATGAACAGGCGTGGTTGTATAAAACAAACTGGGCAATTTCATCATCACACTGTGGCTGCCAGTAGCATTGCCAGAGCCTGGAGCACGCACGCCGCAATTAGTGAATGACCAATTGGCAAACTTGCCAATGACATTCTCATCAGTTGTGCTAGTTGTTGCTGGCATATCCTCAAAATCTTCTAAGAGCGAGTTAAGAGAGCGACATGGTTCTTGAATAGCATTAAAACTCTCAGCAACAGACGCCTGCGGTATCATAATCAATACCAGCAACAATACGAGAAGGACAAAACTGAACTTTTTCATATTACTAGTCTTTGTATAATAAAATGAGATGCAAATCCACAATGGATTTCATCTCAATAACAAGTCACGGGTTCATGGGCGCAACGCAATTAATGCCCGAACAAATAAAGTTTAATTCGCGTAATTCCTTGTTTTAAAATGCCTATCGAGCCTGGCTATCACTATTTTTTGATGAAGCGGTAGATGCGGCTTAGGAGGGACCAAAGGTGAGGGTGCATCATCAAGCGGTGGATGAAGCGCCACTTCTTGCCAAAATAATTGGCCTCGGGGCCCACACAGGGGAAAGGATACAGTCCTGCCTGACGGACGCGTGCGACCACCTCGTCCACACAGCCGCTAGTCAAGGCCTTGGTCATGGCGAAATAGAGATAGACATTTCTCACGCCTGAGACGCTAATGGGGGCCTGTCGGCCCGTAGCTGTCTCAAACTCGCGGATGGTCTTGTCAATAGAGGAAGCAGAATCGACCTGACTCAACAGGCGACGGCGCAGGTAGTCCAGATCATTATTGTGCATGGCGCTGTCACCACGATTCATGTAGCAATAGGCCTGTGTAGCATCTTGGGCTACACGATTGGCATTGAGCAGGAAACGTGCAATGAGTGCTCCGTCCTCACACACGATGAGCGAGGTGTCAAAGCGACAGGATAGTTGATTCAAGTAATCGCGCCGCAGGATGAAACGCCAGACATAGGGGGTCATGGCATGGCTTTCCAAATACTCAACACCCGTCATAACCGGAGTCGTCGGGTAATTATCATTACGCAACACGGCCTGGTTCTTGCCCAAGGTGTCAACACTCGTGTAATTGAACTGCAACACATCCAGGTCTTCATCCACGGCACGCTGCAACAACCGGGATATGGTGCCCTCCTGCAGATAGTCGTCGCTGTCCACAAACTGGACGTAACGGCCCCGCGCCTGTTCCAGCGCACGGTTACGAGCCGCACTGACACCGGAATTCTTCTGGATGATGAGATGAACCTGAGGCTGAATCAGAGTGAAAGCGGCGGCCTGATCACGGCTGCCGTCGGTCGATCCGTCATCCACTACCAGCACCTCATAGGAGCCTTCGGGCAGTCCCTGTCCCACGATTGAGCTCAAGCATCGCTCGAGATAACGCTCGGTGTTGTAAACAGGAACGATAAAGGTCAACAGGAGTTCACTCATGACAGGACGTTTCAACAAGTTCTACAAGACCTGTATGCTTCTGAAACAGGAAAGCTACACGCCTGTCGCCCATTGCACAGGCGGGGACAGGACCATTCACCAGCAAGAAGCGTTGTCCTCGCAAAGCGGTAATTGCAGCCTCAATATCATCCACCTGATAGCAAAGGTGATAAGGAGTCACGCCAACAGTCGCCAAGGTGCGCGCCACAGGGCTCTGGTCATCGAGAGGTTCCAGCAGTTCCAGCCGTGGTGCGCCCTCCTTGTCCAGAAAACACACGCGCACGTGCTGCAACGGGTCCTCGACAACGTCTGCCGCATGATAGCCCATTGCCGTATAGAAGGCCTGGCTCTTCATGATGTCGCGGCAGGCGATACCGATGTGGTGGAAAATGAGTTGGGACTCCATCAGTGCCAATGTCAATAATCAAAGACAGGGGACACATGGCAATCACGCATCTGCATGATGGCGGCAGCCCAACTCAGGCCAGCGCCGAAAGCACTCAGCAATACCGTGTGCGTGCCGTCCAGTTTACCATTCAACTCGCTGGAGATAGTGAGAGGCACCGAAGTGCTGCTCGTGTTCCCATACTTGCTGATACAGAAAGGCACACGCGCAGGATCGGCCTTGAGTTTCTTGACAAAAAAGTCCATCATGAAACGGTTGGCCTGATGAAAGACCAGATAGTCCACATCATCAATCGTCTTATCGGTTTCCTTAAGCAGCAGTTTAATGCTCTTGGGTACCTTGCTGATAGCAAAGTTAAAGACGTCCATGCCGTCCATGAACACTTCAAGGTCACTGCGGATGTTTCCCTCCTCCTGTTCACGCTCGATGCAAGACTCGGGAGTAATGGGATTGCGCATACCGGCATGCACCTTGAGCACATGCTCGCCACTGCCGTCGGTATAGAACATGAATGTCGAGTCACCGTAGTCACCCTTCTCGACCAAGGTCGCCGTTCCCGCGTCGCCATAGAGGGGCCAGTCCACCTTGTCACGGCGATTGACAATCTTGGAGAAGGTCTCGCCGTCCAACAAGAGAACCCTGTTCACACCATCCATCGAAGCATAGGCAAATGCCGTGCTCAGCGCGAACAGATAGCCTGAGCAACCCAACGAGATGTCAAAGCACAACGTCTCGCGAGGCAGTCCCAAGCGATGTTGCAACAGGCACGATGTGGCGGGAATACGATAGTCTGGCGTCTGGCTCATGAACAAGAGCACATCGATACTACTTGGATCGATATCATTATCCTCCATCAGCCGACGTGCCGCCTTGTAGCACAAGTCGCTCGCCATGACATCATCAGCGGCGATGCGTCGCTCCTCGATGCCAATGTTGTTGATGGTCTTTTCTATTTCTTCCTCGGGAATAAGATACCCCAGGTCCTTATTGTAAGCAATATCGGGGGGAACACAAGCGTTAAGTGCCTTGATGCCCACTCCGTGATATGTTATCGTTGCCATAGTGACAGGATATTCTAAAAAACAAACTTGATTATGGCAGACACAACAACTTGCCGCTAGCACTTAATGCCCGGCAAGCCGTTATCAGTTATCAGCCACCATTACTCTTCCTCTTCTTCCAACCTCTCAAGGACTGTATTGTATAAGTCCTCAACAGTAATGCTGTTGCGGATATCATCACCGCGGAATTCAACATCATATTCCTCATCGATCATTGCGATGACCGACAAGGCAACAAGTGATGACCACTCCTCCAAATCCTTGAACCTGGTTGTGGCGTCTATAGTGTCGGTATCTGTTTCATCAAACAGCTCCGAAAAGTTCTCTATGAATTGGTCTAAATCCATTACGTTATCTATAACGTTAACGCAAAAATACCCTAGATATTTTAACGGGGGGCAAAATTACACAAAAAAAGTTATCAACACACTCTTTTTAGAAATTTTTCTTAAAAAACAAGAATACGGCAGCCCCCTCACCGTTGGATTCCTGCGAGATGACACGCAATGGGATCAAAAATCTCACTTGCAGCAGGCAATAATCTCGCCGGCTACACTCTCGACGTCCTCATCACTCACCCATGGTCCGCTGGGCAAGCACAAACCCATTGTGAACAGATGCTCACTCACACCGTTGACATAGGCGGGCGCCCCGCTGAATACAGGCTGGGTGTGCATCGGTTTCCACAAGGGGCGAGACTCGATATTGCAAGCTTCAAGATGCTGGCGCACAGTCTCATAGTCGGTTCCTGTCTTGGCAGGATCAATCAGTATGGTATTCAGCCAGTAATTGCTGTCACAACGCTCATCAGGATTGGTGTGCACCGTGATGCCATCCACGCTGGCAAAGAGTTCTACATAGCGGTCACACAGGTGCCTGTGGTGTGCAAGATGCTCATCCAGCACGGTCATCTGGCCACGACCGATGCCAGCACAGATGTTGCTCATGCGGTAATTGTAGCCAATCTCCTTGTGCAGATAATAGGGCATCGGCTCACGCGACTGTGTGGCATAAAACATGATTTTCTTTTTGGTAGCCTCGTCGGGACAAATCAGAGCACCGCCGCCACTGGTAGTAATCATCTTGTTACCGTTGAAACTCATGATGCCATATTGACCAAACGTGCCGCACAACTGGTCACGATAACGTGAACCGAAGGCCTCGGCCGAATCCTCCACAACGGGAATCTCATAGCGACGCGCTATCTCCATGATGTCATCAATCCTCGCGGGCATGCCATAAAGATATACGGGAATGATTGCCTTGGGTTTGCGGCCCGTCTTGGCGATGCGGTCCTTGATAGCATCCTCAAGCAGGTTAGGATCCATATTCCATGAGTCAGGCTCGCTGTCCACAAACACAGGGACGCCCCCCTGATAAACGATAGGATTGGCACTGGCCGAGAACGTCATCGACTGGCAGATGACCTCATCATCACGTCCAACGCCCAAATTAACAAGCGCCAGATGTATCGCCGCCGTTCCGGAACTGAGAGCCACCACATGCTTGTTCTCGCCGCACAATTGTTCCAAGTCCTGCTCAAAGGCATTGACGTTGGGGCCCAAAGGCACCACCCAATTGGTATCAAACGCCTCCTGGATGTATTTCATCTCTTGGCCGCTCATGTGGGCCAGACAAAGTAAAATCTTATTGTTTGCCATTTCTATCTATTTATCTAGTTCTTTACAATTCTCAGGTGCGTGACCGGCATACACGATGCGGTGTTGCGACAGGTCACGGATAAGTTTTTCGCTCTCAGCAGCCAGGACCTTGTCGGCATGCGGCACATTGGTCACTGTCTTTACGCCAGGAATAAAGCTATCGCCGGTAAACATCGAGTCATCAACCAGCCAAGTAATGCATGACGGGCTATGCCCCAGAGTGAATACGGCCTCGGCTTGAACATTATCGAACAGGTCCACACAGTCGCCATTCTTTATCAGTCTGACATTCTCAGGCACGTCCAGAACAAAAGGTTCTCCATAATACCTAGAGAAGTTCAACTTATCACTAAGCAGCTCGTCCAATCCTGCCTGACAGGTATAAATCGGCACTGACGGGAAAAGAGCTGTCAGCATATTCAAGCCATAGATGTGGTCAAAATGACCATGAGTGAGCAACACGCCACGCAAGGTCCCGTCAATCATCGGGAGAATCCTATCCACGTCGCCACAATCCACCAGCCAAGAAGCGCCATCTTGAACGATGACATAGCTGCATGACTTGAAAACCGTATTGACGACCTGACGAATTACCACTATGCTACTAACAATAACGTTAAACCGCTGTTAATATTGCTTCTACTGGGCGTGGAGATAGAATACAGAGTTCTTGGGATAGACCTTCTTATTGGTCTGAACCTTGGAACATTGGCCCTGTCGCGCACGCTCAACGACCTCGTCAAGATGGTCGGCAAACATGGGACCAGCCATAATCTGCGGACCCTCAATCGCCGGCACAAGATTAAACTCGATGAACAAGGGTTCGCCATCGGGGTCAACCGTCACATCCCACCCCACGAAGTCAAAATATGGCAGGCGTGAATGCATCTCGAGGAGCTTGTCTATCACCTTGTGATAGCTGGGCACCACCAGATTCTCTACACCCGTCTCCTTCTTGAGGGAAGAAATCTCCATGTGCTTGAAGCGGAACACGCGGTCATCAACCCGCCCTTCGCGATCGATGAGACAGGTTCCACCACCCTTAGACGTATTGTCCTTGACGGCACCCTTGCCTCCGAAGCGCAGCATGGAATAGGGATAGAGAAACTCGCAATGTCCCTCAAGGGTGCGGTAAGTATAGAGACGCATCGAGTTGAGTGACGTGGGATTGACACGCTGCAGCTCGGGATGTTGCTTGGCCTTCTCTTGCACGATGAAGTTGATGCCGTATCGTGTGAACAGTTCTCTGAGACGATCAGGGTTCACACTGGTTATCTGATCCACACCATCACCATTACAGGTCTCTACCGTGGGTTTGATCATCATCTCGCCAGTATAGCCGGCTACACGGGCAATGGCCTCATCCAATGAGATTTCTTTGCCATCACTATAAAAATGGCCATGCATATTCTTGACCACTGTTAATGGCTGTCTCACCATCGGGAATAAGTCACCGTAGATATTCTTGTCCAGATAGGCATTGATAAAGTCATAGCGGTTGAGCGCGGGAATGACAAAGAAGTAATATACATCCATCGACAGATAACGGTCACTGACCACCCCACTCAGCTGCGAGAAGTAGTCGGCAAACATCATCGAGACCTTGAAGCCCTTCTGCTCGTAGTAGGGCGACAGTTCTTTCTTGTGGGCCTTGTAGTCAAACCCCTCGGGCATCACATGGTCCTTGAAGTACCAGTCACCCCAGTAAAACTCTTTATTGGAATTAATGTATTGTGCCATAGTGCAATACTTTAATAGTCAATCACATCAACCATCTTCACGTTACCGGCATAGAATTCCATGCTCGCCCACGCCAAGCCAACACCGAAACCGCAGGCCACACAATGCTTCTCGTCACCAGAAAGCTGCTCACGGCAGCGGGTAACCATCGTCAAGGGAATGGAGGCACTGGTAACGTTGCCATACTCCTCGAGGCAATAGGGCGTTTTCTCGGGCGGTATTTTTACAGCCTTACGGATCTTCTCGTCAATAAACTTATTGGCCTGGTGAAGGAGAAGCAAATCAACAGTCTCTACATCGATGCTGAAGGTTTCAATCAACTCCTTGAGGGAACGAGGCGGCTGCTTGATAGCGAAACCAAATACGTCCATACCATTGACAATCATATCAATACCGCGGCGATAAACTCCAGGCGAGACTTCCTTCTCCTCAAGAGCCTCGGGGGTAACCGGGTTGCGGATGCCGCCATAAGGTGCCCACACAGCGTCAAATCCGCTGCCGTCAACGCCGTACATGAAATTCATGGGCCGTGCCTGTTCGGGGTTAAATTCAAGCGCAGTTGCTGTCGCTGCATCGCCGAAAAGGGGGCGCACCGCCGTGTCACGGGGATTACGGTTGCGGGTATTGGTTTCGGCAGCTACCAGAATGGCACGCTTGAAGGTGCCATGGGACATCATCGATGAAACAATGCTCATGCCATAGACCCATCCCGAGCAACCGAAAGGCAAGTCAAACACGCAGCAGTCGTTGCGCAGCCCGAGACGATCCTGAAGGACACAAGCCGTCTGTGGAGCAATATAGTCGCGGGATGTGCAGACATAGGCGAAGCAATCGACTTCCTGGGCACTCCACCCCATCTCATTGAGCAGGGCCTCCACTGCCTTGACCGTAAGGTCTGATGCCGTAGTGTTGTCATCCACCTTGTGATGCCTTTCAATGCCAGTGGATGCTATCACTTTAAGGGCCTCATTCTCATCATTGTAGATAGGAAGGGTGCGGTTATCCTCGACAGTAGCGGGGACACAGGCACTCATGCCCGCAATGCGCACATTATTAATCGTTAACTGTGACATATCATGATTTAAGTTTTAAGCGTTGAATTTTGCCTGACGAGGTGCGAGGAATCTGTTCCACCCATTCCCACTGGGCAGGAATCTCGTGCGGGGGCAATAACTGTGTCAGACGATTCTTGATGTCATCGAATTCAAGCGGAGACTTTCCCTTAACCATAAAGGCCTTGGGAACCTCACCGAGCACCCCGTTAGGATCAGGGACGGCAACACAGGCACAGTCTGCAATGCCCAGCGAGAGGATGGCTTCTTCGATCGCAACGGGACTGACTTTCTCGCCGCCCACATTGATGAGTTCCTTCTTGCGTCCAGTCAAGTAGAAGTTGCCGTCATCGTCACGATGACCCCAGTCGCCAGTGCGGAACCAGTCGCCATGAAAAGCGCCCTCATTGTCTTGAGGCAGAAAATAGGATCGGCAGACCATATTGCCGCGCACACAGATTTCTCCATCAGAGCCATCGGGCAATAATTGCCCCTCATCGTCAAGCACACAGACCTCGACTAATGATGAGGCAGGGCGCCCGACGCTGTCCAGATGGTTGGCAGATGAATGGAATTCGGTGAAGAGGGCACGAGAAGCCTCGGTGAGACCATAGTGCATGCACAGGCGAGTCGTGGGGAACAACTCCATGAGCAGGCGTTTGTCCTCAACAGGCAACGAGGCACTGCCGATTTCCACATACCGCAACTGACTGGAGAACTTCGATATTCGCCTACCGCTTAATCGCTTGATGTATTGCCAAACGGCAGGAACCATTCCGAATCCCGTAACCTGTTCTGACTCAAGGATGTTGAAAAATGACTTAAGATTGGCAAAATTGCTGACAAGCACCAACGTCGCTCCTACCGAGAGGACACAACGCATACGCCCAAGACCGAACGAGTGACTTAAGGGAAGCGCCAATGCTTCGACATCATCAGCATGGGTACCAATGAACCCATTCGTGTTGCTCGCCGAGCCTGCGATATTGTCATGAGACAAGCAGACGCCCTTAGGCGCACCGGTGGTCCCGGTGGTAAACATCACATCGGCCACATCTGTCGACTTGACAAGCGGTAACCGATCTGATGACAAACCTTCATCCAATTGTATAGAACCAAACGGGATGCAACGCTGTCCGCCAAGGTCGGTGTGACTGCTGAACAAAACCCGAGGTTTCACTATTCCTGCGATGTAGTCAAGACGCTCGCGTGGGGCTGCTGGATCAACCACCACATTGATTACTCCGACAAGGTGGGCAGCAAAATAGAGATAAATGAACTCTACCTCCTTGTATGGCAACAGCATTATGCGGTCGCCCGGCTCAAGTCCAAGTGAGAGCAAGAACGATACAGCGGATTCTATCCATTCCTCCAATTGAGAATAGGAAACACGTTGGTCCCCCGCGACAAGAGCGATCTTGTCGGGAGTGGCAGCAACATGTCCTGCGATATCACACAGCAATGCGCTGTGAGAAGCCTTAATCATTAATGAGCTTGTTTACTTCATCGACAATTGACCTGACAGAGGTCAAGTCAAAGAGGTCCTCGAGCGGGAACTCCACATCAAGTTCTTGCTCTAGTGTGCTGATAATAGCCAGATTGCCGACGGAATCCCATTCGGGAATATCACCCGATGACAAGTCATTGCTAATGACACTGAGGTCCACATTCAGGACCCGTGCAATGATTTCTTTTATCTGCGATTCCATCTTCTTATCCTCAAAAAAAAGGATTAACGGTGTTTCTTCACAACGACATCAAACAAGTCCTGAATCGTGTCGGAATTGAGAATATCGTTGCCCTTGATGATGACATCATACTCGTCATCCACCATGGCAATGATTGACAGGGCGGTCAATGAGGACCACTCGTCAAGCTCTTTGAATTTGGTTTCAGCAGTAATCAGTTCGGGTTCAGTTTCATCAAACTGAGCAGCGAAATTATCGATAAACTCTTGAATATTCATAGTCTTACCTTGAAATCAAATATTATAAACCGCCATACACACGACCGGTTTAGGCGGGCAAAAATACATACAATTTAATAAACAGCAAAGGAATCGGCAAAAAACTAAATCGAGAAACCGCCATCAATGATCAAATCATGACCAGTAAGCCAGCTTGAGGCATCACTGAGCAGATAAATGGCACCATGAGCAATGTCCTCGGGCTGTCCATATCGGCCTAGAGGATACTTTTTGGCATCTTCGGCCAACTGTTCCTCGGTAATAGTTCCACGATGGATAAGCGGTGTATCAACCATGCCAGGGCAGATGCTGTTGACACGAACCTTGCGTGCGGCATATTCGCGCGCAGCATATTTCATTACCGAGTTAAGGGCAGCTTTGGACGCACCGTAGACGCCATTACCCGGCATGAAACTATGTGTGCCGCCGATGGATGCAATCAATACCACCGAGGCCCACTTCTGGAGCACTTTCTTTTTATACAGCAACCGCAACAATTCAACTGGGGCAAAAAAGTTCACGTCGAACATCCCATCAAACTTCTCACGTGTGCCGAACTGCAGCGGAAGCGTTGTGGAATTACCCGCACACAACACGGCACCGTCAAGCGGTGGCAATTCTGCAACCAGACGTTCCACGTCCTCCTGTTTGGTCAAGTCTGCAATAATTGGAGCCGTTACGGAACCGTCCAACAGATTGTTAGTTTCGTTCAGGCGGTCGGCATCTCGTCCAGTAATCACGACATTGGCGCCCATGCGTGAGCACTCAATGGCAGTCTCTCGACCGATGCCCGATGAGGCGCCTGTCACGAGCACAGTCTTGCCCGCCAACGAGAAGGGGTTAAAACTCGTATTTTCCATCTAAGTATCCTGGTTAGATTATTTATAATCAAACTTCTTGGCCGGCACTCCAATGTAGGTCATGCTGTCTTTGGGCTTGGTCATCAACACACTGCCAGCACCCAGGGTCACATTGTAACCGATTTTCACACCCTGAAGCACCACACTGTCCACGCCCATCAAGTTGCAATCACCCATTTTAACTGCACCAGACAGTCGCACACCTGGCATCAAAACATTGAAATCACCCACCGTAACATCGTGGCCCAGCACATTAGAGCCATTCAGTACATTAAAACTACCCACAATCACATCGCAAGTCGCACTACATCCGTCCTGAATGATATTTCCTTGACCCATGGCAAATGTCCTATCATCCAGCACCTTGAACGACGGTGCAACGATATTAGGATAATAGATATTGGGGTTGGTAATACGCTCATGTATGAGTTTGCGAGCATGTGGATCACCAACGGCAATGGCAAGAGCCAGCGGCTCGTTAACGGCATTAAGCTCATTCATTCCGCCTAATACCTGACCATAGTGTGATATCATTGTTCCTATTGACTTACTATCATCATAATAGCCGACAATATCCCATTTCTCAAAGCCTGAGTTATTGATTCGTCTGATACCACCAGCGACCTCACGACCCAAACCACCGGCGCCATAAATCGCAATCTTCTTGATTTGAGTCTTTTGCTGGGAAGCTATTTGTTGTGGCATATTACGACTTAACATCCTGACACGGCACGGATTGCCATAGGCAACCACACCGTCAGGGATATCATTGAGGACAACACTGCCTGCGCCAACCACGCTCCAACGACCGATTTTCACACCGGGAATCACGACTGCGGCAGCGCCAATCCAGGCGCCCTCACCAACGTGGACATTTCCACACAGCGTAGCCTGAGGTGATACATGAACATAGTCACCGAGGACACATTCGTGATCGATGGTTGCTCCAGTATTGACAATGCAATGTCTTCCAACCCAGGCATTGCTCTGTATAACCGTGCCCTGCATAACGACAGAACCTTCGCCTATTGTTGAATAGGGCGATACTATCGCACTCGGATGTATTGCTGTACCAAACTCACAGTTTAACCGTTCAGCAATCTGCTTGCGATAGTTATTATTTCCGACACTCACCACAATGGGGGCTTCTCCATTCCATTGGTGCTTAACTGGTATTGATAACAGCTCATTGATTGAACTGTCATCATCGAACAAAGCCTCCACAGGTGTTTCTGTGGCCTGCAGTATATCAATGATAACTTTTGCGTGTCCGCTTGCTCCGTAAAGATACATTAGTTATTTCCGTTAAATGCTTCCATTGTTGCCTGACCCTCTTGGGATATGCCATCCCGAGCGATCACTTTTTTAATTGTAGAGAAAATGACCTTCACGTCGTTGGTAAAGGTACAATGGTCCACATACCACACATCAAGCTTAAATTTCTCGCTCCAGGACAGGGTATTGCGACCATGACACTGTGCCCATCCGGTGATACCGGGACGCACCTCATGGCGACGAGCCTGCTCGGGGGAATAAAGCGGCAGATACTGGACAAGTAGAGGGCGAGGGCCAATCAAGGCCATATCACCCTTGAGGACATTAAACAATTGAGGCAATTCGTCAATACTCGTAGAACGGACGAACTTGCCCACTCGGGTAAGACGTTTCTCATCGGGCAGGAGTTTTCCTTCACTATCCCGCTCATCGGTCATCGTCTTATACTTGATAATCTTGAAAATCTTCCCATTCTTTCCCGGGCGCTCCTGAAAAAAGAAAGCCCCGGCGCCCTTGTTGGCGAAGTGCAACCACACGGTCACCACCAGCAACAACGGCGACAAGCAGATGACGGCCAGCAATGACAAAACAAAGCCCAACCCACGCTTGATATATTTTTTATAAAGATTGTTCATAAAGCCAGAACTATAAAATCTCATGGTAAAAGTCATAAAGGCACTGGCGCACAAAACTTTGCTCGAAACGAGATGCTATGAGCGGGCGCGCCTGTTCCGCCAGGGATTTGACCAACTCTGGCTTCTCGACAAAGTCCTTCATTGCCCTATAGAGCCTATCCTCATCCTGAGGAGGAACAATGACTCCATTCTTGCCATCGATGATGATTTCTCTTGCCCCATTGATATCGGTAACTATGCTGGGCAATCCCATTGCACCAGCTTCGATGACCACATTGGGGAAACCCTCACGATAGCTCGGGAAGACAAGGGCATCGGCTTCGGCATAAAAAGGTCTCACATCGGACTGTCGTCCCACTGCCTCGATTCCATCACCTTGATTAATGCGCTCGAGTGTCCCTGGCAAGACGGGGTCAAGGTCATCTTCACGTGGCCCTACAAGTACCAATCGGACATCACCATGTTCACGATACAAGCGGTCAAAGGCAGATATCAATTCGTTGATGCCTTTATCCCGCACAATTCGTCCCACAAAGACGAATGTAAATCCATGCCTATCCTCATGCGTGCGCTCGGCTGGCTTGTATCGTTCCATATCAATGCCCATGACATTGCCATAACCAAGCACCTTGATGGGTTTGCGGGTAATGTGATGATTGAGCAGGTCGCTCTTCACTCCCTCGCCCTCTGGAATAACATGAGTTGCACAGGCGCACGTGAGCCAATCAGTCGCCATCAGTATGCGGCGTTTCAGACCGCTTGCTGTGGGCCAAACAAGGCCAGTAAAAGTGTGCACGCGACGCGGGACCCTTGCCAGCCATGCTGCCATCATGCAGATCAGTCCTGCCTTTGGCGTCATTGAGTGGACCATGTCAGGACGCTCACGACGCATCACTTTCCACATCTTCCACAAGGAACGCAGGTCGCTCATGAGTGAGATGTGCCGCTGCATTGGCACAGCTATAGTACGTACGCCCTCGCGACGTGCTACCTCATCGAGAGCCTCCCCTGGTGACGAAACGGCAATCACGTCATACTCACCAGACAACTCCTTCAACACACCCTTACAAAATGTATTGAGCGACTGCGGCACCGTCGCCGCCCGTATAATCTTCTTCTTAGCCATTAATGGACTGATCTTTACTGAACTACTATTTTTCTTTGTGACAAAAACAATTTGCTAGAATCGGACTCAATCAGGTAATAATGTCATTAATAGAGAATAGCCCTAACATGTGGCCGCCTAACGAACCCAAGAGAAATCCACCGTTTATTAGTTCTTATTTTTCCAATATATAATTAGGCAATTGCCGATAGTCATCTGTATGAATCTTTTTATATCCATCTCGTAGACCTGACAAATAATAGCCTACAACCTTAGGAGAGCGCAGATAAACAGATGACGCCAGATGAATCATCAACAACCACAATGATTTAAAGCCATACCCAAATGCGGCCCATAATTTTGAAGCTTTTGATGCCCCTTTCAGATTGTAACAGCTTCTATGCCATATCAAGAAATAAGCCATAGATCTCGTGTGGAACCTCTTCAAATTACGCTTGAATGCGCCACTTGATGATTGCCCATTCAGATGCTTAACGCCACAAGTGTAGTGCGTACCCAAGCGGTATCCGTTTTTGTGCAATTTATTAAACATTAGGATGTCTTCACCAAAAGCAAACCCAAGATCCTCAAGCCATAATTCATCCTCAAAATGCATATCAAGAAAAGCCTGCTTACGCCAGAGTGCAGCAGGTCCGGCGGCACTCTGAGTGAGATATACATCCCTCTTGATGCTGTTGTTGTAGCTGAAACTGCCGTTACTATGTACCATCACACCCCAAGTTTTGCTCCAATGAGGAAAGTTCAGATTGGTAATAGCAGCATAAATCTTTCCAGAAATCGGCATCTTATAATTTCGGAACGTCTCAGCAGCAATACAATCCAAATTATTATCCTCAAGCCCCTTTATCATTTTCTCCACACAATCATCAGGAAGCCTCACATCATCATCAAGGAGCAGAATAAGTGGAGTATCTATCTCGTCATATGGTAATACACGTTGACGCATCATGCCTTTTTTCACCCAAACATATTCTTCCTTTCCAATGGTAAACTGTGGGCGTTCATATCCTTCAGCAATATATATGACAACTTTCTCGGGTTGAACCGTTTGACGCTTAATGGACTCCAACTCCGTGACAAACATTTCTCCCGATGTACCCAACGTACGTATGGCTATTGAATACTTCATATCTTAGCTTTATGTTTAATATATTTACTCAATGCCCATCCAACCGGTGCGGCTAAAAGGACAAGCAATTTATCAGATGCTTGACGAAGCCAATTCTTGTCTTTAGCGATGGCACAGCTAGACACATAATGAATGGCTGCACGAAAGCGGTGCAAGGGTGTGTTGCGCTTCAATTTCATCTCCAATAGCCTCAGCTTGGCAAAACTGCGCGGGCTGTTCATGTACTGGCGGTAAATGCCGCGTGACATGCTGTCATCCTGCTGATACTCAACGATACACAGGTTCTCGTTGAGCACAATCAGCGGGTAGTTATCACACACCTGGAGCAACATGTATACGGGGTTGAAGTTCTTCTCGCCCTCAAAGCCCACCTGTGGGGCAACCTTCTTCATCAACTCGGTGCGCATGACCTCTTTGGTGTCGGCCTTGTGGATATTCTTGATGTACATGTCCAGGAAGTAGGTCTCCTTCAAATCCTCGGGAAAATAGCCGCCCAGCGGCTTGCCCTCGGTGTCAAAGTCGAGGCCCATGATGCCGGCATAGCGGTCACTGCCCCGCTCGCGCCAGCAGCGCATGATCTTCTCCACGGCATCGTCGGGCATCCAGTCATCGCTGTCGATGCATACAATGAGTTCGGTAACGGCGTAGGCGTATGCGGTATTGTAGCCCGTATGCAGGCCGCCATTCTCTTTCCAGATATAGGTAACCTTGAAGCCTTCAGGGCTATTGCCCACGAAGGTGTTCTCGTCCACGTCGCGTATGTCCTGAAGCCACGAGCGTACTAGCTCACGGGTATTGTCGGTGCTGCCGTCGTCCACGACGAGCCATTCAAAATCCTTGTCGCTCTGCCGACAGAGGCTCTCGTAAGTTCGCCAAATTGTATGGGCCCTATTATAGGCAGGAGTGAAAACAGTTAATGTTGCCATTCTTTCAAAAAACCGTTCTATCGGATAATCCTCTGTGAAGACCCTATTTAATGTTACACAGTCGCTTGTACAGGTCTAAATACCTGTTCACGGTCACGGAAATGTCATACTGGCGCGCCTTTTCTTGGCAACGTTGTACTACCTTACGGTACTCGTCGGGGTGCTCACACAAATGCATGATCTTGCCGGCCAAATCCTTGTCATCACCATGCTTAAAGAGTACGCCGGCGCCGCCTACCATCTCCCGCAATCCATCAACATCACTCGCGATGAATGGTCTGCCTGATGCCATGCCCTCAATGCTTGACAATGACAAACCTTCCCAATGCGACGACAAGACATTGATATCACTCTGTTCTAGAATGTCTGGTATATCCTGACGCAGCCCCATAAAATCAACTCGATCATCTAGTCCCAATTGATGGCATACATTCTTCACTGAATCAGCCACTTCATGAGGTCCCCCGCCTACTATACGGAGACGATAATTCTGTGGCAATAGTCGTAGTGCTTTGAGCAACGTTTCATGATCTTTCTCTATCCTGAGAGCCGCAACCATTGTCACTATAAATGAATCTTGACCAGAAATGTCCTTAATAGGATGTATAAAGCGGTTGATGTCTACGCCATTATTTATCGTTATGATATTATCCCTGCGACCTGTATATGCCTCAAGATTATCTTTCGCCTTGTCAGCGATACACACAATAAACTCATAACGACTATACATCCACTTGTCTAACCATTGAAGCCACCAGTGTGAACGTCGTCTATTAGCTGAACTATGCTCGGTAGTGAGCAACACCCCCTCATGAGAACCAAATAAACGAGCCAACGGGACAAACAGCTGGCAAGCCGTATTATGGGTGTGAATAATATCATAATGATGAGAGGAGAGGAAACGTCTGACAGCAAACATTTTGCGAGGATTATAGACATCATTGGTCATTGACATGCAATGAATCTTTATCCCTTTTTGAATCAATAACTGCTTAAACGGAGTTTCCACTCCATTTAAGAGCAACAACTCAACTTGATTGCTACCGTCCAAAGACAGACGCGGCAACAAATCAACAATCAAACGTTCGGCCCCCCCAGTATAGAGAGAAGTGATTACATGAAGGATTCTCATTCTCCAACCTTGCTAAAGGGATAAATACAACTTGTGATACGCTTCTGCCATAACACTGATATCATAGTCCATAGCCCTCTGCTGACAAGCCTTGACAACTCGACTATACTCATCGGGATTTTCACACAAGTGTTGGATTATATCAGCAAGACACTTATCATCACCTTGAGGGAATAGGACACCAGCACCACCAACGATATCACGCAATCCATCCACATCACTGGCAATAAAGGGGCGTCCTGAGATCATTCCTTCTATACTAGACAAAGATAGACCTTCCCAATGAGAAGATAACACAATGACATCACTATCGTTCATAATATCTGGTACATCTGTCCGCATACCAAGGAAGTCAACTCTACTTTCAATCCCTAAATCTCTACACAAAGCCTTTAATTGAGGTTCGCGTTCACCGTCTCCAACGAGTTGTAACCGGTAATTTGAGGGCAAGTGAATGAATGCTTTCATCAATGTATCATGGTCCTTCTGAGGTCTGAAAGCAGCAATCATAGTGATCACATAATTGCTTTGCTTAGATATATCTTTGATCGGACGAATAAATCGCTTAGTATTTACCCCATTATATATCACGCAACAATTACAGTCACTACCCAAATACTCCTCAAGATTATCCCGTGTTGATTTTGCTATACAAACGACTTTATCATATTTCCGATACATCCACTTATCTAGATGATACATCCACCTGATTGATCGACGTCGATTAGTCGTATTATGCTCTGTAGTAACTAACTTAGCGTGTGTTTTTGACAATAAACCAGCTAATGGCACATATAGCTGACAAGCTGTATTATGTGTATGGATAATATCGTAATCCTTCAAATACTGACGAAGTCTAATGATATTTAAAGGATTATAAACCTCAGTATGCTTTTTATTCCCAGTCACATTAGATAACTGATAAATAGTCACACCTTTAGCCTCCAACTCTTGCCTGAAAGGAGTCATTACGCCATTGAAGAGAAGCAAGTCCACATGATGCCCTTTATCATTGAGCAAAGGCAAGAGATCTACCATCAAGTGTTCTGCCCCGCCAGTATCCAATGTAGTTATTACATGTAGAATTTTCATAGGTCCTGAAATAAAAAACAATCAGATAGAGAATCCTGTAAATAATATGTGCCAAGTCGTCTTTACAAGGAATTAAATGCCATAGACCCACTCAGTATGAAAGCGTTAAAAGCGGGAGAAAAAAGAGACTAAGGATTTGAAGGCTTTATATTTTATTGATCCGTAAAGCTTGTTCGCTTCTTCACATGCGTATTGGAACATCCCATCATAATTCTGAGCCAACAACAGTTGTACCGCCTTCGAGTTGGATTCACGTTGACGGTAAAATTCTACTAACCGAGGCATTAATTCACGTTGAGAAATTTCTTGCATGAAATAATCAACAACAGTGGCTTTATTCGCTTTCTTAAAGTTGATCATCTGCGCTGCATGATGATAGAAACATGCAACATACTCGGCAAACAGCGGCTCATAACCTTTAGTATAATTGAACTGATCTAAAAGTTTTAATCGTTTGTCTGATGAAGAGAAGATTTCCGGAAAATGCCTATTGAAGCCGAAAGTTCCACCTCCATATCGATAAATATAGACTGTCTTGTCAATTCGATACATTGAATTCAGATATGGGAACAACTTCAAGTTAAAAAACTGGTCTTCACCCATAAATCGGATATCAGGGGAATACAGTTCGGTCTCCTGATATGCTCTATCAATAACACATTTTCGATACAATTTAGCACATGCCGAAATAGGAAAGATATCATTACGGAAGAAACCAACGTAATACTTATCGAATAGTTCTGGCTGCTTAATAGTCTGATTAAACGGGAAGTGACTGCCTCGGTCATTTTTACGCTTTCTAATAAAGCCCAACTGCTTATCATACAACCCTAGCACCAAATCAACATCTTTTTCTAATGAAGTTGACAACATCGTTTCTATCGCATCAGGTGCCAACATATCGTCACTATCTAAAAACGTGACATATTCACCTGTCGCTGCAAGATAACCATCACGTCGTGCATATGCCAGACCCTCATTTTGCTTGTCAATCACCTTCACCCGATTGTCACGAGCCGCCCAGTCCCGAGCCATTTGAGGACTACGATCAGTGGATCCATCATTTACAATGATGATTTCCAAATTCTTGTACTTCTGCGCTTCTACCGAACGCATGCAAGCCTTGAAATACCGTTCCTGGTTGTATAACGGAATCAAAACACTAATTAAAGGTTGAGTAGTCATTTCTATTTCTGTTGTTTTAGTCTTTATCTGACATCCTATGACAATAGCGAACAGACCTTAACAAGATATGCTATTATTTTAAATTTAGTTGAGCCATAAGTCGCTGTACCCAAAGAGCGAGCATAATCATACATGTCTTCATAATTATGGTCTAGTAACAATCTGACATGACTTGCCATCTCATTTTTCTGAGCATAATAATCTTCTAATCTAGGTATCAACTTACGCGATGCCAGTTCTTGCTTAAAATATTCAATAACGCCCTTCTTATCTGCCTGATTGAAATAGATTAGTTGAGCCGCATGATTATATACAAAAGCTACATACTCGGCAAACAATGGTCCATATCCCCTTGTGTAATTATATTGGTCGAGCAACTCCAATCTCGTATCTGACAAAACTAAGATCTGAGGCATATTCTTATTAAAACCCGTAGTCCCTCCACCATACCTATACCTATAAACTGATTCTTCAATACGGTACATTGAATTCAGAAAAGGAAAGACTTTCATATTAAAGAGCAAATCCTCCCCCATCAGATTAATATCAGAAGAAAACAGCTCAGTTTCTTGATATGCCTTGTCAATTACACTCTTGCGATATAGTTTAGCCCACATAGAAACGGGGAAAAACCTACTGGAGCAAAAAAAATTCTCGTAATAAATATCAAACAATTCAGGTTGTGAGACAACTTTTCCACATGGAAATTGAGAATGTCTACAAGCTTTACGATTTGTCGTAAAATGCCCAACGAATTTGTCATGCATTCCCATGACCAAATCCACATTTACAGCTTGAATCGTCTCAACCATTATTCCAATCGACCGAGGCAGCAGCATATCGTCACTATCTAAGAATGTCACAAACTCACCTTTAGCTGCCAGATATGCATCACGACGAGCAAAAGTCACACCTTCGTTCTGCTTATCCAGGACTTTCACCCTGCTGTCACGGGCAGCCCAATCCTTTGCCATCTGCGGACTGCGGTCAGTAGAACCGTCATTCACGACGATGATTTCAAGGTTTTTATATGTCTGTGCTTCAACCGAGCGCATACAGGCCTTGAAATAGCGTTCCTGATTATATAAGGGAATCAGAATACTTACTAACGGTTGAGTTTTCATTTCAGACAGTTGTAATCAAAATCAAGACAAGCGAACCATCAAGCGGATAATCCGGCGCCTAATCATTCCTTTCAGGGAACCAAAACGCTGTCGATTGATGTCACAAGCGCAGTCGTACATACCCTCAAAATCCTTATCAAGCAAGCACTGTACACGCTTGTCTGGAGCGCCATGGTCGGTATAGTAATCCAGCAAACGAGGCATCAGTTCTCGATGCTCAATCTCGTCACGGAAATAATCTTTCACGCCTTCTTTGCCAGTAATTTTACAGGTAATCAAGCGTGAGGCGTGAAAATACAGACAAGCTACATACTCGGCAAACAATGGTTGATAGCCTTTTTCATAATGATACTGATCAAGCAACTTCAAGCGCTTGTCCGAAGACTTGAAGACCTGAGGAAAATTCTTATTGAACCCGAACGTGCCACCTCCAAACCGATAGATATAGACGGTTTCGTCGGTACGATACATGGAATTCAAGAACGGGAACAGCTTCAGATTAAAAAATTGATCTTCGCCCATTTTACCCACTTCCCGGTCAAACAGTTCGGTCTCATGCATTGCTTTGTCAATAACCGACTTGCGATAAACTCGAGCACACATGGACACAGAAAACACCGTGTTGAGGAAGAAACCGATATAGTATTGGTCAAACAACTCGGGCTGTGAGACTAACTGATGAAAGGGAAAAGACAGGTTCTTATCCACATGACTCTGCTCGATAAAGCCTAACTTCTTGGTCATGGAACCCATCGTGAGGTCTGCCCCACTATCTTCGGCGCAATGAACCAAAATTTCTATGGCTTGACGAGGAAGAAGATCGTCACTATCTACAAAGGCAACATATTTTCCTGTCGCCTTCGTCAAGCCATAACGACGAGCCATCGTCACGCCCTCATTCACCTTGTCCTCAACGACAACTCGATTGTCCCTTTTTGACCAGGCCCGAGCAACAGAGGGGCTATCATCGGTTGAGCCATCGTTCACCACAATGACTTCAATATATTTATAGGACTGGGCACAAACAGAACGCAAGCATTCATCAAGATACCGTTTCCGTTGATTATAGAACGGAATGATGATACTCACAACTGGTTTCCTATCCTCAATCATACTCACAAAAAACTTATAATAAGCCGATGATTTAGAACAGACGTTCAATCAGTCTTAACATCATCGTTTTCATCTTGAATGTCACGGAGCCGAACAATTGAATTCCCTGCTCTGAAGCATACTGATACATACCCTCATAATCTTGGCCAAGAATGAGGCTGACAGGCTTGGTACCAGGATTATTCTGCAAGTAGTAATCCGCCATCCGTCGAGCCACCTCACGGCCAGTCAATTCTTTCTTGAAATAATCAATGACATCTTCCTTTCCTCCTCGCTTATCGTAAATCAACTGCGAAGCATAGAAATAAAGGCAGGCGACATATTCATCAAACAGGGGTTTATATCCTGGAGTGTAATGATACTGGTCCAGCAATGCCAAACGCTTGTCGGATGACACAAACAATTGGGGGAAATGCGGGTTGAAACGTGTCGTACCACCTCCATATCGATAGATGTATACCGTCTCGTCGGTGCGATACATCGCTCGCAAGTAAGGGAACAGCTTCAGGTTGAAGAACTGGTCTTCACCCATGTGTTTCACATCCTTATCAAACAGTTCGGTCTCCCTCATTGCCTTGTCGATGGCAGACTTGCGATACAGACGCCCCCACATCGATACAGGGAATACCGAATTACGGTAAAAGCCCACAAAATAGCGGTCAAACAACTCGGGCTGCCCTATCACCTGATGATAGGGGAATGAATGAAAACGATCCACATCGTGCCGTCTGATGAACCCCAGTTGCTTGGTCACAGCACCTACAGCAAGATCAACCTCTGTCCCTTCCATACAGCCGACCAACACTTCAATCGCTCGGCTCGGCAGCAAGTCATCGCTGTCTACAAAGGCTATATACTCACCTGTGGCCCTCTTCAATCCATCATGACGGGCCGCTGTAACACCTTCATTGGGCTTATCAATCAACTGTATCCTGTTGTCCTTGCCGGCCCATTCTTTAGCAATCTCAGCACTTCCATCAGTAGAGCCATCATTCACGATGATAATCTCAAGGTCTCGATAAGTCTGGTTACACACCGAACTTATACAGGCCTTGAAATAACGCTTCTGATTATATAATGGAATCAGAACACTAACAATGGAGTGAGATGCCATCACTATTTACGATAAAACGAACAATACTTTGGCTTAATCAATCTGATACTGCTAGCCAAAATTAGGCACAAGGCATCACTCAATGATTAGGCTTTGAGGCAAGACTTATCAACTTGTCAACGATGCTCTTGATCAGCCATGAGGCTAAGAACGTGAGCGTTATCGTCCAAACTTCTACCAAATTTATATCGTTAAAAATCGTAATTGCCGGTTGATAGAACCAACGAACTGCCTTGGTGAAAAACAGCGCATGAAAAAACCACATATAAACGCTGACCTCACCCACCTTCATCAACACGACTCTTACAGGATGCCATTTAAATGTATTGAACAAAACCGCTATCGCACCAATAAACAGCGGCGCATAAAAGAAGTCAAGATTAAAAGGGTTATGGTCACTATAAGTGTAAGACCTCATGAAAAAGATAAGCACCATGAGGCACACGCATATTAAGAGAACCAAGCCCTTAGGCATACAGTTCACACGTATCTTCTCATAATATCCCTCATGGGCAAATAAGTACCCCAATACCGTCACGGGGACCATCATAATGCAATTGAAGATTGCCAAAGGCAAACTAGTTTCCGCTATACGGGGAACAATGATATTGAAAAAGGCCAATAAACGCGGAATCTCGTGAAAAACCACTCCAATAACAAGCGAGGCGATTATCGTTATTATCGTATTCCAAACAGGCCGTTTATCCACAAATCGAGAAACAAACGGCATCACTATCATTGCAAAAATGAAGAAATAAACAAACCAGCTATAATTGAGATAAACCACATCCATACCATCTGTGATACCGAACAGAGAATAAATAAACGTGGTCAAATCATTGTCAAGAACATACTTAAAACAAACTGTAAACGAAAATAGGAATAATATCGTCCAATAAGGGGTCAACAATTTCTTAATATGTTGAATGCTATACTTCCAATCTTTGGTTTTGGAAAACGCATATCCATAACCAACCATGAAAGTGAACATGCCCACACATATCTTGAAAGATTCATGAATACCACTATCAATAAAATAATCAAAGCTTATAGTCTTGTCGTAAACGTCTCGGACATAGCTATGCAGAATTATCATAAAAATAATGGCAAATCCCTTGACTATAGCAGTCATGCCTTTATCAAAACGAACATAATTTTCCATTTCAAATAACTAAATTAATCTATAATTAGCCAAGCTTTATACAATGAACTAATGGCATTCTATTCACGCCACCAGTACTGGTCAAATCCTCTGAAACCAGTTGTTCCGAAATAATAGATAAAGAACATGAAGAAAGTAAATCCCGAGTAGAAGAACAGAACAAGAGCCGTTCGGCGATCCTGATCCTTCCAGATATTCATACGGAACAAGGGGTAAAAGATCACGACAGGATACAGGAACCATGACAAGTAAGCAAAACGATTAGAGAATGACGCCCTAATTACCATAATCCAAAACGCATTGCACAACAAATAGGTGTTGGCAATGACATTATACATCAAGTCGTTGAAACGCCGCCTCCTGGTAACATACCAAACCATTGCTACCGGTGCCGCGCTATAGAGCAGGAAGTCCCATCTAAAACCAGTACCGGAGAAGGCTGCTGCCACATCTTCATCATACTGGCCAGCAGAATAAGTGGACATACGATCATCAAAGCCTAGGGCTGCAAAAAAATTCTCAACAGCATGACCAGTAACCAACGAAATGGCAATTGAAGCAATCCAGAACCTCAATGCTATCTTTGTATCCTTGATGAAATAAAGACTTGCAATAGCGGCAGCCGAAGGCAACATTGTGGAACGATGGGTACCCAATGCCAAGAACATCAATATTGCAGAGGGGAACGTCAACTTTTTCTTCTCAGACATTATTGCAAGGGCAATAAGGATTAGACTACATGCCATTCCATTACGAATACCATTGGTGGCGAATGTAAAGGTCTGAAACGCCGTAAAGAAAAACAACATGGCCAGCCAGAGGTTCTTCCTCACAACATAGATTGAACAGATCAGCATTCCTCCAAAATAAATGAGCGAAATGACCAAAAAATACTCATGGACATTCATTCCAATGGTCCTGCAAAATACCTGAAGATCGCGCCAGAACCACTCCTCATTAAGATCAATTGGGATAAAGTCTGGAACCAAATTGGTATACTGACCAGCATATCCACGCATGTCACCAAAGTCTCGGGCAATCTGCCTAAGCCCAATCATAACGGCCCATACAGCCGTCACAAGAACCGCAAAAACCTGTGAGGGGCCATTCGTCTTGTTGTATAGCAGTTTCTGGCCATTGGAACCTATGTAATAGACAGTAGTAATCCAACAACACAGCAGAAAGAAAATATAGAAATACGTACTATAATACCAAGGGGCTATGAATTCAATAGGTTCCATAATTCATTTTCTTATATTTCATCATCTTAGGATCTAGATAAAAACCACAGTGAGTATCCATTATTCTACCAAATTGCCGACAATTTCTTTGCCAACCAGTAATTATGAGAGATCAACCAGGCATACATGACCATTTTTCTTGAAGAGATGCCAGTCTTCAATATCTTGGGGCAGTCACGACGCACCTCTTCTTGAAGAAGCCTGACCGAATTATCGTGTTTATATCCGCTCAGGGCAGCAGCCCTCAGGATCTGGGTCATCTCACAAGCAAACCTAGCATGGGCAAGATCGCTATAATGTTGCCACGACTCGTCAACGTCGCGACAAATCATATCCCAAGCCGTATAAGCAGTAAATTTCTTGCCGTTAAAACGCTGACGCGAAAGGCTATCATCATTCACTCGATAAAAATAAAAAGCCTTGCCCAGGACACTGACACGGTTGACACGTTGCAGCACCTGCCATATCAACATCGCATCCTCGCCATAACTTACTGTCTGATCAATCTTTAATCCTTCATACAGTTTGGCCTTCACCAGTTTGTCACACAACGAGCCTCTGAAAATGTGATGATCCAGGAAGCGTTTCACGACCTCGTCCTGCGTCAAATGTTCATCTATGTTCCGCGGCGCAGCAAGCTGATAAGACACGATATCATAATCAGCTTTTTTCTGTTCATTCAGCAACGACTCTATTGTATCTGGCTTGATCCAGTCATCACTGTCAACAAACATGACAAAGTCTCCACGCACCTTGTCTAGCAGATGATTGCGTGTTGCAGCAACACCACAATTAGTCTGACTATAGATTTCAATGCGCTCGTCCTCTCGAGCCAGTTCCTCCATAATGATTAATGAATTATCGGTGGAGCCATCGTTGATGAGGACAATCTGCAGATCAGTGTAGGTCTGACCTGTCAAGGAGTTCACACACTCCCGCAGGTAGGGAGCAGCGTTGTAAACAGGTACAAGTATTGATACCATCAATTTTAACGTTTAGGATGTTCGGCAAGCCACTTACGCTGGGCTTCCAGCAAGTTATTGAGCAACGACTCGGCAGCTGCCGGACCATTAAAGTGGGAGCGGACAAACTCGCATCCGGTCTTGGCTATAGTTTCCAATTCCTGTTGGTGCTCGGGCTGCTGGTAGTAAGAGATTTTGGCCTTTAGGTCATCGAGCGTGCCATCGTATCCGATATAGTGCACGCCCTCCTTCATGCCATAGTCCTCGTAGTAGCCCACAGTCTGGCCCAGATAGGCACAACCGCAAGCCATACCCTCAACGAATCCGATGCCTGGAAGTCCGACAATTTCCTCGCCCACGATGCACATCTTGTAATCGTTGAACTTCTCCACCATGTCAAAGGAGTAGTACTTCTTCTGGTGGCCGACAAAGAACTTGTCATGCAGTCGCTTGTAAACCTTAACAACCTTGTTATCGCTCTCTGATTGCTTGGACGTCTTGTCATCCTCCAGGTAGTCGCTGTTGAAACAGTCCACCCAGGGAGTCAATTCCTTGGCATTGTCATAGATCTGCTTGCGTGCGGGCTGCAGGCAATCATGGCCGTAATACTTCACCAGATAGCCTGGATAGGTCACAGTGCCTACCGACACGGCCTTATTCTGGCGCTCGGCAAAAGGTTTCACGACCTTGAACCTCGGTGCGAACACAAAGGGGATGACCATATACTGCTTGTGGAACCAGCCGAAGTACTCATCAAAACCGACAAAACGCTTCTGCATATTGCTCTCGTTGAACATTAAGTCGGGGTCAATCCTCTCAATCATCGGTACTGCTCCAAGCGCAAAATGCAACTGACTGACGGCGATGAAGGAATCGGGACGCTTATCAAATTCAAACTGAGGACCGAAAATCTGATACATGATGACCAAGTCATCGTGCCTTATCTCAGATTCTTTCTTCAAGACCTTGATCTTTTTCATCGGGATGCCGTTCTTGTGCATCGTGATGCGATGATCCAAGAAGCGGAACGACTGCAAGAAGCGGTTGCGGGTCGAATAGGACAAGGAGAGTCCCCTCTTGTTGATAAATGAGCATACCTCCACATCGTCGCGCGACAGGAGATAGTCCAGGATATACTTGTGCTTGATGGCAACCGACTGCTTGAAGATGAACTTGTTAAGCGTCTTTACCAAGAATTCGTTGGCATGCAGATTGACAAATACTACTCGCATAGGTGAGATTACTTGTATATTACATTTATTGTGATGCCCTGTACCTGTCGGAAGCAGGCGGGACTTGACAATTATTGGTTCAAACGAGGCATCGCCCAATCCTGATAATCATCGATCTGGATGGGACGGAATATCTTCTTGTCAAGCAACATCGCATAGATGATGTGTGACAGATATAGTGGAGCATAATCCTTGAGCTTCTCGTAATAGCTGCAGAAGTCCATCGCATCCTCGAAGCAATAACCACCGGCGCTGAAGAAACGGCTCACGACACGCTTCTCGATGATATTGGTCACGTAGAACATGTCATCGACAGCCACATAGCTCTTGTGCTGAGGGTCCACGATGGGCAAGTTCTCCAATGGATAAATAGCAACGCCATTTTGAGGCAAAATCTCATCGGTCGCAAAATAGCAGTCGGCATCCTTGATGAACACGGTGCCACTGATATGATTCATCTCGATGGCACGTGCCACGGTCTCCGCTTGGCATTTGGTGGGTTGGTCCAACACGGTCACATGAGCATTGTCCAGATGGTGTTTGCGGAATTGCATGGACAACTGCTCGCTGATCATGAAGCGCTCGTCATGCTCTCCGAGAATTACAAAATAGATGTCCTTTATGTCCTCCATGGGCAGACCGGTAATGGCCTTGACACAAAGCATGGTCCCTTCGTCATCATATCTGAACGGCTGGGGTAACTTGTGGGCATATTCGGCATTATTGGCCGCAATAGGTACTATCAATGTCATCATGGCTTCAGGCTTGATTAGAATTGTTCAACACAGCTAACTGTCCTGCAATCACTCGCTTGAGATAGGCAATGACCTTCTCTTCTTTACCATATTGCAGGATGCGCAGGAAGTTCATCAACTGCAACGGCATGTAGTAACGGCGATACCACTCATACTTGCCGGTAAAATACTCATCAATAGCGCTGTCGATCCTCTCGCTGATGATGCTCAAGCGCACCTTGTCAAACGGCTTGTGGTACATCAGTGTGGACCACAGGTAGGCCGTGTCCTGGCGTATCTTGACGATGTCCAGCAACGGTGACTCGATAAACGAGTCCAGGAAGTCGATCAGGTAATAGTTGTTGCCATTGAACAGGATGTTACTGAAAGTGAGGTCGCCATGGCAGGTGCCGACAGGCATCTCCATGTCCCCTACCCTGTTCATCACCTCGCTGGAGAGACGCACCAGCTCTTGGGCTTCGGCATCGTCCTTGAGATGCACATTTTTCTCGACCTTGCGCGCCACGTCGGCCATCTTGTCGGTCAGGATGGTCGACGGCACGATTTGCATCGTCGAGGCATTGATTTCCAGGTCGATAAAATACTTGATGGCACCGATCAGATATTTGATCTGTTCAAAACCGGCATTCTCAAAGTACTCGACAAAGTTCTTGGAGTAAATATACTCCATCTTGATCGTAGCATCGGTTTCCGACTGCTGTACCTCAAAAATCTTGGGCACGCGGATATGCTGATACTCAGTCTTGGAAGCAGCAATCTGCTTGTTGGCCTGGTTGACGAGGCGGGGCACGTAGCCCACGTCATGAGTGCTCTTGTGGATATGCAACTCGTTATCCTCGGTCACGATGCTGATGTCGCATCCTGAATGGCCCTGAATGTCAAGTTTCATAGTTTAGAAAGTTTTATTAATGATTAATTAGAGGTTAATTTTTATATAGTGGGCACCTGCAGCCTGAGCGGCCTGCAGCCCAACAGAAGAATCTTCAAAGATGACGGTCTGATCGGGTGACACACCCATGCGTTGCATCACCGTGTTGTAGATTTCGGGCGATGGTTTTCCTTCCTTGACGTCCTCGCCAGCGAGGATGAGGTCAAAGTCGTCGGTCGCGCCGATATGTGTGAGGGCATTGGTCAAGTTCTTGCCTCGTGCAGTGGATGCCACGGCGGTCTTGCCGCCCCCCTGGCGGAACATCCTGATGAAGTCCAGCAAGGGTTGATTGACTTTTAATAAGCCAAAGTAATTTGGATAGCATTCCCCCTTGATGGCGCGGATGCGCTTGCGCACCTCAACGTCCTCGATGCCCATCGAGTCCATGAAGCCGTCAAACCTCAGGCCATAGCACTTGCGGTAGTCGTCCTCGCTCAATGTCAAACCCACCTGCCTGAATGCTTCGCAATAAGCATGATAATTGGCCTGAAACGTACCAACCAAGGTGCCGTCAAAATCGGTGATTACTAACTTGATTTCCATGATTCACATGATTAATGCTGATTGCTATAAAACAACAGTTCCTCGGGAGTGCCGTAGGAGTAATATTCCTCCATAGGAGCCAGACGAACGACCTTACCCTCGGCAAGCAAGTAATTATAGAGCAACGACACATAGAACTCTGCCTTGCCATGGGTGCCATCATCCAGTAGCCGGTGGGCAATACGCTTGAAGTCCTTGCCACTGCCGAAGAAGTAGGCTCCACACAGGGCGTGACAGGAAATCGGCTCCTTCTCGGCGGTGCGCAACACGCGCCCGTCCTCATCAACCTCGGCGTAACTGTAGCGCGGGTTATCGGACTCAAAGGACACCAGTGCGCCACCGTCGGCCTCATCGGCGGGCAGCGACAGCGCCCTGGCTACCAACTCGATATAGCGCTTGCTACGGAACTCCAGATCGCAGTCCATCACGACCACAGCGTCATCGTCATCGATGGCCTCTTCGGCCACCAGACAGGTCTCGACAGCACCACGGGTCGTCTTGAGCACCGAGAAGACACGAGCTTCGGGTTCAATATCCTTGATTAACTTGTCGATGTGCTGCTTGTCGATATGCTCCTGACGCACGATAAAGCTATATTTCATCTCCACGCCCTCGATGGCAACACTGCCAATCGCACGGCGGAACAAGGGGACCCCGTGCAGTTCAATCAACGGCTTGGGCGTCGTCCAGCCAGCCTTAGCAAAGCGGGAGCCCTCGCCAGCCATCGGCATCACAATGTGTAACGGTCTCATTCTTAATTCGTTCTCGGGTAGTTGTGTCATAATTGCAACATAGTAATATAACCGTGCTATCGCACGGGAAATTAAACAAATTTTTAAATTAAAATTAAGAATTTGCTTAATTTCCCGCCCGTAGGGCGGTTACAATTCATTCTATTGAGTGATGACACAGCATCATACTTGACATGACTTATTGTTCTCTTAAACTCTTGGCCAGGAAGTCTAGACTCTCCTGCCGTTTTTGAGCAAGGCGGGCATTCACCTCATCCCAGTCAATATGGCTGTCGGCAGGTTCTACGGGCTCGGTATCCGACACCAATCTCTTTTCCAGTCCTAGCGGTTCCAGCAGGCCCATGATGCGGGTATTGCCACGCTTGGGGTTGCCCAGCGTGTAAAATTCCTTGCCAAACAGGATGCTGAACACCGTGCCGTGGAACGAGTCGGTCACGAGCATCGATGCGCGACTGAACATCAGCAGCCATTGCTCTACCGTCTCGGCAGCAAACCAGCCTCCTGCGAAATAGCGCACCGTCAGACCACGGTCGCTTGCCAACCGCTCAAAGAAAGCCCTTTTCTCGGGCGTGACATCCAGGCAATAGACCCCCAGATAATGCGGTTGGTCTTTAGCTTGGGCCAACTCATCACGGATGAGGCTTTCATAGTCAGCCGCCTGGAGTAACATCGTCGGGTCCAGGACACACTGTGCCTCAACACCCAAATGGTCACGGCACAGGGCGATACCGCTCGGCTCACGCACCGAGACCGCATCCATCTGCTGCGCCAATCGGGCACAGGCGGCAGTCTGTTCGGCGGTATATTCCCACTCGTCCACACCGAAGGAGGCCGCATAGGCCACGCGGTGCCTCAAGGGCTGACCTTCGGCAAAGCGCAGGTACATATCCTCGATGTGCCCGCCATTATACTTCGCACGCCACACCTGGTCACTGCCCACCACCAGCGCATCAAGATGATAACGCTTGACGACACTGCGCTGATAGTCCCACATGACATGGGTCTTGGCGATATGCTCCTCAACAAACTTGCCGGTCATCGGCCGACGCAACGAGCCGCGATAACGCTTAGGAAGCGAAATCTTCTTGCCACGTCGCAGGCAAGAAATCACCGCCTGCATGCAGTTAAACAGGTAATGCGGGGTTGAGAAGCGCTCAAACGCATCAATCGTGATCGGCTCATGCCCCAGACGCCGCAACGCCTGTTGCAACGCCCAGTTCTGCAATAACCCGCCGTAGTTCATCTCCAACGGCTGTGTAACGATTCCTATACGCATCTTTTTGATTGCTGAACAACTTCTACACTTTACTACGAGCCGTACCTTAATTTTAGCAAATAAGCATAAAGGGCCGGAAAATGGTAGAATATCAAAAGTCTCAGTTTCCTTGATAAGCTCAGCTTGCTGTGAAGCATTTCAGCCTTTGTCTCGTTATAGATTGTACGAGCCTTAGCATTCGCTTCTTTGTTCTCAAAGCGGCAACCGAATATAACTGAATACAGCGCCTTCAACATCATTGCCCTGTATTGTGGTAACTCCTTGGGAATATTCTTGAGACAAGTATAAAAAGTGTCCATTTTAGCGACGTTTCTTTCATCATCAGCATGCATAATCGAGCTTGTTCGTTGAATGTAGTAGTACATTTCAGCTTCTACAAGTATTCCTTGTTTGACATCAACGCAGATTCTGCTCGACCACTCGAGATCTTCGGAAGCCACTTTTCTAAATAGATGGTCACCAACAATTGACCTCTTATAGAGTTTATTCCAAATCACGTGATACTGATAAGCATCAACGCCCAAGTCAGCCAAACGACTCATGTACTCGTGTTGGCTGACAACACGCCTTGACTGAACATCAATCTCACCCGCTTCTCCAACATAATCATACCCTATTCCCTTATCTTGAACCATAACACCAAGAATCATAGAGAAATCATAATCTCCACTAATGATGGCATCATGGAGAACTTCCAGCATCCTGGGATGAATCACATCGTCACCATCCACAAAGGCAATATATTCTCCTGTCGCTATCTTGAGCCCAGAATTGCGAGCCCCGGACAATCCCATATTGGGCTGGTGAATGACTTTAACCCTGTTATCTCGAGCTGCAAAATCATCACAAATCTTGGCACAATTGTCGGGAGATCCATCATCCACCAGAATGAGTTCAATATCCTGATAGGTCGATGCGAGAATACTATCAACGCAGGCAACGAGATAGTCTTCTACTTTATATATCGGAACAATAACAGAAATCATAACAATCTTTAGGCGCTAATCAAAATAATGAGCTAAAAATTCTCAAAAATTTCTTTTTCAACAATGCCAAATATTCCGTTACGCTGATTTCATAGTCTTTGGAGGTTATCGACAATTCCTTCATCAGATTGTCATGAAAATTTTCCCTTGTAATAAAATCATTATATGGGTGACTTGCATCAAAAAACCACACCTTAAGTGAAGAATCAATGACAGGTTCTCGATAATCTCCATAGCATTCTTTTAACACTTCATCATAAGCTGCAGGAACAGGCATCAACATTGTCTCAAATGGCATATATATTATTTCATTAAGCCATGCTTTACGGCGGCACCTAATTCCAATATTAGTAAAAACACAACTAACAAAATCTTTATTCTTGTACTGCTTTGAAATCGAATCCATTTGAGCAAATGCTTTAGCTGATGAACCATATCGCCATTTATATGCAAGATAACGGAAAAACATTATTACTGTCAACATATGGTTCGAGTATTTCCTCCGCCTTTGGGCTATCGTCAATGCAGCAGAATAATACTTCATTACTTGACCATGGATTCTTGATATCTCATTTAAATTATTTGAGGGAACATCATCGAATACAAAAATATCTATGAAAATGCCTAAATTATATTTATTATGATTTATGATGTCTTCAGATTGAAGAAACGTTGTATCGGACCTCCTTAAACGTGTCACTGAAATATCATAATCTAATTCTGTTTTAAAACTCTGAAAGAAATAAGGGTACTTGAATTCTTTTGGACCTATCTCCAATAATTTGTCATAATCATCCCTTAACATCGAAACATCTATGTCTTCATCCCAGGGGACAAAACCCTTGTGGCGTACAGCACCAAGCATCGAGCCAAAGTCAAGGAAATACTTCAAATTGTATTTCTTGCAGACGCGATCTAACTCATTGAGGAGATCCAACTGAACAGCCCAAAGCTCCTTTGTTTTGGCACTTACCAAATAGCCGCTACGTTCTTCTTCCTGAAAGAAGGATTCAGGTAATTGAATATTTAGGTCGACCATCGTAAAATTCTTTTTATAAATTCTGATTTAACGCTCAATAAAGGAACGATGTACAACGATAGTGTATAGATGAGACCATCAAAGCTCCCAAATCTCCGAATTGTTGCACCTCTTCACTGCTGATCACCAATGTTCTTTCACCGTTTCCCTGTAGGATCGGTCTGTATCAAAAGAAGCTATCGTGTGCAAACTGCCGTCACGAACCGGGGTCATGTAATCGCCATAACGCAGGCGCAACACCTCGTCATAGCGAGCAGGGACAGGCATCATCAGGTGCTCAAAGGGCACCTCGATGATTTCATCATAGACGCTAAGCGGCCGGCAATAGGGATAGATATAGGTCACAGTCCCCACATAGCCAGTCGGGCCACAACTCTTTGCCAGCTGTTCCAGTCGCTGGTGTTCCTTACGTGACGAGCCATAGCGCAGCCTGTAATACCAATAACGCAAGCACTTCGCTGGCATCTTGATCCCGTCATCCCGGGTCGGGAAATGGGTCATCAAGATGATGCGATAATAGACCTCATCGGTGTGACGGACCATCGCCTTGATAGTGTCCTCGTCGGCGGCTGGCATGTTGTCAAACACAAAGATGTCGATGAAGATGCCCCGGGCATACTGTGGTTCTAACCTCAGATCTTCACCCGGTAAGCAGCTGGTATCAGTTCGCATCAACTTGGTTACTGCCCTGTCATAGTTCTTCTCGGTGAGATAACTTTGCAGGAAATAGGGCTGTTTGAACTCCTTGGGGCCAACCTCCATCAGTTTATCATAGTCCTCGCGCAACATCGATACGTCCAGGTCATCATCCCAGGGGATATAGCCCTTGTGGCGAATGGCTCCCAGCAGTGTGCCGTGCTCGAGAATATACTTGAGATTGTATTTCTTGCACACACGGTCGAACTCACACAGCAAGTCGAGCTGCACGCCCCACAACTCTTTCATCTTGGCACTCACCAGATAGCCCTCGCGCTCCTCCTCCTGAAGAAACGAGTCCGGCAGTTGTATTTTCAGGTCAACCATGACTCAAATTATTAGTTCATTTTACAATACAACAAGGGTCACCGATTCTCTAGAGATTCGGCGTCCTGAGGAGAGTGGGCAAAGCTGGTGACACTATCACAGTAGTCATTTACAGCATGTTACCTGTTGCATCATATGTACATGACAAACCTTAAGGCCCACATCATGCACCTATCATACATCTATTAAACTTGCAAAGTTACGGATTTTATTGCACATAGGCAAATAAAACCCCAAAATCAAGACTCGAAGGATTCAAATTAGAGCTGAAGAAAAGAAGCCATGGGACTGTTGGCGCTATCCTCTTTCCTGTTTTCGTCAATGGGACACCCAAGTCATTTGCGACAGTGTTTTCTTACCAGATCATAGATGGTTTGTTGGTCTTCATCCATCTTCATGATGGCAGTCCGCTCCCTGCGGGACCCAGGAAGCGTATAGGTTAATTGGTACATGTTCTTAGTCAGCTCTCTTGCCCTGTCAATGGTGATTGAGGACTGAGCCTGTTTCAGGATCCTTTCCAGCTCAAGCAAGATGGCATAGGCGGTAAAGCAGATACAGATGTGTGCGTCTATACGGTTTTTCAACCTGTGGTATATGGGCCGCACCCTTAAGTCTGTCTTGCTCATCCTGAAAGCCCGCTCAATGTACCAGAGGTTGCTGTAGTTCTCGATCACCTCGCTTTCGCTCATCGTGGTGTTGGTCACATAGCCTTTGATGCCGTCCCAGGCTGCGTCCGCTTCAAATTTCCCCATGTCGATGGATATGTGAACTTCTCCATCCATCTTCAGATACTTGTTGTAGCCGCGGTTATTGATGTTGGATTTGGTCAGCCTGCCTGCCCCGAGACGCCTCTGAAGTTTGCCGAGCCCCCTTTCGCGGTTGAAGCGGTCTTTGGCCGCACGCCGCTCCGTTTTCGACACGATCAGCCGGTTTCCGTCGTTCCTCGTGATTACCGCGGTCTGGCCACAATCGAGTCCCATGGCAAGTATCCTGTCTTTGATGTCATTCGGCTCGTTCTTGACCCTTGCGCCAAGCACATACTCGTACGCTGCCTCAGACAGTGCACGCAGGTTCCCTTTGGACAACAGGCCGGCATCAGCGATTACCACCGGCTTGCCCAGGCCATACTTTTCCGTCATCTTATCCAGTACGGGGATAAGCGTGTCGCCTTCGAAGATGTTACCCTCAAAGATGTCATAGCCTATCGGGTTCCCGCCGCTGCCCACCAGCACACCGAGGAAAATCTGCGGATTGCTGTGCTTGCCGTCTTTCGAGAAGCCGCATCGGCGCAGGTCATCCTCCTCTGATGCCTCGAAGTAAAGCGTTGTCATGTCATAGAACACCG